>Ga0316363_10000467_pt1 | contig 54257 bp, 60 predicted proteins | sample Sb_taG_3_FD_200459 | JGI IMG/M metagenome (GOLD analysis project Ga0316363, IMG submission 200459) | Peat soil microbial communities from Weissenstadt, Germany - Sb_50d_a_PC metaG (v2) (version 2) | ecosystem: Environmental > Terrestrial > Soil > Wetlands > Peat | place: Germany: Weissenstadt...
CGTGAGCTTGTCGTAGTCGGTCATCTGCCCCAGGCGCGCGGCTTCCACCTGGAAATTGACCTTGCGCACCGGCGAGTGGACCGAATCGATGGGGATGTAGCCCAGCGCCAGATCCTCGTCGAAGTTCTTGTCGGCGCTGACGTAGCCGCGCCCGCTCTTCAGGCGCATTTCGACGTTGAGCCGGCCGCCCTCGCTGACTGTGGCGATGTGCAGGTCGCGGTCGAGCACTTCGACATCCTGATCGGTTTCGATCTGGGCGCTGCGCACTTCGCCCGGATGCTCCACGTTGAGGCGCACCGTCTTGATGCCTTCGCCCATGATCTTGAATGGAATCTGCTTGAGGTTGAGAATGATGTCGGTGGCGTCCTCAACCACGCCCGGAATGGGGCTGAATTCGTGCTCTACGCCGTCGATGCGCACGGCCGTTATGGCCGCGCCTTCGATGGAGCTCAACAGCACGCGGCGCAGGCTGTTGCCGATGGTGGTGCCGAAACCGCGCTGGAAAGGCTGCGCGGTGAACATGCCATACCGCTCCGTAAGGCTTTCGGTATTGGCAACCAATCTCTTTGGTTTCTGGAATCCCTTAAACATAGAACCTCTCAGAAGTCAGACGTCTGATGTCGGAGTCCGGACCCGTAGCGGCTTCCGGCCTCTTATTTCGAATACAACTCCACGATGAGCTGCTCGTTCAACTGGATCTGCACCAGCTCGCTGCGCTGGGGCAGGCTCGTGATGCGGCCCTTCAAACCCTCGCGGTCCACGTCGATCCAATTCGGCGCCGGCGCGTGGGCCGTGGCGTCGCGGGCGGCCAGAATGGTGGGATTGTTCCGGCTGCTTTCGCGAACGGCCACCAGGTCGCCGATTTTCACCAGCGCGGACGGGATGTCGCACTTGCGCCCGTTGACATCGATGTGTCCGTGGCGGACCACCTGGCGGGCCTGGGCCCGGCTGGTGCCGAATCCGATGCGGTATACCACGCTGTCGAGCCGGCGCTCCAGGTTGGACATCAGCAAATCGCCGGTGATGCCCTTGGAATGCGCGGCCTTTTCGTAGTTGGCGCGGAACTGGCGTTCCAGCACGCCGTAAATGCGGCGCACTTTCTGCTTCTCGCGAAGCTGCAGGCCGTAGCCCACGATCTTCGCCTTGCGATCCTTGCCGTGCTGCCCGGGGACGAAATTGCGGCGCTCGATGGCGCACTTTTCGCTGTGGCAGCGCTCGCCCTTGAGATAAAGCTTCATGCCCTCGCGCCGGCATTGCCGGCAGACCGGGCCGATGTATCTTGCCAAGTTGCTCTCCTAACCTTTCCTTCAAGGTGCGGTTTACAGCCGGACCCAGGGGGGCGAGGCCTTCTTCCCGCTTACAGAGCTGACAGCTTTCAGCCTATCAGCTACACTCTCCGCTTCTTCGGCGGACGGCAACCGTTGTGCGGAATCGGCGTGACGTCCTTGATGGTGCGAACTTCGATGCCGGCGGTGGACAGCGCGCGCACCGCGGATTCGCGTCCCGAACCCGGGCCGCTGACCCGAACCTCCACGGTCCGCAGGCCGCTCTCGCCCGCCTTGTTGGCCGCCGTCAGCGCCGCCTGCTGCGCGGCGAACGGCGTGCCCTTGCGCGATCCCCGGAATCCCAGCGAGCCCGCGCTGGACCACGCGATGGTGTTCCCTTCCTGGTCGGCAATAGTGACGATGGTGTTGTTGAACGTCGCCTGGATGTGCACGATGCCCGCGTGGACGACGCGCTTTTCCTTTTTCTTGAAGCTCTTCTTCTTGCCCGCTTTTACTGGTGCTTTCGCCATATGCCTCTATGTCTTGGACGCGGATTTCTTCTTGTTGGCCACGGTGCCGCGGCGCGGTCCCTTGCGCGTGCGCGCGTTGGTGTGGGTGCGCTGGCCGCGTACCGGCAGCCCGCGGCGGTGCCGCAGCCCGCGGTAGGAGCCCATCTCGATGTGGCGCTTGATGTTCATCGAGATTTCCTTGCGCAGATCGCCTTCCACGGCGCCCTCTTCTTCCAGGATCTGGCGGACGCGGTTGACCTCGTCTTCGGTCAGATCGCGCACCTTCTTGTTGAAATCGATGCCGGCCCGGTAGAGGAGCGACTTCGAACGGGTACGGCCGATGCCGTAAATGTAAGTCAACCCGATCTCGGCCCTCTTGCCGGCCGGCAGATCCACGCCGGCTAGTCGTGCCATATGTTTACCCCTGCCTCTGTTTATGTTTCGGATTCACGCAGATGACCCGCACCACGCCTTCGCGGTTGATCACCTTGCATTTGTCGCAGATCTTCTTGACCGACGCTCGCACTTTCATTTCAGCCTCTGGGCAGGCCGGAGCCCCGCCCCATTCCAATCTTGCGCGTGATCCTGCCACGCGTCGGGTCGTGGGGAGTCAGCTCCACCTCCACCCGGTCGCCCGGAACCAACCGGACGAAATTCCGTTTCACCGCGCCCACCAGGTGGGCCAAAACCTGTTGCCCGGTCCCCAATCGGACCGCGTACACCAACGATGGCCGTTCCTCCACCACCGTCGCCTCGACCTTCAAGGCCTCGTCAGCACCCACGGCCCGTTCTCCGTCACCGCGATGCAATGCTCGAAGTGGGCCGAATTGGAGCCGTCCTTCGTGACCGCCGTCCACTTGTCCTTCAGCACCACCGCTTCCGGCCGCCCGGCGTTCACCATCGGCTCCACCGCCAGCACCATGCCTTCCTTCAGCCGCGGATTCTCGTTCTTGCGATCCACGTAGTTGGGCACCTGCGGCTCCTCGTGGAGCTGCGTGCCGATGCCGTGCCCCACATACTCGCGCACCACGGAAAACCCGTTGCTCTTGACGTGCTGCTCCACCGTGCCGCAAACGTCAAACAGGCGATTCCCCGCCCTCACCCGGTCGATGGCCAACTCCAGGGCTTCCTTGGTCACCCGGAGGAGCTTCCTGGTCTGCTCGCTCACCTCGCCGATCGGAACCGTGACGGCCGAATCGCCGAAATACCCGTCCAGCTTCACCCCGGTATCGATGGAGACGATGTCGCCGCCCTTCAGGACGCGCTTGGGATTCGGCATCCCGTGCACGATCTCCTGGTTCACCGAGGTGCACAACACGAACCTGTATGTATCGCCGGCGGCCGGAACATAATAGCCCTGGAAAGCGGGCCGCGCCCCGGCATCGGCGATCATCTTCACCGCCGCGACTTCCAGGTCCATCGTCGTGGCCCCTTCCACCGCGATCTCACTCAACTTCTGCAGGATCTGCCACACCAGCAGACCGCTGCGCCGCATCTTCTCCAGCTCAGCCGCGGTCTTGCGTACGATCATCCGTCTCCATCGCCCGCCGGATCTTCTGAAACACCGCGTCGGGCGGATCGTTTCCGGCCACCACCTCGACCACCCGCCGCCCGGCCGTGAGGTAAAACTCCAGGACGGGCCGCGTTTGCCGCTCGTATGCTTCCAGGCGCTCGCGGATCACCGCTTCGCTGTCGTCATCGCGAACCACCAGCGCCTCGCCGTCGAGATCGCACAAACCATCCTCTTGTGGAGGGTGGAAAGCAAGGTTATACAGGGTTCCGCACTGGGGACACTGCCGGCGCCCGGTCAAGCGGCCGATAATAATATTGTAATCGACCACCAGGTAAATCACCAACTCGCGAATCCCGCGCCCGTCCAGCCATCCGCACAGGTGTCCGGCCTGCGCCAGCGTGCGCGGGTACCCATCCAGCACAAATCCCTTCGCGGCGTCCGGTTGGCTGAGCCGGTCTTCCACCATCCGGTTCACCAGTTGGTCGTTCACCAGCGCGCCTGAGTGCATGGTGGCGGCCACCTCGGTCCCCACTCCCGCGCCCTCCCGGATGCCCGCGCGCAGCATGTCTCCCGTGGATACATGCGGCACGCGCAGGCAATGCGTCAACATCTTGGCCTGGGTCCCTTTGCCGGAGCCAGGCGATCCGAACAAAACGATGGCTTTCACAGAAATCTAGAATGTGCTCCGCCGGCCGCGAATCCGTCCCGACCGGGGAGTGAACCCTTCATAATGGCGCATGATGAGCTGGGCTTCGATCTGGTTGATCGTATCCATGGCCACGCCCACCACGATCAGCAGCGAAGTGCCGCCGAAATAAAACTGCACGTTCAGCCCTTCCAGAAGCTCCCGCGGCGCGACGCGGTCGATCCAGTTGCCGACCAGCCACAGGTGATTCAGCTTGATGCCCGAAATCATGATGTCCGGGATCAGGCACAGGATGGAAAGATAGATGCCGCCCACCACCGTGATCTTGGTGAGAATGGCGTTCATGTAGTCGGCGGTGTTCCGTCCGGGACGAATCCCCGGAATGAACCCGCCGTACTTGCGCATGTTGTCCGCGGCTTCGTTGGGGTTGAAGATGATCGATACGTAGAAAAAGCAGAAGAAAATGATGCCGGCCACGAACAGCACGTAGTACATCGGCTCCCCGTGCGAGATGTTCTTGAGCGTAGTCGACAGCCAGCTTATATTCTTGACCCAGGACATCAGCGCCAGTTGCTGCGGGAAGGCCAGCAGCGAGGAAGCGAAGATCACCGGGATCACGCCGCCCGCGTTCACCTTCAGCGGCATGTGCGTGGACTGCCCGCCCATCACCCGCCGGCCCACCACGCGCTTGGCGTATTGCACCGGGATGCGCCGCTCGCCGCGCTCCACCAGGACGATAAACGCCACCACCGCGACCATCATGACGATGATCATGATGAACTTGATGGCGCCCCATTCGTGGGTCACGAACACGTTGGTCCAGATATTGTTCAGGGCGCGCGGAAGCCCCGTCACGATTCCCGTGAAGATGATCAGCGACATGCCGTTGCCCACGCCGCGCTCGCTGATCTGCTCGCCCAGCCACATGATGAAGGCGGAACCGGTGGTGAGCGAGATGATCGTCAGCAGGACGAAGCCAATGCCGGGATTTCTTACGATGCCCTGCTGCATGGACATCAGGCCCGAGGCGATGCCGATGGACTGCAGGACCGAGAGGATCACCGTCAGGTAGCGGGTCCACTGGGTGATCTTGCGCCGGCCCAGCTCGCCTTCCTTCTGCAGCTTCTCGAGAGTGGGAACCACGACCGTCAGCAACTGGAGGATGATCGACGACGTGATGTACGGCATGATCCCCAGGGCGAAGACGGTCAGCTTCCGGATGTTGCCGCCGGCGAACAGGTCGAAGAAGCCGAAGATGGATCCCGCCTGCGAGTTGAAAAACGACTCCCACACCTTGGTGTCGATGCCCGGGGTCGGGATTTGACTGCCCAGCCGATACACCGCCAGCAGGCCCAGGGTAAACAGGACCCGCTTGCGGAGGTCGGGAACGCGAAACATGTTCGCGAATGCTTCCAGAAACTTGTTCATGCTTCCCTCGGTTTCCCGGCGCTATTGCCTGGCCGCGCCGATCACCTGTGCCGAGCCGCCGGCCTTCTCGATCTTCTCCAATGCCGATTTGGAAAAATGGTGGGCTTCCACCGTAATCTTGCGCGTCAACTGGCCCGTGCCCAGGACCTTCAGCCCCTCGCCCAGCTTGCGGACCACCCCCAGCTCCATGAGCCGGTCGACCGTGAAGGTGTCGCCCTCCAGCTTCTCCAAGCGGCCCAGGTTGACGATAGCGTACTGCTTCTTGAAAATGTTAGTGAATCCCCGCTTGGGGAGCCGGCGGTGCAGCGGCATCTGGCCGCCCTCGAAACCGCGCTTCTGGCTGAAGCCGGTGCCCGCGTGCTGCCCCTTGCTGCCGCGCGTGGCGGTCTTGCCGTGGCCCGAGCCCATGCCGCGCCCGATGCGCTTGCGGGCCTTCTTCTGTCCGGCCGGGGGTCTCAATCCGCTGAGGTTCATTCTCTCGATCTCCTTGTACAGCCCGTCACGGGCGCCAGTGCCGCGCTAGTTACTCCACCACTTCCAGCAGATGCGGAACTTTCTTGACCATTCCGCGAAACACCGGCGTATCCGGCCGTTCCACCACCTGGTTGAGCTTTCGCAGTCCCAGTCCTTTGACGACCCTCTTGTGTTTTGCCGGACAGCAGATGGGGCTGTGGACCAGCTTGATTCTGATTTTGCCTTCCATTACAGTTTCTCCACCGCCAGCCCGCGCATCTCGGCCACCGCGTTCCGGTCGCGCAGCGATTCCAGAGCGTGAATGGTCGCCTTCACCACGTTGTGCGGATTGCGGCGCCCGATCGATTTGGTCAGCACGTTGGGGACTCCGCAGGCCGTCAGGACCGCGCGCACCGCGCCGCCGGCAATGACGCCCGTGCCGGCGGGCGCCGGCTTCAGCAGCACCAGCGAGGCCGCGTACTTGCCGAGCACCTGGTGCGGAATGGTGGTATCCAGCAGGTGCACCCTGTGCAGGTTCTTCTTGGCGGCCTCGATGCCCTTGCGGATGGCCGACGGAACTTCCTTGGCCTTCCCCACCCCGTAGCCCACGACTTTCGCCGAGGGGTCGCCGATCACCACCAGCGCCGAAAAGCTGAGGTTCTTGCCGCCCTTCACCACCTTGGTGACGCGGTTGATCGCCACCACCTGCTCTTTCAGGTTGAGCGTCGCCGGATCGATGCGTTTTACGATGGCCATTGGTCAGAACTCCAGTCCCGCGGCGCGCGCGGCGTCGGCCAGCGCCTTCACGCGGCCGTGATACGGGTTGCCTCCGCGGTCGAACACCACTTTGGTGATGCCCTTTTCCTTGGCGCGCTCGGCCACCCGCTTGCCGATGGCCTTGGCCGCCGCGACGTTGCCCCCGTTGGTCTTCCCGCCCTTGTCCACCGAAGAGGCCGACACCAGCGTCTTGCCTTCGGCATCGTCGATGACCTGCGCGTAGATGTGGGCCACGCTGCGGAACACCGCCAGGCGCGGCCGCTCCGCCGTGCCGCGCAGCTTGCGCCGGATGCGCCTGTGAACGCGGCCGCGGATTTGCTTCCTCTCGACTTTATTGATCATTTGGCACTCGCCCCGGTCTTGCCGACCTTCTTGCGCAGCGCTTCACCGGTGTAGCGGACGCCCTTGTTCTTGTAGGGGTCCGGCTTTCGCAGTGCGCGCATATTGGCTGCCACCTGTCCCAGCATTTGCCGGTCGTATCCGGTCAGGACCAGGTGGGTCTGCTTGTCGATCCGCAGATCGATTCCTTCGGGCAGCAGAAATTCGATCGGATGGGAATAGCCCAGCGTAAACGTCGCCACCTTCCCCTTGACGTCCGCGCGGTAGCCAATGCCCACGATGTCCAGCTCCCGCGTGAATCCGGTGGAAACTCCGTTCACCGCGTTGGCCGCCAGCGCGCGCGTCAGCCCATGCAGCGCCGCCTGCTCTTCGGAAGCGCGCTGCAGCTCCAGCTTCCCCGCAGTCTGCGTGATGGTGATGCCCGCCGGGATCGGCACACTCAGCTTGCCCTTCGGGCCGGTGACTTCCAGCTGCTCGCCGATCTGCACCTTGACGCCGCTGGGCAGCGGGATCGGCTTTTTACCAATTCTCGACATAATCTCGAATCCTCGCTACCAGACGCGGCACAGGATCTCGCCGCCGACGTGCTCTTTATGGGCGTCGCGCCCGGTCATGACGCCGCGCGCGGTGGTCAGGATGTTGATTCCGAGGCCGCCCAGCACGCGCGGGATATCGGTCTGCCCCACGTACACCCGGCAGCCCGGACGGGATACCCGCTCGATGGCGGAGATCACCGGCGAGTTGTCCGGAGAATACTTCAGGTAGATCTTGATGGTCCTCTTGGCGCCTTCTTCCGCCACTTTGAAGTTGGTGATGTAACCTTCCTCCTTCAGAATGCGGGCGATTTCCGTCTTCAGCTTGGAGGACGGCACGTCCACCTTGGGGTGGCGGGCCTGGATCGCGTTGCGCACGCGAGTCAGCATGTCGGCAATGGGATCGCTCGTCATAGTCCTCCTACCAGCTCGCCTTGATCACGCCCGGGATCTCGCCGTTCAGGGCGAGCTGCCGGAAGCACAGGCGGCAAATGCCGAACTTGCGCAGGAAGCCGCGCGGACGCCCGCAGCGCCAGCAGCGGTTGCGGTGCTTACATTGGAGCCGGGGAGTCTTGGCCCTGCGGGCCTTGTCCAGCTTTATGTCTTTCGCAATTTTCGCGGTTGTGGCCATACTCTCCTCTTATTGCCGGAACGGCATCCCCATTTGACGCAGCAGGGATACGCCCTCCGCGTCGGTGCGGGCCGTGGTGGTGATGGAAATATTCATGCCCTTGGTCTTGTCCACTTTGGCGTAATCGATCTCCGGGAAGATCAACTGGTCCTTGATCCCCAGCGTGTAGTTCCCGCGCCCGTCGAACGACTTGGTGGAGACGCCGCGAAAGTCGCGCACGCGCGGCAGCGCCACGTTCACCAGCCGGTCGAAAAACTCGTACATGCGGTCGCCGCGCAGCGTCACCATGCAGCCGATCGACATGCCCTCGCGCAGCTTGAAAGCCGCGATGGACTTGGTGGCCTTGGTGATCACCGGCCGCTGGCCGGCGATCTGCCCCAGCTCGTTCACCGCGCCGTCCAGCAGCTTGGCGTTCTGCGTGGCCTCGCCCATGCCGATGTTGATCGAGATCTTCTCCAGCTTGGGGACGGCCATCACGTTGGAATAGCCGAACTCCTTGGCCAGCGCCGGAACCACTTTCTTCTGATAATGCTCTCTCAAACGTGCTGCCATCGAATCCTCACTTCCTGTCGAGCGCATGGCCGCACTTGCGGCAGACTCTCGTGCGGCGCGACTTGTCCCCCACATGGTCCACGTGGTGGGCCACCCGCACCGCCTTGTTGCAGCCCGGGCACACGATCAGGACGTTGGAAGCCGCTATCGGGCTCTCCCGCTCGGCGATGCCGCCCTTGATCTGCTTGCCGGGATTGGGCCGCGTGTGGCGCTTGACCATCATCACGTGCTCCACCAGCAGCTTGCCGGCCTCGCGGTCCACCCGCAGCACGCGCCCGGTCTTGCCCTTGTCGCGGCCGGAGATGACTTTTACGGTGTCTTCCTTCTTGAAATCGATGCTGATCATCAGATCACCTCGGGCGCCAGCGAAACGATCTTCATGAACCGCTTCTCGCGCAGTTCCCTGGCCACGGGGCCGAACACGCGCGTGCCCACCGGCTCGCCCACGTCGCTGATCAGCACGGCCGCGTTGGAATCGAAGCGGATGTACGTGCCGTCTTTGCGCCGCGTCTCCTTGCGCATGCGAACGATGACGCAGCGCACCACTTTGCCTTTCTTGATGGCCGAATCGGGAGCGGCCTCCTTCACGCTGGCGGTGACCACGTCGCCCAGCCCGGCGCGCAGGCCCAGGTCGCCGCCGCGCGGCAGGATACAGGAAAGCTTGCGCGCGCCGGAGTTGTCGGCCACCTCGAGAATTGTTCGCATTCCAATCATAAAAATCTCCAGAGAGAGTAGCCGGCGATCAGAAGCCGGAATCTTCTTCCCTACACTTTCACGTCCAGATCCGCCGGCTGCGCCGCCACCTGGGCGGCCCGCCGGATCACTTCCACCAGGCGCCACCGCTTCAACTTGCTCAGCGGCCGGCATTCCACGATGCGCACCACGTCCCCCATCTTGGCCGCGCCTTCCTCGTCGTGCGCGTAGAACTTCTTGCGCTTGCCGATGATGCGCTTGTACAGCGGGTGCGGCACGCGGCGGCTCACTTCCACCACGATGGTCTTCTGCATGCCGGTGGAGACCACCTGGCCGACTTTCTGGTTCTTGATGCCTTGCTTTGCCTGAGTTTCGGCCATACTATTTCTTCGCTCCCGCCAGCTCCCGTTCGCGCAGGATGGTGTTGATCCGCGCGCGGTCCTTCTTCATGGCGCGCACCTTCTTCAGCCCGTCCATCTGTCCGATGGCCATCTGAAACGTGAGACGGAACAACTGCTCGTCCATTTCACTCAACTGCTGGCGCAATTCGTTGTCGTCGAGATCGCGAACCTTCTGTCCCTTCATATCCTTACTCCGTCTCTTCCCGGGCGATGAAGCGGGTCTTGATGGCCAGCTTGTGGGCCGCCAGCCGCATGGCGGACTGCGCCGTCTCGCGATCCACGCCTTCCATTTCGAAGAGGATCTTGCCCGGCCGGATGACCGCCACCCACTGCTCGGGAGCGCCCTTGCCCTTTCCCATACGGGTTTCGGCGGGCTTCTTGGTGATGGGCTTGTCGGGGAACAGGCGGATCCACACCTTTCCCCCGCGCTTGATGGAGCGGGTCATGGCCACGCGCGCCGCTTCAATCTGCCGGTCCGTCACCCAGCCGCACTCCATGGCCTTCAGTCCAAAGTTGCCGAACGAGATGCTGGACCCGCGCCAGGCCTTCCCGGTCATGCGGCCGCGCTGCTGCTTTCTGAACTTGACCTTCTTTGGCATCATCATGGCGGTTCGTCCTCAATCCCTACTGCTTGTCACCGGATCCTTCTGGTTTCTCTTCCGCGGGTGAAGGTTCCGGCCGCGCCTCCGCCGGCTTCTCTACCGCGGCCGCAGCTTCCGGCCGCGCCTCCACCGGCTTCTCTGCCGCTGCGGGAGGCTCCTGCCGCGCTTCCTGCTTCCAGGAAGGCTGTTGGGGCGACATCAGGGGCGGCAGAATCGGCGTCGCCGGACGCACCGCGGGACGCGGCAGATCGGCCGGCGGCGTTTGCGTCGCTGGACCGGCAGGCTCGGCCGCCGGCGCGGGAGCGCTCATCGGCGGAGGCTGCCGCTGCTCGCCTCCACGGTCGCGGCCCCGTCCGCCGCGGTCTCCGCGGTCGCCGCGATCCCCGCGGTCCCGCCTGTCGCGCGAGTCGCGCCGCGGCTCGGGCTCGGGAAGCAGGCCGCCGCGCCGCTTGGTCAAATCCAGAATCTCGCCCTTATACAGCCACGCCTTGATGCCGATCACGCCGTAGGTCGTGTGCGCTTCCGAGAAACCGTAGTCGATGTCGGCGCGCAGGGTGTGCAACGGAAGCTGGCCCTGGAGGTACCACTCGCTGCGCGCGATTTCCGCGCCGTTCAGCCGGCCCGATACCCGCACTTTGATGCCCTTGCACCCGAATCGCAGCGCCGAATCCACCGCCTTGCGCATGGCGCGCCGGAACGCCACGCGCTTTTCCAGTTGCAGCCCGATGGATTCCGAAACGAGCTGCGCGTCCAGCTCCGGCTTGTGCACTTCCTGAATGTCGATGAAGACCTCGCGCTTGGTCTTCTTGGCCATGTCCTGTTTCAGCTTTTCGATCTCCGCTCCCTTGCGGCCGATGATGATGCCCGGACGCGAAGTGCGGATGGTGACCCGCAGCTTGTTGCCCGGCCGGTCGACTTCTATGGAGCTGACGCCCGCCGACTTCAGCCGCTCGCGCAGCGCCGCCTTCAGCTCGAGATCTTCCTGCAACAGCTTGGCGTAGCCCTGCTTGGCGAACCAGCGCGACCGCCACGGCTTGTTGAAGCCCAGCCGGAATCCGTACGGATGAACTTTCTGTCCCATCTATTCTTCTTTCTCCGTCACCTTGATGACAATGTGCGCCATGCGGCGCTGGTACCGGTAGGCTCGGCCCATGGGCGCCGGCCGGATGCGCTTCATGCGCGGCCCGTCGTTGACGTACGCCTCGGTCACGAACAGCCGGTCGACGTCCACATCCTCGCTCTTGTGGGTGGCATTGGCGATGGCCGATTGAAGCACTTTCTCGACCGTCGGGGCGATGCGCTTGTTGGTGGTCCGCAGCGTGGTGAGCGCGGCGCCCGCCTGCTTGCCGCGGATGAGGTCCACGACCAGGCGCGCTTTCTGCGGCGAAATCCGGATGTACCGGGCTTCCGATTTGGCTTTGGTGCGTTTGTCTTCTGCCGTGGTGTCGTCTGCCATGGTCGTCCCCTTATGCCGGCTTGGCCGTCTTCTCCGTAGCCGCCTTCACCGAATGGCCGCGGAACGTGCGGGTGGGCGAGAACTCGCCCAGCTTGTGCCCCACCATGTTCTCGGTGATGTACACCGGAATGAACTTCTTGCCGTTGTGAACCGCGACGGTGTGCCCCACGAACTCCGGAAGAATAGTGGAGCGCCGCGACCAGGTGCGGATCACCTTCTTTTCGTTGGAGGCGCTCAACACCAGGAGCTTGGCTTCCAGGTGGGTATCGGTAAACGGTCCCTTCTTGACGGATCTGCCCATTTCCTTACCTCTTCTTGCTCTTGTGCGTCACGATCCACTTGTCGGTGCGCTTGTTGTTGCGGGTCTTGAAACCGCGCGTCGGCTGCCCCCAGGGGGTCACCGGATGGCGCCCGCCCGAAGTCTTGCCTTCGCCGCCCCCGTGCGGATGGTCCACCGGGTTCATGGAGACCCCGCGGTTGTGCGGCGTCTTGCCCAGCCAGCGCGTGCGCCCGGCCTTGCCCAGCGAAACGTTCTCGTGATCCAGGTTGCCCACCTGTCCGACGGTGGCCATGCACTCCAGCGGCACGCGCCGCACTTCGCCGGAGGGCAGTTTGAGCAGCGCCGTGCCGCCTTCCTTCGAAATCAACTGCGCCTGCGATCCCGCGGACCGGGCCATCTGCGCGCCCTTTCCCGGCCGCAGCTCCACGTTGTGGACGATGGTGCCGGCCGGCATGTTCTTCAGCGGCAGCGCATTGCCCACCAGGATGTCGGCGTTTTGCCCGGACATCACTTTCTGCCCGACCTTCAGCCCATCCGGCTGGATGATGTAGCGCTTCTCGCCGTCCACGTAGTTCAACAGCGCCAGGCGCGCCGACCGGTTGGGATCGTATTCGATGGCCGCGACCACCGCGGGGACGTCCACCTTGTCGCGCTTGAAATCCACCACCCGGTAGGCCTTCTTGGCGCCGCCGCCGATGAAGCGCGAGGTCACCCGGCCGGTGCTGTTGCGCCCGCCCGAGCGCTTCCTGGATTCCACCAGCGATTTCTCCGGGCGCTCCTTGGTGATGTCGTCGCGCGAAGTTACCGTCTGAAAACGCCGGGTCGGGGTGACGGGTCTGTATGTCTTGATAGGCATCGGTTGTAGCTCCCCTTAAACTCCCGCGAAGTCGGGCACCTTCTGCCCTTCCTTCAGCCGCACGTAGGCTTTCTTCCATTCCGGCCGGTAGCCCGTGAAACGGCCGCGCCGCCGCAGCTTGCCGTCGAAGGTGGCGGTCCGGACCTCTTCCACTTTCACCTTGAAAAGCTTCTCCACGGCAGCCTTGACCTGCGTCTTGTTGGCTCCCAGCGCCACTTCGAAACAAAGCGTGCGCTCGCTCTCTCTCTTTTCCACGCCCTTTTCCGTGACCAGCGGGCGGCGAATCACCTGGTAGATATTCATTTTGCGAGCGCCTCCGAGAATTTTCGCGCGGCGGCTTCGGAAATCAGCACGCTCTCGTGCCCCAGCAGGTGATACGCATTGACTTCCCGCGTGGGCACCAGGGTGACGCCCTTCAGGTTGCGGATGCCCAGCGCCAGGTTGCGGTTCTCGCCGTTATCCACCACCAGCACCGTGCGGCCCGCCTCCAGGGCGGCCAGCGCGTTCATGGCGTTCCTGGTCTTGTGGTCGGCCAGATTGAAAGCCTGCACCACCTTCAGCTCGCCGTCCCGGACCTTGGCCGAAAGCGCCGAACGCAGCGCCCCCAGCAGCATCTTGCGCGGCAGCTTGTAGCTGTAGTCGCGCGGCTGCGGCCCGTGCACGATGCCCCCGTGCCGCCAGATCGGCGACCGCACCGATCCCATGCGCGCCCGTCCCGTGCCCTTCTGCTTCCACAGCTTCTTGCCCGACCCCGCGACTTCCGATCGCACCTTCGTCTTGTGCGTGCCCGCGCGCTGCCCGGCCTGGTACTGCCGCACCGCTTCGTAGATCAACGCTTCGTTGACGTCGGCGCCGAACACTTCGTCGGCCAGGTCCACCTGTCCGACCTTTTGATTATTCAAGTCCACTACGTCCAATGTCGGCATGGCAGTTACCTCTTCGACCTCCGCACCACCACGTAGCCGCCGTTGGGACCGGGCACCGCCCCCTTCACCACCAGCACGTTGTCCTCGGTGTCCACATCGATCACTTCGAGGTTCCGCACCGTGACCCGCGTGTGGCCCAGGTGTCCTCCCATCCGCATGCCGGGAAGCACGCGCGACGGGAAGCTGGACGCCCCGATGGATCCCGGAGCGCGGTGAAACATCGAGCCGTGGCTGTCGCCGCCGCCCCGGAAGTGATGGCGCTTCACCACGCCGGCGAAGCCCTTCCCTTTGCTGATCCCGATCACGTCCACCTTGTCCTTGGGCTTGAACTGATCCACCAGCACCTTGTCGCCGGCTTTCAGGTCGTCGTCCCCCGGACCCAGCTCGAACTCGCGCAGGAACTTCGCCCCTTCGGCGCCGGCCTTCTTCAAATGGCCCGTCGCGGGCTTGTTGATGCGCTGCGGCTTGATGAATTCCACCAGGCCGAGCTGCACCGCGTCATAGCCGTCCGCGGTGGGCGTCTTGCGCTGCACCACCATGCACGGGCCGGCCTTCAGCAGCGTGACCGGCACGGCCTGTCCATCCGGCCGGAACACCTGCGACATTCCAATCTTTTTGCCAAGGATTCCTGGACTCATAGTTAGCTCTCAGCTCTCGGCGATCGGCAGCCGGCTCTTATCTCCCGGCCGCCTGCCCGCCGCTATTTTCCAAACGCCTTGATCTCCACATCCACGCCCGCCGGCAAGTCGAGCTTCATTAACGCATCGACCGTCTGCTGCGTCGGCTCCAGGATGTCCAACAGCCGCTTGTGCGTCCGGATTTCAAACTGCTCCCGCGACTTCTTGTCCACGTGCGGCGAGCGTAAAACCGTCGTGATGCTCCGCGAAGTGGGCAGCGGAATCGGACCGGCCACCGTCGCGCCCGTCCTTTTGGCCGTATCCACAATCTCGGTCGTCGACTGGTCCAGCACGCGGTGATCGTATGCCTTCAGCCGAATGCGAATGCGTTCTCTTAGCGCCATCTTTGTCCCTACTTGCTGATCTCGGTTACCGTGCCGGCGCCCACCGTGCGGCCGCCTTCCCGGATGGCGAACCGCAGCCCTTTGTCCATGGCCACCGGCGTGATCAGCTCCACGGTCAGGTTCACGTTGTCGCCCGGCATCACCATCTCCGTGCCCTCCGGCAGTGTCGCCACCCCCGTCACGTCCGTCGTCCGGAAGTAGAACTGCGGCCGGTATCCCTTGAAGAACGGCGTGTGCCGCCCGCCCTCTTCCTTGCTCAGCACGTATACTTCGCCCTTGAACGTGGTGTGCGGCGTGATCGAGCCCGGCTTGGCGATCACCTGCCCGCGCTCCACTTCGTCCTTTTCCACCCCGCGAAGCAGCAACCCCACGTTGTCGCCCGCCATCCCCTGGTCCAGCAGCTTCTTGAACATTTCCACGCCCGTCACCACCGTCTTGCGCGTGTCGCGGAAGCCCACGATCTCCATTTCCTCGCCCACCTTGCAGATCCCCCGCTCGATCCTCCCCGTCACCACCGTGCCCCGCCCCTGGATCGAGAAGATGTCCTCGATCGGCATCAGGAACGGCTTGTCGATCTCCCGCTGCGGCAGCGGAATATAGTTGTCCACCGCGTCCATCAGCTCGTAGATTCCCTTCTCCCACTGCGGCTCCCCGTTCAGCGCCCCCAGCGCCGACACCCGGATCACCGGCAGGTCGTCGCCCGGAAACTGGTAGGTCTTCAGCAGCTCGCGCACTTCCAGCTCCACCAGGTCCAGCAATTCCGGGTCGTCCACCATGTCCACCTTGTTCATGGCCACGATAATGTACGGCACCCCCACCTGCCGCGCCAGCAGGATGTGCTCGCGCGTCTGCGGCATGGGCCCGTCGGTGGCCGCCACCACCACGATGGCGCCGTCCATCTGCGCCGCCCCGGTGATCATGTTCTTGATGTAATCGGCGTGCCCCGGGCAGTCCACGTGCGCGTAGTGCCGCTTGGCCGTCTCGTACTCCACGTGCGCCACCGCGATGGTGATCCCACGGGCTTTTTCTTCCGGCGCGTTGTCGATCGAATCGAAGCTCCGGAACTTCACCTTCGGATTGTTCTTGCCCAACACCTTGGTGATGGCCGCCGTGAGCGTGGTCTTGCCGTGGTCGATGTGTCCGATCGTCCCGATATTCACATGCGGCTTGCTGCGGTCGAATTTTTCCTTTGCCATATGAAAAAGACCATCTCCTTATCTGGTTAACTTGCCCTGGACCTTGTTCACGATCTCTTCGGCGATAGCGGCCGGTACCTCTTCGTACTTCCCGAAATGCATGGTGAAGCTGCCGCGGCCCTGGGTCCGCGAACGCAGTTCCGTCGCGTAGCCGAACATCTCCGAGAGCGGCACCATGCTCTTGATAATCTGCGTGGTGCCCCGCAGTTGCATGCCCTCGATGCGCCCGCGCCGGGAATTCAGGTCGCCGATCACATCGCCCATGTACTGCTCCGGAACCACCACTTCCACCGCCATAATCGGCTCCAGCAGCACCGGCTTGGCCTTCCTGGCCGCTTCCTTGATCGCCAGCGAGCCGGCGATCTTGAAGGCCATTTCCGAGGAGTCCACTTCGTGGTAGCTGCCGTCGTACAGCGTCACCTTGAGGTCCGACATCGGATACCCCGCGAGAATTCCGCCCTCGAGGGCTTCCTTCATCCCGGTTTCCGCCGGCCCGATGTATTCCCTCGGCACGGTGCCGCCGAACACCTCGTTGACGAACTCGAAACCCGACCCCGTGGGGAGGGGATCCACCTTGATCTTCACGTGCCCGTACTGTCCGCGCCCGCCCGTCTGCCGCACGTGCCGCCCTTCGGCCTCGGCGTGCTTGCGGATAGTCTCGCGGTAGGCCACCTGCGGCTTGCCGACGTTGGCCCCCACGCCGAACTCGCGCATCATGCGGTCCACGATGATTTCCAGGTGCAGCTCGCCCATGCCCGAAAGAATGGTCTGGCCGGTCTCCGGGTCGGTGTTGACTTTGAAGGTGGGATCTTCCTGCGCCAGCTTCTGAATGGCCATCCCCAGCTTCTCCTGGTCGGCCTTGGTCTTGGGCTCGACCGCGAGCTGGATCACCGGCGTGGGGAATGTGATCGACTCCAGCACGATGGGATGGTCGTCGTCGCAAATCGTATCGCCGGTGGAAACGGTTCTCAAGCCCACCGCCGCGCAGATGTCGCCCGCCAGGATCTCCTGGATCTCCTCGCGCTTGTTGGCGTGCATGCGCAGCAGGCGCCCGATGCGCTCCTTGCGGCCCTTGGCCACGTTGTACACCGAATCGCCCGATTTCAGCGTCCCGGAATACACCCGGAAAAACGCGAGCTGGCCGACATACGGGTCGGTCATGATCTTGAAAACCAGCGCCGCGAACGGCTCGCTGTCGGAGGCCTGGCGGGTCAGGACCAGCGAGGGGTCGTCCACGCCCGTGCCTTCCACCGGCGGCACATCCAACGGCGAAGGCAGGTAGTCCACCACCGCATCCAGCATGGTCTGGACGCCTTTGTTCTTGAATGCCGAGCCGCAGATCACCGGGAAGATCTTCAACGCGATGGTGGCCTTGCGGATGCCCGCGTGGATCTCCTCCTCCGTGATGGGCTGGCCTTCGATGAATTTCTGGAACAGGTGATCGTCGAATTCCGAGATGGCCTCGATGATCTTCTCGCGGTATTCCTTGGCCTTCTCCACCAGGTCGGCCGGAATCTCCTCGATGTCGTACTCCGCGCCCAGGGTCTCCTCGCGCCACACCACCGCCCTCATGGCCACCAGGTCCACCACGCCCTTGAACTGGTCTTCCGCCCCGATCGGAAGCTGGATCGGGATGGGACGGCACTTCAGCCGCTCCACGATCGTCTCCACCGAGTGGTGGAAGTCCGCGCCCACGCGGTCCATTTTGTTGATGAAGCAGATGCGCGGAACCGAATACTTGTCGGCCTGCCGCCAGACCGTCTCGGACTGCGGCTGCACCCCGGCCACGGCGTCGAACACCGCCACCGCGCCGTCCAGCACCCTCAGGCTGCGCTCCACTTCGGCGGTGAAGTCCACGTGCCCGGGCGTGTCGATGATGTTGATCTGGATGTCGCGCCACTCGCAGGTGGTCGCCGCCGACGTGATGGTGATGCCGCGTTCCTGCTCCTGCTCCATCCAGTCCATAATGGCGGTGCCCTCGTGGACTTCGCCCAGCTTATGGGTCCGGCCGGTGTAATACAGGATCCGCTCTGTGGTTGTGGTTTTACCGGCATCGATGTGAGCGGCGATGCCGATGTTCCTCATCCTTTCAAGCGGTATCAGTCGTGGCATAAAAAAATCCCGGCTACCTCACCACCGGTAATGCGCGAAAGCCTTGTTGGCCTCCGCCATCCGGTGGACGTCGTCCCTCTTCTTGATCGCTCCGCCGCGCAGGTTGGAGGCGTCGTTCAGCTCGTTCGCCAGCTTTTCCGGCATGCCCTTTTCCGGGCGCGACCGGGCATTGATGATGATCCAGCGGATGGCCAGCGACGTCCGCCGCGTCTGCGGCACCTCGATCGGCACCTGGTAGTTGGCCCCGCCCACGCGCCGCGTCTTCACTTCGAGCAGCGGCTTGGCGTTCTCCACGGCCTTCTTGAACGCCTTCAGCGGATCGTCGCTGGTGCGCTCCCGCAGCTTATCCATGGCCTGGTAGAAAATGCCCTGGGCGACGGTCTTCTTCCCCTGCCACATCATCGAATTCACGAACTTCTCGACCAGGGTCGAGTTGTACACCGGATCCGGCGTTATTTCACGAACAACGGCTCTTCGTCTACGTGGCATAAGTCCTACGATTTTGGCCGCTTGGCCCCATACTTCGATCTGCCTTGTTTGCGATTGGCCACGCCGGCGGTGTCCAGCGCGCCGCGAATCACGTGATAGCGAACGCCCGGGAGGTCCTTCACGCGGCCTCCGCGTATGAGTACGATCGAGTGCTCCTGGAGGTTGTGTCCGACCCCCGGAATATATGTGGTTACCTCGATGCCGTTGGTGAGCCGCACGCGCGCCACCTTCCGCAGCGCCGAATTCGGCTTCTTGGGGGTGGAGGTATAAACGCGGGTGCACACTCCACGCTTCTGGGGGCAGCTGTTCAACGCCGGGCTCGAAGTCTTCCAGCGTGGCGGCTTCCGCCCCATACGCACAAGTTGGTTAAACGTTGGCACGAATTTCCTCTTTGCGATTTCGTTCTAAAAAGTGGCGCAACCCATCAAACCACCGGAAGCCGCGCAAAAAGCCCCGGCAAAAACCAAAGGTCGCAACAGCGAGGATTAAACTGCTTCGGACAGGCCCATATTCCAACGGCGCAAACCGTTGAAACCTCGGGGCCTCACCCCTGGCCGGACCCGCCTCCGCGGGTGGTAGCGCAGGAGCAGAAAGCTTATTCTCGCGAAACCATTACAGGATAACCGAATCGGGTAGCCCAGCGCAACTGCTAGCAGCTCTGCATGGATTCTCTGCCGATTCCCCGCCCCCGCCGCGCTACCATGGACATCTGATGATCAGTTGCCCGGCCTGCTCCCACCAGTCTCCGGACCAAAGCCGCTTCTGCTCGCACTGCGCCGCGCCGCTGGACGCCACTTCCGCCATGACCGCCGTCATGGCGGCCCCCGGTTCCGCTCCGCCTTCTTCCTCGCCGATATCGCTCCTCAGTTCCTCCTCCGCCGTGGACGAAGGCCGCTTTCTGCCCGGCACCATGCTCTCCGGACGCTACCGGATCGCCGGGCTCCTGGGACGCGGCGGCATGGGCGAGGTCTACCGCGCCACCGACCTGACCCTGGGCCAGGCCGTGGCCCTCAAGTTCCTGCCCGAGAGCATGAGCCGCGACGAACGGGCCCTGGTGCGCTTCTACAATGAAGTCCGCGTCGCGCGCCAGGTGACCCATCCCAACGTCTGCCGCGTCTACGACATCGGCCAAGTCGAGGGACTGCACTATATCTCCATGGAGTACGTGGATGGTGAAGACCTCGGCGTCCTGCTGAAGCGCATCGGCCGCCTCCCCGCCGACAAGGCCGTCGAAACCGCCCGCCAGTTGTGCGCCGGCCTCGCCGCCGCCCACGAAAAAGGCGTCCTCCACCGCGACCTCAAGCCCGCCAACGTCATGATCGACGGGCGCGGCCAGGTCATCATCATGGATTTCGGCCTCGCCGGTCTGACCGGCCAGTTGCAGGGCGACGTGCGCAGCGGCACCCCCGCCTACATGTCGCCGGAGCAACTGGCGGGCACCGAAGTCACCGCCAAAAGCGATATCTACGCGCTCGGCCTGGTGCTCTACGAGGTCTTCACCGGCAAGCGCGCCTTCGAGGCGGCGTCGCTGGTCGAGTTGATGCAGATGCAGGAACGCGCGGCGCCCGCCGGCATCACCACCGTGGCCAAGGATCTGGATCCCGCCGTGGAGCGGGTCGTCCTGCGCTGTCTTCAACCGGAACCGGCCAAGCGGCCGGCGTCGGCGCGCGCGGTGGCCGCCGCGCTTCCCGGCGGCGATCCCTTGGCCGCCGCTCTCGCCGCCGGCGAAACGCCATCACCCGACCTGGTCGCCGCGGCCGGCGAGACCGAAGGCCTGCGCCCGGCGCTTGCTCTCGCCTGGCTGGCCGCCGCGCTCGCCGGCATCGTCGTGATCGGCGTGCTCGGCGTGCGGTTCAGCGTCACCCAGAAGATCCCGCTGGAGGTGTCGCCCGAGGCGCTGGCGCACGACGCCCGCAATCTCCTGAAGAGCTTCGGCTACACCGCCCGCCCGGGAGACACCGCCTGGGGACTGGGGTACGACGACGAGTATCAGACGTACCTGAAGCTGCATCCGGACCTGGCTGCCGCCCGCTGGAAGAACCCGGCCGCCGGTCAACCTCCGGTCATCCGTTTCTGGTATCGCGAGGCCCCGTGGGATATCGTCGCACAGCGGGACTTCTCGACCACCGTCGGTTTCTCGGACCCGCCCATGGAGACATCCGGCGCGCTGCGCCTCTACACCGACCCGGAAGGCAAACTACAACGTCTGGAAAGCCGTCCCGCCGCAGGTGGAGGCGCCCGCGCCGCCGGTTCCCGCCTTTGACTGGAGCAACCTGTTCCGCGCCGCCGGGCTCGATCCAGCGGGCTTTCAGGCGGCCGAACCCCAATGGACGCCGCTGGCGAATTGGGACAGCCGCGCCGCGTGGACCGGCGCCGATCAGCCAACCGGCGCGGCGTTGCGTGTGGAAGCCGCGGCATGGCGCGGCCGGCCGGTCTTCTTCCGCATCATCGGCCCCTGGAACAAGCCCGAGCGCACGCAACCCGCCTCGCGGGGCACCGATCAACTCTGGGTTCTCGCGGTCGTGTATGCCGCCCTCATCTCCGCGGGCCTCATCGCCTGGCGCCATCTGCGGTCGGGAAAAGGCGACCGCCGCGGCGCCTTTAAGCTGGGCTTTTTCTATTTCGTCTGCCTGGCCGGCGGCGAATCCCTCGCGACGCATCACACCACCACGCTCGGCGAGCTGACGATCTTCTGGAAAACCTTTTCCACCGCTTTGATCAATGCCGGAGTGGTGTGGGCTTTCTACCTGGCGCTCGAGCCGTGGGTCCGGCGCAGTTGGCCCCGCACTTTGATCTCCTGGAGCCGCGCCATGGCCCACGGCATCGGCGACGCCCTGGTAGGCCGCGATTTTCTGTACGGCGCGGGTCTGGGCTGCGCGTTGGCCGGCCTGAAACTGGCGGCTCTGGCCCTGCACGGCAGCGCGGGCGAGCCGGTGATGCCGCCGCTCAGCACGCTGCTGGGCGCGCGCCTGGCCATGACCGGGCTGTTCCAATCCGCCGCCGGCGCGCTGTTCGATGCCATGCTCTTCTTCTTCATTCTGTTTGTCGCGCGCGTGGTGCTGCGCAAGCAGTGGATCGCGGCGGCGGTGTTTGTACTGATCCTGACCGCCCTCTTCAGCACGGGAACGGTGTACCCGCGGACGGACATCCCGCTCAACCTGCTGGGCGCCGGCGTGTTCACGTTCGTGCTGCTGCGATTCGGCCTGCTGGCGCTGATCGCTACCGATTTGATGACGTCTCTTCTCACGGATGTTCCGCGCACGCTCGATTTTTCCGCATGGTACGCCGGCACCGGCATGGCGCCCCTGGTGCTGGCGGCGTTGATCGCGGTTTACGCCTTCCGCACCTCCCTCGGCGGCCGCCCGCTGCTGAAAGACGACGCGATCTGACAGTCTGTGACTCTCCGTGAAGACGGTTCATCTCGAGTGTGGCGTCCCGGCACTCGCCCGATCAATGCCGGTTGCGCTGTGACTCGGGACTCAGTCCCATTTCTGACCCGCCGCGATGGCTTTTTTCATTCAAGGTCATATGTGTTGAATCGCCGCCATCCCCGGCAAACTCCGTACTTTGACAACGAACCGTCGTCGTAATACAATCCTCGAAAATGGAAATTTGCGTTTAAACAGTAGGAGGGAACATTATGAAGCCGTGGTGGAATACGTCAAGGCACCCTGTGCCGCCCCGCGTCACACGCCGTCGCGTTGGCCGGGCCCTGATGCGTGTTGTGGTGGCCGGCGCGGTGAGTCTTCCGATTGCGAGGCCATTTGGCGATCTGCTTGACTATCCGAGAACGGGGGGCGCGGTCATCGAAGCGTGGGCATTCGGCACTCTCAGCGGTGCGACGCATCCGAACTCCCAGGAAGCGTGCGATTTCGATCATGTATGTGCGCTTGCGATCTCATCCGCCGGCGGCGCGGGGACGGGCGCTGGAGCCACAATCAAGACGTCCTTCGAAACCACATCGCAGGGCGAACCGTCGCCGAACCTGCCGTTCACCCTGACGGAGACGATCGACTACGGGCACAGGATCACTAAGGGCGTGCACGGCGACACTGGTGGTGGCGCATGCTATCCCGGGATTGGGGCGATGGCGATTACTGTTGACGCGTCCTCCACCCTGGTTCTGGATATTGTGGGGCAGGCCTGTCAGGTGGGCAATAACACGGCTCAACTGGTGTTCACCGGCAGCTATGTTACGGATGTGGCCTCTAGCGGCACGGTGGCGAACGCCGACGGGATCGGCTCCGTGAGTATCAATAGCCCCTCAGGTCTCCCCGGCACCGGAACCAACATGAAGGCATCGTTGGCGGGCCAGCTCATTTACGGGAATTAGCGCGCGGACCGGCCGGCCTTGGGGCGCGGTGTGGCGGAAGCCAGGGCTCACAGAATGTCGAGCAAGGACCGATCGGCTGTTTCAGCGGCGGGAGAGCATTACCGAGCCGGGCGTTTGAACGAGGCGGAGTCGCTCTACCGTCGGGTCTTGGATGAGCATCCGGACAACGTGGAGGCGATCCAGGGGCTCGCGGTGCTCTGCCATCGGCGGGGCCGCCCCGAGGAGGCGCTGGCGCTCTTTCGCCGGGCGATTACGCTCGATCCCGACAGCCGTGTTGCGGACCGGCAGCTCGGCCGCTTGCTCGAGCAACGCGGCGATTCGGTGGGGGCCGCAATCTGCTATCGCCGTGCGGCACGGTTGCGGCCTCTCGACCCCGCCGCGCAGGCCGATCTTGCCCGCACGCTCGCCGGGCAAGGCGAGGTGGCCGAGGCGGTCGCGAACTGTCGGCGTGCGGTATCGCTGTCACCCGGCGATGCCTGGAGCCACATCGCCTTAGGGAACGCGTTGCTGCGCCAAGGGGCGGTGGCCGATGCGTCGGCAAGCTACGAGCGGGCGCTTGCCATCAGTCCGGATCTGGCCGAAGCTCATAGCAATTTGGGCGAAGCTTTGCGGCGGATGGGACGCCTGAGCGAGGCAGTTGAGGCATGCGAGCGGGCATTGGCGCTGAAGCCGGAACTCGCCGAGGCGCACAATAATCTCGGCAATGCGTTGCGCGAGGAAGGCAGGCTGGACGCGGCCATCCCGCATTTCGAGCAAGCGCTGCGCCTGAGACCGGGCTGGCCGGAGGTGCACAATAACCTCGCGATCGCCCTCCAGGAACAGGGGCGCGCGGCCGAAGCCATCGGGCACTACCAGCGCGCGCTGTCGCTCGATCCGTCGCTCGCCGAGGTGCACCAGAATCTCGGCAGCGCGCTCGCCCAATCCGGACGCACGGTCGACGCGATCGCTGCCTTGAGGCGCGCGCTCGCACTCAGGCCCGATTATCCGGAGGCGCTGGTGCAGGTCGCGGATCTGAACGGGGAGCTTTGTGATTGGCGCCACCGCGAAGCCGAGGCGGCGCAGGTGCTGGACCTCATGCGCCGGCGCCCCGGTTTAGTCCCGCCGCAAAACCTACAGGCGCAGCAATCGACGCCGGCCGAGCAGCTACTCTGCGCGCAGCAATGGAGCAAGAAAATCGCGCAGGGGCGGTCGCCCGGCTTCACATATGATCGCTCGTGCCCGCCGCCCAGAATCCGCCTCGGTTATCTTTCGGCGGACTTTCGCGACCACCCGGTAGCCTGGGCAATCACCGAGACGATCGAGCGGCACGATCGGACGCGGTTCGAAGTCTTCGGTTACTCGTATGGCCCGGACGACCGCAGCGCGCTGCGGCGGCGGCTCGAAACTGCCTTCGACCGATTCGTCGACCTGCACGCCGCCGGAAACGACGAGGCCGCGCGACATATCAACACCGACGCGGTTGACGTGCTGATCGATCTCACCGGATACACGCGGCTCGGTCGACCCCGAATCCTGGTCTCGCGCCCGGCGCCGATACAAGTCGGTTTTCTCGGCTTTCTGGGCACGATGGGCGCGGAGTTCATCGACTACATCATAGTGGACCCGTTCATTGCTCCGTCCTCGCAACAACGGTTCTGCTCGGAGAAGTTCGTACATCTGGCGGGCGGCTGTTGGCCGGCCGAAATCCGCTGGGAGATTGGCGCCGAGGCGGGCAAGCGCAGCGCTTACGGGCTACCCGAAGATGCCTTCGTATTCTGTTGCTTCAACACCAGCTACAAGATTACGCCGCCGATGTTCAGCGTCTGGATGCGTTTGTTGCGGGCCAACCCGCATAGCGTGCTGTGGTTGGCTGCTGCCGACAGCGTCGTCCACGATAATCTGCGGCGTGAGGCGGCCGAACGGGGCGTCAGCCCGGAGCGGCTCGTCTTCGCCCCGCGCGAGCCGATGGGCCCAACTTATCTCGCCCGCCATCGGCACGCGGATCTGTTTCTTGACACACTTCCGTACAATGCATGCGGGACCGCGTATAAGGCGCTCCTCGCCGGTTTGCCGGTGCTGACCTGCGCCGGGGAGACATTTGCCGGCAGAACCGCGGGAGCGATGCTGCTCGCAGCCGGGTTGCCCGAACTCGTCACCCATTCGATCGACGAATACGAACGTCTGGCCAACCGGCTGGTACGTGAGGCTGATCTGTTATCCGGCATCCGGCTGAGGCTGGCGCAGGCGCGCTCGGGTTCTGCGCTGTTTGACGGGGAGCGGGCTGTCCGGGAACTCGAGACCGCTTTCGCGCGAATGTGGGAGAACTGGCTTAAGGGCGAGGCTCCGAAGCCGTTTTCGGTGCCATGAACAACCGGACTTAACCGAGCCACTACCAGGTCGCCAACCGTAACCCATAGGTCCGGGTTGGTCGGCAATTCGGAAGGCGGGCCGCCCGTTTGCCGCAGCGCATCTTCCAGCATCTCCCTCCATCCCGCCGCAGTTATGCTTCTTCTCCCCAAACCCGCCAGCGGTGACGTCCAACAGTGGCGGGGTTCCTGCTGAGGCGGCTTTTAATGGGAGCCCTTTGCATGGTATGGTTCTTGGTATGGCCACCACGAAGATCACCATCACGCTCGAGAACAATCAGCTTGAAGAAATTCGGGCGCTTGTCGCGGCCGGAGCGGCGGCGAGCGTCTCTGCCTTCGTGAAGCATGCGGTTGGAGTTGCTCTCTTCGATGCGGCAGGATGGAGGGAGATGCTGGAAGATGCGCTGCGGCAAACGGGCGGCCCGCTGACGAAAAAGGAGCGCACGTGGGCCGACGCGCTTCTCTCTCCCCACGGACGGAAGAGACTTTCCCGAAGAGGAAAGGCGGCGTGAACGGCATCACTTTCGACGCTGGTGGGCTGATCGCCCTGGACCGAAACGACCGCCGCGTGCTCACACTCATCGCGCGCGCGACAGAGCGTGGAATGCGTATTACAATTCCGGCGACGGCGCTCGCACAGGCCATTCGGAACCCTGCCAGGCAGGCCCGCCTCTCCCGGCTGATTCGACAAGCCGGTACGGACCTTATTCCGCTGGACGGACCGGACGCGACGGCTGTAGGCCTATTGTTGGCACGAACCGGGACGGCCGACATCGTCGATGCCCACGTCGTCATTTGTGCGCAGAGGGCCGGGCAGGCCGTGGTGACCAGCGACGCTGACGATCTCGAGGGAATCGCTCCGGAGGTGCAGTTGGTGGTCGTCTGACATCCCATCGACGGATTAGCCGGATTGCCGGGGACCTGTATCTTGTGGACCGTCGGACGCTCTTCCGCAACCTGACCGCGAACCGTGCAGCGGGTACACCACCCGTTCGCGACGGCAGTGTGCGGACTGAGCGTGTTACCCTGTACCGACCAGCCGGTTGTATAAGGTGTGGGGCCCAATCCAGAACCACACCACGGTGTTTTCATGTTCCACGGCAAGCGCCCGGTGATGCAAGCCACCCGAACGGACCAGAACGGCCCAACCTTCTTGACAGAACCGCCCAACCTTCTTGAAGTGTAGGGACGGATGCTTTGGATCTCGCCGAAGCAGTTGATACGACTCGTCGGCGATAGCAGTCCCAGAAGCGCTGATTGGCCCGGTGCCCCGCTCGCACATCCTCGAGTGCCTCGTCAGCCAGGGCGTCCAGGCGCCCCGCTGCAACGTCGTCTTCAATCCGGCGATCCCACGCCCCAGCGTCGAACTCGGCAAACCACGCCCGGAATGTGGCGAGTTCGGCTGCAGAAAGCCTTAGAACAGCCTCCTCAATCTCCTTTACGCTTCCCATCTTCCCCAGCTTACTCTGCGCGGATCGTCACCTGTCGGGTAACCTCATGAAAATGAGGGAGATCGCCCCGCCACCGCATTGGCCCTGGAACCAGCTGATATCGATCACAACACTTTGAAATAAACCGTAACCCCATCCTGCAAAGGAACTTACGTGCTATCCGCAGCCTTCAGCCACCTGCCCGCGCAGGCCTCGTCTCCTACAATATGAGTAGGTACTCGGACCTCGCAAGAGCCTCTGTCGCCCGCGCTCTTTGAAAACTGAATATCCAGCCGCGCATCGGCGGCTCTTCCTGCAGGTGTGTCTTCATTCCCGTTGGTGTATCTGTGGGGCCGGACAGCACGGCTCCCAGATGCACCAATGGCGCGCCGGCGCCGCACCTCTCGAAATCTCCTGTCATCCCGTCACCTGTCGGCACCCGGCCCCAAGAATTGGCTTCGTTTCGCATTTTCGAGGAGTTACCCGGCCGCTACACACGCGCAAAATCTCCTGTCATCCCTGTCACCTGTTGCGTCCGCCCCAAAATTGGCTTCGTTTTGCACTTTCGAGCAGTTACCCGGCCGCCACACACCGCGAAAACTCCTGTCATCCCGTCATCTTTCGCGCGTCCGCCACCAAAATTGGGCTCGTTTCGCATTTTCGAGTAGTTCACTGGCGCCACACACCGCGAAATCTCCTGTCATCCCTGTCACCTGTCACGCATCCGGCACCCATAATTGGCTTCGTTTCGCATTTTCGAGCAGTTCACCGGCGCCACCCACCGCGAAATCTCCTGTCATCCTGTCACGCGTCCGCCCCCAAAATTGGCTTCGTTCCGCCAATCCGGGCAGTTCGCCGGCGCCACACACCGCGAAATCTCCTGTCATCCCGTCACCTGTCACCCGCTCCTACCCGCCCAGCGCCCCGTCCAAATCCGCGATCAGGTCGTCGGAGTGCTCCAGCCCCACCGACACCCGCACTAGATTCTGCGGCGTCCGCGTCTGCGGTCCTTCCACCGAGGCGCGGTGCTCGATCAAGCTGTGGGTGCCGCCCAGACTGGTAGCGCGGATGAACAGCCGGCAGCCCGCCACCACCCGCATCGCCGTTTCGCGGCCGCCCGCCACCTGGAACGAGAGCATCCCGCCGAACGCCCCCATCTGCCGCGCGGCGATCTCGTAACCCGGATGGTCCGGCAGTCCCGGATAGTGCACCGCTTCCACCGCCGGATGGAGCTTCAAATGGCGCGCGATGCGCAGCGCGTTGTCCGAATGGACCCGCATGCGGCAAGGCAACGTCTCGATACCTCGCAGCGTCAGCCAGCAGTCGAACGGCGACGGCACCGCGCCCCCATCCCGCTGCGAGCGGCGCGCGCGCTCGAACAGGTAGTTGTCGTGCCGCGTGATCAGCGCCCCGCCCACCACGTCGCTGTGGCCGCTGATGTACTTGGTGGTGGAGTGGCACACCAGGTCGATGCCGCAGTCCAGCGGATGCTGCAGCACGGGCGTGGCGAAAGTGCCGTCGCATACCGTCATCACCGCCGGCCCCGCCGCGCGCGCCACCCGGGCGATGGCCGCCAGGTCGGTGACCTTCATCAGCGGATTGGAAGGCGTTTCGACCCAGATCAGCCGCGTCGTGGGACGGATCGCCTCGCGCACCGCCTCCGGCTCCGTCATGTCCACATACGTCGTCTCCAGGTTCCACTTGCCGAAGACGCCGTGGATGACCTTGCGCAGCCCATAGTAAACGTCGTCCGCCACCAGGATGTGGTCCCCGGGCTCCAGTCCCTGCACCAGCGCCGTCGCCACCGCCAGCCCGGAGGAGAAGACCAGCGCCTCCTTGCCGCCCTCCAGCTCGGCCAGGCACTGCTCCAGCGCCCGGCGAGTCGGGTTGTCTTCGCGGGAATAGCTGTAACCCAGCGGATAGCCGCCCCCGGTGCTCCGCTCGAACGTCGTGGAAAGGTGAATCGGCATGGTGACCGCGCCGGTCGCCGGGTCGATGCTCCGCCCAGCGTGAACGGCCCGTGTTTCAATTTTCATCACCTGCCCAGTTTACCGTCTCGGGTGAGATCGCCAATCCCTCCGCCGGCCTGCGCGCCTTCACCCAATGCGGCCAGTCCCCTTGTCGATTTTCACCTCTTCTTTTCTGTTACTTACGCCCCCACCGGCGCTGGCACTACAATTGCACCGCTGCTGTGGATATGGCATACGTAATTACCGAAACCTGTACCAAGGACGAGTTGTGCGTCGAGGCCTGCCCCGTGGACTGCATCCACCCCAAGAAGGATGAGGGCAATTTCGCCGAGGCGCCGCAGCTCTACGTGAATCCAGACGACTGCATCGATTGCGGCGCCTGCATTCCCGTCTGCCCCACCAATTCCATCTACACGCTGGAGGAGTTGCCGGCCGAGTTCGGGCGCTTCGCGGACCTGAACGCCGCGCATTACAATTAAGGTGCGGCGCCGTGGGGCGCTGGCCCCACTGTATGTTTTCCCTCCGGATCGAGTGTGACCCCGACGATCGCGATTTCCTGATCGCCGAACTCTGGGAACACGGATCGGCCGGCATCGTCGAGCTCGATGCGAGGAGCGTGCGGGCGTTCTTCGAAGACAGCGCCGGCCGCGAAGGGTTGTTACGTTTGTACCCCGGCGCCGCCTTCCGCGCTGAAGAGCAGCGCGATTGGGTGGAAGCGGCGCGCGCCATGCTCCAACCCATGGAAGTGGGCGCGCGGTTCTTCCTGGTCCCGGAATGGCGCGACGATCCCGCTCCGCCCGGCCGGTTCCGCATCACCGTCAACCCCGGGCAGGCCTTCGGCACTGGCGTCCACGAGACCACCCGCCTGTGCCTGGAAGCGCTCGAGGATTACGTCAAACCCGGGATGACCGTGCTGGACGTCGGCACCGGCTCGGGCATTCTGGCCCGTGCGGCCACCCTGCTCGGGGCGGGCAAGGTCTGGGCGTGCGACATCGATCCGGTCGCGGTAGAAATCTCGGGCGCCGCCTTCGTGGGTTCCGTGGACGCGGTTGCCGCCCGTTCAGCCGATCTGATCGTCGCCAACATCAGCCCGCGGGCCATTGTCCGCCTTGCGCCCGAACTGCTGCGCGTGCTGCGGCCCGGCGGGGTCCTGCTGGCCAGCGGTTTCGAGATCCCCGAGGTCGAGCAGGTGAGCGCCGCCCTGCCGCCGTCTATTGAAGTGCGCGCCAAAGGAACCTGGGCCCTGGTGGCTACGGCGCCAGAGAGCGCAGGAACTCCGCCGCCACCTGGGCGGGCGGCCGGTGCTCGCCATCGACCGCGTAATTCAGCTTCCTCATGACCGCATCCGGCAGCTTGCCCGAAAGCTGCTCCAGCGCTGGCCGCAGTTGCGGGAAGCGCGCCAGGCTCTCCTCGCGAACCACTACCGCGCATTGGTACGGCGGGAAGTAGTGCCGGTCGTCGTCGAGAATCTTCACGTCGAGTACCGATGCCAGCCCGTCGGTGGAGTTCGCCGCGATCATGTCCACCTTGCCGCTCTGGAGCGCCGCATACAGCAGACCCAGGTCCATCGTGACCACGTCGCCGGCGGTGCGCAGGCCGTAAGCTTTCAACAGCCCGGCGAGGCCGTCCGGCCGCTGCTTGAACTCGTACCCCACGCCCATCCGCCAGGCGCGCGGCCCGGCGGCGTCCGAGAGCGCGGCCAGTTTCCCTCCGCGCGCCGCATCGCCCCGCACGATCATGGCGAAGGTGTTGTTGAAGCCCAGCGGATCGAGCCAGGCCAGCCGCCATCCGCGTTCGTAGGACGCGCGCACGGCGCCGAGCACCGCGGCGGCATCGGGCTCAGGGGGCAGCTTCAGCACCGCGGTCAGCGCCGTCCCGGTGTACTCGGGATACAGGTCGATCGAGCCCTTCACCAGGGCCTCGTGCGCCAGCAGCGTGCCGCCGAGGTTCAGTTTGCGCTCCACCGGGACTCCCACCCGCCGCTCGATCTGCTGCGCCAGGATCTCCCCCAGCAGCACCTGCTCGGTGAAGTTCTTCGAGCCGACCACAATCCCGGCCGGCCGCGAGCACGAGGCCGCCAGCGCCACGCTCAGGATGGCGACAGCTTTCGCTCGATCCATTCCAACCCCTCATCGGCCGCCAGGGCCATCACCGCCGCGGGAACCGCGCCCGCCAGCACCGTGCGGGTGTCCACCATGGCGATTCCGCGAAAAATGAAGACTCCCAGTCCGCCTCCCCCGATGGCCGCCGCGATGGTGGCCGTTCCGATGGTCGCCACCGTGGCGATCCGCAGTCCCGCCACGATCGAAGGAACCGCCAGCGGCAGCTCGACTTGCCAGAGAATCTGCCCCCGCGTCATCCCCATCGCCACCGCCGATTCGCGGACCGCCGGGTCCACCCCCAGGATTCCCACCAGCGTGTTGCGCAGGATGGGCAGCAGCGCGTAGAGGCACAGCGCGATGATGGCGGTGCGCTTGCCGATCCCGCCCACCAGCGGAAGCGGCAGCAGGAATCCGAAGAGCGCCAGGCTGGGAATCGTCTGGGCGATGTTGGCCAGCCCCATGGCCCATCGCCGCGCCAGCGCCCGGCGGGCCAGCAGCACCGCTCCGGGAAGCCCGATCGCCGCGGCGATTCCGATGGTGATCAGCACCAGCACCAGGTGTTCGAGGGAAAGCGAAACGATTTCAGATGCCATCCGGTCTCCCATTTTCCTGTATGCTGGCGAGAAACGCCCGGGCCTCGGGCGACCCGGCCAGCCGAAACTCTTCGGGCGTCACCAGCAGCTCCAGCGCGCCCTCGTTCAGCAGCGCCACCCGCGAAGCCATCATGAGCGCCTCCCGCACGTCGTGGGTCACGAACAGCGCGGCTTTGCCGACCGAGCGCCGCAGCTCCAGAAACTGCCGCTGAAGGTCGAAGCGCGTGATGGGGTCGAGCGCGGCGAATGGCTCGTCCAGCAGCAGCAGCGGCGGATCGGCGGCCAGCGCCCGCGCGATCCCCACGCGCTGCTTCTGCCCGCCCGAAAGCTGCCGGGGATAGCGCCCGCGAAACTCGGCGGGGTCCAGCCCGACCATGCCGAGCAGCCGGTCGACCCGCTCGGCCACGGCGTGCGCGCTCCGGTTTTCGAGCCGCGGCACAACCCCGACGTTCGCCTCCACGGTCCAATGCGGAAACAGGCCCGCGTCCTGAATGACGTATCCCATTCTGCGCCGCAAGCGGATGGGGTCCCACTCCGCGGCCGGCTTGCCTTCGAAGCGGATTTCGCCCGCCGTGGGCTCCACCAGCCGGTTCACCGTCTTCAGCAGCGTGGTCTTCCCCGACCCGCTGCGGCCCAGCAGCACCACCGTCTCGCCTTCCGCCACGCTGAGGCTGATATCGCGCAGGATCGGCCGCCCGCCGATGGCGTACGAAACGTGGCGGATTTCGAGGATCGCGTCAGGCACTACCCGGCAACCATATATTGAATGTTCGAGCCGTGCGTGGGATAGGCGTAGAGCGGCTCCCGAATCTGCGCGGCGGTGAGACCAGGTCGAACGGCTCAAGCATCTCTCAATGCTAACCTGATTCCGCGGGTGGAGGAATTCGCGCGGGTTCGAGGAGTGAGTGACACCCTTTGACGCGGCAGGGAGTCCACGCACTACGCTTTTGCGAAGAGAAGACGCTTGAGCGAGGAGCGGGAAGGCTCTGCCTGCAAACCGAGGGACCTCGCGACCAACTGCGCGGCATGTTTGCGAATGCTGAGTCCACTATCCAGGAACTTGCCTACGCAATACGCTTCATACATCTCGGAGGAATAGTTATTAATCAGCGCATGAACCGGATAGCCGAGAGCCTTCTCCACATCGTGCTTGGAAACGTTCGCGGCTTTGGAGACGCGGTTGACCACGAGATGCACGCGATTAGCGCTCAAGCCAAGCTCGAGCAGTTTTCTCAACACCCGGTTGGCCTCGGAGAGTGACGGCAGCTCATAGGTGGTGATCAGAAAGAGATCTTTGACTTCGGAGATGAGATTCATGGAGAGGACGTTGAGCGGCCCCATGTCCACCACGATCCAGCGGTAGAGTGAGCGGACGAAACGGAGGACATGCCGCACGCGGTCGCCGCTGATCTCATCTCCCAGACGCGCCGCACCAGGTGACTGGATCAGGTCAATGCCCTCGGCCGATTCGCAAACCACTCCTTGCCACAAGCTCGGGTCCAGCCGGCGCAGGTCCCTGGCGGCGTCCAGAATGGTATGGGGCGAGTCGACTTTCAGGAGCAGACGCGCACCCGCGGAACTCACATCCAGATTGACGAGCAACACTTTCTGGTCCGTCTGGCGCTTCAACTCCGCTGCGTAATGGCACGCGATGGTGGTAGTCCCGACCCCTCCTTTTGCCGACACCATGCCGACGATGGTGGCTCTCTCCGGTTCCGATTTGGTGTGCTCCGAAGACTTGACCTGGCGTATCACCGCATAGCGCAGGGCTCGCACCAGCGTGTCCGCGCTCAGGTTGCCTTTTGCCAGGTAATCCTGAGCGCCGCTTCGAACGGCTTCGACCGCCGCGCGCTCGTCGGCCATGCCGGTGAGCACCACGACCGGCAGCCCGGGCGCGTGGCATCGGATGGCGTTGAAAGCGTCGAGGCCCTGAGAGTCGGGCAGCGAGAGATCGGTAAGGACCACATCAAATTGGCCGCGCGAGAGCGCATCGAGAGCGGCCAGCAGGCTTTCCGCCCACTGGATATCGAACGTGAAGCCCTCGGCCTCCGACAACATCTCCTTCACGAGGCGGGCGTCTCCCAGATTGTCCTCGACCAACAATAATCTCAACGGCTTTTCCGGCATGGCAACCTCCTTACTTAATTGCCGGGGGAAGTTTGACGATCTCGAACCAAAAATCGCTGATCGCGCGGACCACCTTCTCGAATTGTTCAAAGTCCACCGGCTTCGTGACGAAACAGTTGGCGTGCAGGTCGTAGCTGCGCAGGATGTCCTCCTCCGCGCGAGAAGTCGTCAGGACGACTACGGGAATGCGGCGAAGCGACTCATCCGTCTTGATTTCCCTCAGCACCTGGCGCCCGTCCAGCTTGGGAAGATTGAGATCCAGGAGAATGATGTCGGGGCGCGGAGCGTTGTGGAAAACATCCTCTTTTCGCAGAAATGCCAGGGCCTCGACTCCGTCGGAAGCCACACTGAGGTTGTTAATTACTTTGCCTTCCTTCATCGCCTCGACAGTCAGGCGGACATCGCCGGGGTTGTCTTCGACCAGCAGCACTTCGATGGATTGACCTGTCACTCTGAGTGGTCTCCGTTCTTGGGAATGGTGAAGCAGAATGTGGCGCCTTGGCCGGGTTGCGACTCGACCCAGATCCGCCCGCCGTGCCGCTCCACGATCTTCTTGCAGACAGCGAGCCCAATCCCGGTACCGGGGTAGTCCTTCTTGTGGTGAAGCCTCTGAAAAATCTGGAAGATCCGGCCGGCGTACCTGGGATCGATTCCGATTCCGTTGTCCTGAACCGTGAATCGCAGCTCGGCTGGGCATTCCTCACACGCCACCCGAATCTCGGGGGGCGCCGAATCCCGGTACTTAATCGCGTTGCCGATCAGGTTCTGGAAGAGCTGTACGAGTTGTGTTGGATCGGCAACCACCGTGGGCAACGACTCCGAACAGATGGTGGCGCCGCTCTCTTCGATCGCGGCCCTCAAGTTTCTCGACGCTGATGCTACGGCGGCCTCCGAACTCGTGGCCTGGAACTCGCCACCGCGGGTACCGACCCGGGAATACCCCAGCAGGTCGTTGATCAGGGCTTGCATGCGCTTGGCGCCATCCACGGCGAATTCGATGAACTCATCGGCATCCTGTCCAAGTCTCCCCTTGTACCGCTTGGCCAGGAGTTGGGTGTAACTGGAGACCATTCGCAGCGGCTCCTGCAAATCGTGCGAAGCCACGTAAGCGAATTGTTCGAGCTCCGCGTTTGAGCGGGCCAGTTCTTCGGTTTTGCGGGCGAGGGCCTCCTCCTTCAGCCTCCGATCCGTAACATCGATCAGGTGGCCTCGGATCTCAGTCAGCTCGCCGCGCTCATCAAACGTACCAGTTGCGTTTTCGATGACATAGATCGTGCGGCCATCCGTGCGGCGCAGTTCCAGCTCTTTGTATCGGAGTTGGCGCCGCTGAGTCAGCAGATCCAGGAACGCCTGCCGAGCCTCGGGGCGGGGGTAGAGGGACGCCACTGGGCAGGTCCGGGCCTCTTCAGCCGAATTGAATCCGAACATAGCCAGGAACGCCGGATTGCACGCAAGAAGCCTGCCGCCGGGCGTAGCAATGTAGTTCGCCGCGACGTCTTCTTCGAAGAACCGGCGATACTTCTCCTCACTCTGGCGCTGCCCTTCTTCGGCTTTCTCGACGCGCTTTCGCGACGTGATGTCGAGCATGGTGGTACGAATTCCAACCACCTGCCCTTCATGGTCCAAAATGTGATTCTCATGAACCTCGAGCGTCAGGCTGACCCCATCGCGCTGGACAAACTCGCGTTCAGACGGTGCTATCGGTCCTGGAAAACGCATCTTGCTCCGAATGCGATCCCGGCTGGCGGACTGGTCCTGAGAGGCCAGGAATTCCCAAATCGCGTGGCCGAGCATTTCGGCGCGTGTAAATCCCAGGAGTTCACACTCGGTGTGGTTTACCCGCCGAACGATACCATTGGTATCGATCTCGTGGTAGGCCACCGGCGCCTCTTCGAAAAGGCTCTGGTAGTCTTCACTCTGGGACCAGATATTCAGTGGTGCTGCGGTCAAGCTTGGTACCTCCGCCTGCGTGCCGGGCTTCCCGGTTGAAGGCTCGCCGAGATCAGGACTAACAGATTCTTTATTTGAATTAAATGTTGCAATAAGTTAGCCAACTCTCCCCGGATAGCGCCCCGACTTATGCCGGTTCGCCTCGCGTTTCGCGCATAGCCGGCTTTCCGGCGGGCGGATTCCGCTCGCGCCGTGATCGAACGCCGCGCATTCATGATGGATCTCCTGGGCCGACTTCCTGGCAATCGAATCCTGGCGCGCGGGCTGAACAAGATGCAAGCTCCTGAAGCCGCGGTTGACTGTCCACAGGAAAGAGCGCTCGAACCAGAAGGCGCATCCGTCTTTCCGACTGCCGCCGATGCTCGAGCCGGACCCTCTCGCGGCATGCCAATATGAGCGCTATGCCGGAAAAGAACGCCAAAAGAGCAACTAACATGACACCTCACTTGGAATTCGCTTGGAATTCAATGGCGATTCTAAGCCGAACCGTGGAAAAAGCAAGGGTTTGACATCGGCTAACAAGTACGGGTTTGGAGCCGTTAGTACTGGATAACGTAACAGCAACAAGTGAACGAAAACTCTCGGCAGAACCGCGATTCTACCGGCTGGGCCGGCGGTAAGATTGCCGGTGCCAGCAATCTTTTGGGATCGCGCCCCCTTCGGAATCACTGGATATCGGGCCGCGCCGGGTTTTCCTTGGTTTCGACTCAAGTGATTGAAAAAAAACCGATTGACTTGAGGAAGCGCCGCAAGTTTTGGAGGCAGGCCTATTCAAAGGAGCAGCAGGGTTGGACGGGCTATGAGCGAGGAAGGCTCCTATTCTTTTTGCCTCTGTAGCCCTTAGAATTTGGTTGACACACACCATTGTTTTCGGTTACACTACCACCCGCATTTCAATCCTGTGACCGCGATGGCCGATATAGAACAACTCCTTTTTCGACTGCGTGCCAGAAAGAAAGCCGTGGAGCGAGCCATCGTCGCACTCCAGACATTGAAACAGTCCAATGCTGACGGGAAAGCGCCGACCGTGCCTACGCGCAAAAGGCGCGGACGCAGTTCAATGGAGGCCTCTGAGCGGTTGGAGGTGTCGGCCCGCATGAAAAAATATTGGGCCTCCCGACGCCAAGCCATCTGAGTACTTTGAGACCGTCGCGCTTCGTTAATCTACAAATAGGAGACGGACGCGCCCTTGCCCGGAACGGAATGTCAGCAGGTAGCTATTCCTCCAATGTTAACCAAAATCATTATTGCAATCGAAACCCGAGGTAATTCAGACTTGCCGCTGAGAAGGACGAGATACTAAGCTCATTGACGATGCACTAGCCCACCGGGGCCCGGCCTCGGTGGGTTTTGACGTTTACTGAGAGTCGTCCTTCGCCGACCATCATGGAATCGAGACTTCAGAAGAGGGAGGCCAAGGCGACGGCCGCTTGCATCAAGCAGGCTGGGGAGCAATGGCTGGACGCGCTGGCTGATGTAGAGCGGCTGAAGTGTGCGAGCAGGCAATCTCCAAAAGAAGAAGTTCTCCTCGAGCGACGGGAAGGACCCCAGAAGGACCTGGAGTTGGCGGCGCAGAAGTATCGGAAAACGATTGAACGGTGCCAAGCGGCCGTTGAATACAAGACGTGCTCCTCTATCAAATGAGAGCAGGAAACGCTCCCCTATTCTTTTTTGTGAATAGAGAAAACTCGGGTTTTGTGTTACACTCTCCTTATATTTCTAATGGGGATGGCTCAGCCGTTGCAGATCGTCATCGTCGACGATCACGAGATCGTCCGCAAGGGACTGCGCGCAACGCTGGAAGGGCATCCAGGCTGGCAGATCATAGGAGAAGCAGCCAACGGACGCGAAGCACTGGCCGTCGTCGAAAAGTTCAAACCGGACGTGGTCGTCATGGACATCAGCATGCCGGAACTGAACGGTCTCGAGACGACACGGCAGTTGCTCATGATCGAACCGCGAGCACGCGTCCTGGTTCTGACACTGCACGAAACCGACCAATTGATTCATGAAGTGCTGGCCGCGGGCGCCCGGGGATATCTCTTGAAATCCGACGCCACCAGCCACCTCGTCACGGCCGTGGAAACCCTGGCAAATGGGGGCACCTACTTTACGCAGAAGGTGTCCGACTTGCTGTTGGCGGGATACCTGAACAACCCGGTGCCGTCAAATGCGGTTGGCGATCAGATCCCGCGGCTCAGCCCGCGGGAGACGGAGATCCTGCAGTTGCTCGCCGAGGGTAAGAGCAATAAGGAGATTGCAGCCGTTCTCAACCTCAGCGTCAAGACGGTCGAGACTCACCGGGCAAACATCATGGGCAAGCTGGAGTTGCACTCCTTCAGCGAGTTGGTGCGTTACGCCATCCGTAACGCGATCATCGAATCGTAAAGTGGGAGCACAACCCCTTCCGGTAGCGGCGGGTCGGATGCCGCAAAAGGCAGGGTGACGGCCAGGTTACTTCCATCAGGGGTGGAGGCGACCTCCATATGCCCGCCGAACTGCTCGGCGCGCTCTCTCATACTCAGAAGTCCAACGCCCTGCAACGATCGGCTGGTGGAGGATCCATTGATCAGTCCGGGTGAGAATCCCCGGCCGCGGTCCTGGATTTCCAGCCGCACTTCCTGGGGATCGCGCGTCAGCCGGATCAAAGCGCAGGCGCTTCCCGAGTGCCTGTGCACATTCGAGATAGCCTCCTGGACGATGCGGAAAAGGGCCAGCTCCATGTCGCGATCGATCCGTCCGAAGTCGGGCGGCAAGTCCACGTCAAGCTGAATGCCGGTGCGTTTTTGAAAGCCTTCGGCAAACACGCGGATCGCCGTGATCAGACCGAGCTCGTCCAGAAGAGGGGGATGGAGACCGTACGATGTAGCGCGAATTTCGTTGGTGCATTGCCGGGCCAGCGAAATTGTCTCCGACAACAGTTCGCCCTCGGGGGTACCGGGTGGCGCCAAATGCTCCAAACGGCCCAGGTTCAGGACCAGGCCGGTGAGCATCTGGCCCGTGCCATCGTGCAACTCGCGGGCCAGACGCCGGCGCTCCACGTCCTGCGAACGAAGAACCTCAGCGGACAGCCGCCGGAGTTGACGGTTTTTCGTGGCGAGATCCTCTTCGGCGTTTTTGCGGGCCGTCACGTCCGTGAGGAGCACCAGCGAACCAGTGTAGGCTCCCGTGGCGTTTATGAGCTTGGAGCCACTGGTGATTGCCCAGACTGCCGTGCCGTCCTTACGCCGCAGTTTGAGCTCGAACCGCTCGGGGTTGGGGTTCGGGCGGCTAGCCAGTTTCTCCACGACCAATGCATGGTACTTCTCATCGATGAACGGGAACACCGATTCGCCCAGGATCTCTTCCGCCCGGTAGCCGACCATGCCGGCCACTCTTGGATTCAGAAACGTGATGCGGCCCTGTAAATCAATCTCCAGGATTCCCTCCTGCGCGGCTTCGATCATGTTGCGAAACCTCGCTTCGGTGGTGCGCAGGGCTTCCTCTGAACACTTTTGTCCGGTCATATCGGCGACGAAGCAGGCCCATCTCAAGCGCGGTTCGCGGGAGAGGATCGCACCACTGGCCAGGACGGAGATCCTGGCGCCATCTTTGCTGAGGTAAGACTGCTCCCGTGGGGGAAACACGCCCGTATCGAGCATTTCGGCGACGGCATCCTCAGCCGAAGGGACCGACTCCGGGCAAAGCAGGCGGCGCCAATCCAAACTTCTGGACTCGATATCTTCGCTAGAATGCCCGACGATGCGCAGAAACGCTTCGTTAGCCTCGACAATCACGCCGGATTCGACTACGAACACGGCTTCAGGAGTAACAAGGCTCTCAACCGGATGAAATGCTGCTAAAGGTTAACGTTGATTGATATCAGAACCTACCCCTGGCTTTGGCAGCTTCGCCTACAGGGCTTTCGGCATACTATCCGGCCAAATTACAGTTTGTACTGTATTGTACAAACGGGTCTGTTTACATGAAACTTTGAAATGTGATTGGGGATTGTTCAAGAGCACTGGATCCGACGCGAGAGAGTCCCGCGGCCGCGAAGGGCGGGATGGCTTGGTTGCCGATTGTGGCAATCCTCGCCCTTTGGGTCCTGGCCGGTTTGGCGTATCACTCCACCACGGCGCTGCTGTGGTGGGCCGGATTGCGGATCGGTCCCTGGATCTTATGTACGGCGATAGTATCCCAGTGCCACCGGACGGTCTGCGCATCTTGTTGCGGTCTCCGGACTCTGGACCGCTGGTTGCGGATTCTGACGGCCGGCCTGACATTTCTGCTCGGCGCCGGCTCATTTGTCTCCACGATTCAGGGTGGAACCCTTTCATACAACCGGCCAGGCTTGGTGTTCGGGATCAGCATCCTGATTCAAGCCGCGGGCGTCGCACTGGTGGCCGCGTGGTTTCCAGTTCCGATCTTTCCCAACGTTCTCGCAAAACTGCTCGTGGTATGCGCTTCGACTGGCTTACTATCGGTCTCAAACTTCTGTTCTCCCACGTTGTACTTGCCGATCGCGGGCGCCGCCGCGATGCTGTGCTTCCGTTCTCGGCGGCAGCGCAGGACTTCGCCGGCGCCTGCCTCCTTCGCGCGGGCCGCTGTCAAGGAGCAGATACTGATCGCGCGCATGTCCGCCATGACCGGCGGCCTTTGTCGGGCGAGCGGACTCTTCCGCAAGCCCGGTTTGAGAAGCATGAACAGCGGAATGGTGGGTGGCCTCGTTGCCGCCGCTGTCCTTTGCCCGGGCGTCCGGCTCTTCGGGCAGGAGCGCGCTTCAGCCGCCATGGTTGTCCGGGTTGATCCGGAAGCCCGCATCCAGCCAACACAGGTGACGCTCAATTTCCGAGTGGCCGAAGATGGAACGGCCGATCTGGCGAGCCAGAGTGCGCAGATCAGCGCCTGGGTGCGCGCCCTTCCAAACCAGCGCATTCGGATTACGGCGACCTTGGATGATTTTGTGGGGCCGGCCGGCGCCGTTCCCGCCTCGTCAATCTGGTGGAGCGGCACGGTCACACGAGCCAGCTTAGGCGGACGAGAGGCAACCCTCACAAGCGGGTCGTTTGGCGGCGGCATGGAACAGGATCTCATCGCGGGCTGGCAGCGTTCCGGCACCCTGGCCTGTACGGTTACATTCTCGCTGGCGGACCGGCGGGCCCTGCCGCCGGGCACCTACACGGGTGCGGTGAGGTTCGCCCTGCAGATCGAGTAGACGGCTCAGGGTTGCTGTCGCCGCGATTGCACAAGTTCCGGCGAAGGGCCGCGATTCGATAACCGCGACGCTCCAGCCTGCCTCTCGGCACGCGTACGCGGCGCTAACCGAGCCGTGCGCGCCACGGCGAAGATGCGCTTCGGGGCGTCCGGCCCGCGGCTGGACAGGATGAGAGGCCCGGCGGAGCCCCTTAAGGGGCGCTTCCGATTTATTGCGCCAGAGCAAAACAAAAAACTCCGCCATCTCCGGCAAGAACCACATATTGTGTGCCGCCCACCATGTAGGTCATCGGGGAAGCCCGCCAGGTCTGGCCCGTTTCGAAATGCCAGGCGGGGATTCCGGTCCTGGAGTCCAGCGCCGTGAATGTGCCGCCGCTCTCGCCGAAGAAGACGAGTCCGCCGGCCGTCGCGAGCGTGCCGGAACCGCCGCCGCCGCCGAGCAGCGGATACTCCCACGCCGTTGAGCCGCTGTGGATGTCCACCGCGTGGATAAAGCTCCGGCTGCCCCCGCCCACTGGCCGCCCGAAGCTCCCGCCAAAGAATCGCTGGCCCATTTCCGGAGGCGTGGGATCTTTCCGGATTGCGGAGCAGCCCTCGGTGAGCCGCACGAAGAGCAATTTCGACACCGGGTCCAGCGACGACGAGGCCCATTTCGGGGTTCCGGTCTGGCATGTCATGGTTCCTTCGATCGTGGTCTCGAAGTGATCGGTCACCACGGGGCGGCCATCCTTGCCGTATCCGGTCGTCCAGTTTTGATTGCCTAGCGGAGTGGCGAGGAGCAGTTTTCCGTCCGTGCGATCGAGCACGAAGAAGAAGCCGTTCACATCGGCATGCACCATCAACTTGCGGGGACGCCCCTCCCATGGTTCGTCCAGCAGGACCAGCGGCCCGGTGGCATCCCAGTCGTGCGTGTCGTGCGGCGTGAACTGGAAGTACCATTTCATGGCCCCTGTTTTCACGTCGAGCGCGACGACGCTGTTGGTGTACAGGTTGTCGCCCTTGCGCTCATCGCCGTTGAAGTCGGGGCAGGGATTGCCCACTGCCCAGTAGGTCAGCCCGAGAGCCTCGTCGTAAGAACCGGTGAGCCAGGTGGCGCCGCAACCGTGTTCGAGAGCGTTTCCGATCCAGGTTTCCGAGCCTTTCTCGCCACGCCGCGGGATGGTCCAGAACCGCCAGGCGCGCTCGCCGGTGGCGGCCCGATAGGCATCCACAAAGCCGCGCGCGCCTTCCTCGCCTCCCGCGATGCCGGAGAGCACCAGGTCGCCGATCACCAGTGGCGCGGCGGTCGCGCTGTAGCCCTCTTTTGTGTCCCCCATCGTCACATCCCACACTTTGCGGCCGGTGAGGCGGTCCAGCGCGAGCAGATGGGCGTTGTCCGTGATCATGAACACGCGGTCTCCCAGGAGCGCGACGCCGCGATTGGCGCCGCCGCCAGCCTCGCCGAGCAGGCCGGGAGTACGTGCCGTGCGGAACGACCAGATCTGGCGGCCCGTGGTTGCGTCGAGCGCATAAGCCTGGTTCGCGCCGGTGATGTACATGACGCCGTCCACCACCACCGGAGTGACCTCCAGCCGCGGCGCGCCGGGGACTGGAAATATCCAGGCGGGGGCCAGGCGCTTCACGTTGGCCGCATTGATCTGTTGGAGCGAACTGTAGCGGTTGCCGGTGTAGCTGCCATCGTAGTTGGGCCAGTCGTGTTTGGGCTCGATCGGGCGCTCCGCCCAGGTTTCGCCGTTACGCGCCAGCAGGTGGAATTTGCCGTCGGCGGTCAACAGGGTGGCGCTGAACGCGGTCGAGCTGGTCAGCGTGCCGTCCAGCGTCCGGCCATCGGCAAGCTTCAGCGTCGCGGGGCGCGGCTGGAAGGGTCCGCCGCCGCGGCCGCCGCGTCCCGGCCCCGCCGCGGCGGCCACTGCGCCAGAGGCCAGGCCGCGAAGGTGATCGGTCAGCACCTTCATCTCGGAGTCGTTGAAATCGAATTTGGGCATGCCCCTGTCGAGGCGGCCGTTGCGCACCAAAGCGGCAAGTTCCTGGTCGGAATGCGAAGTGACGAACGGGAGGATGCCCACTGCGCGGTCCGTGCCATTGGCATCGCCGCCGTGACAGATGGTGCAATAAGTTCCGAACGTCCTGGAGGGGCGCGCCTGCGGCTGAGCGAGCAGCCACGGCGTCAAGAGGAATAGGCTGATGGATGTCTCGATCTTCATGCCGGCATCGTGAAGTATGCTTTCCCGCAGTCGATTCTACACCATGCAGAGCGCTTTTTTCACTTCCCGGGAGCGGCCATGCCGGTATGAAGGCCCGCTCCACAAAGCTCCCGCAACTCGTTTCGAGCCGAATCGAGAGCTTCGGCAAGGGCGGATTGGACTTCGGGGGAGAGGCCGATGCCGGTGGAGACCTCAGCGGGCTCGATGCCGACTATCGTGATGTCGCTGGTCTCGATACCCAGCATGCGGGCGGTAGCCAGCAACTCGAGGGCGCCTCCTTCGTGGGCGGAGCCGGCGGCGCGCGCGCGGAGTCCCTCGAGTTGCCCGCGCCTGACCATGTGAACCGTTCCGGGGGCGGCGCCTAACGCGACGGCGTCGAGCACCAGCAGCGCCCGGCGGCCATCGAGGTAGGGGAGCAGGGCCAGACCCTGCGTGCCGCCGTCGATGAAATCGACCTCCGGGCCGAACGCCGGATCGCTCATCAGCATCTCGAGCAGGCACAGGCCCACGGCGTCGTCGCGCAGCAACAGGTTGCCGAGCGCCAGCACCAGGACCGGCGCGGGTTCAACTGAGCCAGCGGTCATGATCCAGATCACCCTCCTCGTAAAACTTGTAGCCGGAAATGATCGAGGTGATCAGGCCGTTGCGGTACTGGTGGGAGTCGAACGCCACAATGTACAGGTGCAGGATGGCGAAGATCACGAAACCCCACGCGAAGGTGTGGTGCCACATGCGAACGCCGAAGGAGCCGCCGAGCAGCGGGATGACCCATCCTACAAGGTGGTCCCAGAAACCGCCGGGGTTTGATTCGGAATAGAGCGCCAGGCCGGTGAGGATCTGGCCCCAGCCGAATACGATGACGAAAATGGTGTAGGTCAGCCCGGCCAGGGCGTTGTGGCCGAGGTGCACGTGGCCGCGCCGCAGGTGCAGGTACTGGAGGCCCTGGGTCTTCAGGTCGGCCCACCAGTCGGCCCGCCACACGAAGGGGAAACCGGACCGGGAGTAGTTGTTGCCGACGTAGAACCAGTAGACCCGCAAGGCGAAGCCGAACAGCAGCAGGTAGCCGGCGATGAAGTGGGTCTCGCGCACGCGCCCCATGACGAAGTTCTTGTAGGCCTCGCCGTTGGGAGCGAGGATGGGGTTGGCCATATACAGGCCCGTCAGGAACAGCGTGGTGAGGGCCAGCGCGTTGATCCAATGCGCCAGGCGCACGGGGAGTTCCCACACGTATTTGCGGCCGTAGATCCCCGGTGCGGTTTTGAAGTCGAGGGAACGATAGGCGGTGCTCATGGCGGTCTCCTCAGCGCACGACGACCTCGGCCAGCTTCTCGCCGTCCGGTCCGATGACGTGGGAGGCGCAAGCCAGGCAGGGATCGAAGGAGTGGATGGTGCGAAGGATCTCGACGGGGCGCTTGGGATCGGCCATGGGGGTGCCGATGAGGGCCGCCTCGTAAGCTCCGTGCTGGCCTTTGCCGTCGCGCGGCGAAGCGTTCCAGGTGCTCGGCACGACGATCTGGTAGTTGGCGATCTTTCGATCCTGGATGTGGACCCAGTGGCCCAGAGCGCCGCGGGGAGCCTCGGTGAAACCGTAGCCTTTCGAGTCGGGTTTCCAGCTCTCGGGGTTCCAATAGCGTGTGTCGGCGGTGGCCGAATCGCCGTTTTTGAGATTGGCCACCAGGTGGTCGTATTCCTCCAGCAGCCAATGCACGCCGAGCCGCGTTTCGAGGCCGCGGGCGGCGGTGCGGCCGAGCGTGGAAAAGAGCGCCGCGGGCGGGACCTTCAGCCTGCCGAGGGCCTCCAGCACGACCTCCTTGAACTCGGGGCGGCCGCTGGCGAAACCGACCAACATGCGGGAGAGCGGTCCCACTTCGACGGCGTTGCCCTTCCAGCGCGGGGTCTTCAGCCAGGAGTAGGCCTTGTTCTCGTCAAGTTCTTTGTACGGCAGTTTGGGGCCGGTGTAATTCGGCTCGGTGACGCCGTCGAAGGGATGCAGGGATGTCTGGCCCGAGGGGTATTGATACCAGGAGTGGGAGATCTCTTCCTGGACCTGCGCCGGATCGCCCGGATCGACCGGCAGTACTTCGTTCAGGTTCTTGTTGAGGATGACGCCGCGGGGGAAGCGGAAGCGGGAGACGTCGGCGATGCCGTTCTGGGGCAGGTCGCCGTACACCATGTAGTTGCCCAAGCCGCCGCCGATGGTAGTCCATTCGGGGTAGAAGGACGCCACGGCCAGGAGGTCGGGGATATACATGTTCTCGACCACGTCGATGGCGTCGACGATGAGGCCGCGGACGAGGTTGAGGCGCTCCATGTTGATGGCGTTATCGCCCTGCATGGAGATGGCGGAAGGGACGCCGCCGACGAGGTAGTTGGGATGGGGATTCTTGCCGCCGAAGACGGTGTGGATTTTGACCAGTTCCTTCTGCCACTTGAGGGCTTCGAGGTAATGCGCCACGGCCATGAGGTTGGCCTCGGGCGGAAGCTTGTACGCGGGATGGCCCCAGTAGGCATTCTGGAAGATGCCGAGCTGGCCGGACTCGACGAATTTCTTGAGGGTCCCGGCGACTTCGCCGAAGTATCCGGGCGAAGCATTCGGCCACTTGGGCGAGACTTTCTGTGCAAGCGCAGCGGTTGCGGCGGGATCTGCCTTGAGGGCGGAAACCACATCCACCCAGTCGAGTGCGTGCAGGTGATAGAAGTGGATCACGTGATCCTGCACCATCTGGGTCAGGAACATGATGTTGCGGATGATGTCGGCGTTGGCCGGCACCTGGATGCCGAGGGCGTTTTCGACGGCGCGCACGCTGGCGAGGGCGTGGACCGTGGTGCAGACGCCGCAGATGCGCTCACAGAAGGCCCAGGCTTCGCGGGGGTCGCGGCCTTGCAGGATGACCTCGATGCCGCGCCACATGGTGCCGGAGCTGAGGGCGTCCTTGATGTGGTTGGAATCGTCGAGCACGGCTTCCACGCGGAGGTGGCCCTCGATGCGGGTGATGGGATCGACAACTATGCGTTTGGACATGGCGGGCTCCTATTCCTTCTTGTCGGCGCCTGGGGCGCCGGCCTTGGCATCGCCGGTAGCGAGGCGCTTGCCGGCGCACCTGGCCCAATAGGAAGCCAAGTGAGCGCCGACGCCGGCGGCGGTGAGGACGGTGAGGGTCTTGCCGACCTGGTCGGGGGTGGACTCGATGCCCGGGACGGGGATGGAGGAAAGGCGCTGGTAGAGAGGACCGTTGTCCCAGAAGTTCATTTCGCTGCACCCGATGCAGGGATGGCCGGAGCCGATGGGGAAGGAGACGCCGTTGTTCCACTTGAAGGTGGAGCAGGAGTTGTAGGTGGACGGGCCGCGGCACCCCATCTTATAGAGGCACCAGCCCTTGCGCGCGCCTTCGTCGTCCCAGGCTTCGACGAACTGGCCGGCATCGAAGAAGGGGCGGCGGTAGCACTTGTCGTGGATGCGCTGGCCGTAGAACATCTTGGGGCGGCCCTGGCGGTCGAGGTCGGGGAGCTGGTCGAAGGTGAGGATGTAGGTGAGGACGCCGGTCATGACCTCGGCGATGGGCGGGCAGCCGGGCACGTTGATGATGGCCTTGTGGGAGATGATGTTGCGCACCGGCTCGGCGCCCGTGGGGTTGGGCCTGGCGTTCTGGACGCAGCCGTGGGAGGCGCAGGAGCCCCAGGCGACGACGGCCTTGGCGTCCTCGGCGGTTTCCTTGAGGATATTGAGGAAACTCTGGCCGTTGACGGTGCAGTAGACGCCGCCGTCCCTGGTGGGTGCGTTGCCCTCGACGGCCAGCAGGTAGCCGTCCTTGTGGTCCTTCATGATCTTCTTGCGGATCTCTTCGACCTGGTCGCCCGCGGCAGCCTGGAGGGTGTCGTCATAGTCGAGGGAGATCATGTTGAGGACGACATCCTGGGCGATGGGGTGGGAGCTGCGGATGAAGCTCTCGCTGCAGCAGGTGCATTCCAGCCCGTGGAGCCAGATGACGGGAATGCGGGGCTTGGTGTCCATGGCGGCCACTACCTTGGTCACCATGGAGGCTTCCAGTCCCATGGCGGCGGTGAGGGCAGTGCAGTATTTGAGGAAAGTGCGGCGATCCACGCCGTGCTGCTCGAGCAGGCCGTAGGTCGTCTGGGGACGTTTGGACGTCACGGGACCTCCTTAGATGCACTCGGATCCAGCGCCGAGAGTTGGTGGAGGGAAGGCATGCGGAATGCCAAACAGAGTTTCGGGCCTTTTGTAGGAAAAATCGGCGGTCCAGGGCCGACCGATGGGCTAAAAGGCGCAGGTCGATGGTGGAATTCGCGCAGGGTGGCGCACTAAAAAGTCCGGCCCTCTATCTCCGGTTCACCGCCGGAACCGGATGCCGCACCACAAATCGCCGCTTGAGTGTCCATAAGCCGGAGCGCCCGAACCAGAAGGCGCATCCGTCTTTCGTGCTGCCGCAGATGCTTCCGCCGCGTGACCTCACGCCAGACCAGGATGACGCCAACCGCGAAAAAGAACGTCCACAGAACAAAGAGCTCGTCGACCAGAAAGGAGGTAAGAAATTGCTTCATGCCGGAATCCTCGGAAGCAGGATCCGCGCCGCCGGAATGAAGCCGATTTCAGCGAGGTTCATGGACCCATGTTGTACTAAAATGAGATCGCAAAGCGAGTACCGAATGTACCGACGTCGTACCGGCGGTACCGGAACCGCCGCCGGGGCAACCCTAACAAACCGCGGGATCGGTGCGGGGTGATCGATTGGCCGCGGGGGCGCGGCAGCGGGGATATCGTACCCGAAGCCGCCATGGGATAAAATCGTGCCTGCCATGCAGCAAGCGTGCAAAGGAGACTTCCCACGAGCGAAAGACGGTCCCGGGCAGGAACGCCTGTGGCGCCAGAAACGTTGCGCGACGGCGCGAACAGGCGAGCTTGGCTCGCCTGGACCGATTGACACTCGGTCCGCAGGTTACCAACCTGCCCCACAAGGTTTCTGGAAAGTGTCTGCGCCACTAGCAGCCCTGAGGGCGAGCGATTGGAATCGAAGAGACTTCTGCAGAGGGCTGGCATGCTCTCTGGCGGCGCCGCTCGCGGCAGCGGAGAAGCGGCGCCCGAATATCGTGTACGTCCTGGCCGACGATCTCGGCTGGGGCGATCTGGACTGCTACAACCCCGATTCCGCGGTGCCCACTCCTTTCGCCAACCGCTTCGCGGAGCAGGGGGTGCGATTCACCGACATGCATTCGCCTTCATCGGTGTGCACCCCGACGCGCTACGGGATTCTGACGGGGCGCTATTGCTGGCGCACGCGGTTGAAGCAGGGCGTGCTGCAAGGATATTCGCCCAGCCTGATCGAGCCCGGCCGCCTCACGGTTCCCGGCATGCTCAAGCAGCAGGGCTATTACACTGCCGGCGTCGGGAAGTGGCACCTCGGGTTGGGCAACCGCGAGAAGACCGACTACACGCAACCGCTGCGTCCCGGGCCGCTCGACATGGGCTTCGATTACTATTTCGGGATCCCGTCCTCGCTGGATTTCGAGCCGTACCTGTATTTCGAAAACGATCGCCCGGTGGAGCAGCCCACCGCGACGACCAAGGGGAGCACGCAACCGCCGCGCGGAGTCTTCTGGCGGCCCGGCGCCATCGCGCCGCACTTTCAATTCCCCGAGGTCCTGCCAACGCTCACGGACGAGGCGGTCTCCATCATCCGGGAACGCGGCAGAAGCCCCAGGCAGCCGTTCTTCCTGTATTTCGCCTTGTCCGCCCCGCATACGCCCTGGGTGCCGGTGCGGCCGTTCCTCGGCCGATCGAAGGCCGGGCTGTACGGCGATTTCGTCGCGCAGGTGGACGACACGTTCGGCCGCGTGGCGCGCGCGCTGGACGAGGCCGGACTGTCGGACAACACGCTGGTGGTTTTCACCAGCGACAACGGCGCGCACTGGACGCCGGAAGATAAAGCCGCGTGGCCGCATCGCGCCAACGCCAACTGGCGCGGCATGAAGGCGGATATCTGGGACGCCGGGCACCGCATTCCCTTCCTGGCGCGCTGGCCCGGCAAGATCAAGCCGCGCACCGTCAGCAATCAACTCGGATGCCTCACCGACCTGATGGGCACCGCGGCGGACATCGCCGGCTTCAAGCTGCCCGACAACGCCGGGGAAGACAGCTACGATCTCCTCCCCGCGCTGCTCGGCCGGGCGCGCTCGCCGATCCGCGAAGCCGTGGTGCATCACTCCAATCTCGGCATGTTTTCCATCCGGGAGCGGAACTGGAAGCTGGAGCTCGGGCTGGGCTCGGGCGGATTCAGCGATCCCGCCCACCTCGATCCGTCGCCGGGAGGGCCCGAGGGGCAGTTGTACGATCTGGCGAAGGATCCAACGGAGTCGGATAACGTGTACCAGCAGCATCCCGATGTAGTGGCGCGGCTGAGCGGCTTGCTCGACAGGTACCGGCAGCAGGGTTACAGCAGGGCCATGCGGTAAGGGGAATGAGTGACATGTTCGACCGGAGACAGTTCCTCGAAGTCATCGGCGGCGCGGCGGCGGCGTCCGCACTCGGCGCCGCGGCGGCGAAGAAGCCCAATTTCCTCCTCATCCTCGCCGACGACATGGGCTTCTCCGACGCCGGCTGCTACGGCGGAGAGATCGACACGCCGAACCTGGACCGCCTGGCGGCCCGCGGCGTGCGCTTCACCCAGGGCTACTCCACCGCGCGCTGCGGACCTTCGCGAAGCAGCCTGCTGACCGGATACTATGCGCAGCAGACCGCGTCCGATGTCATGACGCCGGGCAACGTCCCCGACTACACGCAGTTCATCCCCGATTATCTGAAGCCGCTGGGGTACCGCAGTTACCATTCCGGCAAGTGGCACATACGGTTCACGCCGCTCGAAGGCGTCCGGTTCGACCACTCTTATACGCTGCTGGACGAAGACCGCTACTTCACGCCGCGGGGTTTGCAATTGGACGGCGAGCCGCTTCCGCAGCCCAAACCGGAAGACCACTACTACTCCACCGTTGCCATCGCCGCCCAGGCGGTCCAGTTTCTGAAAGACCACGCACGCAATCACGCGGCGGCGCCTTTCTTCCTCTACCTGGCGCCGCACTCGCCGCACTTTCCGCTGCAGGCGCTGCCCGAGGACATCGAGAAGTACAAGGACCGCTTCGCGGAGGGCTGGGACACCGCTCGCGAGCGGAAACTGGCGCGCATGCGCCGCATGGGCCTGGTCAACTGCGCGCTGCCGCCGCTCGAGCCGAATATGTGGACGCGCTGGAACACGCCCGACAGCGAACTGTTCGCCGCCATCGGCCGGGGCGAAGTCACGCGCGCCGTCCCGTGGTCCACGCTTACGCCCGAACAGAAGCGCTTCCAGCGCACGAAAATGGCGATCCACGCGGCGATGATCACGCGCATGGACCTGGAGATCGGCAAGGTGCTCGACCAGGTGCGAGCCATGGGCGCCGAGCGCGACACGTTGGTCGTGTTTCTCTCCGACAATGGCGCCAGCTCCGAGCAGTTGATCCGCGGCGACGGCCACGACGCCACGGCGCCGCCCGGTTCCGCTCGCACCTTCCTGGGATTGGGGCCCGGCTGGTCGACCTGCTCGAACACACCGCTGCGCCTGCATAAGTCCTGGGTCAACGAGGGCGGCATCGCGACGCCGATGATCGTCCATTGGCCGAATGGGATCAAGGATCAGAACACGCTGCGGCACGACCCGTGTCACTTCGTGGATATCCTCCCTACGCTGGTGGACCTGGCGGGCGGCGCCCCGGCGAAGAGCCTGCCGCCGGGCGCCCCGCTCCTGGCCGGCAGGAGTCTCGCTCCCGCACTGCTCCGGGACGGAGCCGCGCCGCACGAGTTTCTGTACTTCAATCACAACAACAATCGGGCGATCCGCGTCGGTGACTGGAAGCTGATCGCGACGGGCGAGACCGGGCCGTGGGAGTTGTACGACCTCGGCAAGGACCGCTCGGAACTCGAAGACGTTGCCGCCGCTCATCCGGACCTCGCCCAAAAGCTCGCGGCCCTGTGGCAGGAGCGCGACGCGGCGTATGCGCGGGTGCGCCAGGCCGCGCCCGCGACCAACAGGCAGCGCATGCGGCCGGCAGGCGCCAAATGAGTCCGGACCGGCGGCAGTTTTTGAAAAGCGCCGGCGCGGCAGTGGCGGGAGCGCCGGCCCTCCTGGGGCAGCGGGCGCGGCGTCCGAACGTGCTCTACCTGCTGGCGGACGAGTGGCGCGCGCAGTCCACGGGATATAACGGGGACCGCAACACCGCCACTCCGGTGCTCGACCGGCTGGAAGCCGAGAGCGTCAATTTTGAAAATGCGGTCTCCGGATGCGCCGTCTGCTGTCCGTATCGCGCCAGCCTGCTCACCGGCCAATATCCGCTAACCAACGGCGTCTTCATCAACGATGTGGAGTTGAAGCCGAAGGGCCCGACGTTGGGGGAGACGTTTCGCGGCGCCGGGTACCGCACGGGGTTCATCGGCAAGTGGCATGTCTACGGCAGCCCCGACGGCAGGTACGGGCGAAGGCTGGCCTACATTCCGCCGGAGAAGCGTTTCGGCTTCGACTACTGGAAAGCCTGCGAGTGCACCCACGAATACAACCACTCGCTGTATTACGAAGGCAACGATCCGACCCCGAGATACTGGCCGGGATACGACGCCATCGCGCAAACCGAAGACGCCTGCGGCTTCCTCGAAAAACACTCCGGCGCCGATCCGTTCCTGCTGATCCTGTCGCTCGGCCCGCCGCATTTTCCTTACGCCACCGCGCCGGAGCGCTACCGGGAGATGTACCGCGGCCGCGCGATCCAGTTCCGGCGCAACGTGCCCGAGGACAAGAGGCAGGAGGCGGCCGATATTCTTCGCGGCTATTACGCCCACATGGCAGCGCTCGACGGCTGCTTCGACCGCCTTCTACAGACGCTGGAGCGGGCCGGCGCCGCCGAGGATACCATCGTGGTCTTCACTTCCGACCACGGCGACATGATGCTCTCGCAGGGACTGACCACCAAGCTTTACCCGTGGGACGAATCCATCCGCGTGCCTTTCCTGCTGCGCTACCCGCGCAAGCTGGGGCGCAAAGGCCGGCGAATCCCCATGCCCCTCAACTCGCCGGACATCATGCCGACGCTCGCCGCGATGTGCGGCCTGGCGATTCCCGATTCGGTGGAAGGCCGCGATTGGTCCGGCCTGATTGCCGGCTCGTCCGGTCCGCCGCCCGACGCCGCGGCATTTTTGAACCTCGCGGTGCCCATCACGGAGGCCCGGCGCTACGGGTTCGCGGAGTATCGCGGGCTGCGGACTGCGCGCTATACCTACGTGAGGTCGATCCGGGGCCCGTGGCTGCTCTACGACAACGAGCGCGATCCCTTCCAGATGCATAATCTGTGCAACCGGAGCGAGCATCGCGACTTGCAGTCACGCCTGAATCGCGCGCTCGACGCCGCCCTGATGCAGCGGAAGGACGAGTTTCTCCCGGCGGCCGAATACGTCAAGCGGGCGGGCGTGGGGCACTACCAGGAGGTAAACGTGCCGGTGGGCCGTCATCCCAGCCCGTGGGGCGACTGGGATTCCACGCTGTCTCCCGGCTGAGCGCCTCCGTTAGAACTGGAGCCGGGCGGTGAACGCCAACACACGGGCCGGTAACGTCCCCGTCGCATATCCCAGGGACGAAAGGTTGGACACCTGGTTGGTGGACGGAGTGAACTGGATGCCGGTGCCGAGGCCGTTGATTTCCGTGTGGTTGAACACGTTGTACGCCTGAAGCTGAAACTTCAGCAGGCGCTTTTCGCTGCCCAGCGGGACGTTTTTGGTGATCGTGGCATCGAAGTTGGTTATGTGCGGAAGCCTGAGAACTCCGGCGCCGCCGCCCAGGTCACCGAGAACGGGCGGTCCGACCATGGAGTTGTCCGGCCCCGTAGCGATCCCGGGTAGAGCGAAGGCCGCCGGATTGTAGAATACCTGCCCGTTGCCGCTGGTGGGCAGGTTTGCCAGCGGATTGCCGACCACCTCGCAGCGGGCGCTGACGTCCGGCGTGCCGGTATAACCGCCGGTGACGGACGGCGCCCCCGACGTGAGGCCGCAACTCGGGCTAAACGGCGCGCCGCTCGTGGAGGAGATGATTCCGGAGAGTTGCCAGTGATCGGTCAAAGCGCCGAGCGCCTTCACGCCCAGCCTCTTGCCGAGGCCCGGGATGTCGTAGTTGAAGTTGATCTGGAGGTTTTGCGGCCGGTCCCCACTCACCCGCCCGTAATTCCATTCCCGGTTGTCGGGAACCGCGGGCGTGAAAGTGGTGGTGCCCAGAGCTTTGGAGAACGTATACGCCGCACCCACTGCCAGGCCGTGCGACAGGCGCCTGTTGATGGTGGCGGTCAGGGCGTTGTAAATGCTCTCCCCCGAAAACCCGGAACTGTTCATCGTGCTGTACCCCGGGTATATCTTTCGCTCGAAAATAGACCCGATGTCGGCGCTCGTACTGCCCGCCGTGGTGGGGTTTATGTTCGACGGCGTGAACGGCCAGCCCGTACCAATAGGAATGTAATTGGGGTTGTAAATGAGGTGCTGGTTGTAACTGCGGTCCCACCTGGTGCCGACGGTGATCACGGTGTTCGTGCCGACGCTTCGCTGAATGTCCAAGCTGGCGTTCATGACCTTGTCCCACGGAACTTTGGAGGGCAGCCAGATGTACGGACTGTTGGGAGCGGTGCTCAGGCTCGCCAGGCTCGGCGGGGCGCCCGTGTTTTGCGCCGCGATTTGAGCCAGGGTCACGTTGCTGACCGACACCTGGTACGCTATCGGCGACTGTCCGGAACTGGTGTACACCTGATTGCCGTCCAGCCGGTTGTAGAACATTCCGAACCCGCCGCGGACGGCCGTCTTGCCGTCGCCAAACACGTCGTAGGCAAAGCCCAGGCGCGGTCCCAGGGCAATGGGCGACATGCTGTAGAGAGCCCCTGGCGCGCCGTTAGTCCGAAGTACCTGCATTCCCGAGGTCGGATCGCCCGAGTTAGGAACAAAACTCCCGACGAATCCGTTGGACGTGGTTGCGCCCGTAAGAGGGTCCTTCGCCACAAGTCCATTGGCGGCGCTGGTGCAGGTCGCCGCGCCGTTCGAACAGGCCGGAACGTAAAGCCGCGGCATGGCCGACGCGGAATAGGTTGCCGGATTAAAATTGACGAACGTATTGTTGACATCCACCTGGGGAGTCTGGTGATAGAAGCGCAACCCGACGTCCAGAGTCAGCCTGCGGTTCACTTTCCAGTTGTCCTGCAAATACCACTCCGCGTTGTAGTACTGGACGTTAAACGTCGTCGTTGCGGTCCACTGGCTGTA
>Ga0316363_10000470_pt1 | contig 54128 bp, 45 predicted proteins | sample Sb_taG_3_FD_200459 | JGI IMG/M metagenome (GOLD analysis project Ga0316363, IMG submission 200459) | Peat soil microbial communities from Weissenstadt, Germany - Sb_50d_a_PC metaG (v2) (version 2) | ecosystem: Environmental > Terrestrial > Soil > Wetlands > Peat | place: Germany: Weissenstadt...
CAATCTCCGGCTTCTCCGCCGGCGCATAGCCCACAAAAAATCCATGCGACTGCGGCCGCCCGGGCGCTTCCGACGTTCCGGTCTTGCCCGCGATTTTCATCCCATCCACGTGCGCTGCATGTCCCATTCCAAATTCCACGGAGCCCTCAAGCCCGGCCAGCACCGGCGCATCGGCATCCGCCATGCCGCCGCGGCGCACACGCAAAGCCAGCTTGCGATACGCCTCGAGCAGCTCGAGCGGCGTGACCTCCACGCCGCGATGCCCCAGCGCCTCCAGCTCCATGTCCTCGCGTGTGCCCGTCCGCTCGATTCGCCCCGTCGCTTCGCCTTCTGCCAGCCCTGACGCCGAATCGAATCCCAATCGGCGATAGAGCTGCACGACTTCATCCGTATCGAAGCGCACCGCCGCCTGCGCCACGTACGAGTTGCACGAATACGCGATCGCCTCCATCGCATCGAGCTGCGTCACGTCTTCCGGATGCGTGCAATCCATGCGCACCGTGCCGATCCACAGCGGCCGATGGCACAAAAGCTTCTTCTGCGGATCGAGCCGTCCCGATTCCAGCAGCGTGATCAGCACGAACGGCTTCACTGTCGAGCCCGGCGATTCCAGCCGGTGCGCCGCCACGTCCATTCCGCGCGCGGCCAAAATCTTTCCTGACTCGACGTCCGCCACCACGATCGCAGTGGGCGCTGGAGATTCATGCTCGATCGCCTGCTGCAGCTCCGCCGCCAGCGCGCGATCGATCGGCAATCCGTCGGCAAATCGCGCCCCAGAATGTTGTCCGCCGGCGTTTACGGCGAGCACGGCGACCAGCGCTGCCGCACACGTAAATGTTTTCATCCATACTGTGCGATTCATCTCTTTTTCTCGTTAGATTCTCGCCCCAACAATTGCCAGTATTGCGGAGCACAGCCAATGCGTGAAGCAACTTCGTCGCCAGAATTTCTATGGTAGCGCCGGCGCTGCTTGAGTCTAGTGGACGGTGATGGTGACTTGCGCGGTGGTGCGGCCGAAGGCGTTTGTGGCGTAGAGCGTGTAGGTCGTCGTCGTTGCCGGCGTCACAGTGACGCTCGTGCCGCGCACTGCGCCTGCGTCCGGTGAAACGACCAGATACGACGCGGACGAGGTGTTCCAATTCAGCGTGACTGGCGTTCCGGCGGAGACGCTTGTCGAACTGGCGGTGAAGCTGCTGATCGCCGGCGCGGAGCCTTGCGGCACATTCGAGGCGGTGTAAATCGTGTCCATCTTTACGACGTCGAAATCCGAGGTCGAGACGCCGTTGAGCAAATGTAAGTCGTCGTTGCTCCAGCGATCGTCGGGCGCGCCGCTGATGTACATCGAGCTGCCGTTGTCGGCCATGATCATGCCGTACTTTTTCAGCGCTGTAAGAATCACCTGATTCGACGCGGAGAATCCGGAAATATCGAAGTTCGCTTTCAGGCGCAGCCGCATGCCCATCGGCGGCGCATTCGCATTCGAAGTATTCGACGCCCAGTGTGTGGCCGGGAGCACGAAGGCCGCCTGGCTTTGCGAAAACGTCACGCGAATGGCGTGCTTGATTTCGCCCGCCGCGACTTCGTCGTAGCGAACGAGGCCCGCGAAAATCGAAAGGCCCGCGGCGTCCGCGGAAGTCCACGTGTAGGGCCGCTGATTGTAGTTCAGCAAGTCCCAAACGGCTGCGGAGTCCGCGTTCCAGCTTCCGTCGCTGTTGGGATAGGAGCTGTAGAGTTCGTAGAGCCAGCAATTCGAGTTGTCGAGCACCAGCACGTGGCGATCGCCGCTGCCGGGATTCGGATAGCCTTCGATCGGCGCGTCGGACGGCACCGGCATCGGGCCCGGATCGCTTTCGTCTCCGTATGCCGTGAAGTCGATCGGCACGAGCGGCTGGCCGCTGCCCACGACAACGTACGGAATGCCGATGGTGCTGCCTTGATATTGGCCGGCGCCGAAGTCGGGATGCATCGTGATGCCTGGGCCGATGAAATTAATGATGGCCGCGGAATTTGGATCCACCTGCGCGCCGGAAATGTCCGTGTTCCATGCGTTGTCGGCCGGGAAGGGAAGGAAACCATTTAGGCTGCCGCCCTGGCCGAGGCTCATGCCGCTGCAAGCGCTCGGATTGGTCGTCCCGTTGACCAGCAAATTCACGGAGCCGGAGCTGGCGCTGCCGGGATCGGGATTCGTGACGCTGACGGCGAAAGTTCCGGGCGAAGCTGCATTGCCCGTGGCGGTCAATTGCGTTGACGAGACAAAGGATGTGGTGAGCGCTGCGCCCGCGAGCATTGCTTGCGCGCCGGAGACGAAATTGCTGCCGGTGACGGTGAGCGAGAATGCGCCGGTGTTGATCGACGAGGGCTGCACGCCGCTGATCGCGGGAATCGGATTGAGCACATCGACGGTGACGGTTGCGCTGAGCGAGGAATCGCTGGTGCTCACGGCTTTGATCGTCACCGAATTCGGATTCGGAAGCGTCGCCGGAGCGAAATAAAGACCCGACGCGTTGATCGTGCCGGTCGTGGCGTCGCCGCCGACCATGTCGTTGACCGACCAGGTGACGTCATTAGTCGCCGCACCGGTCACAGTCGCAGAGAACGGTTGCGTGGCGCCGATGCGCACGTTCGCGCCCGACGGAGAAATCGCCACGCCAGGATTCGAGCCGCCACCGGAACCGCCGCCGGAACCGGTCTTGCCGCTGCTGGCTGTGCCGCAGCCAGCGCTGAAGATTATCGACAGGGATGCGCAGAGAACGAGGAGCGCTCGCGTCACGTTCGGCGAGTTCTTGGCTTGGCGGATTTTGTATTTGCTCTTCATTGATTGCTCTACGGGGCCGCCGAGGGCTGGGTGGCGGGGACAGGAAATTATGAGCGATGCAATAGTCGGCTTCTACTGGCCGGACGGCCAAGTTGGGTACAGTGGCAGGGCAGACCAGACTGCGCGACTAGGGCACCCAGTCGGCGATGAAGACGTTGATTTCATGCGGGGCTTTGGCGTTGCGGTTGGAAATGAAGACCAGCTTTTTGCCGTTGGGAGAGAATTGCGGGAAAGCGCTGAAGCCGCCGGCGAAAGTTACCGGCTCGATTTTCTTGCCGTCGCGATCGGTGGCGTAAAGTTCGAACTGGCTCGTGCTGGGGTGTTCGTAATTCGAGGAGAAGATGATGCGGCGGCTGTCGGGGAAAAATGCCGGGGCGAAACTTGCGCCGCCGACGTTCGTGATCTGATGCTGCTGCGAACCATCGTTGCGCATCAGCCACAAATCCATTTCATTCGGCTCGACCAGATCCTGCGCGAGAAGCGACTTGTAGCGCGCGATTTCCTGCTCGCCCGTGGGATGATGCGCGCGATAGACGATCCATCTTCCGTCGGGCGAAAAGAATGGGCCGCCATCGTAGCCGAGAGTGTTGGTCAGGCGGCGAACATCTGTGCCATCCGAATTCATGGTGTAGATGTCGAGATCGCCGTCGCGCGATGAAGTGAAGACGATCTTCTTTCCGTCCGCCGAGAGTGTGCCTTCGGCGTTGTAGCCGGGCGGCTCGGTGAGCGGCTTCTCGATCTTGCCGTCATCGCTCGCGTAATACATCTGATACGCCGAATAAACAGCCCAGACGTAGCCATGCGAATAATCGGGCCGCGGGGGGCAATCGTCTCCGGCGCGATGCGTCGAGGAATAGAGCACGTGCTTGCCGCCGGGATAAAAATAGCCGCAGGTGGTGCGGCCTTTGCCGGTCGAGAGCAGGTGAACATTCGAGCCGTCGATGTTCATAGTGAAAATCTGATCGCATTTGTAAGGCTCGCGCGTGGACATGAAGATGAGGCGCTGGCCGTCGTAGCTGAAATAAGCTTCGGCATTCTGGCCGTCGAAGGTGAGCTGCTTGACGTGGTGCAGATGAATCTCGCGCGGATCGCGCAGCGGATCATCGGGCGTGCCTTGCACGACGGGGCCGACGCCGCCGAGGCCGGAAGTGGCGGTCTTCTGCTGCGGCTCTTGCGCGAGATTGCTGCGCGACGCCAAGGAAAGTAACGCGATCAGCGCGATGGCGGCGAGCACTCTGGCCAGCAGCTCTGGGCAAAGCTTAAACATGCGAATCATTCTCTAAAAATACTCCGTCACGTTAGATTGGGAAAGGGTCGCGTCGTTTGTTTTGTACACGCTGCGTGGGAGGGGAGGAGGAAGGACGGTGCGGACCGTCCTTCCGTGAAATTATTTCTTGGTGGCTTTGCTTTCGAAGACCGTGCTCCACGCGCCGCCTTCGGGCTGCATCTCTAACTTGGACGTATACGACGTGGGAGACACCTGCTTGACAACGTAGCGACTCTTAAACATCTTGCCGCCCATGCTCGCCTCGCTGGTCCATGTCCACGTGTCGCCGTCGAGCGTACCCGTGGCCGTGATGGTCTCGCCGTTCGAAGCAAATTCGTTATACGTATAAACTTTTTTCTCGGTGTCGTAGCCCCAAATCGCCATACTCTTTTCGGTGCCCATGGAGCTGGTTTCTTCCGAATGGCCGATCAGGAAAAAGCCGCCTTCCATCCATTCGATGTGGGTGGTGTTGGTGAACTTGGTTGCCGTGGCAGCGAACATCCCGGGCTTTATTTCTCCCTCGTCGGTCCACGTACCGACAAAAATTTCGAGTTTTTTCACTTCCGGCCCGGGCTTCGGCGCGGCGGGAGGATTTTGTGCGGATGCGACGACCGGCAATGCGAGAATCAGGAGCAGCAATGTTGCGAATGTGCGGTGCATGAGCAAGCACTCCTTTTAGCTGGGCTTTCAGAATTTTCGTACGGTGCAACGGTCCAGGTTGAAATACTAGGCCGCGTCGTTCTACCAAGTCAACTCGGAATCCAGCGCGAAATGAAGACGCTTGAGTACGGCTCAGTGGCACGGTGCTGAGCCTTGATCGCGGAAAGTGCCGCCTGCGATGGGAATGAATTCCCAGTCGTAGCTTTTGGCGTGGAGCGTCAGCTTGAGGATTCCGAATGTGCCGGTACTGTGGGCTTCGCTGGTGGATTCGATCTTGGCGAACTCGCGCGTGTTCTTGCCGCCGGTGCCGACGACGAATTCGCGAATGCCGCGGGCAGGCTCGCGCAGGCCATCGGGATTTTGCGGCGCGAAGCGTTCGTAATCATGGTCGTGGCCGTTGACGACGACGTCGGCGTTGGCATCGTACAGGGCCTGCCACAGCGGTTTTATTTCCGGGTCGTTGCCGTGCTTGGCTCCGGAGCTGAAGAGCGGCTTGTGCCAGTAGGCGAGCGTGCAGACGGCGGGATGCGCTGCGAGATCGGCGCGCAACCACTTCTCCTGCGGAGAACCGCTGCCGCAGCCTCCCAGCTCGTCGCATTCGCTGTTTAGCACGATGATGTGCCAGGCGCCGAGATCGTAGCTGTAATAACCTTTCTTCGGATCGCCCGCGACCGCGCCGAAATAATCGAAATAGGGAGCGGCGCCGGCCGAGTGGAACTCGTGATTGCCGGGAGCAGGGCGCGTGCGGGTTTTCAGGCGGCCCCAAGTTTTGTCGTAGCAATTGGCGAATTGTTCTGCGGCGCCGCTGGGATAGGCGAGATCGCCGACGGCCATGATCGTGCCGGCAATTTTTTCGAGGAGTTTTGCGGTGGCTTCCGCGCCGGAGAGATCGGCGCAGTCGGCGATGTCACCGGCGCCGGCCAGAATGGCGTCAGTTGAAACCGCGGGGGATTTCGTAGGCGTGGACCCGGAGTTTTGAGCGGCAGCGATCGAGGCCCCGGCGAGAAAGAGGACCACTGTTCTCACAGCTACACGTTTGTTCAAGAGCGATCCTCTGAGACGATGTGAGAACTCGGCCATTTCGCCCTCAGCGGCTAGAGCCGCGGCGATTTCACAGCACCTGCGGCGCGGTCGACTCCACGCCCTCGCAAGATTTACCGGTTCTCACAAGTCTCATTTCTCGAATGATGGATTCCAGCGCAGGCCGACCTCGTAGGTCGGCTTGTAGAATTCCCGCTGGGCGACATATTGCTGGCTGCCGTTGTAGAAGCCGAAGACCGAGTTCGTCAGGTTCAATCCCGAAAAGATGAACTGCAAGCCCGGTGCGACGCGAATGGCCGCCTGCGCGTCCACCTGAAAGTGCGTATAGAGATATTGATCTCCGGCAGGGCCGTGCGGGCCGAAGTCCGGACTTCCGCCGCTCTGATATTGATAGGCGAAAATGCTCGGGCCGTTGTACGAGAGCCCGGCGCGGATCGAAACGCGGCCACGGTCGTACGTGGGGCTCACATTCCAAAGATTGGGCGCCTGGCGCTGAAGCGCGGGCGTATCGGGACGGCCGGGCAGATTATAGGCACGCGAATCGGTCCAAGTGTAATTCGCGGAGATACCGAAGCCACTGAGGAATCCGGGAAGGAAAGTCATGCGCTGCAAGTAGGCGATCTCGAACCCCCAGAGATGTCCGTTCGAGCCGTTCCTTAGCTGAAAGACCTGATCGCCTGCGAATTCGCCGGTCGTGGGTAGCGAAACAAATTCATAGATCGGATCGCTGAGCTGCTTGAAAAAGAATCCGCCGGTAATTTTTCCGAAAGGCAGGAGGTAGTGCTCGAAGAGCACATCGTAGTTGTTGGCGTATTCGGGCTTGAGATCGGGATTGCCGATGTTGATGGCCGGAGGATTCTGCGAAAAATCCTGCTGTACGAAGGGAACGAGATCGAAAGGATCGGGTCTGGCGATGCCGCGGCCGTAAACCGCGCGAATGTCGGTGTTCTTGCCGATGGCGTATTGAATCGAGACGCTCGGGAGCACGCTCAGGTAGGACGCATCTGAAGTATTGGGCGCGGTGGAGACCCAATCGCCATTGACATCGTTGGTGACCACATTGCCGTTGATATCGAGCTGGGTGCCCTCGAAGCGCACGCCGAACTGAATCCGAAAGCGGCTGAATTGAAACGTATTCATGACGTAGCCGGCGGAGACACGCTCGATGAGTCCGAAATTGTTCGGGTCGGTATTGAGATGGCTGTCGCTTACGTCGAGGGTGAAATCTCCGGGATTGGTGTTGAAGAAGGAAACGATCTGGTTGTAGTTCGTGACCGGGCCGTAGCGGTAGCTGTTGTTGTAGTAGTTCGGATTGGTGAAGCTGTCGAGGAACTGGCTCATGGCAATCGCGGGTGCAGTATCGCTCGGCACATAGTCGTCTTCGGTGGCATTCTGGAATTTGTGGCCGTTGCGAACCTTGCCTCCGACTTCCAGGATTCCCGTGGTTGAGCCGATGTGGTAGGTCTTGCCGTAGGAAGCGCCCGCCTGAAGATTCAATTGAGCGGTGAGCCCCTGCGACGTGACTGCCAGAGCGGTGAGCTCGTATTGCGTTGGGTCGTAGACGGGAGAGCCGGCGGCGGTGCAATTGGGACTGAACTGCGGGCGAAATTTGTCGGTGGTCGCGGCGGGATCGAAAACGCAGTTGGTCAGATTGGACAACGGAGTGCCCGGGATGGGATCAAAGGTAGCCTTCGGATCGCCGGCCGCATACAACTGGCGGGAGCGCGAGGCCGCGACCTCCCAACTAAACCAGGAGGAAGAGAAGAGATGCTTGCCGCCGAGGGTCAAGCTGGCGATGCCAAAATCGGGACGGCGGCTGGAAGTTCCGAACTCAGGTACATCGCCGCTATTCAGCGTGTAAACCCACTTGTCGCCGTAGTCCTTGAAGTCGGAATAGAGCCCGCGAAGATAGAGGCCTGAGCCTTCGCCAAGTTTATAGTCCGAGCTGCCGGCGAAGCCATAGCGCGTCCGATCGTAACGATACTCGCGGAGGTCGATGCTGTCATAAGTGGGCGCGGCGAAACCCGAATCGATGCCGGGCTCGATGTCGTCAATTCCGCGGCCGTTGAAGTCGTAGGAGCCGCCGAAGAGCACGCCGAAGCGCTTGTCCGCACCGAAGCGCTTGCCGATGGTGCCGTCGAATTGATCCATGTAACGCCCGCCGATGATCGGAGTGTAGCCGCCGAGCCCGTTGAGGCTGATGGTGGGTTGGTCGCCGGCGGTCTTGGTGACCAGATTCACGGAGCCGCCGATGCCATCGCCATCCATGTTGGCGGAGAGGGTTTTGTTGATTTCGATGGACTCGACCAGATCGGCGGGAATCGAATCGAGCTTGACCTGGCGAACGTCGGCTTCGGGAGAGGGGACGTTGATGCCGTCGAGGGTGACATTGTTGAGGCGCGGCTCAGTGCCGCGAATCTGTATGTATTTGCCCTCGCCCTCGTCGCGTTCGAGAGAAACGCCCGGGAGGCGGCCGACGGCGTCGGCGATGTTGGCGTTGGGGAGACTGGTGATGACGTCGGAAGTGATGACTTGCGAGATTGTGTCCGAGGTGCGCTCGCGATTCACGGCCTCGGCATCGCCGCGAGCGGCATCGGCGGTGACGATGATCTGCTCGTTCTTGGAGGCGACTTTCAGGCTGGCATCGACGCGCGCAGTTTGGCCGGCGGCTACGGTTACGGTGGAGGTGAATGGTTCGAAGCCGACGTAAGAGACGACGACGGTATACGCGCCTGGAACAATATTCTGGATGATGAACTCTCCGCGATCATCCGTCGCGGCGGAGAAGTCCGCAGGTTGCAGCACTACTTTCGCGCCTTTTAGCGGAGCGCCGGTGGAGTCAACGGCGCGGCCGGTGATGGCGCCTTTGCCGGTCTGGCCGTAAGCGGCGGGGCTCGCGATGATGACGGCGGCGGCGAGAAGTAGGGCGAGCGTGCCTGCCCGTGATTTCGTCCGCGAAGTGGCAAGACTCATCGCAAGTTCTCCTTTGTCTTGGGTTGGCCAGTTGAGCGAGCGCGTGCGTATACCCGGCTAGACACCTTGTTGCGCTGGACTATTGCGGCTATTTAGCGTGGAAAGCGAGAACAGGCGATGAAGAAACGATGAACAGTCAATGAATTGAATCGAGATTGCGCATGGAAACGATTCCGCGCGGGGCAGAGCTCAAACGGGGGATTGGGAATGATGGTACGAGGTTACGGCGCCATGCCTTCGTCCATCCATTGTTTGAAGAGCGCGACGCGATCTGCGGGCCATTTCCCGTCGCAGGGCATCGAGCCGTCGGCGAGAGTGCCGTAGATGGCTTGTGCGCTTTTTTTCACGTCGGCGTAGGACGAAAGATCGAGGCCGTAGTCCTTCATTGCGGAGACGTCGGGATCGTCACGAAATAGCGGCCGAATATTTTTCGCATAGCTGAGAGCCATGAAAGCCTCCACGATTATTTTGTGATCCCACTGGGCAGATCCTCGAGAATCGCTGCTTGTTGAAGTCGATTTGCGATCGAATTCATAGCGGCGTTATCGCAGATTTTGGCGGCGGAAGTCTAGCCCGCTGCAGTTACTTTTTCTTGCCCGCGGCGCTTTCTGATTTTCGAAAGGCTTCCTGCGCGAGTTCATAAGCTTTGGCGGAGTGTTCCATGGCTTGCCGGGAATATTCGTGGCCGGTCAGATGGTCGCCTTTACCGTGGTGCGTGGCCGCGACGCGGTGCGCGTGCGCGGCGAGATCGTGGAACTCTGCGGCTCTTTGATGAGCGTCATTGGGCATTTTCTCGTCTCCCAGCAAAAAGAAAAATTGTAGGGCCCGCCAGGATTCACACCCGGCACCAACGGATTATGAGTTCCGACGGAAGCGAAGACAAGCAATGAGTGGCTGCTTACGAGACCGTGTTCTGCGAACCCAACTCCAGGTAGTTATGCGAGGAATCCACGCGGCGTGAGAGGTAAGGATGGTGACGCGCAGTAAAGCGTTATCAAGGAGGGCGGGCGCAAAATTGGGCGCAGTCGAGAATCCGCAAGACATCGCGGAGAGATAATACTCCCAGCGATTCCTGCGCAGTATCGCTGTCGACGGGCACGCTGAGCGCCAAGCCCACCCGAGATGGCTCGCGCACCCGCCTCGTTGCGTCAGAACTTCGGGTCAGCAATCTGCTGGTACCCAATAATAAGTTCGTCGTACCAGGTATGGCCGGCCGTGCAGCTCGGGCAGTTCAGATTCGTTTGATACGGGAGAAGCCAGATCTTCCCACACTTCTCACGAATCATATTGCCGTTGCCATCGGCTTGTCCGTAAGCCGTTGGGTTGACTAAATCGTAGCCCGTCTGGCATGACGGGATGTCAGTCTGTTGTGCGTCGCATGCGGCGGACGTCGCGCCCGGATGGAAGTCGATTACGAGCTGCGACGGCTGACCTTCCTGCGCGACATACAACTGGATTGTGCTGTCGTGTTTAAATGTTCCCGGAGCCGCGCCGCTCGAGGTCTCACCGCCCGGATACCAGGTGCCAATCTGAATGTGGACCTGGAACGTCATCCACTGGTTGGCCACGTATGGGACGCACGGCGGAATGGTGGGAATATTGATTTCCGCGGTGTAGGTGCAGTTGAGGTAGCCTCCCGCTGCGTTCTGCGGCGAGAAGATTCCATTTCCGCTGCTGTCGGTTTTCCCGGTGTTTACGGTGAGAGGATCGTACTCGTCGAGCTTCACCCCGCAACTGTGGTACATGCGTGGGATTTCGAGCTGGTTTGAATTCTCGACCACTGTTTCAAGATCCGAGCACGAGTAAGCCAGGGTCGAGGAGGTGTCGCCTTCGCCGACGATGAACTGCTTCCAGCCTTCCGAGTTGGCAAAGTGCTGCAGCATGCCCTGGTCAAAGCGCTGCCGCCACTGGATCCAGATTTCATTCTTGCAAGGGCTGCCTCCGCAAGCAGTGGTGAGAGACGCCGGATCCCCATTGATCAGCGAATCGATCTGCTGAGAAAAATCATCCGAGAAATCGATATCGTATGATCCCGATGTATTCGACGCCGTAGGGCCTGCCGGCACGGTGAACAAAAGCGACCCGCCGCCAGACGCATACGTCGTGCTATCGATCGTCGGAGTTGTAAGGCCGGACATAATCAACGGCATGCCCGGTGCTGCATTCCCGGTAATCGTCGCTGCAGTATCAAAACTAATGCAACGAATCACGCCCGGCGTGGCACAGCGCGCGGCGAAGTCCGAACTGGCATTCGCCGCGTTGGAAACGGTGACGCTCACGGTGGCGGCGCTTGCAGAGTTACCGGCAGTGTCTGTAGCCGTGGCGGAAAGAGAATGCGTGCCATTGCTTGCCGTTGTCGTGTTCCACGACAAGCTGTAGGGAGAGGCTGTAACCGCTGAACTCAAACTGGCTCCGTCGAGCAAGAATTGCACGCTCGCAATTGCATTGCTTCCGGGTGTTGCGGCGGCCGAAATGGTGACCGCTCCGGAAAGCGACGCACCGCTTGCAGGCGCCGTCATGGACACCGTCGGCGGCGTAGCAGGCGCGGACGTATTGGCCGTGCCGAACGAATAGCCAGTGCCAAGGGCCGAGGTCCCGCTAGAGTCCACCGACTGCACGCCGTAGTAGTACAGCGTATTCGGAGTCAGCCCGGAGATCGTTTGGGAATGGCTGGTTGAAAGGGTTGTGTTTTCCGTCGTGGATGACCCCATGTTCGAGGTCGTGCCGTACATCACCTGCGACGTGCCCGAGGGGCTGGTGGTCCAGGTAACGGTTGCCGAATTGGAGGTGATGTTTGTCGCGGCCACATTTGAGATCGTCACGCTGCCCTGGCTGCCGGTGCCCCCGGTGCTCCCCGGGGTCCCGGTGCCGCCTGTGCTTGTGAGCCTCAAGGTATGAACGTCAATGTTCCACTCATTGATCAGGGCGTAGAGTCCCAATGTAGGGAAATATTGGAATCTGCCAAACGTTCCGTTACTGGTGTTTGCCGATCCAGACTGTGAGGAGTTAGCTGGAGCGTTTGCCGTGTAGGTCGAGGTGCTGCAACTGTCTGAGTCTGGGTCGTAACTGTAAATCACCGACCCAAAGTTCGGCCAGCCGGTAATCAGATTGGTTTCGGTATCGAACGCCAAGCCCGGATTGTTGGCATTCATCAGAGCCGAACAACCCGTTCCAGTCAGCTTCGTCACCGCATATGTGCTACCTGGCGCAATGCTGATTTTCTCCGCCGTTCCTCCGCCGAATCTCAAGAGGAGCTTTCGGCTTGGATCGATCACTATGTCTTCATACAGGGACATATTGTCTGGTGCACTCGCCAGGAAAGTGTAGGAGTTCGTAGAGTAGTTATAAGTCCATAGTCCCTGGCAAGTATCGTTCACAAATACAAGCTGAGTGTTTGGATCGTAGGCGGCCTGACTGTTGTAATAGTCGTTGCATGGATGAACCCCGTTGTTCCCTAGCGTGGCGTCCATGTTTTGCCAGCCCTTTTGCGCTCCTGAGCCGACGTTCGCAAGGCTCAATGTCCAAGTGTCGTCTGCGGAGAATCCCGAAGGGCAGTAGCCGCCACCGCCGAAGAAGAACAGCACATCAGCGCCGGGAATGTAAGTAAGGCCTCCATAGGTATGCGAGGAGCTGGGCGTACCGTCGGAATAGCCCGGAGTGCAAGTGGGAGTGGGGTCAGAAGGATTATCGGCACGCACGACTGCTTGCGAATTCAGATCGTAATAGTAGATCTCGTTTCCGGCGTAGTCCGTATGCCCGCCGCCCCAAAACCACAGCCGGTTCCTGGTTGTATCGGCAATCCCACCCGACCAGGCATCAACAACGCCATTGCAATTGGAAGCGAAGTTATAACCGTAGCCGCCATAATTGTTCGGGGGACAGTTGCCGCTTAACTGTTGGTTGGTAATGTCGGTCCAGCCAAGCGTCCCGGAGGAGCCCGACTGGTTGCTGACGGTTACATTTGCTGCGGTGCTGGTTGCGCTGTTGCCCGCGGTATCTTTTGCAACCACAGTCAGCGCGTGACTTCCATTCGAATAGTTAGCGGTGTTCAACGAGAAACTATAAGGGGAACTTGTGTCTGCCGAACCGACGCTACTGCCATCAACCTGGAGTTGTACGGAAGCCATGCCAGTGCTGCTCGAAGCGCTGGCGCTGACGGTGATCGTACCCGTCACAGTCGCGCCGCTTGTCGGCGAAGAGATTGAAACTGCGGGCGGAGCGTTGCTCACAGTCACACTCACGCCAGCGCTCGTCGCGGAGTTCCCGGTCGTATCCTTGGCTACCGCCGTCAGCGTGTGGCTGCCGTTGGCGACCGAAGACGTGGTCCAAGAGAAGCTGTACGGCGAGGCCGTGTCCGCTGCTCCCACATTTGCGCCGTCGACCTGCATCTGCACGCTGGCGATTCCAGCGCTAGCGGAGGCCGTCGCATTCACCGTCATCGTCCCGCTCACGGTTGCATTACTCGCCGGCGAAGTAATCGAGACCGTCGGCGGTGTCGCGGTCGTATTGTTGACCGTGACAGTTACAACGGCGCTCGTCGCTGCGTTTCCAGATGTATCTACAGCCACCGCCGAAAGCGTGTGACTCCCATTTGCGGAGGATGCCGTGTTCCATGAATAGCTGTAGGGCGCCGAAGTGACCGGGGAACCAGCATTAGCTCCATCCAATTCAAATTGAACGCTTGCCACCGCGACGTTATCCGACGCGTTTGCACTGACCGTGACTGAGCCCGAAACTGTCGCGCCATTCCCAGGCGCAGTGATGGAAACCGTCGGCGGGGTGGTGTCTACGGTGCCGGCGCCGGTGGTAAACGTCGCGTCAGGGGTCACAATGCTGCTGCCATTTGCCGATCGCGATCTGCACTGGTAGTGATACACGACTCCCACGGAGAGATTCGTCAACGTAACCTTGTGGTTCGTGACCTTTGCGCGATAGAACGGCGAAGACGCCCCGTAAGCTGTGGTCCGGCCGTACACAACTTGGGATGTGCTGGGCAGATTTGTGCCCCATGTAATCGTCGCGCTGGTTGCGGAGACCGCGCTCGCGACGGGAGGCGTGTCCGTCAACGTCTTTGCCTGCGCGTTAGGACTTGTTAGCCCAATATATCCGGCGTTCAGGGCAGCGGCGAATAACAGGGCGATTTGCCCCCACGACATCAACCGCCGCTGTAGGTTCATTCCATTCTGTGCTCGCATTTGCTTCCCCCGGTAAATATCTGCCCAGAAGCCTGTCGCTGCTCCGTCAGGAGATTTGCGCTGACGGATGTCTACCTACTGGAACTAGGCTACGAGTGTGGATTTATGGCAGGCACTGTCCGCCGGGCCGGTTCAGGTTCAACGTTCCGTACAGGTACTTTTCTGTCCCAATGGTCACGCCGTCTCGTGGCGTTGGCCGTGGTGCTTCGATTACGGCGCGACCGGCCCAAGGCTTGGAAACGAGACGACCTAGGCTCTACTGGAAGGTTTTGGGGAGGCCGTCGAGCATCGTGCAAGGCATGACGAATCGCTTGTAAGGCCGCAAGCCCGTCTTGCAGGCCACACGACCTGCGACACACACTTATTTCGCGACTCGCCGAAAATCCAATCGTGCGCGAGCAATTAATTAGGGCGCTCGCGGGACGGGTTAGCCGTCAAATGCTCGACTTTGCAGTCACATGCGATCTCAGGTAGAGCAAGCAGCGATTCAGAGCCGCGAAGAACAAGCAGGGGCACAGAATTTCGGGAAGGCAGGGGACGAATGGGGCGGAGTGCCGCGAGCGAAAACACGCCCCGCAAAGCCAAGTCAGGAAAAAGATGGTGGGCCCGCCAGGATTCGAACCTGGGACCAACGGATTATGAGTCCATCGCTCTGACCAGCTGAGCTACGGGCCCCGTACAGCAGGATATAACATCGAGGAGGGGGATTTCACGTTTCTCGAGGGAGACGGAATGGGATGGAGTGTCGCCAGCGGTACGATTCGGCGATTTATGGTTTGCGAATGCGGGCCTTCTTTGCGCGGGGCTTCTCTGCGAGGAGTGCGGCTTGAAGTTTTTTCGGGAGTTTCGCGACGACCAGGGAGTGGGCCAGGCGTAGGAGGCGCTCGAGTTCGTGGCGCGGAAGAGCGGATTCGGATTCGAGGGCGACCCAGTGGGCGCGGGCCAGATAGGGGGCTGGGATGATGCCCGGGCGTTCGACAAGCTCGGCGAATTCTTCCGGGCTGGTCTTGAGCGAAAGCCAGACGCGCGCAGGCTCGAGGCGGGCCACCGCGAACATTTTTCCGCCGACTTTGAAAACCAAATCATCTTCCCATTGGATTTGTTCCGTGGCGTGGGGAAGAGAGAGACAGACGCGGCGGAGCCAGTCGATGTCCATGGACCGCAGAATACAGGATGAGCAGTGAGGCGTCGAGGACGGTGGAAGCCGAGTTGGTCGCGCGGTTGCGACGTGAGAGGGCCGTCTGCACGATAGCCCCACGCGGAACCACGGCGTCCGCCCAGGCGGAGGCACCCCGGGCCCCGCTTGCGCAGGAGGCGATGTACGGAGTTGGCGTTTGCTGCACTCGGGCTGGATGGAGAAGGATGCACGCGCGGAAAACTTGCTATAGTCGAACGGTTGTTCGTCTGCAGTGAAATTGCAGCGAAAGTCAGGAGCGTAGAGCGGATGGGCGCGGATCGGAAGCCGGAATTTTTTGCTGGGAAAGACATTCGCATCGGGATTATCGGGTGCGGCTACGTGGGATTGCCGCTGGCGTTGCGCTTTGCGGAGACCGGGCAGCGCGTAACGGGCTTCGACACCGATCCCGGGAAAGTGGAGAAGCTGAACGCGGGGCAGAGCTACATCCAGCATATTCCTGCGGCGAAAATTGCCGAGCACGTGAAGGGCGGGCGATTCGGGGCGACCACCGATTTCACCAAGCTGCGCGAGATGGATGCGGTGCTGATCTGCGTGCCGACGCCGCTAGATGAACGCCGCGAGCCGGATTTGAGCTATGTGGAGCAGACGGCGCTTTCGATCGCGCCGAATTTGCAGCGCGGACAATTGATTGTGCTCGAGAGCACGACCTATCCGGGTACCACGGAAGAATTGGTACTGCCCATATTGGAGCGCGGCGGACTCAGGTGCCCGATCACGCGCGCTGCGGGATCGGAAAATGTCGCAACGGATTATTATTTGGCGTTTTCGCCGGAGCGCGAGGATCCTGGAAACAAGCAATTCGGCCTGGCGCAGATTCCGAAAGTTGTGGGCGGAACGAATCCGCCAAGCGCGCGGGCGGCGGCGAATCTTTATGCGCAGATCGTGTCGAAAGTGGTGCCGGTGAGCTCGACGCGAGCGGCCGAGATGGTGAAGCTGTTCGAAAATATTTTCCGCTGCGTGAATATCGCGCTGGTGAACGAATTGAAGCTGCTCGGGCTGCGCATGGATATCGATATCTGGGAAGTGATCGACAGCGCGGCGACGAAGCCTTTCGGATTCATGCCGTTTTATCCCGGGCCGGGATTGGGCGGTCATTGCATTCCTGTAGATCCTTACTATTTGTCGTGGAAGGCGCGCGAGTTCGATTTCGCCACGCGATTTATCGAATTGGCGGGCGAGATCAATACTTCGATGCCGTATCACGTGGTCAGTTCGGTGGCGGATGCGTTGAACGAGCGGCAGAAGAGCTTGAAGGGCTCGAAGATTTTGCTGCTGGGCGTCGCCTATAAGAAGGACGTGGACGATTTGCGCGAATCGCCTTCGCTGAAGCTGCTCGAGTTGCTGACGGCGCGTGGGGCGAAGCTGGACTACAACGATCCCTATTTCCCGGCGCTGCACAAGATGCGCCATTACGATTTTTCGCAGATGCGCTCGGTGGAGCTGACTCCCGCCGCCCTGGCCTCCTACGACTGTGTGCTTATCGCCACGGACCATACGTCGTACGACTACAACGCGATTGTAGAGTCCGCGAAGCTGGTGGTGGATTCGCGGAATGCGACGCGGCGGGTGGCCAAGGGCCGCGAGAAAATTGTGCTTTGCTGAGCGCGTTCGCTGTTTACTGAAACGCGTTTGCTGTACCAGATATCGCGGCATAAAAGCTCGCTTTACCCTCTATCATTAGACAATGGCTCAGCACACACAGACGGGTAGCCTTGTCGCCGAGCAGAAGAAACGGCGCAGCGCGCGCGTGCTTTTGAGCGTGCCGGTGCTGGTGAAAGGTGTGCTCGCCGACGGCAAGGAATTTCAGGAAGAGGCGCGCACGCTGGTGGTGAATGCGCATGGGGCGCTGCTGGCGCTGAATTCTCCCTTGCGCGCGGGACAGGCGCTCACGCTGACGCATAAATTGACGCGCCAGAGCCTGGAATGCCGCACCGTGTACGTGGGGAATCCGCAGGGAGGCAAGGCGCAGGTGGGAATTGAGTTTCTGAAGGCCGCGGCGGGATTCTGGCAGATTGATTTTCCGCCGGAAGATTGGGTTGTGCCGGAGACGTAGTGCTGCAGGTCTGACCTCGACGCATCGCACCAAATCCCAAAGGCCAAGAATTGTTTTTTCTTCGAATGTTCTTCGTCCGTGGTTCTACGGCTGGTCGTATAGGTGCGGCCGTAGTTTTCTGCTAGTTTTCGGTGGGAAATTGCCAATGAGCGCGCTCGCCGCACAACCAGGAAAACGCCGCAGCAGACAGCCCGATCCTCAGTTTTCAGGTCGATACACGGCAACGAGCATAAATCGCCGTAACCCGCTGAAAATAAAGCACGGAGCTCATTTTAGGTCGATACAAATTGGCACCCCCTGAGGAAGGGCTCTTAGACGTCCGCCCGCTGTTCTCCCGAGTCTGCTTCGGCGACGAGAAATCTGCCGCGATCAAATTTCGATGGCTGGAGTCTTGCGATTCCTTACTTGCCAGGCGTGATCTGCGCGAGTTCCAGGCGGAATGTGCCGAAGGGCAGCTCGGCTTCCATGGCTGCGGGGGTGCGCGCGGCATTGCGGGCGATCCAGAGAGTGAAGCGCGTTTGCTGCATTTCCGTGGCGCCGGAGTAGATGTGGATGGCGATCTTCGTGGCGCGGAAATTGCCGGCGGGGACCGCGATTTGCTCGTCGGCGGCTTCGCGATTGGCGTGAACGTCGTAGAGATTGTGGCCGTCGAAAACGGGCGTGCGCATCTCGGAGGAATGATCCCAGTCCCACGCGCGCAGGGATTCGAGCAGGGCGATGGGATCGCGTGTCCCGGGCGGAACGATTACCGAGGCGATGCCGCCGCGCGCGACTGTGCCTTGCGGCGTGAGTTCCATCATGTTCTTTTCGGTTTTGCCCATTTCGTTGAGATACATCTCGTATTGATGGCTGGCTAGATTGGCGGCGTCGGTGTAGGAATCGAATTCGTCGTCGATTTCGAAAATTCGGCGAACTGGATTTTCGGTGCTGCCCGTGGCGCGCAGGTGCCAGGAATCCCAGCCGTAGAGATTGCGTCGCTCGATGACGCTGAGGCGGATGGCGGCGGCGGTGGAAAAGGCCGCCCACGAAACGCCGTAGTCGAGAATCTCGCCGGCGGCGAAGGGAACTGGGGCGGCTTTGGGGGCTTCTTTCGCCGGCTCTTTGGATGCTTTCTTTGATTTCTGATCGGTGTCGGATGGCGGCGGTTCAGCGGCGGCCGCTGGCTTTGCAACTGCGGCCGAACCCGCGGGCTTCGCGATGGCATGGCGATGCGGCCGGGCAATCAGCAGAAGCGCAGCGAACGCGAGAGGAATCAGGATGACGAGATAGGGGAACCGGCGCGAGCTCATGGAATATGTTGGGCCGTTGCAGACCGTGCGCGAATTAGCAGCATCGAATGCGCGTTGACGGAATTGAAATCGCTTTCTTGGAGCATGTTGCCCGCTCCTTCAGGGACGGGCTATATTCGAGCGTACTCGAATTGTACGGCGCGGGCCAGAGCTTCTGGAATCCTCGCAGCACGCCGCGAAACTGGTCGCGAATCTCCGCTTCATGGATGGTGACGCCATGCGCTACCTGGTGACGGGCGGCGCCGGATTTATCGGCTCGAATATTGTGGATGAATTGCTGCGCCGGGGGCATGGCGTGGTGGTGCTCGACGATCTTTCTTCGGGCAAAGAGGAAAACCTCCGCAGCGCCGCGGGCAAGATCGAGTTTCGCCGCGGAAGCATCACTGAGCTCGCCGACGTGCAGGCGGCGGCGCGCGGCGTGGATTACGTGATTCATCTCGCGGCGCGCACTTCGGTGCCGCGCTCGGTGGTCGATCCCATCGAAACGAACCGCGTGAATATCGATGGCACCCTGAATGTTTTGGTTGCTGCGCGGGATGCCAAGGCCAAGCGCGTGGTGTTTGCGGCGTCTTCCTCGGCCTATGGCGAGACGCCGACTTTGCCGAAAGTCGAGACCATGAGTCCCGAGCCGATTTCGCCTTATGGCGTGACGAAATTTGTGGGCGAAATTTATGGGCAGGTTTTCGGACGCGTCTACGGGCTCGAGAATGTTTCGCTGCGGTATTTCAATGTCTTTGGGCCGCGGCAGGATCCGACTTCGCAATACTCAGGCGTGCTCTCGCGATTTATTTTTGCGCTGCTCGATGGGAAGCAGCCGGTGGTGTTTGGCGATGGCGAGCAGTCGCGCGATTTCACGTATGTGGATAACGTGGTTGATCTCACTTTGAAGGCCTGCGAGGCCCCTGGCGCTTCCGGAAAAGTTTTCAATGGTGGGACGGGCGCACGTATCACGCTGAATCAAGTATTGAAGTTACTTGAAAAGATTTCAGGAAAGTCAGCGAAAGCCGAGTACGATCCGCCGCGAACTGGGGACATTCTTCATTCGCAGGCCGATATCCAGCAAGCCGGGAAAATTCTCGGCTACAAGCCCAGCGTGGATTTTGAAGAAGGAATGCGGCGCACCTGGGATTGGTACAAGCAGAATTACGCGAAGAAGTGAAGTGTGTAGCGCCGCCCTTTTCGGGCGGCATTTTAAGCCGCGAAGCCAGCCACTACATGTTGAAACGAAGATGCAGCCGACACCCCACCTGATATCGATACTTATCCTCGCTCTTGTGGGCGGAGGTTTTGCATTTGCGGCGAACATGATCGCTATGACGATGGTTGATCAAATCAAGGAGAAACTCCCCGAAGGAGAGAGACTATCGCCCCTGCGTTGGAGTAGCCGAATTACCAGGCAGCATCGCGAGTTTTATCCCAACAGCAAACTGGTGATCCCGTACTATGTTTGCGCCGTTTGCATGTGTATGTGCTTCATCGCCGCGGGTTGGATCGGAATTGTAGCCGCACACTTCGGGCGGTAGCGGTCGCGAAGTGGGCCACGAAGATGCCGCCTTAAAAAGGGCGGTGTTACAAAGGCCCCCCGTTCAGAATCGGCGGTAGTTCGGTCAGGCTGTCTAGCAGCAGATCTGGGGCGCATTGCGGCAGTCGGTCGCTGCCGAGTCCATAAGTAACGCCGCAGGCCCACGTGCCTGCGTTGCGTGCGGTTTGTACATCAATCTCGGAATCGCCAATGATCATCGCTTGTTTCGGCGCTGCTTTGAAATCCCGCAGCAGCGTTTCTACGCCGATGGGATCCGGCTTTTTCTTCTCGAAGCTGTTGCCGCCATAGATGTAGCGGAAATAGCGCGAGATGCCGAGTCCCTCGATGATGGCTACGCTGAAGCGCACGGGCTTGTTTGTGAGAACGGCCAGCGAATATTTCTCGACGCCCTGCAAACATTCGAGCACGCCGGGATAGAGAACGGTGTTGTCGAGCATGTGCTCGCGATAGTAGCTGAGGAAATAGGCTAGAGCGGATTCGACTTCAGCATCGCTAGCGCTTTCGCCGAGCGCGCGGCGGACGAGCGTCGGAGCGCCGTTGCCGACGAGACCGTAGATCGCTTCGTGAGTTTCCGGCGGGCGGCCCTTGTGCTCGAGCATGGCGTTCACCGCCAGCGCGAGATCGAGCTTCGAATCGATCAGCGTGCCATCGAGATCGAAGATCAGGACGTTGACCTCGTTGAATTTTCGGGATGCGCTAGTCACTGGTTGCAGGTCCGATCCATTTGCGATTCCATTTTATAGGTTCAATTCGCGCTGCTAGAATCTTTTTTCGTTCCGATTCTCTCTTACTTGTTCTGAGGAGTTCATGGCGGAAATCCGGGCATTTCGGGCGTATCGCTACAACCTGGAGCGCGTTGCGGCTGCTGATGTGCTGACGCAGCCTTACGACAAGATTACGCCGGCGATGCAGGAACGCTACTACGCGGCCAGCCCTTACAACTTGATCCCGGTCGAGAAAGGGCGCGCGTCGGCGGAAGATTCTGCCGCGAACAATGTTTACACGCGGGCGGCGGCGAAGTTGCAGGAGTGGATCGCTGCGGGAATTTTGGCTCGAGATGCGGCGCCTTCGATTTATGCCTACGAGCAGGACTACACGGTTCCGGGCACGCATGGGCGGCACACGCGGCGGGGATTCATCGGGCTTGGGCGCGTGGAGGATTACGAGGCCGGCGTAGTGTTCCGGCACGAGCGCACGCTGGCAGCGCCGAAGGCCGATCGCCTCGAATTGCTGCGGCAGACGCGCGTGCAGACGGGGCTGCTGTTCATGCTTTACGACGACGCGTCGAAGCAGATCGATTCAATGCTGGACGCGATTGGGCACACCAAGCCCGCGGTAGAGCTGAAGGATGAATACGAGGTGACGCACCGGCTTTGGACGGTCACCGATGCGCGATCGATCGAGCGGATCGAGCGCGTGATGGCCAAGCAGAAGCTGGTGATTGCGGACGGGCATCACCGCTACGAGACGGCGCTGGCGTATCGCGACGAATGCCGGGCACGGGATGCAGCGAAAAATCCAGATACGCCTTACGAATTCGCGATGATGGCGCTTTTCAATATTCATGGCAGCGGGTTGACGATCTTGCCGACGCATCGCGTGATCCGGAACATTTCTGATTTTGATTTCGAGCGGTTTCGATCGCAGGCGGCGAAATACTTTGATTGGTACGCGTCGCCGTTTTCCTCCGACGAGGAGCGAAAGGCAAGCTTTGCGGAATTCACGCATGAATTGGAGCGGCAACGCCAGCGGCACGCGATCGGCGTTTATGCCGGCGGCGGCGCATTCTATTTATTCGTTTTGCGCCGCGGACTGGATCTGGCGCAGGTGCTGCCGGATGTGTCGGAGGCGCAGCGAAAGCTCGATGTTGTGCTGCTGCACAAACTGCTGATCGAGAAGTGCCTGAAGATCACGGCGGAAGCGGTGGTAGCCGAGCAGCACATTACTTACCAGCGGGATATGAACGAGGCGATTGCCGCGGTGGATCGGGGAGAGGCGCAACTGGCGTGCTTGCTGAATGCGGTGCATGTGCAGGAAGTGATTCAGATTGCGTTGGGCGGAGACGTGATGCCGCAGAAATCGACGGATTTTTATCCGAAGCTTCTGAGCGGCTTGGTCATCTTTAAGCTGGATGAGAGCTTGTAGAGCCAGCGTGCGAACGCGAGCGCGCGGCCGGAACAGGACTGCTTCGGGCGTCCGTTACGACGAACGCCCGTGCGGCGAATATCTTAAGCAGAGGCGCTGAAGCTGGCGACGGCGGCGGAGTCGCTGTCGAAGACGTCGAATACGGTCATCAGCTTCGTGACTTGCAGAACTTCCTTGAATTTGGAGCCGAGGTTGGCGAGCTTGAGCGTTGCGCCTTGCGAGCGCGCGCTATGGAACGTGGCGACCAGCGTTCCGAGCCCGGCGCTGTCGATGTAGGTGACGTTCGCCAGATTCAGCACGATCTTCTTCTTTCCCGCCGCCATCAGCGCCTTGACTCGCTCGCGGAAAGCGTTGCTCTCCTCGCCGAGAACGATCCGGCCGTCGATATCGAGCACGGTAACGCCATTCACATCGTGATCCGTTATTCGCAGTGCCACGTTTTGCCTCCTGACAATCGCCGTTTCTAAGATTCCGATGTTCAGCTTCAATAGAAGTCTGAACAAGACATGTAGTAGCCGCAAGCGGCGCAGACCATTTTGCAGCTGCGCGCCGAAAGCCTGGTCGAGCAGCGCGGGCAAAACTCGGACGGTTCGTCAACCCGTCGCGCAGCCGAACCCCCGGAGGCGTCTTCACACGCATTCGAAGCTGAATTCGAGGGTTCCATCCCGGCTGCCTTGCAGCGCGACGTTTATAGCATATTCAGGACAAACGGCAAAGCAAGCGCCGTGTGTTTGGAAGCCGGGCAAGGCCGGGGCAGACAGGCGGCTCCGATCTTGAGGAATGCAATCTTCTCCTCTTGAATGGACACCAGATGCCGGCGATCGGTGCCCGGATTTTGTGCATCTCTTTGGCGCGGAGAGGAGTAGAATCGGCTGCAACCGCTGGGTAGGGAATGGCGTCACATACATAGAGGCAAACGGCCATGAGTAAGATCACGCGATTTGGGCTTTTAGCGGCAGTGGCTTTGACTCTACCGTTGACGGCAGGGGCGCAACACGGCGGAGTTGCAACAGGAACTGCAGCGCCGGCTGCGGCGCCACCGGCCAGAGTTTCTCACGTGAGTACGGGTACAATGCCGGCGCACTCACATCATGTTTCGCCGACTGCGCCTGTCACCGTCCGCGGCACGGGCACTCCGCGAAGCAGTGGGACGAGCGGGAGCACCACCACCTCGGGCAATTCCAATTCCAATGTTGTCGTGATGAGTCCGGATTCCTTTCAAGATTTCACGGGACAGGTTCCGGGACTTGGATTCGACTTCGAACATCTAGCCGCCATCAGCGGCAACCTTGCTGAGAAGGCTCTGATCGATCCGGCGACGCAGGCGGAGTTGGCGCTCGCCGAGCGGCTCAATCGTGGAGTGGGCGAGCCGGCATTCTTCTTGTCGGGCTACGGCGGAGAGGCGCCAGTGGCTTATGAGACTCCGGAACCGCAGCCGCAGCCCGCGCCTCAGATCATTATCGTGCAGCCGCCTGCGACAGCGCCGGCTTCCGGGCAAGCCGGGCCGCGCGCGGAGCAAGAGGCTGCGGCTCCTCTGCCCGAGGCTTCCGATTTTCTCCTGGTGCTGAAGAATGGCGCGATGGTATCTGCTGTTGCGTTTACGCGGCAGGGCGACCAGCTCGTCTACGTGACCAAGGAAGGGAATCGCCGGACGATGAGCGTGTCGGGCATCGATACTGACGCTACTTCGAAGGTGAATGAAGCGCGCGGCACGCCGTTGAAACTTTCGATTTAGGTGTCGCGGCGGCTCCGCGACGCGCGATTAGCACTCGACGTACGAAAATGCCGGCCTGAAAGGCCGGCGCTACAGACCTCTCTTAATTCTTCTGTTTTACTTCCGGCGGTTCGGGCATGTAGAGCTGCGATGCGGGCGGCAGACCAGCGCGCTCGAATTGGACTGTGGTGTGGCTGATGTGGAAGTCGCGTGCCAGGCTCTTCCTGATTTCCTCGAGGATTTTCGAGCTTTGCTCCATGTGCATGTCGGGAATCTGGATGTGGCAGGAAAGCGCGTTCAAATCCGTGCCGATCGTCCAGATGTGGATGTCGTGAACTTCTTGGACGCCGGCGACGCCCAGGATGGTGTGCGCCACATCTTCGAGGCGCATTTGCCGCGGCAGGCCTTCGAGTAAGATGTGGCTGCTCTCGCGCAGAATTCCCCAGCCGGACCAGAGAACCATTCCGCCGATGGCGATGCCGATCGCGGGATCGACCCAGTGCGCGCCGGTCCACCGCATCGCCAGGGCTCCGGCGATGATCGCGACATTGGAAAGCGCATCGCCGAAGGAATGCAGCAGAATGCTGCGCACGTTCAGGTCGCGCCGGCCGGAGACTAGCGCCAGAGTAATCCCGCCATTCACCAGCAGCGCCAGCAGGGCAACGCCCAGCATCAATCCGGTGTGAACTGCCACCGGATTTCTCAGCCGCTCGATGGCCTCGAAGACAATTACGACCGCAACGCCGGCAAGAAGCAGCGAATTCGTGAACGCGGCCAAAATTCCCGCGCGATGGAAGCCGTAGGTGTGCTCTTTCGTGGGAGGCCGCAGCGCCCAACGGCCCGCAAGCCAGGAGATGAACATCGCGGGGACGTCGGTGAGGTTGTGCACCGCATCGCTGAGGAGTGAAATCGAGTGGCCGAAATAGCCGGCGGCGAATTCCGCGACAACGAGGAGAAGCGTTGCGGCAACAGATGCGCCGAGAAACATGGTCATCCGGGAGGAGGAAAACGCCTCGTGAGCGTGGGCATGGGAGTGCCCGTGATGATCATGCACTCCGTCGTGCGCGTGCACGTGCATGGGTTGATTGTAACCACAGAGGGCGCGGGTTGACTACGATTGAACCAGCGCCGGCGTTACCACATCACCGTTTGCGCGCACGCACGGCTGCTGCGAATGCGGATTGACTTACCGCTTGGCTGGCTTCTACCATGCAATTGGGTCAGAATCGCGCGCGCGAAACTGAGGGAAGGCGGGGATTGGCGCGCGTCCCGCACTGCTCGATCGTACGGAAATGCCTAATACCCAGACGAAAGTGACATTTTGGGGAGTGCGCGGCTCGACGCCGACGCCCGACCGCGGCACTTGGCGCTACGGTGGGAACACCGCGTGCGTCGAGGTCGTCACCGGCGACGGCACTCGATTCATTCTCGACTGCGGCACCGGAATGCGGCTGCTCGGCAATCGCTGGGAAGAGGATGCGGGGCACCGGCCGATTGAAGCGCACATCCTGGTGACGCATTATCACTGGGATCACATTCAGGGAATTCCGTTCTTTCATCCTTTCTTTCAGCAGCAGAACCGCTTTCATTTTTACAGCTTCGAATCGAAATATCTCGGGCCCGATAGCCTGCGCAAAGTTTTGGAAGCGCAAATGGCTAGCCCTTACTTTCCTGTCGATTTGAGCATGCTCACTGCCGGCCGCGAATTCCGGGAAGTCGGCGGCGGCGAGCAATTCGAAATTCATGGAACGCGCGTGACCACGCGCTGGCTGAACCATCCGCAGGGCTGCCTGGGCTACCGGCTCGATACGCCGGGAGGCTCGGTGGTCTTTGCGACGGATAACGAGCCGGGCGTGCCGGAATTTGATGAGAATTTGCGGCAATTGGCGGCTGGGGCCGACGTGCTGATTTGCGACGCGCAGTGTTCGCCGGAGCAGCTTGCCACCACGCGCAAGGGCTGGGGCCATTCGAGCTGGCTCGAATGCGTTAAGCTCGCGCGGCAAGTGAAAGCGAGCAATCTGTTCCTCTTCCACCACGATCCGGACTCGAACGATAAGACGGTGGACGGTTTTCTATTCGCCGCGCGGCAGGAATTCGCGCCCACCTGGGCCGCGATGGAAGGCATGGCGGTCTCGCTCAATGAAAAAGGCGTGGACGTGACCATGCGCGAATCGCGCGTCGGGCCCCGCCGCCGGTTGCGATTCGCAGCGACCGTGGCGGGCATCGGCGAGGACGGCAAAGTCTTCGAAGAAAAGGCCGTCGTGCGCGATATTACTTTGTACGGCGCTTATCTGTCTTTGACGAATCGGCCTCCGCTTCAATCCGAATTGCGCCTGGTGATCGAGGCAAACGCCGCCGACAATCATCCCAGTCTGCTTTCTCTCCGCGGCACGGTGGTTTACAGCGAGGCCGCGCCGGAGAAATACAAGACCGGCATCGGCGTCCTTTTCGTCGAAGATGACGAGCGCGGCCGCACTCGTGACTGAATATTTTCGGCGCCGCTCCCTAAGACAATTTGTCTCTGTTTCCAACCGGCTTGGCAGTTGACCGGCGCTCCGCGATTCGAGAGACTAGAGCCGTAGACCGGGCCTAGATTCCACTATTCTGTTGCCGCCGCAGATTCCAGTCTGCACCGACCCGGCCGTTGAAATCTCCGGCGCGCACATGAGGTTTGTGCCATGAGAGACGAACCGATCGGTGAATTGCATCCTCCCGTAAGACTAATGCTCACGCCCGGGCCTTCGTGCATAGATCCGCGCGTCTATCGCGCTATGGCTACGCCGATGGTGGGGCATCTCGATCCCTGGTTTATGGACATGATAGGCGACGTGCAGATTTTGCTGCGCCGCGTCTTCCAGACTGACAATCGCGTCACTTTTCCGCTCTCCGCGTCGGGCTCGGGCGGAATCGAATCGGCGGTTTTGAATCCGCTCGAGGCCGGCGACGACTGCATTGTTTGCGTGAACGGCGTTTTCTCCGAGCGCATGGCGGTGATTGCTGAGCGCACGCCTGCCAACGTTATCCGCGTCGAAGGCGCTTACGGCCGCACTGTCGATCCCGAAGATGTGCGCCGAGCAGCGAAGGGCAAGAAGTTGAAATTGATCGGGCTGACGCACGGCGAGACTTCCACAGGAGTGCTGCAGCGCCTCGCGGACTACCGCAAGGTTGCCGATGAGTTCGGCGCGCTGCTGGTGGTGGACGCGGTCGCGACGCTTGCCGGCGTGCCTTTGGCCATCGATCGCGAGCGCATCGATATTTGCTTCAGCGGCTCGCAGAAGGCCATCAGCGCGCCTCCGGGCCTGTCGCCGATGACCGTGAACGACAAGGCGGAAGAAATAATTCGCGGGCGCAAGACGAAGGTGCAGAGCTGGTATTTCGATCTCGAGTCGGCCATGAATTATTGGGGCAAGGAGCGGCTCTACCACCACACGCCGCCGATTCCTTTGATTTACGCGTTGCGTGAAGCGCTGCGCTGCGTGCTGGAGGAAGGGTTGGAGGCGCGCTGGGAGCGGCACTTGCACAATCAGCATGCGCTCATCGCGGGCGTGGAGGCCATGGGGCTCGAAGTCTTCGTGAAGAATCCGGCGGATCGTTTGCCTACGGTGACAGGCGTTCGCATTCCGGAAGGAATTGAAGATAAAAAGGCGCGCGGGCAGTTGCTGGACGAATTCAATATCGAAATCGCCGGCGGGCTTGGCCCGGTGAAGGGGAAGATCTGGCGCGTTGGTCTGATGGGTTATTCGAGCCAGAGGCAGAACGTGCTGCTCTTCCTGGCTGCGCTCGAGAAGGTGCTGCTCGACCAGGGCTTCCGCGTTCCGTCGGGCGCCGGAGTGGGCGCCGCGGTGCAGAGCTACCGGCAGACGCAGCGCGAGGAAGTGAACGTCGGCAAGTAGTCGCGCACGAGCCTGCGAAACGTTTTTGGGCGGGTTCGTGTGCGGTGCCGTGTCCCATGACCACCACTGAGACCAAGACTCCGAATGGCATTCCGAATCTTGGCGCGATGAGCGATTTTATCGGGGCTTTCGACGTTCGGTCGAAGGTCACTGACTACGCTTACCGCTGCCGCTTTTCGCATTGCTGGAACGGCGTCGCGACGCGCCACAGCGATACCATTGATTGCAAATTTTTCGTGGATGGAAAGCCGGTTGTGCTGGGGCTTGCGCATACTGCGTTCGTCAAATTCCGCGAGGCATCCGGCCGCGATTTGAGCGACCGGGAAGCCAGCTACGTAGCCGCGAAATACCTGAGCGAGCGGCTGGAGCAGGAAGACGAGCATTCGCTGTACGATGTTGCGGCCAACGACGTGACCCGCCTGATCGAAAAGCTCGCCATTCGCTGAGGTTCCGTAGCGCCGGCGTCCCCGCCGGCATCCGACGACTACAATCCTCGGCCAGGGCAACAGTCGATCGCGGACCGCGTAGCGCGATTTGCTTAGTTACGGCTCGCTCCGCGCGGGTATGCCTATGGCGCTCCACGCGTGCTCGTAAGATGCCGGCGGGGACTCCGGCGCTACGAAACCCCGCGGACGATTACCGGGAAGCAAAATTCTCACGCGTCGGAGAGGGATTCGTTGAACCCGGTTGTTTCTTTCAGTTCGCCGGCTTCGAGGATCGCGCCGCAATCCAGGCACTCGACGTATTTTGCGTCGGCGTCTTCGGCGATCACTTGCGTGCGGGCGTGTTTGCACGCGGCGGAGTCGGGTTTGGGTGGATTCGACATTTCGCGTGAATTTTAACACTCCCGGCGTCACGCGTCGCGCTGTTGACAAATCTCACGAATGAATCTATCTCTCGCTGTGCCCGCGCTGTGGGTTTGGCTGGCGCGCGGGCCGCAACAAAGGCCGGGGGGAGCGTGCGCGCTTGAGTCCAGAGGCAACAGCGGAAAAAAGAGTAGGCACGGTATTGTTTTATTGCGCCCTGGCGCTGCTCGGCTATTGCGTGTTTCTGATCTTCGCGCCGTTCTTCGCTCCACTGGCGTGGGCCGGCATCCTCGTGGTCTTCTTCTTCGCCTGGCATAAGCGCCTGGAGAAGCGCATCGGAGCCACCTGGGCCGCTGCTGCCAGCACCATCGCCGTCACGCTGATCATCGTCGTTCCCCTGATTTTGGTGGGCGCAGCGTTCGTGAGGCAGGCGATTGAGATGGCCGGAACGCTTCAGCAACAGCTCGCCGAAGGCCATTTCGCGTGGGCCAACAAGGCCTGGGAGTCGGTTCAGACCAAGATCCCCGGAGAAAGCGTTGGAGACTTAAACGTCCTGCTGCATCAATGGGCCGAGAAAACGGCTGGGTTCCTCGCGTCGGAGATCGGTGTTGTCTTGCGCCACGTCGCGCGTTTCTTTTTTGCGCTGGTGGTGATGATTCTGGCGATGTTCTATCTCTTCCGCGACGGCGACGACGTGATGGACCGCATTCGCCGGACTCTACCGTTCGAGGATGAGCATCGCGATCGTGTCATCGCCGACGCGCACGAGCTTATTTTCGCCAGCGTGCTTTCGAGCCTGGCCACCGCGGCCGTACACGGTTTTGTCGGCGGATCGATGTTCGCAATCGTTGGCATCCATGCGGCGCTCTTCTGGGGCGTGATGATGGCGTTTTTCTCGATGCTGCCGGTGGTTGGTTCGTCGATCATTTGGTTGCCGGCGGCGATTGGGCTGATTGTTTCCGGGCACACAGCGCGGGGCGTCGTGCTGATCGCCGTCTGTGCCGGAATCATCGCCATCGTCGAGAATGTCCTGAGGCCGTGGCTGATCGGCGGGCGCGTCCAACTCAGTGGCTTGGTGATTTTCATCAGCGTGGTCGGCGGGATCGGCGCGTTTGGAGTTTTGGGAATCGTTCTCGGGCCCATCATCGTGGCCACCACCGCTAGTGTGCTTGCGCTCTACACCCACCCAGAACTATCACGGCACGTCCGCGGCAAAGCGGTTAGGCCCTGAATGACGCACGTGCTAGAGTACGGCCCTCGGAAAAGAAAATGAGCACGAAATCAGCGCCGAATCCAACAGGGCTGCCGCCGGAAAAACTCCGCTGGCGTTGCGATCCCGCGAGTGTGCCCTTCGCTTCCACGAAAGATGCTCCGCTGGTCGAAGGCGAACTCGGGCAGGACCGCGCGCTGCGCGCGTTGCAGATGGGCGTCGAGCTGACTGCGCCGGGCTACAACCTCTTCATCTGCGGGCTTTCTGGAACGAGCCGCGGCGGCATGGTGACGCGCATGGTCGAAGGGCTCAATCCGCGCCGCGAGCCTGCGCCCGATCGCTGCTACGTAAATAATTTCAAGAATGCGGATCGCCCGCGTTTGCTGACATTGCCGCGCGGCCAGGCCAATGCCTTTAAGAAAGAAATGGAATCGGGAATCGAATTTTTGCGGCGGCGGATTCCGCAGGTTTTCGAAGGTGAGCCCTTTCAGCGGCAGAAGGCGCGCATCGTCGAGCGATTCACCGTGCGCGAGAAAGAACTGATGGACGATTTCACGCGGCGCATTGCGCGCGAACAGTTTGCGCTGGGCCGTATGCAGGTGGGCGCCGTCGCGCTGCCGGAAATTTTCCCGGTGCTCGAAGGGCAGATGGTGCCCATCGAGGAAATTCCGAAATTGGTGCAGGACGGCAAGCTCGAAACCGCCGCCGCGGAAGATATCGAGCGGAAGTACGACCAGTTCCGGCAGGAATTCACGGTCGTCTACCGCAAGACGCTTTCTCTTTCGCGCGAACTGGCCAGCGAAATGAGCTATCTCGAGCAGGAAGCGGCTTCTGTGCTCGTGGATGGCGTGATTGAAGAGTTGAAAGAAAAATATCCGAACGAGCATATCGCCGAATATCTCGAAGAAGTCCGCCACCATATTCTCGATAATCTCGAGCCTTTCAAAGAGCGCGAAGGCGAAGAGGAGACGCCGCCCGCGGACAGCCTCACGGGCGCGCCGCGCCTCGATCGCGGCGAGCGCGATCCTTTCCGCGTATATGGCGTCAACGTCATCCTGGCGCACGGCGAGCAGGAAACTTGCCCTGTGATTTTCGAGACGGTCCCCACTTACGCGAACGTTTTCGGCACGATTCATCGCAGCTACGACAATCGCGCCGGCTGGAGTTCCGATTTCATGGATCTGCGCGGCGGCTCGCTGCTGCGCGCGGATGGCGGCTATCTCGTCATGTATGCACTCGACGCGCTCACTGAGACCGGCGTTTGGCGCACGCTCAAGCGCACGCTGAATCACGGAAAGCTGGAAATTCAGCCGGTAGATGTCTTCTTCCCGTTCAGCACCGCGGCGATGAAGCCCGAGCCGATCGCCGTGAACGTGAAAATTCTGCTGATCGGCGATCGCGACATGTATGAGCTTCTTTATACCTACGAGGAAGATTTCAAGAAGATTTTCAAAGTGCGCGTTGAGTTCGACGAAGAAATGCCGTGGAACGACGAAGTGATCCGCCACTTCAGCGGCCGCCTTCGTAAGCTCACTGAGGATGAGGCGCTGTGCTCCTTCGATCGCTCGGCTATTGCTGCGCTGATGGAACATGGCGTGCGCTGCGCGGGCCGCCGCGGCAAAGTTACCGCGAAATTTTTCGAGATTGCCGACGTCGCGCGCGAAGCTTCCTATGTCGCCAAACACGAAAACGGAAACGATACCGTCACGGGCGAACATGTCCGCAAGGCGCTCGACGCCAAAATAGAGCGCCACAATCTGACCGAAACGAAAATCCGCGAGATGATCGAGCAGAAGTTGATCTTCATTGACACCACCGGCGCGCGCGTCGGGCAGGTGAACGGCCTCGCGGTCCTCGAGATCGGCGGCTATGCCTTCGGCAAGCCCGCGAGAATCACTGCGTCGGTGTCGCTCGGCAAAGCCGGCCTCATCAATATCGAGCGCGAATCAAATTTAAGCGGCCGCTTCCACGACAAGGGCATGCAAATTATCAGCGGCTATATTCGCCGCACGTTCGCGCAGGATAAGCCGCTTTCTCTCGCCGCGAGCCTCTGCTTTGAGCAATCTTATTCGGGAGTCGACGGTGATAGCGCCAGCTCCACGGAAGTTTACGCGCTCCTCTCGGCGCTCTCAGAGCTGCCCATCTCGCAGGAATTTGCCGTCACCGGTTCCGTGAATCAGCAGGGAGACATCCAGCCCATCGGCGGCGTGAATGAGAAAATCGAAGGCTTCTACGACGTTTGCCGCATCAAGGGTTTGACCGGAAAGCAGGGCGTGCTGATTCCCAGCGCGAATATTGATGACCTCATGTTGCGCGCGGAAGTGATTGACGCCGTGGCCACGGGGAAATTTCACATCTACCCGGTTTCAAGCGTTGCCGAGGGTCTCGAAATCCTCACTGGCGCCTGCGCCGGCAGCCGCGACGCCAACGGAAAATTCCCCGAAGGCACCATCTTCGCGCGCGTTGATGATCGCCTCCGGCAGATGGCCGAAACTCTCCGCGAATTCGAATAACTCCGCACACCGGCACTCTGTCACCCAATCAGCCAGGCATTCCTTCTCATTCTTCCTTTAAATCGCTGAAAATTAGCCACTTACAATCGCTCTGGAATCTGATTGACTTCTAATTTCAAAATGATATCATTGTGATATAGACGAGAAGAAAGGAGACATCTCAATGATCGCCGAGAAAAAAGCCTGGTCCATTCCCGGTGGGCTCATGATCTTGTTGCTTCTGGCCGCGCTGGCGGCCGCAATCTGGAGCCTGGCATATGCCATAGGGGCGAACGTACCTGTGCAAGCCGCGATCTCAGCCATCGCCATCGGTCTGATCGCGGTCCTCACCAAGGGATTCGTGATCGTCAATCCCAACGAAGGCCAAGTGCTTACGCTCTTCGGGAAATACACGGGCACGTTGAAGGAACCCGGCCTGCGCTGGGTGAATCCATTCACCGCGAGGAAGCGGGTTTCGTTGCGCACGCGGAACTTCGAAACTGCCAAGCTGAAGGTGAATGATTTCGACGGCAATCCCATCGAAATTGCCGCGGTCGTAGTCTGGCAAGTGACGGAGACTGCCGAAGCGATTTTCCAGGTGGATAACTACGAGAACTTCATGCAAGTGCAGAGCGAGTCAGCGCTGCGCAACATGGCCACTTCGCACCCCTACGATGCGCACAACGAAGGTCAAATGTCGCTGCGCAGCCACACAACGGAAACCGCCGATCAATTGAAAAAGGAAATCCAGGATCGGCTGACGAAAGCCGGCGTGACGGTGATCGAGGCGCGCATCAGCCACTTGGCCTACGCGCCGGAGATCGCCAGCGCCATGCTGCAACGCCAGCAGGCCAGCGCAATCGTCGCCGCGCGATGGAAGATCGTCGAAGGTGCGGTCGGCATGGTCGAAAATGCGCTGGAGCTGCTGTCGCAGAAGCACGTCGTGGAACTCGATGCCGAGCGCCGCGCGGCGATGGTCAGCAATCTACTCGTGGTCCTTTGCAGCGACCGGCACACGCAACCGGTCGTGAACGCTGGAACGCTTTACACCTAGGCGGTGATCGTGGCGGATCGCAAGCCATTCCTGGTGAGACTCGACCCGAAGACCTACGCCGCGCTCGAGCGTTGGTCGGGCGATGAACTCAGGAGCCTGAATGCGCAAATCGAATATCTCTTGCGCCGCGCGCTGCAACAAGCCGGCCGCCTGCCGCGCCCGGAGCCAATCACGGACGGCGGCGAAACCCAGTAGCGCCGGCGTCCCCGCCGGCATCTTACGACCTCGCAAGTCAGAGAGAGCGGCGAATTTGCGCGTCCTCATCTCGCCGCTACATCTGCGTGCTCTAAATTCTCGGGCGTGTGTCCGCGCGCACGGCGCGCATGTGGCTACCCTATCGCTCGTCGGATGCCGGCGGGGACGCCAGCGGTACCGACCCCGCTACACCAATCGTTTCGTCTTCAATTTCATCTCGACGGTATGATCGCCGCGCATCACCGTCAGATGATATTCGTGGCCGTACTGCCGGAACAAATCGCGCACACCGGAAAGATCGAGATCCGCAGCCGGCTGCCCATCGATCCCCGCGATTACATCGCCCTTCTGCAATCCACACTCCGAGCCGGGAGTTTTCGGCGCCACCGCGGCAACTTCAAACGTCTTCAGATTGGCTCCCTTCGCCACCAGCACCACGCCGCTCATATCCGTATCAAAACTGCTCCTGAAGTTTGCGCCCGTCTCCAGAATCACTTGCTGGTGCGGTTGGTCGAGAAAAATTCGAAATCGCGAGAGCATCGCATTCCCGATCGATCCGCCGCTGCCATTTTCCGCTCCCGACGCCGGAGGAAATTCGGCAATCGGCGCATCGAAGTTGAATGGCCCGATGCTAATCGTCTTCATCCGCGCGAGAAGCGTCTTGTTGCCCGAGGCGTCGGGGCGCGAAAATCCCTTGATTTTATTCATGCGCAGATGGTGCGCGGCCACGTAAGGCCTCGAAATCGAAACGCCTCCGTCCGATTCCGTTTGAATCGCGAAGTCGTCTTCAAAGGCGGCGCGCCCTAGGGGCGCGACTTTGATATGAATGCTCGGCAAGCCGCCGCGCATAATCAACGGCAGCTTGATTCCCTTGCCGGAATATTCGAAGGACTTCGCATCGTACAAATGAATCGCGGAGCGGTCGTATTCCAGCTCGACGACGAATTGCCGCAGCACATCCGCTCCCAGAATTCCACGGACCGGCTGGCCCACCTGATCTGACAAATCCACGAGCGACGCGGGCAGCACTTGCGACACCTGCATATCGATCCCCGACATCGAAAACAGCGTGTGCTCGAAATCAATCTGCGTCCCGGCGGCCGCGTCTTCCGGCAGCCACGGCTTGGGGTCCAGCACAGTGCGCGGATCGCCCGTAGCGACTAGAAAAAATCCCGGCCTGCCGGTATTCACCTTTACCGGCAGCAACATCCGGCCCGATACGTTTGTGAGCGGAATCTGCGCCACGTTGCCGGCATACGCGAACCGGTACGCGACGTTCTCGCTCGTGACGATGCCGTTCTGCGGTGGCGCATCCTGCGCCGTCGCGCTGAGCCATGCCATCCCGCCTGCCAGCAGCGCGACGAAGAGAAATTTGATCTTCGCGCGTGATGTTGCCGTCCGCCATGGATTCATGAAACTCTCCGCCTCATTAGTCTCGTCCGCCGCGTCCCTCGCTGCCACGCAATCGCGACACGATTGTACAGAATCTCCGGCTCATTTTTAGGCTGCAAGATAACTTTGACGCGCGTAGACGCGCAGACCGTTGTTCGCCTTCGTCGACCCAAGAACCTTCCCTTGCGCGTTGGTAACGCGAATTTCGATCGCATGGACCTTGCCGTCGCGCGCCGGCGGCACGTAGGCCAAAAAATACTGATTCCGAAGCTGCGCGGCAATTTCCTGGTAGATGCGCACGAAATCGTCGGGCCTGACCGGGAAGTAAGCGCGGCCGCCGGATTCTTCGGCGATCGCTCGCAGGGCTTTGGTGGCGCGCTCAAAGTCCGGCTGAGTACCCGGAGGGCCTTGCGGAGCCGCCGGCACCGCCGATTCGGTGATGGGCTCGTCCTCATCCTTCTCTTTCTTTTTCTTCGCGCCCGACTCGTTCTTTGTTTTCTTGCCCTTGAAATCGCGAAGTTCTCCGCCCAACGCTACAGTGAAAATCGGCGCGTAGCCGGTTTCGATGTGCCGTTCGAGCGCTTGCCATTGTGGAGGCGGCGAAGTGTCAAGGCCGGTCGAAAGTACGAGGAGCGCCTGCTTGGAGTGGCGCGTCTCGAGCCACGAAAGAGTGCCATTCACCGCGTCGTAGAAATTCAGGTCGCCCATCCCGAGAAAATATTGCAGGCCGTTCAATGTCTCGAGAAGCGCGCCTTTGTTCAGTGTGAATGGCAGAACGACGCGCGCGGACGTGTCATAGGTCGCCAGCGCGACTTGCGCATCGGAGGGAAGTCCGTCGAGCAGCGCGTAAGCCGCTTCGAGATGCTGCCGGTGAATCAAATAGACCGCGGGGCTCGTCTCCACGAGCACGCAAACTTCCGGCGGCTCCTGAATCGTCTGGAAAATGGAGAGAGGCTGCTCGACGCCGTCGTCAAACACATGGAATTGCGAGCGATCGAGGCTGCCAAGAAAATTCCCGCGGCTGTCGGCAACGCTCGCTTCAACGATCACCAGCGCCGAGAAGCTCTGAATCGCAGTCTGCGGGCCGTTCGCCGCCGGTCCCGGCGCTTGCGCGTACGCGGCGAACGCCACTGGCAAAAATCCGCAGGCGACTAGTATCAGCAAAAATCGTGTGCGCGTTTTACTGCAGGTACGAATCAAAGTAGATGCCGTCCGAAGCCTTCCACCATCCACTCGTATAGGAATGCAAATAGCGCGAAAAGACGCCGAGATTCACGCCTTGCAGCCAATCTTGCTGCGCAGTCACGGCTCCCTTCGCCGGGTTGGTTCCATTCGTACCTGTCGCGCTGGCCATGCCGCGAAGCAAGACTGAAAATTCGCGCTCCCAGGTTTGCTTGTTCATTTGCGTGTAAGACAATCCGCTCAGGCTGGCCGGCAGCAGCGCGCGAGCGCGCCGGAACTCCGGATTGCCGCTCAGAGATTCAGCCCGGGTTTCGGGCGCGCCGTGAAGCCGCGCCACGGCATCATCTACCAGACCCTTGCGCTGCGCGAAGATTAGAAGCTGCGGCGTCACGGCGACGTAGTAGTGCTTCGCGCGCGGTGCATTCGTAGCGGGATCCTTCGACGAAGTCTCCAGCTCGAGAATCGTCGCGTCGCCGCTGACGATCTCACGGCGGATCATCGGACCGATTGCCTTGCGCAAAAGGTTGAGCACATCCTCGCGCTTGCGAATCGAGACCGCAAAGAGATCGGTGAAAGTCGGATCGCCCGGCGCCGATGAAATGCTGGCCACTTCGCCGCCCAGTAGTCCGACCGCATCCGGCAGCGGCATTCCCAGAAATGCGCCTCCCAGAGCCTCGAATCCCTTCAGGCTGGAATTCTCTTTTGGCGGCAGCGCGTCGAGCAGCGGCCCGCGCAGAATCCGGTAAATAGCGGTGAAGTCGGCTCGCCCCGCGTTGTAGGATGCGCCGTCGCGCGCCAGCGCCAGCGTCGCGAAATTCGGCGTGCTGGCGCCGGCGATGTCGAAGAGGCTTCCGTCTGATGTGTCACCAAGAATCGCAAACCGCACGCGTGTTGCCTCGGCCGAAAAGCTCAGGCTTCCGGCAGCCGCGTTGAAGCGCTCAAGGTGAATCTCTTTTGCAAACGTGGACGTGCTGAACCCGGGGTGTCTCCCCAGGACATCGAGGCTGTTCGTCGAAAAGCGCGAAAACAATTCGACCACTGCGTCCGGTGGAAAATTCTGCCTGGCGCGCTTCCAAACGGCATCGTCGGCGAGCGACGGACCGGACGCCTTTGCGCTGAAGCGCGACACGAGGTCCTCGATGACGTCTTTTCGCGATGCGCGCAGGTAGTAGTTTCCGGCCTGCGCCGAGAAATTGGTTTCGCGCGGCCCCTCGCTCGTTTCAATTTTGATGCCGCCGAGAATATAAGATCCGCTCTTTGCGGCGCTGCCGGAAGCTTTCCTCGGCAAAGCGCTGGCTTCCCCGAGCAAGTCCCCTTTGCCGGTCGCGTCGTAAATCAGGAAGTCATTGGGCGCCGACTTCGCCTGCGCTTCAGCATCGTGGGCGGAAACGCTTCCCAGGATCGCTTCATTCTCAAACAACGGCAACAGGGCGGCCAGCTGATCCGGCGAGATGGAGCCATTCTCCTCCTCGGCCCGCGTTTTTCCGAGGGCGCGCGCAATAATCGCGCGCCGGATCGGCGCAAAATCGGGATCAGACCAGAGACGCAGCAGGCCGTTCTTCGCCTTCACGGTGTCGAGGGTTTTCGTGCCGCGCCAGTGAATGTAGGTCTGCACAGTCGGCGGAAGCCGCGATTCGATCGCCGTCAGTTGCGATTCTTTCGCTGGTGGGTGAGCCGCCTTCGCCGGCGGCCGCGTTGCCGGTGACCTCTGCTGTGCCGGCATCGTCGCGCCGAAGGCGCAAATCCCTGCAAGCAGGCATCCGCCCGCAATGCGCCGCAGAGACGCTGAATTCCTCATGTTTCGAGCCAATGGAATCCAATCCGAGTGCTGTTCACGGCCATGGACGCGCGCAGTCCGCGCCTCAATTGCCCGGTGGAGTAGCAGCAGCCGGCGGCGCAGCATCCTTTGGCGTGCTGAGATAGCCGCCGATCTGATCCTTGGTCACATCGAACACCACGATTTCGAAAGGCGCGCGCGACCCATGCACGTAGAACTGAACCGGCTCTCCGGCGGTCTTGTCTTTCTTCTCGATGGTCTTGTCGTCGGCCAGCACGTTCATGGTGTACTTGTATTTCTTGGTGTCCACTTTGCGCAGCGTCACCTGAATCGGGCCGACGCGCTGCATCTGATTCGATTTCTTGATCTTGAATTCGTAGATGTTGCGCTCGCCGAGCCGCTTGAGCTCTTCCACTTCCTCGTGATTGCGCGCGATCAGGCCGCTCTGCACGCCAAGATCGCCGACGGTGGATGACAATTTCGCCTTCGTCGCTTCGAGATCGGCTTTCGTCGCCGCCACGTCGCTTTTCGTGCCGCTCAGCTCGGTGGAGACTTCGCCGAATTTTGTGGCCGTGTCCGCCTGCACCGCGCCAATCTGCGTCTTGAGCTGCTCATCGCTCTGCTTCTGGTCTTTGCGCACTTGCTGCGCCAAAGCGCGCGCGTGCGCCAGTTCATCCTGCGTCAGCCCGAGCTTCTGCGTGGTCACGTCCATCTCGCCCTTCAAATCGGCGATGCGCGCATTCGTCTTGTCGAGCTCGGCCGCCAGCGCTTGTTCGTGCTTGTTCGAATCATCGAAGCCTTTTTGCAGCGCTTGCCGCGAGGTCACGCTCGCATAAGTCAGATAGATTACGAATAGAAACGCGATGACAAACAGAATGAGAATCCACCGGGGCGTTGTCGACGTTTCAATATGCGGCGGTTCGCCCGAGCCGGTGAATTGTGACGGCGTGACCATCGATCCTCCTGATACGCGCGACCGCGTAGCGGTCGACAAGTTGCGCCGTGAACCACCAGCGCGCCCAGACGCTAGGCATTATCTCCAACGCGCTTCGTGAAGTCTATCCCGCGCGCCGTCCGGTTGCGCGAGCCCCTCGCTGCCAGCGCGCTTCGACGGTCGTTGTCAGCCCGCCACGCGGCGTGAATTCTCCCGTCACCGAGCACCACACCGGCTTCGTCGCCGCCACAATATCGCGCAGAATCCGGTTCACCGCGTTTTCGTAGAAAATTCCGAGACTCCGGTAAGCCAGCAAATACATCTTCAGCGACTTCAGTTCGAGACATTCCTTCCGCGGCTCGTAGCGCAAAGTGATCGCACCGTAATCCGGCAAGCCGGTCTTCGGGCACACCGAAGTGTATTCGGGATATCGAATCGTTATCTCATATCCCGGAAAATGATTCGGCCAGGTTTCAATTTTCGGTAGCTTCGCATCAATCCCCGCGCGCGCATGTGCCGCCGTGTAATCAGCCATGTAAATCTCCCTCTCGTATTTTACACTCGGCCGCCAGGAATATTTCCATTCCCCCTTGTCGGGCCGTCTCGTTTATATTAGAGTCCGTATCTAGGGAGTTAATTCAGGGGCTTGGGGGGCCGCGGTGGTTTGCCCGGAATGTCATTCGACGCACTGCACCCGCTCGCGCCGTAAAGGCGCGGCGGACTACGCAATCAGCGTCACGCAATTGCGCCCCTGGCGTTGCCGCTCGTGCCAGAATCGATTTTATGCCTGGTACGTTCCCATCGCGCTGATCTGGTACGCGCACTGCCCGCAGTGCGGCGGTTTCGCGCTCGAGAAAATTCCCGGACGCCTGGCGCTCGACGGCCATCTGAAATGGCTGAAGCGAATTCTGGGCTTCGCGGCCTACCGCTGCCCGGCCTGCCGCGAGCGTTTCTTCAGCGGACTTCTCTATCATCCGATGCCGTCCCCGCGCGAGTCGAAACTAGCCAGCCAGTCGCCCAGCGACTGATCCTTCCGCGAACTCTGCGATTTCCTCCTCTCTGCGTCCTCTGCGTCTCTGCGGTGGCCTTTCTTTCTGTCTTTCATCCAATCAATCCTCCAAGCAACATTCGTGTACAATCGGCCCGCGCAACGAATCTAGGGAGAAGCCCATGTCGCAGCCAATCCTAAAGCATTTCCGCTGGAAAGACGTCGAACTTGAGCATCTCAATCCGCTCTTCGATCGCCAACTGGTAGTCGGCGAAAACGTGATGCTCGCCCGCGTCATCCTGAAAAAAGGCGCCTACGTGCCGATGCACCACCACGTCAACGAGCAGCTCACCTACTGCCTCGAAGGCGGCATGAAATTCGGCATCGACGGCCGCGAGATCGAGCTCTCCCCGGGCGATGGTCTCTGCATCCCGCCGAATATGCCGCACGAAGCCTGGGCCCTCGAAGACACCATCGAGCTCGACATTTTCAATCCGCCGCGCGCCGACTGGCTCGCCAAGACCGACGCCTATCTTCGCGGCAAAGGATCCAAATAGCTCCCGCGATTCCAGCTCCGCCATTCGCATGAGCCCCACCTCCGCCGAAGAGCGCGCGAATCAACGCAACGCCCTGCTCGCCGGTTTTCTCGGCTGGACGCTCGACGCCTTCGATTTCTTCGTCCTCACCTTCGTCCTCGCGCCCATCGCCAAAGAATTCCATCTCAGTGTCGCGGATATCGCACTCGCCATCACCGCCAGTCTGGCCACGCGCCCCATCGGCGCCTTCCTGTTCGGTCTTCTCGCTGATCGTTACGGCCGGCGTGTTCCGCTCATGCTCGACATTCTTTTCTATTCCGCCGTCGAATTCGCCTCCGGTTTCGCGCCGAATTTCACGGTCTTCCTGATCCTGCGTCTTCTCTACGGTATCGGCATGGGCGGCGAATGGGGCGTCGGCGCGTCTCTCGCTCTCGAATCCGTCCCCGCAAAATGGCGCGGCGTCCTCTCCGGCATTTTGCAGGAAGGCTACGCGCTCGGCTATTTGCTGGCCGCCGTCGCCTACTGGACGGTCTTCCCGCACTGGGGCTGGCGCGCTCTATTCTTCCTCGGCGGTGCCCCTGCGTTACTCACGCTTTTCATCCGCGCGAAAGTAAAAGAAAGCGGCGCCTGGATTGCCTCGCGCCGCGAGCATCACGACTGGACCGAATACGCCACCGAAGTCTTCTCCAATGGCCGCCGCTTCCTCTATCTGATCCTGCTGATGGCCATGATGAATTTCATCTCTCACGGCACGCAGGATCTCTATCCGACATTCCTGCAGCAACAGCGCGGCTTCAGCACGAAACTCACCTCCATCATCACGGTCGTCTCGATGCTCGGCGCCATCTGCGGCGGCCTTTCGATTGGTTTGCTTTCGGATCGTTGGGGACGCCGCCGCTCGATGGCCGGCGCTGTTCTAGGAGGGATCGCTCTAATTCCGCTCTGGGTTTTCGCGCCCAGCCTCGCTTGGATTCTGATCGGCGCCTTCGCACTTCAATTCCTGGTCCAAGGCGCCTGGGGCGTAATCCCAGCCCACATCAACGAACTCTCGCCCGATCGCTTACGCGGCTTCTTCCCCGGCTTCGCTTATCAAATCGGCGTCCTGATAGCCTCAACGGGCCCATATATCGAAGCCCGCCTAGCCAATCGCGTAGGCTACGCCAGCGCCATGGCAATCTTCGCCGGCACAGTCCTAATCATCGGCGCGATCGTAATAATCGCAGGCCCCGAAGCCCACAGAGTCACCTTCGGCCGCTCCGCCGCTGACCCGAACTCTTCATAATCCTGGGGGCGCGCTACAGAGTAATCGTTGTCATCCTGAAGGCACTCTATAGAAGGAACGCTGTCATCCTGAAGGTCCCGGCCTGGCCGGGACCTAAAGGATCTCAGCGTCCAATCTCACCAATCGCGTCTGCCACATCCGCGGTTTTTCTTCTCTCGCTGCTACCTCAACTCCCCGCCAACTCCCCCATCCGCATCGGCAACCGCCTCAATCTCTTCCCAGTCGCCGCAAAAATCGCATTCCCCACCGCCGGCGCCACCGACGGCACTCCCAACTCCCCAATCCCGCTAGGCGCCTCCTCACTCGGCACAAAATAAACTTCCATCTTCGGCGGCACATCGCTAATCCTCAGCATCTTGTAATTGTTGAAATTACTCTGCTGCACCCGCCCGTCGGCCACGGTAATTTCCCCGAGCAACGCCCCGGTAAGCCCCATGATAATTCCGCCCTCAAGCTGCGCCGCGGCAATATCCGGATTCACCACGCGCCCGCAATCAATCGCCAGCACAATGCGATCAATCGTCACCGCTCCATTTTTCCCCACCGTCACTTCCGCCACTTGCGACACATAGCTCGAAAACGCATTGCTCCCCGCGATCCCGCGCCCGCGACGCTCTCCCGCGAGCGGCGTCCCCCATCCCGCTTTCTCCGCCGCGAAATTAATCACGCGCCGCAAACGCCGCACATCCACCTGCTCTTCGTCCTCACCCTTCGGCGGCGGCAATTCGTGCCATTCGCCGATCACCTCATGCCGCAACGCCACCGGATCCTTCTTCGTAGCCGCCGCCACCTCATCGAGAAAGCTGTCAATCGCCCAGCGGTTCGCAATGTTATCCACTGCCCGCAAATATCCGCGCGGCACCGCCGTCTTCAAAAAACTGCATTCCAGCAAATAATTCGGCACGGTTCCGTTCGTCACTCCCGGCCCCGCCAATTCGCTGCCCGAAACATCCGGCGTCTCCGGCCCTTCGTAATATCCATCCGTCGTCGGCGCCGCAATATGATGCAGCCACGCCACCAGCTTGCCCTGCTCATCCAATCCCGCCCGCAATCGGTGCACACTCAAAGGCCGGTAATAATCGAAGCGAATATCGTCCTCGCGCGTCCAGAAAACTTTCACCGGCGCTCCAGCCGCCCGCGAAAGCAACGCCGCCTCCACGCCGTAATCCACGTTCAATCGCCGGCCGAACGCTCCGCCGACCAAAGTCACATGCACCGTCACCGCCGATGTCGGAATCTCCAGCGCATGAGCCACAGCCGCCAGCACTCCCTGCGCGTTCTGCGTCGGCGCCCAGATCGTGCAGTGCCCATCCTTGAAATGCGCCGTGCAATTCGGCGGCTCCATCGGCGTATGCGCCAGGAACGGCACCTCGTACACAGCCTCAAGCTTCGTCGCGGCCTTCGCGAATGCCGCGTCCGCATCCCCAACTTTGCCGACTTCCTGCCCCGCCTTCTGCACCATCTCCGCGCACTGCGCGCGATGATCCGCCGTGTTTTCGCTTCCGTGGTCCGCGTTATCCCATTCGATCGCCAGCTCCTTGCGCCCCTGCATCGCCTGCCACGTCGAATCCGCCATCACCGCCACGCCGCTCGATAGAAAATGCTGATGCCCGGGCTTCGCCGGCCCAAATCCAAATGGCGAAGTCATCTCCACCGACGGCACTTCCACAACTTTCTTCACCCCCACCACCGCCATCGCTTTGCTCGCATCGAATTTCTTCACTTTCCCCGAAAACACAGGGCTCCGCGCAATCACCGCGCAAAGCATCCCGGGCAACTTCGTATCCACGCCATATTTCGCCGCGCCCACAACGATCTTCCCTCCGTCCACGCGCGGTTCCTTCTTTCCCACAATCTCAAAATCCTTCGCGTCCTTGAGCGCCGGCTCCTTCGGCACCGGCAACTTCGCCGCCTTTTCCGCCAGCGCCCCATACTTTACCGAGCGCTTCGTCGCCGCATGATGCACGGATTCATCCCGCGCCGAGCATTCCGCCGCCGGCACTCCCCAATCTTTCGCCGCCGCCGCAATCAACATCTCCCGCCCCGCTGCGCCGGCCTTTCGCAGCGGCTCCCAGCCGGTCCGCACGCTCGCGCTGCCTCCCGTCACCATATCTCCATACTTCGCGTCCGAATCCGCCTGCACGATTTTCACGTGCGTCCAGTCCGCTTCCAATTCCTCCGCCAAAATTGTCGACATCGAAGTCCGCACGCCCTGCCCCATCTCCGATCGCGCCACCCACAACGAAATCTCGCCCTGCGGATCGATTTGCAACCAAGCATTCGGCGCGAAATTCCCATTCGCATCCGCAGCTCCCGCGCGCCCCGGCAAATAAAATGCAATCACCAACCCCGCGCCAGTCACCGCCGAGCGGCGCAAAAATTCCCGCCGCCCGATCCCGCCGCGCGCCCAAGCGCTAAGCGACTTTCCCCCAAGATCCAACCGCTCCCGTTTCGTAAATGGCTGCGTCACAGCGCACCTCCCGCAACTGGGTTTTCGGTCGTAGGGGCGGGGCTTGCTCCGCCCGCCAACTTCGGCGTGCCGCTCCAGTCACCATGAAGTGCCGCGACCCCCGGCGTATTTGTCTCTCTCAATTCCGCCGCCATCTTCGCCGCCGCATGTATCGCCCGCCGAATCCGCGGATAAGTCCCGCACCGGCAAATATGCCCCGCAAGCGCCTCATCAATATCCGCATCGCTAGGATTCGGCGTCTTCTCCAACAACGCCGCGCAAGACATAATCATCCCTGCCTGGCAATACCCGCACTGCGACACCTGCGCCTCCAGCCAAGCCTTCTGCAAAGGATGCGATCCATCCGCCGAAAGCCCTTCGATGGTGCGAATCTTGCTGTCGCCCACAGTAGAAATCCGCATAGTGCAAGAGCGTTCCGCGACGCCGTCAATCTGCACGGTGCAAGACCCGCAATAAGCCTGCCCGCACCCAAATTTCGTCCCAGTAAGCTCCAGCGTATCCCGCAAAACCCAAAGCAAAGGCGTCTCCGGCGAAACATCCACACTCAAAATCTTCCCATTTACATTCAAGTTGTAAGCAGTCACGCTCGCACCTCCAGAGAATTCCGGACCAACGCAGAAGCTCAGCAACGCAACAACGCCAGCGATTCTACACGCCATAAACCAATCCCGCCACGCACCACTCTGGGTTCGTAGGGGCGCCGGCTTGCCGTGACGCAGAAGGACCCGCCACGCCGGTCGTTCGGCCGCGACCCTAGTCACCGCCTTTGAATTTTCCGTCGTAGGGGCGCCGGCTTGCTGCGCCCTCTTACGACCGCCGTATAAAACCAACGCTCCGGATCATCCGCGGCGTCCGACTCGCCCAACGTCCGCGCCGTCGCATTTTCCCATCTGAAATCTCAAATCTGAAATTTGAAATTTCTTCTCTCCCACCTGCAAATTACCCTTGACAACCCGCAAGGCAGGTCTTATATTTAACCAGTAGGTTAATTAAGCGCGAGGTTCAACACCATGCCACCCGATCATCTCAGCACCACCTTCGCCGCCCTGGCCGATCCCACCCGCCGCGCCATCCTCGCCCGCCTAATCTCCGGCGAAGCCTCCGTCACCGAACTCGCCGCCCCCTTCGACATGAGCATGCCCGCCGTCTCTAAACACCTCAAAGTTCTCGAGCGCGCCGGCCTAATCGCTCGCGGCCGCGAAGCCCAATGGCGCCCGTGCCGCCTCGAGGCCGCCCCGCTCAAGCAAGTCTCCGATTGGGTCGAAGAGTATCGAATCGTCTGGGAGCAGCGCCTGGATCGCCTCGCCGATTATTTGCACGATCTGAAAAAAAAGGAGAAGCAGCATGGCCGAAACAAAAAGAAGTCTCGTTGAAGACACTTCCGACCGCGAAATCGTCCTCACGCGCGTTCTCGATGCCCCACGCGAACTCGTCTGGCACGCGATCACCAGCCCCGAGCACGTCATAAAATGGTGGGGACCGATCGGCTTCACCACGACGATCGAAGAAATGGACGTGCGCCCGGGCGGCGTCTGGAAGCATGTCATGCACGGACCGGACGGCACCGATTATCCCACTCAGGCCATCTTCACCGAAGCTGTAGAACCCGAGCGGCTCTGCTTCTCTGTCGTTGGCGGCAAGAAAGGCGCAGACGCCGTGCACTTCGAATCTTTCTGGACGTTCGAAGCGCAAGGCCAGAAAACCAGGCTCACCTTACGCATGGTCTTCCCCACAGCCGCAGCGCGCGACCTCAACGTCAAAATCTACAAATCGATCGAGGGCGGGCAGCAGACTATCGCGCGCCTGGCAGATTATCTGCCGCAGATATCCTCGGAAGAGGCGCTCGAAAATATGAACTAAATCTAACGCCTGTTCTGGATGCGCCGCGCTCTCTCACTCAGGCGGCTCGCGCCGGGTGGCCGCGCCATGCCGCGAATGAGTCCCGTACGAGATGAAAGATGGTGTGCCGGTTCTGAGAGATCACCTTCAACCATGCCAAAACGCCCATTTGAGGAAAGTAGATTCCCCGGAAACACATGCGCGCGAGGAAAATATTTATGCGATAGCCCAGCGGCTCGTGATCGAGAGAATCGACAGCCTTTTCGATCGCCTCCGCACTGTACGAACTTGCCCATCCGTATTTCACCTCGGCATGAGCTTGCGCGATCGTCATCTTCAGCGGCGTGTGAGCCATCTCAAACGGAATGAATTCCTGCCAGTGTTGCGGCCGCGTCAATCGCCCCGCGGCCTCCAGCCTTTTGTAAAGCGGCGTCGCGGGCAGGGGCGTGAGTAACCCAAACACGGGCAGCCCCGGTGGCCAGGTGCGAATCTCCTGCAGTGTGCGCTCGGCAACCCCCGGCGTGTCGTTGTCCATTCCGAAAATGAAGGAAGTGATGGCGTAAACATTTCGCTGCGCCAGCCGCTCGAGCACCGCGGCATATTCACCCGGCTTGTTGAATCCTTTGTTCACGCTGGCAAGGTTGGCTGGGTCTATGGACTCCATGCCGATGAAAACCCACTTGCCGCCCGAGGCCGCAATGAGGTCCACGAGCTCCTCATCGCGCAAAAGATTGGCGCTAATCTGCGCCACCCAGTTCACTTGTGCGCCCGCGGCGATTATGTCGCGCAGCAGCGATTTCGTCCGCTTGATGTTGATCGCGAAATTATCGTCAATGAAGAAGACGGCTATCTGGCCACCCTCGCTTCGCGCGCGAGCTTTCAACAGCAGCAGCTCATCCACCACGCTCTGGTTTGTGCGAAACCGGATCGAGTCGCCGAAAAAACCGGTTACCGTGCAGAACTCGCAGCCATAAGGGCACCCGCGCCCTGACTCGACGGGTACAATCCGAAATGTCCCCCATCCAGCCCCAACTTTTTGGAGCATGCCCTTCGCGATCTTAGGAACCAGATTGAACTGCTTGAGGTTGATCGTGTCCCACGGAATTGCCGGATACGGCTGGAGAGTGGGTTTGTGTTCCTGGCCAAAGTCGTCCACCGGCGCGTAAAGATCCTTGAGCTTGCCGCGCGCCGCGTCCGCAACGATCTTGGGCCAGGTTTCATCGGCTTCACCGAGGGCCACCGCATCCGCATGACGCGGGCCGCCGCTTCGGCCCAGCGCTTCATCGGCCATTTCTGTTACGTGGGGTCCGCCCATCACCACCGGCACGCCCGTGACGCGCACAGCATCTGCGACGCGGTAGGCCTTCGCTATCATCCGCGTCATTGCCCCAATTCCTACCAGCCCGATTTTGTTTTCCCGCACGAATCGCGCCACGCCCTCTTCGTCCATTCGTTGTGCGTTGCCATCTATCAGCAGCACTTCATGGCCGGGCGGAGTCAGTGCCTGCAGGAGAAACATCCAAAGATGCGGCATGAAATTGCGGGTGACCCCATTGTCGGGGTTGTACAGCAGAATTCGCATCAGCTCTTCCCCACTTTGTCGCTTGCGTCTTCGATCCTGCGCGGGAGCAGCCGCGTTCCCAGGGGCCGTATTCGAGGGAGGGAAAAAACTCGAAATCTGGCGCAGAATATAACACAAGCTTGATTAACCTCAGCAAGTTAATCGCGCAAGATTCCTGGGCAGCAGCAATCCGCATCGCCCGCGACACACTTCAACGCAGCTCAGCAAAGTACGATAGCGCCGGCTGCCAGCCGGCGTTTTTGGTCCCCTACAAGCTCGGCGAAACCGGCGATAAGCTGCCGGTGCATTGACGGGAGCTTTCTAATTCCCGATTAGCGGAATCCATCCCAACTCCGTTACAATCCAATCCCCTAGAGGCCGAACAAAGGAGACCGCCATGGCTGCCACCTCGCAAATCACCGCTTCCACCATCGAGGCCGTCAAAGAAAAAGCCCGCCGCCTGAGCGTTTACTCGATGATGGCCACCACCGCCGCCGGCTCCGGTCATCCCACCTCGTGCATGTCCGCCGCAGAACTCGTCGCCGGCGTTTTCTTCTACGCCATGAAATTCGATCCCAAGAATCCGAATTCGAATGACGGCGATCGCTTCGTGCTCTCGAAAGGCCATGCCGCTCCGCTCCTCTACGCCGCTCTAGCCGAAGCCGGCGTCTTTCCCCTCTCGCGCCTGATGACTCTGCGCCAACTCACAAGCGAACTCGAAGGCCATCCCACGCCGCTAATCCCCGGCGTCGACGCCGCCACGGGCTCTCTCGGCCAAGGTCTTTCCGTCGGCGCAGGGCTAGCAGTGGGCGCGCGCCTGGATAAAAGCACCACACGCGTATACGTCCTCATGGGCGATGGCGAACTGGCCGAGGGCCAAGTCTGGGAAGCCGCCGCGTTCGCCGGCCACTACAATCTAGAAAATCTCACCGCCATCGCCGATATCAACGCCCTCGGCCAAAGCGATCCCACGATGTACGAACACAACATGGACGTCTATCGCCGCAAATTCGAATCCGAAGGATTCGATGTCCAGGTGATCGACGGCCACGACGTCACCGCCGTCCTAGCCGCTCTCGATCACGCCAAGTCAGTCGAAGATCGCCCGCAAGCCATCATCGCCCGCACCGAAAAAGGACACGGCGTCAGCTTCCTCCAAGGCAAGCAGCACTGGCACGGCAAAGCCCTCTCAAAAGATGAACTCGCCAAAGCCCTAGCCGAAATAGGCACCGTAGCTCCGATTCCGCCGGACGATGGCAAATCCTACGCGCGCAAATCCTTGCCAACGCCGCCCAATTTCCCCGCGCCGAACCCGCCGGACTACGCCGCCGGCACAACGATCGCCACGCGCGAAGCCTACGGCTACGCACTGAAGCGCCTCGGCGCCGTCAATCCGCAACTAGTAGCCCTCAGCGGCGACGTCAAGAACTCCACCTTCTCCGAAATCTTCCAGAATGCCTATCCAGAGCGCTTCTACCAAGGCTATATCGCCGAGCAAAACATGGTCAGCGCTGGTGTCGGCCTAGCTGCCCGCGGCAAAGTTCCGTTCCTGGACACCTTCGCCTGCTTCCTCTCCCGCGCGTACGATCAAGTCCGCATGGCCGCCATAAGTCGCAGCTACATAAAGCTTTGCGGCTCCCACTGCGGCGTCTCGATCGGCGAAGATGGCCCCTCGCAAATGGCCCTAGAAGACCTCGCCATGTTCCGCGCCGTCAACGGCTCCCTGGTCCTCTATCCCTCCGACGGCGTCTCCGCCGAGCGCCTCACCGAAGCCGCAGCCCGCGCCAACCAGATCTGCTACATCCGCACCTCGCGCCCGAAAACTCCAATTCTCTACTCGGTTGACGAGAAATTCCCCATTCCCGGCTTCAAAGTCCTGCGCCAAAGCCCAGCCGACAAAGCCACGGTCATAGGCGCAGGCGTCACCCTGCACGAAGCGCTGAAAGCCGCCGATCAATTGAAAGGGCAGGGAATCGCCGTCCGCGTGATCGATCTCTATTGCGTCAAGCCGTTAGACGGTGCAGCCATCGCCGCGCAACTCAGCGTCACCGGCGGAAAACTAATCACCGTAGAGGATCACTTCGAAGAAGGCGGCCTAGGCGAAGCCGTTATCACCGCGCTAGGCGACGTCGGCTCAGCGCCGGCAAGATCCATTCGCCTAGCCGTTCACGGCATGCCGCATTCCGGCAAGCCCGACGAACTGCTAGACAAATTCGGCATTTCCGCGCGCCACATCGCAGATGCAGTGCGCGACATAGTCTCGAAGTAGCGGAATCGTTGCAAGAAGCGAAGGGTGCCTCCGCCTAGGCGGACGCCGCTTTTGCGCGTGGGGGTTTTGAAAGAGCCCCAAACGAAGCAATCAGGTCTCGACAAAACTATGGCCGAAAAATTAGTTCTAGTAGGAATGTTTCCCGACACAGTGGTAATCGAGCCAGGCGATCAAATGGTCTGGCACTCGCTCTCAGGAAATCTCCGCATCGAATTCGACGCCAACCGCTCTCCATTCTCAAGCAACGTCTTCCAAGCCCCAACCGGCACGCGCCTAATGAGCGGCCCCCCGCGCACAGCCATCAACCCAGGCAGCTACAAATACAGAGTCTGGCTAAACGACCAACACGTAGCCGACGGCGAAATCGTAATCCGCGCGAAACAGCCGTAGACACACCCGTACACTACTCGAAATACAGGGGTTAGAAAGCGTTCGCAGCCGTGCGCGCCGCTACTTAATCTCCCGCCACCGCCGCCCGCGCCGTCTCTACAGCCTCCGCCAGCGCCCGCCGCACCGGTGCCAGCAACACCGCCGGCACAGACTTCTCCCGCGGCACTCCAAGCGCCGCAGTCTTCCGCGGAAATTCCGTCCGGCGATCCAGCCGCAATCCGATATCCACCAGCAAATCCTCGGCGAAATTCGGATCGTCGCTGCGCTCGCGGCCGAAGAACCACAGCCGCTCTTCATTCCGCTGCAAGAGCTGCAGCGCTTCCTCCAACCTCTTCATAGCCGTGTCGAACGTGGACGCGAGGAAATAGACTGGCAGCACCCAGCCCCTTCTCCCGAACGCGGCTCGTACGCGCACGGTGTATTTGCCGTTTTGATTTTTCTCGATAGCACAGCGATATTCGTTACCCGAGCCGTTCTGTTTGTTTGACATGTTCTTCCTCGAGTGTACGCCGTCAGTTTCCGGCGGAATTCTCCCAATCACGTGCATCCACGCGCTGCCGCTCATCCGAATGCGTCTGGTTGTGCTCGCGACTGGACTTGCTTCAAAACGTTACAGCTTGAAATTGCCGGGTTCGGGCTGTCAGGTGCTCTGCGCCTGCAAGTGCATGCGACTCAGCCCGACAATAAACTTGTCCTGGCCTGCAGCACGCCGCTGGTGACTCGAACGACGGTGGAGGGACCGTCATTTCTAAGAAATCCCGCAGCGACGGGTTGGGCGCTACAGACACTAATATTGTAGGCACACTTCGAGCCCCCCGGCAAGTATCCTGTGGAAAACTCTTATGTTGTTGGAATTAAAGGCTTTAGGCTCTCACGACTTGCCCGTCAGAAGCTTTAGGTTGGTCGCATCGATCACGATTTTGCCTTCACTCTTTAAGCGATCCTGCAGCGCCGTCTTGAACGCCTCATAAGCCGCTTGCTGCTTTGTTTGCAGCAATTGTTGCTGCAGCTGAGCCCTCTGCAAGAGCAACTCCTCCATTTTCGGCGTGTCGTGCGCGACGATGCGATAGACCACCCAATTCGCGGCGATGGGAACGGCCGCGCTGACTTCGTCAACCTTCATACTAAACGCCGCGTTGAACTGCGACGCCGCCCCGAGGTCGCTCACCTGTCCGACGCGTGCAAATGGCGCGCTCGTCTTCGTCTCAGCGCCGAGAGCCTTGGCAGCCTTGGCCAGCGGCTCGCCGGTCTTCGCGCGCTTGGCCAGATCTTCCGCCTTGGTGCGCGCCAGCTGCACGGAATTATCGCGGCGATAGTCGGCCAAAACTTTCTCGCGCACTTCCGCCAGCGTTCCCTGATGCGCCGCCTGAATGTCCTTCACGGAAATGATAGCCCAGCCGCGATCGAGCCGCAGCGGCGCGCTCACTTCGCCGGCCCGCAGTGAGGAAAGCGTCTGGTGCAAATCGGGCGAATTTCCCAGATCGCCGAGCGGGTCGGTAGCGGAAGCCACCGGCGTCGTGCCGGTCGTCAAATTGAACTTCTTCGCCAGGTCGTCAAGCGACTGCCGATTCGACTGCCGCACCGCCGCGGCCATCTGGTCGGAAACCTTGTTGGCCCCGGCATTTACCTTGGCATCGAGCACGGTAGGCTCGATCTCGCCACGCACCTCTTCGAAGCTCTTGGTGCGCGCCACTTCCTTCTCCAGCACCTTGATAATGTGGAAGCCGTACTGCGTCTTCACCAGGTTCGAAATCGCGCCAACTGGTTGAGAAAAGGCAGCTTGCTGGAATTCGGCCACCGTCTGGCCCTCGATAATCCAGCCGATATCCCCGCCCTTATCCTTCGACGTGTCCTCGGAATATTGCTTCGCCAGCGCCTCAAAATTCCCCCCGGACTTGGCCTTCTTCTGGACGTCTTCGGCCTTCTTCTGAATTTCGGCGACCTCGGCGTCGGTCTTACCCACGGTCTTGAAGAGAATGTGCTCCACGTGCACGCGATTCTGCACTTTAAACTGGTCAATGTTCTGCTGGTAGTAGGCGTGCAATTCCGCTTCGGTCGCTTTGGTCTGCTGCTTCAATTGATTCAGATCCAGCAGCGCGTAAGAGGCCGAGCGTTTCTCGCCCACCTGATAGCGGCCCATGTTTTTCGTGAAGTAAGCCTCAAGCTCAGCGTCCGTCGGATTGATCGTGGCCGCGAGATCCGTCGCCTTGAATACAGCGTACTCGATGGTGATTTTCTCGTTGCGGCGAACGTATTCCTGCGCGATTTCCGTATCCGAGACGGTCACGCCATCGGTGAGGATGTTGCGGAATTTTTCTTCGAGAAGCTGCTGGCGGACGAAATCCTCAAAATCCGTGACGGTCATTCCCGTGCGCGTCTCGACTTCCTGCGTATAGCGTTCTTTGCCCACCCAGGTATCGCCGTTGAAGGCCGTGGGAATATATTTCTTGATGCGCTCGGTCTGCTCTTCGGGCGTAACTTTCAGGCCCAGGCGCTGCGCCTCGAGCTCCAGCGCCTTCTCGTAAACCAACTGATCCACAACCTGCTGCGCGTACAAGCCCTTGAGCATCGGCGAAAGCGGCTGCCCGCGCAATTCGCGATTCAGCATATTCTCGACGTCGGTGCGCGTAATCTGCTCGTCGCCCACGCGCGCCACAGCATCCGGGCTAGTCGCCGTCGTCGACCCAGGCACCAACCCAGGCACCAAAGTAATCACCATGGCGAACGAGATCATGACGAGAATCACTCCCATCAAAATCTTCACGCCAGTCTTCCGCTGTTGAATAACGTCGAGCATGTCCAGTAAGCGCCCTCAGTATGCGCCCAAACCAGTGATTATAGGGCAGGTTCCGCCAACGCTCAACCGAATTGCGGGGCGGCAGTTATGGTTTCGCCGTCGTAGGGGCGCCACCGTTGCCGTATCCTCGTAGGGGCGCTGGCTTGCTGCGCCCGCCGATTGGCGTTTACCCAAACCCTGCGCCATTTACCTCCCACATATTTATCGCCGACGCACTTTCCCCCGCTCTCCGCCGTACGTATTCTCACGAATTGCCACCGACATTCTCGCCCCGCATAATCCGGCCGTGTACTCAAACCGCAAATCTATCCGCCTGCCGCACTACGACTATTCCCACCCCGGCATGTACTTCGTAACCATCTGCACCCACCAACGCGAACCCATCCTCGGCACAATCGACGCCGGTTACATGATCCCCACCGCCGCCGGCAAATTCGTCGAACAAACCTGGCACGATTTGCCCAATCGCTTCCCAAATCTCAAAACCGACAAATTCACACTCATGCCCAATCACGTGCACGCAATCCTGTTCCTCGAATCGCCGCAATCAAGCCCGGGCGGAGCAAGCCCCGCCCCTACGACCCGAATGTCTTTGGCCGCCGTCGTCTGCGCTTTCAAATCCCAATCCGCCATCGGCATCAATAAAATCCGCATGACGCCAAACCGCCAGGTCTGGCAACGCAACTATTTCGAACACATAATCCGCACGCCCCAAACCCTGGACGAACTCCGCCGCTACATCCAAGAAAACTCCACCAGATGGGCCACCGACGAAGAAAATCCAAAGCGAGTCGATCCGCTTCACGTTCCCCGTCGAATATCTCCCCTCTCTTCGTAGGGGCGGGGCTTGCTCCGCCCGCCGATTGCCGCGTGCCGTAACCGTGTGCCACGTACCTCGTGCACAATCATCGCGCGCGCATTTCCACCTCTCTCGTTTTTCGCCAATTTGCCGTCTTTCGCCGTTTTCCCCGTAGGAGCGCCAGTCAATCGCCGTGAGTTTGCACGACAATCGACGCGCCCGCACTTCGGCCCCCGTTTCTCACTGTATTCTCTCTCATTTTTCTGTTGACATATCCGTTAATGTATGTCAATCTTTCTCCGGCTCCATCGAAGAGCCGCGACAAAATTTGTCACAGGGAAGCCGCACGCTTCCCCAAAAGGAAAATCT
>Ga0316363_10000473_pt1 | contig 54010 bp, 60 predicted proteins | sample Sb_taG_3_FD_200459 | JGI IMG/M metagenome (GOLD analysis project Ga0316363, IMG submission 200459) | Peat soil microbial communities from Weissenstadt, Germany - Sb_50d_a_PC metaG (v2) (version 2) | ecosystem: Environmental > Terrestrial > Soil > Wetlands > Peat | place: Germany: Weissenstadt...
CTTCCCGTCGCGGGATCGTCCACCCGCACGCGCACCGGGTACGGAGTTCCTGGCGCAGAATGCGCTGAGCTCATCATGCTCAGGTTGAACCGGTTGCGAAAGACTCTGCCGAATTGCGCAACCCCATAAACGGGCGCGAAGTCGTAACCGGGCTTGGGGGTGAAACTGTAACGCAAGCGCATGGCCGCTAATGTAGCCAACTCGGTCGAGGGCAGGTTCTTAACTGTCCATGGCAGCTTCTCAGTGGTTTCTCCCGGTTGCTCCTTGAATGTGCCCTTCGAGAACGCAAATACCGACTCTTCGTAGTGCTGGTTCTTCGCTACGACGTCCACTATTTCGAAGGAGAAGTCTCCTTCAATCGGTTGGTTCGAGGAATTGATTCCTACGAAGACGAGCGTGGGTTCCGGATAGAGTTGGAATTCAATCTTGTCTTCCGGGACGTGGAAGATCTTGGGGAAATCGGCTGCCCTGACGATTCCCGCAGCTAGGCAGATAAGGAACGACACGACAGCGACTTGCCGCAATGTGGTCATATTCGCGTGGTGCTAACAGCTATTGTCCTATTGTCCTAAATGCCAGCGCGACACTGACCACTGATCTCCAGTTTGGGAGTCACGTTGGTAACCAGGTGATCAAGCCTCCACGCTAGTGGGTACGGCCGGCGGCGATCCAAGTCCGCTGCTAGAGAGAACGACTCGAAGTACTTCGTCAGCACAGGTGTGAGCACGGTGCCGATGGCTAAGCGGGCTCCTGGATAACGGGCAAACCAGCAGTAGTCCCAAAGGTAAGGATTGCCGACCATGCACTCTGAACTCGTGTGATGCCCCGATGAGCTGTCGAGGACTTCGCGCCGGCAATCGCAGCTTCGATTCAGTTTTCCGTGCAGGTTAGTGCCAATCGTAGGATGCACGCGGCGGGATAACGAAAACGGCCTTGTCCCGATTTTTCACCCACCAGTCCTTCCACTTTTGAGAGTTCTCCGCGGTTGGAGGCGCATTTGCAGGTAGGGGCGGATCCTTCACCATTTCTGTGAGGGCGTTCAGTATAAGACTAGTGCGGCGCTCAGCCCAAGAAAAGGATCCGGCGCAGGCTTGTGCGGCTTCTTTTGGCTGCTTCGACGGTTGGTTCGCGGCGGTGACTCGTAGCAGGCAGGCGTCAAATTCCTTCTGCGCATCCTGACTTATTCGATTCGCGCTTCCCAAGCCATCGACGAGAACTCCAACGGCGGTCTTGCCTCCAACGAATCGGAGCTTTCGGATTGCCTCGAGCGGAAAATAGCCGGGATAAATAACGAATGAGTTCAACTCAGTTGCGACTTGGCCTGCGGTTTTCTGGTCTCCGAAGCGCAATAAGCCGGCCTGAAGGTTTCCCTGAATCTCCGAATCTGTGCCCGGAAGTCCATCTTCATAGGGTTCTAAGGTTTGGTCCGCCCTTTTGCGGTCTTCAGAGCAAGCAGACTCAAAGCCGACTTACATCAGCAAGAAGAGGCCCAGGCATTAGGAGTGAGTTCCAGGAGCCGCTGGATCGTGACATCGGCGAGGCCCGGAAGGATCGCTGCCAGATAATCGCGCACGGAGACTCCCGCCTGATCTCTTCGAATAGCTCCACCTTGCGTCTCCTGTTCATCGCCCTCCCCGTCCTGGCTGGCCAGAACAGGGTAGGCCGATCCAGGCAATCGCTGACACCGACCGGGGCCGCTGCTGACGCAACATCACCGTGTTACCGGGTGTTCTGGTCTCGCCTCGTTGGTCCCAGCATTTTAGTCGTTGCCACCAAACCGCACTGGTATCCAATATTCATCTTCCTTGAACCCAGTTTTAAGCTTGAAACGCATGGTTTGCGGTGGCTTGGACTGCAGCATCAGCGCGGTACTCTTGTACACCGTATTCACGTACAGTGGAAAATACCAAAAGCTGTCCGTTCCCCGGTTCGCCACGATCAGCAGGTTCTTGCCCTCGTCGTAATTCACGGCCCAGCGAACCTTGTGGTTCATCTTGCAATAGACCGTATTAAATGGCGTTGCCAAACGTAACGCCCCCTGAGCGTGACAGTTGTGGGTTTGTTGCTGCGCAAGCGCCGCAATCGAGAGCGTCCACAGAATGAGTAGAGTCTTCATGAGTTCACTTTGGCTTTCTAGCTGCGCGTTCCAGCGTTCGGGATGACTGAATACACTATCGCCGATGCTACCGACCAGAAGTGCGAAGAGGTTGTGACATCCATCACCCGAAAACAATATTCTTGCCAAGCCGTTCCCAATGCGGAATCGGGCACCATGCGCGTCGTTGGCGTTCTGCCTCGTTTCACTCACAGGTAGTGAGGCTTGGTAACTCCGCGCCCACGACAGCGGAAACAAAAAGTGGGTTCAACACTGAGCGAATTGCGCACACTGTTGCTGATGTGATGTCCGCTAAAAAACGCGGAAATCCCAGGGAATTATTGTTAACGCTGTGAACCACCGAGCGAACACGGAAAATAGCCCGCCGTTGGAGGGGTCTCGGGCGGGCCAGAGGACGAACATGGCGCTTTTTTCAGCAACCTAATTCTTGCTTGAAAAGCATCCTGCCTTACCCTTGCAGAGAAAACAACTGCACGTTGGCGCCATGCGCTGCCACGACAGTGCTAGTTAACGGGGCGCAATTATCAATTCGGTGGTGACGCCGTGGTCACGGCTTTTTCCAGTCGGTCAAGGAGTCTAATTCCTTTAGGATTGCCTGCAACCTTTGCATCCGCCGTTCTTGCTCTGCTGCCGCTCCGGGTATTCTCTTGCTGCCTCGTACATATAGGCGGTTCTCTTCGCTGATTTGCGCGATTTCTTCTCGCAACTTTCCGATGCGCTCGCTGACGGGCTGCTGCATGGGGATAGGCTAGCAGACTATGGCGAACGGATCATGTGCCGGGTCCTGAGGGTAACTTTGGTTCTTTGGTTCGAAGTCACACCGGGATAAGCGACTACACTTGAGCTGTGAGGCATTACGCCATCAAACTGGTCAACGGCTTGACGACGTTCACCTGCCCGCGTTGCAAGCGCTCCGTCACGATATTGGAGTTCAGCAGCCAGAACGGCAACCGCCGCACCCAAGCGGCGAGGACAATGAACGAGCACGCTGCGGCTGCGCATGGCCGCCCCGCCCCCGTGTCGCCGAGTGATGCGCAGATGTGGCACGCTCGTTAAAACGCGCACCTCGGTAGAGGCACTGCTTGCTTTCATTGTGCCGAAACCAACCTCGAAATCAATGACTGGATCAGTGCCGTTTCTTGCTTTCAACATCCGCGACTCGCGCTTTCACCAATCTCTTGATGAGAGCAGCAGGCAATGGCTTGTCCGTGGGGAAGTGAATGGTTCCCTTTGATGTATAGAAGCCCTCAAGCTCCTTTTTGAGAGCTTCGATGACCGAGGCGGTCGGGAACAAACTGCAATGATCCGAAAACGCGGCGAACCAAACCCGCACTCCCTTGTACCTGAATGCAGGAATACGATAGCTGATGGTTTCGGTCGCTTCAGGCGGCACAGCGGAGCGAATCACAGCGCGAATCTTGTTCAAGGTGCTGCGGGCAGGTTCGGGGACACGGGCAAGGTATTCATCAACGTTCTTTGGAACACCCTTGCGATTCACACCCGGGCGGCAAGCCGATGACTTGTTCGTAAAACTTCTGCATGGCGTCCAGATCGTTAACGCGCAGTGCGATCTCCCCGAGACCGCGCACCGACGTGCGCTTCTTGTGGGCAGTTAATGTTGCCATGATTGACCTCCCACATCTCGCGAATATCGTACCCAGGCGGTTTCGCCAAATCGAGCGGTCCACTAGCGATCTTCCCCGGCGTGTCTGCGACATTCAGTTCCCTCCAAACGTCGAGGTCACAGCCGTCATGATCCAGTTGCCATGCAACTTTTCGTAAGCGGACATCCACGCCCCTACCGAGTGCTGCTTAGTTTTCTTCCCAGATGCATCGGTCTCCGTGTAAGCAATTCGCACACAGACGATCATCCAACCCATCTTCCCGTCAGAAGAAACGCGCACAATGGGCGGGTCAATGTCATCCCAAGCCGAAAACTCGGCACGCTTGAAATATGCGAGAAATCGGGCTCGCACATCCTCCCGGCTCATGTAGTTCACCCGACCGTCGCGAACGTCCACAACTTCGGGCGCAACGTGGGCGAGCAGCGCTTGGACATCGTGGTCGAAGTGCGCACGGCGTTCCTCCTCGTGCAAGGACAGCAATTCGGCTTCGGCCTGCTTCTGAGCCTGCGATTGTTGCGCTGCAATGTTCAATGAGGTCAGCAGAGCAACGCCAAGGAGCAAGCGAGAAAACATGCGTTTGGGATCGGTCACGGTGACGACCTCCGAATCCGTTTAGACATAACGCCAGAAGGAAGGAAAGCAAAGCTAGCGCGGACGCTTTAAGCTGCACCTTTCTGTTTGCCTTTATTACCGTGCTTCCGCACATACGATAGCCCGCGCTTCAGTTCGGAAGCGAGGTCGCTAGTTTCGGTCGCGATCTGCGCGGGTTCGCCAGTCGACTCGCGCCCCAACCAACGATTAAGCTCTTCCGGCGCGGCATGCACGCGCCGTCCTTCACGAGTGACTGGCATACCAGTCCTTGCCCAGCGTTGAGCTACGGATGTCGTCTGAGCTAAGAATCTCGCTATTTCGTGCCAGCCCTTCAACGGGGTACTTTCTTCGCGGCGTTTTGGCGGTTTCCGCATGTTGTATCCAGTTCGATGCCACCAATGTTGGTCAGGCTGCAAACGCAGGGTCATATTGATTGGCAGCGTTGGGTGCTATTCGTCTACAGTATCCGTGATGAAATATCCTATCTGCACTCTGTTTTTGCTCTTCATTATTGGCAAAGCGGGGGTTGCGCAGAACACTGCCGCTCCTGCCATGTTTGACACCAACGCTGCTGAGCGGTTTGCCCATCTTGCGCTCGCGTGCGTCCACAAGGAATATCCGAACCACATTACTCACACCTTGAACAGCGATGCGGATGTGGCACCGCCGCGAAAACTGACGCCAGCTTTCTATGGGTGCTACGACTGGCATTCCTCGGTGCACGGGCATTGGCTGCTGGCACGGCTAATCGGGACTTTTCCCAATTCTGCATTCGCGCCATCCGCCCGCGAAACCCTGCGGCAAAGCCTCACAGCGGAGAACATCGCACAAGAAGCGGTGTACTTGCGGGCCGAGGGACGAGCCAGCTTTGAGCGTCCCTACGGGGCTGGCATGGCTACTCCAGCTTGTCGCGGAACTGCGCGAATGGGACGACCCTCAGGCCCGCGAGATGGCTGCGAACCTGCTGCCTTTCTCCCTCAGATTTCGTCGGCGAAAAACGGCACTTGGCTGCAGCCAGTGGTGTCGCCCGATCCCACCGATCCCAAGCTGGCGCATTTGGACGGGCTGAACTTGAGCCGCGCATGGATGCTGGAGGGCATCGCTGCGGTCCTGCCTAAAGGCGACAAGCGCCTGCCGACGATCAGGGCGGCTGCCGAGGAGCACAGACGAGCGGGACTGGCAGCGGTGACGGGAAAACATTATGAAGGCGGGCATTGGCTAGGGAGCTTTGCGGTTTATCTGGTCACAGGGCGAGGCATTCCTCAGACGTGAGTGACGGCCGGAAGAATCAAGGGTGTCTGTTCCGATCACAAATTTTTCGGGAGCGGACTCTGACTTTCCCTTACCTTCGCTTCTTGCGCGAGTTGCTTCAGAGCCGCCATCGTGCGTGCGGTGTAGTCTACACGTTTGTCCGACTTCGGGCGTCGGTGAGGTTTGGTGGGGGTATCATGCTTTGACATTGGCTTCTCCCATTGCTGCCGGAGCACTTTGACGGTCTTATCTCCCAAGTCCTAATCTAGTCTCGAAGCCACCCTCAAGAATGGTCACTTTTGCACAGGTCGCCGGTTCTCAGTTTGCTGAGCGCGCAGTCTTTCGCCGGCCATCCGCGCAACTCTGGCGCGCCGGTTGCTTACCCATTAAGGAGCACGCCCCATGACATTCGCGATCTCGAGCGCAAGTTTTTCAAATGGTGGGAAGATTCCCACCAAGTTCACCTGCGACGGCAGCGATGTTTCTCCCGAGCTAACATGGACAGCTCCGCCTGCCGGAACGCATAGCTTCACATTGATTGCGGCCGATCCCGATGCTCCCGCTGGAACCTGGGTCCACTGGGTTCTCTTCAATCTGCCCGCCCACACCACCGCCCTGCCGGAAGGCGTCACCAAGGTCGATGAAGTGCCTGGCGGTGGCCGCCAGGGTCGCAACGACTTCCGCAAAATCGGCTATGGCGGTCCCTGCCCGCCTCCCGGTAAACCCCATCGCTACTTCTTCAAACTCCATGCTCTGGATAGAGTGTTCAACTTAAAGCCTGGCGCCAGCAAGCAGGAGGTGGAGCACGCCATGCAAGATCACATACTCGCTATGGCCGAACTGATGGGCACCTATCAGCGCTGACGAGCGCTTATCTGTCTCGGTTCGGCTCCCGACCGACAGCCATGACACTTGGAACGATACATCCACCGAGGGTCGAAGCTTCGATTGAGTTTCTTAGGCATGATGCGGCTAGGATGCATCAGAATCCTACTCCGACAGTATTGACGCGCTACGTTTAGCGGAGTAGTTGGACGCCGGCTTTGAGTTCACTTTGGTTCCGCCGACCCAGTAGTTCCGGGAATCTGGAATGTCTCGTCATTGGTCGCGTTCAAATTGAGAGCCTTGAAATCGAAGACCCAGGTTTCCGCGCCGTAAAGAATGGTGACGTGGCTCACCAGATTGACCCCGCCTACCAACCTCCAAGCGTCGAATCGGATTGTGATTGGTTTTCCCGTCCGGGAGTTTGTACTGATGAGCCCAACCGGCAAATGCGAGGTTAGGGAAAAGTAGGCACTTGCCGAATGTCCAAAGTCGTCTGTCATGGCAATCTGAGTGGTCCCTTGACCCTCGAATTGAGCGCGACCGATGGACTTGAAATCGTGGAAACGTCTTCTCAAATCAAGGACCATCATAGGGAACTCATGGCCCCGAAGCACGGAAGCTTCGATGGCGTCGATCGATTCAGAACGACCACTGTTATCCAGTTGCCAGCCTCGACCATCCAGGATTCCCTCGATATTCTTGTGATCCGAGAAAAACTGCTGGAACGATAAATTTCCGTCGCGATCCGAAATGATACGCGTCTCGTAGTCACCCTTCGGTCCGTGGCACGCGGCGATAGCAGAAATTGAACGGATGCTTGCCCGCGCGTCCTCAGTTCCCATGGCCGCTTCGGCGGCAGCGAGTATTTCCGCGCTTGTCAGCACCTCAGCAACGAGTTGGAACCTTGAAGTCTGCGCTTCAACCCCGGATAAGACGAGGGACAGATAAGCTGCGAGTATCAGGATCACTTTTCGACTCGCACTCTCAAACGCGTGAATCTCAAACTGGCACAAGGGAGCCTCTGGGGAGCTGCGTCTGCACTGGCCACAATTGTAGACCGGCACAATACCAAATGGTCGTAAACAGTACGAATCGACGGATTGAAGGGACGACTCGGGTATTTATGAGACCGCTTGCAGCATGACTGGCGGATGATTGTGGAACTTGGAAGAGGCCGGTCGAGCCTACCTCAGTTGCTGAACCCGGGCAGGTCTATGCGTTTCGCGATGTGATCCTTGATCCAGTGGCTGTCCCACCATTCCTTCGGGTCAATCTGGACGCCATCGAGCTGCATGCCGAAGTGAATATGGTCGCCTCCGGCCATTCCCGTCTGGCCGCTCGTGCCCATGACTTGGCCTCGTTTTACCATGTCGTTTTCGTGCACATTAATCTGGCTAAGGTGGCCGTAGATCGTCTGTAGCCCGTAGCCGTGGTCGACCACGATGCAATTGCCGTAAATGCCGAGCGGAGCCGCATATACAACCCGGCCATCATTGGACGCCTCCACGCCTACATGCTGCGTCACCGCGAGATCATATCCAAGGTGCACCTGCTGATCGATCTTGTTCCCTTTGTATATGTAGTTCCGCGTGTCCGCAAAGCTCGATTCCGCCTGAGAATGAGACTGCCGTGCGAAAGGCTGCGACCATAAAAACTTGTCTGCAGTCTTCAGGCGCAGATCGGAGAGCACCTTGTTGTTGGCCCGGCGCATTTCGCTATTGATCTTCACAAAACGCGACACGGGATCGCCCGCGCCATTCGGATCAAGCTCGCCGATTACCTTCTGCATGAAGTGGTCACTCACCTGCAAGTCGTGCACGGTGTACTTCGGCTGCTCTTTCTTGGGAAACTGGAATACGATCGGGCTGGTCACGTCGTTTCCCACGCCATAAGAGGCGTAAACCAGCGGGACAGTGCTGTGCGGCATATTCCAGGCAAAGGCGAAGAGCGAAAAGAAGCCGGGCTTGCCCCCGGGCATTGGCCACGCCCGAAATGCCTGATCGCCCACACGGATACCCGCTTCTGTCCAAGTGCCGGAGACATTGAAGGTCGCCAGATCAGCCATGCCCAGGTATAGGTAGTGTTGGTCTGAATCAACACTGACAATTGGCGGTCGCGTCACCACGGTTACCTCGCGCTCCCAACCCGCTGTCTTCCGAAGCAAACCGTTGGAGGTAGCTTGAAAGATCAATCTTGCTTTGCCGTCTTTGAGCTGGGGCGTGGTGTTGACGCCGGCGGTAAAGTTCCATGTGCCCTCGGTCACGCCCGAAGGTTGGCCGGCCTCCCAGACGTGATACCGGATGCCATTCTGCTCTACAAAGGCCGCGAGGCTACGAACACCATGCGGATCGCGCACGTGGACAGTAATGGCAGTGGCCTGGCCCAGGGTGGTGACTGGAGATGGCAGGTCCACAACGGGCGGCGCTGATCGTGCCAACAGAATCGCAATCGACAACAAGACGATAGCAATAACGACAACCAAGACTTTTCGCACAAGTCATTGTAGCTCCCAATCGGCGATTCGAGGATCGGCGGTTGAACCAATCTTGGGGGACGATAATTCTTGTCGGCTGGCTGATTCCTGAAGCCGAAGGCCGCTCGCCGGAAGGGATCGCAAAATTCTGGACAAACGAGAAAGGCATCATGGCAAGATAGAATCCCCATGGGAGCCTTGCTGATGAAAACCGTTTTGCGTAATCCACTCTGCCTGTTGATGCTCGTTGTTGCCGGATTTGCTCAAGACACCCATGCGGGATATCGATCTTTGCGAGTGGATGCCGGGAAAGTAATCGGAGAAATCCGCTCCTTTCAGGGATTGAACGGTCCACCGAGCCCGGTGATGGCGGGACTTCCAAACCTCGTCGAACAATACAAAGAGCTCCGTATTAATCAGGTTCGAACCCACGATTTTATGGGTCCAACGGAAATCGATTCAAAGTTCGTTCTCGGCAACGGAGCGCTCACTTGGCTTATTCCCGACGACGCGCAGCGTGCTGGCGTGGTAAACGCGGGGAATGCCAGCATCATCTTTCCCGACTGGGGAGCCGATCCAGAAAAGCCCGGAAGCTACAATTTTGCTTCAACCGACAAGGTGATCGCTGCTATTCACGCTAGCGGCGCGGAAGTCTATTACCGGATCGGACGCAGTTGGGGCGCCAACATCAATCCGCCGGATGATTTCGACAAGTTTGCCAGCGTGGTGAAACATATTGCCATGCACTACAACCAGGGCTGGGCAAACGGCTTCCATTATGGCATTCGCTATTGGGAGTTCTGGAATGAGCCGGAGGGCTTCTGGTCCGGCACGCCGGAGCAGTTTTACTCGCTGTACGAGAAAACCGCGCGGACCCTGAAGTCTGTGGATCCCACACTCAAGATTGGCGGGGATGCCAAAGCGTTCCCGTCCGACGATGGAGGTTATCGCGAAGGATTCATCGATTACTGCGCCTCGCATCAGTTGCCGCTTGATTTTTATTCCTGGCACACTTATGCCAACGGTTCCGGGGACGCTTATGACGCGGTTCGCCTCGCCAAGGAAATTCGCGGCGTTCTGGACAGGCATGGGTTCCCTCACGCCGAGAGCATTCTCTCCGAATGGAATCTGAGCGCCGACTTTACCGAGTCCGAGAAGGCCGAACTTCAAGGCGAACACAACGCCGCCTACATCGGCGCGGCGCTGAGCTATTTTCAGGACACTTCCATTGACCACGCCCACTTCTATCGTGGAGATGCGGCTTGGATGGGACTGTTCGGCCTGGACGGCAAATCTTTCAAGACCGCATACGCGTTCCAGGCGATGGGCAAAATGCTGGACACGCCGCAACGCCTTGCAGTCGAGGGTACCGATACTTTCGGCTTCGCTGCACTGGCGGGCCGCTCCGGGGATGGCAACACCGTTCAGATTATGATCAGCAACTATGCCATTCCCGCGAATTACAAGCCGGACCTTATGCCCATGCCCCCGGAGTTGCAAAAAGCCGCGCCGCCTATGCCTGACATGTCAAAAGTCAAGTTCCTGCCGCTGCGTACTGACATCGTTTATCGCGACAACCGCGGCTACAACTTGACCATCAGCAATTTGCCGTGGGGAAAAACTGCGTTCCGCATGAAGCGCTACCGAATCAGCAAAACCCAGAACCTCGACCTGACGGAAGAGGGATCTGAGAAGGACGGTGCCTTGAATTTATCCAATCCTCTCGCACCCGACACTGTGGAACTTATCGTCCTCACACGCGGGTGAAATCCAAATCACTGCATCGACTGGGCTCGCTCTCACTCCAAAGTACGGGTTGTTCCCCTCAATTCAAAACTGGTCTCACAGCTCCCCGAACAGGTGTATTGGTCGAGCGTTTACAATGCAACCGCAATAGTGCCGGCTGTGGCGTTCTCTCGACGGCTCAAGAAGCGCGATCCCGTTTTTCGATGTTCTCCTCTTGGCGCTTGCCTTGAAAGGGGAGGATTCTAGCGTTTTTAGTGAATGAGCTAAGCGGGAACGAGACGCTGCCCAGGACCAATCCGGCCAGCCCACCAATGGCGATACAAAAGCTACCCAGTACCGCCCCGAATATCAACACGGCGGCAACGGAACCCAGTGTGTCTAGTACATCTGTCCAGCCGAGAGTGGGGCTGGTCGCCATGATGTAGGCAGCGTAGAAAAACCCGGCGGCACCGCCGACCGATGCGCCGATGCACATGGATTTCGTTGTCCAATTACTGTAAGTGGCCATAGTCGCCACCCCCTTTGTTTGCGCTTTCCAGTTACCCTAATTTCAAGGCGGCCGCGACCAAGAGAGTTAGAATTGCGACGGAAGCCGCAATCACAGCGAGAGAATAATTACGAGTGGGTGTGCGCGTCATAGCAGACCTCCTTCACGGACGGAAGCGGGGCCGATAGTCGAGGCCGATCATTTCGCTAGGTTTCCGGCCTCGAACTGCCAAGCCCCAGAAACGAATCCTCACCGACCATACAACTACTAGAGGGGCCGACGTTCAAATCTCGCCTCAGGGGGTGTGCGCACCGTAGTTGGACCTGCTCTTCGCTGAGGCGGGACGTTCTCATGTCTAGACGAATGAGCGCGTCTTGTCAGTGACATAGATCACATTTGGGCAGTCATTGTTGTGACCTCGCCTTACACTCACTGACCGGGTCGTTAGCGCAACCGCCCGATCCCGGACTGAAACCTCCCGCCGTCAATCCTACGACTTTAGTTTTTCATCACGTGATGAGGCTCACATCGCCGCGCCACCTTCCTGAGGAATACTGAGCATTCGGAGTGGGGGAAGCAAGATGTCGAACTCTGAGGTAAAGCTGGGAGCTGGCGGGAAGCGGGAACCGCAATCCTGTTGGGATTGCACGCACGCAAGGGCGTTAAGCATCCCGAGTACTGCGCTGTGTGTCGTTTGCAGTGCGGGCAACTGGAAGGGGAGCGCTTGTGCAGCGAGGCTCTTATCTACGCTCGACAAGGCCGTCACAGCTGTACAGGGCCTCCACCTACCGAGATGGCCGAAGCATTTGTTGCCCTAAATTGATCTGATCGGGCACCGTAGACATCGCATCGGCACGACGGTAAGCACCCTGACCGCACTCGCCAGCCTTATGAGATGAGTTGCTAGCCTGAGTGACTAAGGACCTGGTGCAGGATCAGCAGCTCAATCTCCCTTCGTGATCGCCTGATCTCCTGGATCTCGTAGCGTAATCGTTGGATGTCCAACTCCCTTTGACGAAGGTACGATTCATGCCTTTCCAGGAACAACGCCAATATGTTGTGCTCTCCTCGCACGGGCGTGACAACAGGCTTAACGCCAGCTCCGATTGCCAGCGACTCCGCTCCGGCTGCGCTGCCTGGTTCGACAGCCGTGGCCGCACAATCTGGTCTTGGGTCTTCTCCGCTGTCGCTGGGCAGCAGGCCCAAGAATTGTAACCCAAAACAATAGCCGTTGCGATCGCGAATGGAGGCGGCCACACGGAGACGACTGGAAGTTTGGAACTCCACCTCCATGAGATCGCCCGGCTGCAGCGGCACTCCGCCATAGAGAGCCATGCCGCCGCGGCTAATCTCAGTGGTCAAGCCGGGCACAGTTATTTCCGACCTGTCGTTAGCGGTAATGATACGGACGGGTAGTTGCACCGGATGTCGCGGCCAACGGCGAGTGTTTGCGGGGGCCATCGCTATTTCAGCGCGTGCAGCTGGAGAAGATAAAAAGCGCAGCCCAAACACAGGATTCCAAAAGCAACCGCTCCTACTCCAAACTTGAAGAGTCGTCTACGAGGCTGGTTCTGATTGCTCGACGCTGCCCTCAGCTTCTCCATCCATTTTTGTTCAACCGCGTGCTGATTCGCGATGTTCTCATTCAAAGATGACTGAATCGCCGCTCCCAATCGTTGGCGATCGTCGAGCGGAAGCGAAACAAACCGAAACGGCTGCTGCGTGCTGGTGACCGGACTCAGCATTTCCGCCGCGCCCAGTACGGCGCCGGTGTGGGTGAGGAACATCAGCTTCACCTGGGAGCCCTGATCGATCGGACTCGGCAGGGAAAGCAATCCACCATTCACCGAGAGTACCTGCAGTTGTCCGGAAGCGCGTTGACCATCCTCAAATCGAAGCACGGCCGGAGTGAAGTCTGCGAGATGCACTCGGGGTGCGCGCAGTTGGGAGAGGCCGTCCATATTCCATGCCAGTATGTTACGCACTCACAAGGAGGGGGAGATTACGAAAGATGTTGTACGGATTCCAACTCATGGATTCGGGCTTGCGGAGCCTGCTTTCGTAATGTGCGCAGCGGTTGGATGCGTGAGATAGTGGAAGTCACAATGACCGGATTCCCCCAGCCAAGGCGAAAAGTCCGCGCCCCTCGGGTCAACCTGGTGGGAACTGTTTCTGCAGCGATTCAACTCGAAAATGGGCGGCAACTCTGGGCCAAGACGCTTCGGATTTCGATTACCGGAGGGTTGCTCGAACTGGCCAACTGCCTTGACGAAGGAGTCAAGGTCAACCTGACCGTGCACCTGGGGCCCCGCACGGTACGAGGCAGAGCGGCGATGTTGTTTCCGACGTGGGCCACGCAGGGCTACTTGCAGCCTTTTCGGTTTACCGATCTTCGTGACGAGGATTGTGTTGCGCTGCAAAGTGAGATCCGAGAATTGCTTGAGCAGGCCAAACCGTTCGCAGGCGCTGGCCGCGGATTGAGGCCATTTCACTCTCTGGAGTCCTCCTAAGTCAGCAACGAAACTGAGCTTCTAGTCTGCCGCAGATCCATAGCCGACCTTGCGTCCACCGTAGCGACGCACGCGGATATTGGCCTGCTCTGCGTGAGCAAAGAAGCCTTCCAGCACACACAGACGCGAGCAGTATTCGCCAACCATTCCGGAGGCCTCGTCGGTGAGCACCTTCTGGTAGGTACAGGTCTTGATGAACTTGCCCACCCACAGGCCTCCCGTATAGCGCGCTGCTTTGCCGGTTGGCAAGGTGTGGTTCGTGCCAATCACTTTGTCGCCGTAGGCTACGTTGGTGCGCGGGCCGAGGAACAGTGCGCCGTAGTTTTTCATGTTCTTTAGGAAATAGTCGGGATCGCGAGTCATCACCTGGACGTGCTCGGAGGCGATGCGGTCGGCTTCCCGGACCATTTCCTCGTCGGAGTCGCACACGATCACCTCGCCGTAGTCGCGCCAGGAAACCGAGGCGAGTTCCGCCGTAGGCAGGATGGAGAGCAGGCGCTGCACCTCGGCCATGGTCTCACGCGCAAGCTTCTCGGACGTAGTGAGTAGAATGGCGGGCGTGTTGACTCCGTGCTCGGCTTGGCCGAGCAGGTCGGTGGCACAGATTTCGCCGTCAACCGTGTCATCCGCGATGACCAGGGTCTCAGTCGGACCGGCAATGAGATCAATACCGACGCGCCCAAAAAGTTGGCGCTTGGCCTCGGCGACGTAGGCATTGCCGGGACCCACGATCATCGAGACGGGAGCGATGTTCGTGGTGCCGATTGCCATGGCGGCGATTGCCTGAACCCCGCCCATGCAGTAGATCTCGTCCGCTCCACCGAAGTGCATGGCGGCGACCACCGCCGGATTCGGCTTGCCGTGATAAGGAGGCGAGGCCGCGATCACGCGCGGCACGCCTGCGACCTTCGCGGTTACCACGCTCATGTGGGCGGAGGCGACCAGGGGATACTTCCCGCCCGGAACGTAGCAGCCGACGGAGTCAACCGGCATGTTCTTGTGACCGAGAATGACTCCCGGCAGGGTCTCGACTTCAACGTCCTTGATCGAGGCCCGCTGCGCCTGAGCGAAGTTGCGCACTTGGGCTTGAGCAAACTTGATGTCCTCGATGTTCCGCCTGGAGAGCTGCGATAGACAAGCCTCGATCTCCTGCTCGGACAGTTGGAACGCGGGTGGACTCCACTTGTCGAACTTCTCCGAGATTTCGCGGAGAGCGGTTTCGCCGCGACTTTCTACGTCCTCGATAATGCCGGTGACGATGTCGCGCACCTTCTTGGCCTCGGTGGTAGTCTGCTCGGGCGTCCGGCCGGTTTTCAGATGGCGTGCCATTGTGCGCTCCTTTCGATCCTTCGATCGGTCGCGTGGGGTTAGTACCGTGACCGCTTAATGACTACCGTAGCGCCCGCCGGACAGCCGCCGAGACGGCGGCGCTACAGTCGGCAAGCGCGGAAGCAAGCCTAGGAAAGAGCAAAATCATCCAGTCACAGCACTAGCCCGTAGCCGAGACCGGTTCAGTGAGTTCGACATCGCTGGTGGACCAGCGATGCTGTTCGGCCGCATATCCGGCTTTGTAATCCGCTTTGACTGCGTCCGATGCAGTCGGGAGAATTGGGAAGTCCCACCAGCCGACGACTTCCGCCGCAGCCACCGAGACATCTCTGGTGATCGGGACCTCCACGACGGCGGGTGCGTTCGAGTCCAGTGCTCGCTGGATGGTCGAGCCAATATCGCCCGCGGCCTGCACTTTGGCTGCGACCTCAAAGCCAAACGATTTTGCCAGCGCTACGAAGTCGACCGAGTAAGGCCGCCCGTCGCCGTTGTGATGGTTGAACTCCGATCCGATTTGCCGGCCCATGAGGTAGTTCTGTCCGTCACGGATCGAGATATATCCTGAGTTATTGAGAATCAGGAACACGACCGGAATGTTGTACATCGCACAGACGGCGAGCTCCTGCACACACATCATGAAGTCGCCGTCGCCAATGATGCACACGACCGGCGTGTCGGGCTTGGCAAGCTTGGCGCCGATGGCGGCGGGAAGCGCGAAGCCCATCGAGGAGAACGAGCCCGAAGTAATGTGGGTGCGCGGCTCGTAAACTGGAAAGGCCTGCTTGGTGGTACTCTGCGGATGACCTGATCCTACGGTCACGATCCCGTGGCGGGGCAGGACTCGGCGCAGCTCTCGCAGCGTGCGCAGCATCGTTGTCGGCATGCCGTTGTAGGAGCGGCGACGCTCGAGCCTTTCCTCCCACTCCTTCTTCAGCGCTTCAACATCACTTAGATAAGAAGCTCTGGATTCGCGCGCTTTGCGGGCCTGCTCGTCCGAGATGCCGGCAAGGATATCGGCGAGCACGAGTTTGCAGTCTGCCACAATGCCGACCTCGGCGGGATAGTTTTTGCCGATCTCGCGCGGATCGATGTCGACCTGAATCAGCTTCGCATCCGGGATCGAGAAGGTGACACCCTTGCGGTAGGACGAGGCTGACCAGTCGGTGAAGCGGCAACCGAGCGACATCACAACGTCGGCGTTCGCGGCGGTCTTGTTGCCGGGCAGTGATCCCGGCCAGCCCGCGGTGCCGGCGCATCTGGGGTTGTCCTCGGAAATTGCACCCTTGCCGTTCCAGGTGAAGACCACCGGGATGCCGAGCTTCTCGACCAGCATCGTCAGCTCCGGCGTCGCATCCGCACTGATAGTGCCGCCGCCGACCACAATGCAGGGACGCTTGGCCGCGAGGAGAAGCGTAATCGCCCCCTCGATGGCCTGGGCATCCGCTCGCGGCTTCCCGATCGGCAGGCGTTTTGCGAGATCGGCGACATCAACGTCAGTTGTCTCGACTTGGACGTCGAGCGGCAGCTCCATGTGCACCGGGCCGGGACGGCCGGTCAGCATCGCATTCCAGGCGCGATGCAGGACGAAGGGCACCTGATCGGCGCGGATCACATCGAAGCTTCGCTTGGTGACCGGCGCCACGATATGGGGAAAATCAGGCGAGGCGAAGCGGTCGAGCTCTTGCATCACGCCATGGCCACGCATGTGAGTGGCGGCGCTGCCAGTAATGAGGAGCAGCGCCGTCGAATCGCAGTGGGCGGTCGCCAGCCCAATGATCGTGTTCGTAGCCCCAGGGCCGATCGAGGTGCAAGCAGCGATGGGCTGGCCGGTGACGCGGTAATGTGCGTCGGCGATGTGGACAGCGCTCTGCTCGTGCATCACCTGGACAAAGGGCAGCTTCGAGATGGGATCGTTGAAGGCGTCGATCATGCTCCAATTGCCGTGTCCCGGCAGGCCGGTGACATAAGGAACGCCGTACGCCTTGAGAGCCTTTCCGATGATCTGTCCCACTGTGAGCTTCATAGACGACCTCCGGCCTCGATCTCTAGCTTCGCCGCACATTCTACTCCCGGACAGGGCGGTGAGCGAATCAACCCAGGCTCAATGAAAGCAACATGTGCGGTTGTATAATCCTGCTCACCTTTGGGAGCGAAGACGAACATGAATCGACGCATCTTTCTGTCAAGTTTCGGTCAGCTGTTCGTAGTGGCGCACTTCGCTCCCAGGATGTTCGCGGCTGATAATATGCCTCAATACAATCAACGTCGTTCACTATCTTTTTCCAATAACTGGATCGAAAGCTTCCTGGTGAGCGCAGTGCGCGAAATGCCCGTTGAAGAAGGTATCGTCGTGAATCTTTCCCCTACAGACTTGCGCTACAGGGTTGGAGCAGATCATGGAACGATCCTCCCTTGGAAATCGGCCATGCTGCGGCAATGCACCGTGGAGAGCGCCGAAACAACTGCCCTGCTTCACCTCCGTCAGCGCACCAATCTTGGCGGAGTCGCGCTGGGCTGGGAGTGGTACGGGCAGCGCAATCCACAGTTTCCTCGCGGCACTCCGCTTTACATCTCAACCCAGGATGAGATTGGAGATGTACAGCTCGATCCGATCGCTGCCTTCACTCATGAGACTTCCGTTTCTCCTTCGCCGCGACGCTACCGGCTCAAGCTGAACCTCTGGTACACGCCAGAAGAGACGGATTGCGGAATCCATACCGGACACAAGTTTCTCGAAGTCCATACCCAGGTCCTGGGCACGGGCCACATGCAGAAGTTTCGGGAGAACAACTCAGACACGCTCTACGAAGACGTTACGATGTCTCCGGGATACACTCACGACCCGTTCTTCACAGTCGGAAATGACCGCGGCTTTCGCTATCCGTGGCACCGCTATTACGCAGCAACGGATTGCGTCTGGATGGCGGTCGAACTGCATCCGTTGTAAAGGCAACGCTGTTCACACGTGAAGATGGCAAGCCCATCAGCCCATCGTCCCGAAGATTCGCCTCCTGAAAGAACCTCCTGCCCGAAAGTCTTTCTGGAAGTGAAGAAATTTGAGGAGCTAGTAGACGCGTTGCCTACTCACTTGTGCCCATTGGTCCTATTCCTTTATGGGTGCGGCGTGCGCTGCGGTAGGACTCGGAAAGTTAGAATTGGTCAAGCCCGAGGACGGACACGCATGGCACAGGTATAGTGGGTTGATCGTGCGCGATCTGCGGCGATCCGCGATCCACAATCTTGTGAACGCAGGCGTACCGGAACGAGTAGCAATGATTTCCGGGCACAAAACTCGGGCTGTTTTCGACCGCTACCCTATCGTGTCCACGCACGACGTGACCAACGCGATGCGCCGAGTCGAATTTGCCAGTTTGCAGGGCCGCAAGAAAGACAGTGCAAAGTTAGGCAAAACACCACCCGTAGTCGCCGTAATTCATTGACGGGCGCGTAGCTCAATTGGCAGAGCAACTGACTCTTAATTCCCGCATAAAAACGCGGGAAACTAACCGTTAGTTGTTACAAACAAACAACTTATAAACCATCGTCCCGCACAGAGACTGTCAAAATCGCCGTTCAAACCGGTTCAATGCGTTCAATGACTTACGAACATGCTCTTTTTCGTGCGACACAAAAGTCCCCACATTCGGATTCCCGAATCTGACCACTACTGTCTCGGCCGTCGTGCTGCAAACAATTATCGCGAACATCCAAACCAACAACCCAACCCACAATGCTACAGAGAAACCTTATGAGGCAGTCGCCAGATGTAAGGGATAAAACCTCAATGCGCCGGGCAAGACTGCGACACTCTTGGCCGCGAATTCCACGATCACGGGATTCGCCATGAAGAAGGCCGTGGCGTTAGTCCCTTAGGTTCCGCCATGTCATGTATCGGAGACGCTTCCGCTGTCAACGTGGCCTCGGATTACTTCCGCTATATCCGTTCGCCGTTCGGGATCACTTCCCGATTGCCGACAAATCCGTCAACAATGAGACCGCAGGGCGGGAGTTATGCCCTTAACGTCGGCCTGTCGTTTTGGTGCTGTCGAACGAAGCCGACGAACAGAAGGTTAGTGAAACAGCCCCGACTTCTTGCCGTACAGTGAGTGGATCGTGCGCACGATGGCGACGGCGCTCAGGTACGCCACGAGCACGCCGATACCGGCGCGCACGCCAGCCGCCAGGAGCATGAACTGCAGTCCACCTCCCACGAGGTAGTGCAATGGGCTCAGTATCCACCGATGCAGTTGCACGCGAAACAGGTCTTTTATGCCGCGGGCTCTGTTCGCGTAGGTGTGCAACCCGGCAAACACGGCGAGGCTAATCGCTCCATCAACGATCGCGGTTACCATCACTGTGGTCAAACGCGTCGGGAGGTTTGGCTGAAGGGCCTGGATGATGAGCGCGGTTGCGGCCGTGGAGACGATGTCCGCGAGGATGATGTTGGCGTTGATGTTCCACAGGCGGTTGGTCTTGTAGCGGCTCAGTGGCTGCATCCGAAACCGGATCGGTCTGGTCCGCATACAATCAGTGTACGGTAAGCTGCGGACACCAGGCAGCGAGCGGGTGAGAGTTAGTGGACTTCATCGGATTGATCGTCGCGCATGGCTACTGGATCGTGTTGGCGGTGGCCTTCGCGGATCAGTTTGGAACACCTGTACCGGCGATCGCAATCTTGCTGACCGCTGGCGCTCTCGCTGGACAAGGCCATCTGAGCTTTGCCGGCGTCCTGGCGGCGGCGTGGGTGGGCACGGTGGCCGGCGACGCGGTCCTCTACCAATGCGGACGATGGCGAGGGGGGCCGCTCATGCGTCGCCTGTGCTCTTTTTCTCTGGCGCCCGACACCTGCGTCCGTAAAACAGAAACCTCTTTTCAGCGGCTCGGCTGGAAGGCCCTGGTCGTCGCGAAATTTGTCCCCGGGTTGGCTCTCTTTGCGGCGCCCGTGGCGGGCGCCCTCCGGATGCCGTTCGCGCCGTTCCTCGTCTTCGACAGTCTCGGCAGCCTCTTCTATAACGTGGTCGTGATCGGTCTCGGCTTCGCTCTCCACGATCAACTCGACCGTGTCGTGGGTTGGTTTCACGCGCTCGGGAGCGCCGCGATTCCTGTCGTGGCCGGGGCAATTTTGGCCTACTGGGCATGGCGCATCATCCAGAAGCGTCGTGTCATTCGCGCGCTACGTTGCAGGCGCCTCACCCCGGATGCGCTACGACTTCGGCTTCAGTCCGGCGACCCGGTGCGCATCCTCGACTTGCGGACGGCGATCAGTTACGAGGCGAGTCGGCAAACCCTGCCAGGAGCTATTCGCGTGGACCCGGAGGAGTTGGACACGCGCCACAGCGACATTCCCCGTGACTGCGACATCGTGCTGTACTGCACATGCCCAAACGAGACCACCAGTGTGCGCGTGGCTCTGGCCCTCAAGAAGCGGGGCATCGAGCGAGTGTTTCCGCTCGAGGGCGGCCTTGAGGCTTGGGTATTGTGCGGCTATCCCATCGAGGTCACGCCACCCAAGACCGTCACGCACGCGGACGGCTGATCCCGAGCGACGAAGTTCCATTTCACTTACGTGCGAGCATACGATGCCATGTTGGCGGAGGTTTGCTGGAGTACAACTAGACTCTGGTCATCGAGAGACGGAGATGTGCCGCGAAATGCACTCACTGCCGTCATAAGGGCTTGACCTGCAGCGCCAGGCGAATCGGTCGCGAGCGAGGGTAGTTGTCCTGCTAAGTGCAGCAATCCGTCATGGCCGAGCTCATTGTCGGTCTCGTTCGTAGATTCGCTGATTCCATCGGTATAGAGGACCAAGAGATCACCTTGTCCTAGCCGTACGGCGCTTTGCACGTAGTCTGTGCCGGGGATCAGTCCGAGCGGGACACCTTCCATCGCGGCTTGCCTGTACGGCGTTTCGTCGTGGAGCCAATCCCATGTTTTCTCGGCTGCGTGATACCAAAGGGCTTCGGGATGACCGGCGTTAGTAAAAACGAGTTCGCCGGTCTTACAGAAATAGCCGAATACCGCCGCAGTGGCGTACTGCACGTTCTTTGCATCGTCATTACTACGGAAGGCCTCGTTCATCTCCCTCATGAGAACGCTCTGATCCAACGCGTTCATGTGTTTTCGCAACAGATCTCGCAAGGTGGTAGCGGTCGCGCTGACGGCCTGTCCGTGGCCGGCAACATCTGCTAGGACAACGCGCGACAGCAAACCCTTAGAGCACACAGCCAGGTAATAGACGTCACCTCCCGCCGTCGCAGGTTGCAACGGTCTCGAATGAACCCAACCGATGAAGCCCGGAACCTCCACCGTCGATTCTGCGGCGCTGTTTCCACCCCAAACCTCCGTGCAAACTAATCTGTGAACGGCTTCTGGGTCTGGGACGATTCTCGCAGGAGTGTTGAACCTGCCATCCGAAGTGACCATGTCTTGCTGCTCTCCTTGCGAAAACAGTTAACCCAAGTGAGGTATCCGATTCTCAACATCTAATCGCACTCGCCTTTGAGACGCTCGTGCGGGTCAGCTTGATCTACTCGGAGTTTGCGATGGGAATGGCGCCTTCCAGTATCTCTCGTTAGGCCCTGAGCCAGTCTTCGTCGGCGCGCCCGTGTTCCTTGCCGCGCAGTTCGTAAAGTTCGTCGGCGCGCCGGCTTATTTGTTCTTCAAGGCTGGGTGCAATGTTCTCTCCACCTGACGTACCTTCCTTGCTTTTGACAACGTCTTCCTTGGATTCGAGCTTTTGGCCCACCTTTGTACGATTCACCAATCACCTCTCTCACGAGTTTTGGAAACGTTGTGTACGATGCGCAGTGCCGAACAAAGTTCCCGTTTTGGGCGGAAATAAAATGCGGTCGTAAATGAAACATTGAGCCGCCCGTTGAATCTACCCAGTGCTGAGATTTCTAGTCGCCCTGGGGGGCAGGAGGACGATTGACCGCGTCAGAATCTGGCGGAAAGAGGGATGAAGCATCATTAGTAAAGCGAATTAGAGATGGAGAAAGCGAACTATTTTGCGAGATGGTCAGGGATTGCCAGCGGGCCCTCTATACGGCTGCGTTTTCCATTCTCCGAGACGCGGCCGATGCGGAAGAGGTTTGTCAGGAGGCCATCGCGAAGGCGTGGGCCGGATTAAGCAGGTTTCGAATGGAATCGAAGTTTTCGACTTGGCTGGTTCAGATCACGATGAACGAGGCCCGAATGCGGCTGAGGAAAGACAGAAAGCATCGTTTCCGGTCAATCGATGAGAGTGTCGAGACGGGGAGGGGGATCTACGTGCCTGAGCAGTTAATCGAATGGCGGAGGATACCTTCGAAGGAATTGGAGCGCAAGCGGATGAGGGAAGCGCTCGTTCGTGCCTTCGAATGCTTACCCGAGAAGTACCGCGAAATATTTGTGCTTCGTGATGTGCAGGGACTGACGATCACACAAACGGCGAAACTCGTCGGGATTACGGAGAGTACGGTGAAGACACGCCTGTTGCGAGCTCGATTGCGGATGCGAGATCTGTTGTCGGCCGAGGTGACACTGAAGCCCAAAGCGCCCGTGGTGCTAAAAAGGGCTGCTGCCGTTCCGTGCGTCCTCGTCTGGCGCAGGGTCTCAGATTTTGTCGACAACCAAGTAAGTTCGTCCACGCGGGAAGCCATCGAGCTACATATCGTTGACTGCGCACCTTGCAAGGCGGTTGTGGACGGGGTTCGTAACGTGGTCCGGCTCTTCGGTGATCCACGTTTATTCCCCCTTCCTAGAGGTTTCAGACGTCGATCACTGCAGAAGGTTCGATCTCACATATTGAGTCTGCGTCGAAAAGGAGCACCATCGCGGGCACGGGGTTCCCGGTAGGAATGCCATCGAAATCTAGCGGCCCAACTGAACGATGAATGTACTGTTGAGACCGCCGTTGCCGTCGTGGATCTTGTGCGGATTCCCTGGGTCGTCGAGCCAATGCTGACCATCGAGCAGCAATTTATAGGCGTATCGTCCATTCGGCAGTTGTAAGGGCGCGGATTGCCAGTATCCGGGCTCAACGGAAGCAACTGGAATGCCAGGGGCCTGCCAATTGTCCCAGCTTCCCAGTACTTGCACCTTCGACGCCGCGTGGTCGTGCAGCGAGAAAGTGATTCCGTTGGACGACAGGAGCGGTGTTACTTGCCAAGCAGCGCGACCGTGCCGTTCTGCCAAAGCGCGGGCCACAGCTTGCCCTGGGCTAACCGCTCCTGCTCCTTGACGTTCCTGGTCCGCACCGGGCACGGAATGGGCAGTCTCCTTCAATACATCGCGCACGAGAAGCGGCGAAAGCGCAGGATTGGCTTCGAGAACGCATGCAATCGCACTGGCGACGATTGGCGCCGCGAAGCTCGTCCCTTCGACATGCTGATAGTGCGTAGTGATGAGCTTCAGTTCGACGATGCGGTGTTGAGCAAATGGATCGTCGGGAGTCCGCCGAGCGAAGAGATTCTCCGCTTCATGAGCGATCGACGTGCCGGGAAGAACCGGGACGGCCACCCAAATGCTCGGCGCGACGAGATCTGGTTTCGGCACTTCATTACTTCCGGCTCCGTAGTTGCTGTGCCAAACCGATATCTCGTCATGGCTGAACACGTTCTTGTCATCGAGTCCGCCGACAGTCAAGGCCAAAGGAGCGGTTGCAGGCGGCAAGAGACGCCGCTGACCATCGTTGCCCGCAGCCGCGACCACGTTGATGCCCACTTCTACTAGGGCCTCTACCGCTTTGTCGACAGCATTTCCTGCGAGCGGCGAAACCGGATCCCCACTCACTGAGAGGGAGACGATCCGAACTCCCAACTCCGGGCCTTGTTCTCTGAGCCAAGTCAAGGCCCGCTGGATATTCGCGCTGGAGATATGTCCGGATGAATCACGTACCTGAATGAGTACCAATTCAGCTGCATGAGCAAGCCCAGAGTAAAGGCCGTGACTGAGAAATCCGTTGCCAGCGGCCACTGTACTGGTCATCGTGCCATGCCACTGCCAAGAGCGCGCACCATCCCAGTCGGGCCATTTCGGCGTGTCCCCCCGCTCAAAACCGAATACGGACACAGGGTCATGAGTCGCGTCAGCCCAAACACGAATGCGATTACGCGGCCGCACAAGATCGGGATGCGGATAGAAGCCGGAGTCCACCAAAGCAAGGGTCACGCCCCGGCCGGAGAATCGGGGGTCCGCGTGAAGTCGAAGGCGTGTGGGCAGAACTCCGAATGCGGCTTCCGCATCGAGTGGCCATGCCGTCTGAATCGCTTCATGGAGGGCCGCGTCTCCCTTCGCAAGCAGCGTCCGCAGCAGATTTTGCTGGACGCATGCTGGACACCCACCATCGTCACGATTCCAGAACGGATACCATCGGGCTTCGGCGAGCTGAGCTTTGCTGACAGAATTCCCGCACACCGAGCATTGTCCGAGTGTGCTCGTTGGCATATTGCGCACCCATCGTCCGGTGAGATGCCGGTGGCAAGAGATAGTTTCGTTCGGGACGCGACCTCCGTCGTGAAACCTATCGCGTACGCGGGACTCTTATTCGACATGAGGAGACGTGTAATAACACTTGGTCTGCTGATGGCGCTGTCGCTTGCCGGGACGAATCCTCGCAGGCATCCGCTCGGAACTGTCTCGGCGGGCAGAACTCGGCCTATCTTAAGCGTGCTGCGGGGCAGCGGGTGGATTGGTATCCCTGGGGCGTGGAGGCTTTCAACCGCGCGAAAGAGTTGGACCGCCCGATTCTTCTGGATGTCGGCGCGATTTGGTGTCCATGGTGCAGCCTCATGGACCGGGACACCTACACAAATCCTGAGACTGCGGACTACATAAATCAACACTTTGTCGCCGTGAAAGTCGACTTCGATGCTTCGCCCAAGCTGGTGGCGCAACTGCAGCGGGCCCAAGCGATACTGAATCGGCCTTCGGGATTACCTCTCACATCTTTCATCACGCCAGACGGCAGGTTGTATTTTGGCGCGGGATACCTGCCCTCCGAAGGCAAAGGCGACAAACAATCGTTCAAAAATGCGGCAGAACAGGCGCTTAAGGAATACGCAAACAAGCAAAAGATCAATGAAGAATCATTCCAACTGGAGGTTGCGAAGTGATCAGGAAAAATATGTTCGTGCACGCACTTGTGCTGCTATGGCTGGGCCAACAGACCCTGTTCGGAATTGACAACCTAAAGCTCAATTCAAAGCTCGACTATCAAAGCGATAGCCTGGATGGCCCTCTAGTCACTGGGGATGATGCACAATCGGGGTTTGTCCCCGGCAAGACTAACTATGTCATCATCTATGGCGAAGGTTGCTTCAACTCCAAGAGACAGGCGCGTCGAACCGTCGATCTCTATAACAAGTACCGCAATCACGTACACTTCGTCGTGGTTGACTTGGACGTCAAGCGCTCGCCCGGGCAACAGCAACTGGTGAAGCAGTATTATCAAGGCTCGATTCCCCACGTGTTGGTTCTGGACGCAAACGCGAAGCCGCTCTACAACTCCCCGGGTGAAGTCGACTCCAAGCATGTCGAGGCTGTCTTTGAACAATCGTTCAACGAGCCTGCAGAGGGCACAAAATAATGCGAAACTCGGCAGTTGTAACCTTTCCTTATCCTTAGAATCTGATGACCAGTGAGATCGGAGCGCTCGATGAAGGGGAAGTTTGTGCTAGTAACGGGTGCGAATGGGGGCCTTGGGACTTATGTCACCCGAGCCTTTCTCGACGCTGGCGCAACCGTGATAGGCACATCACGGAAGATACAACAGGCTGAATTCATCAACCCAACCTTCACCGCACTGCCAGCCGAGATTTCTACTCGTGAGGGCGCCAGGGTCCTCATCGATCAGGTCATGACGCGTTTCGGAAGGCTCGATGTTTTAGTACATACGGTCGGTGGGTTTGCTGGGGGGAGGTCGATCGCAGAAACCGACGACGCCACTTTTCAGCGGATGCTTGATCTCAATCTTAATTCTGTATTTCACATTCTAAGGGCATCGATTCCGGTCCTTCGGCAGACGGGCAACGGTCGCTTGATTGCGATTGGGAGCCGTGCGGCATTGGAGCCCGGGGCAGGCGTAGGGGCGTATAGCGCTTCAAAGGCTGCGATGGTGTCTCTAATCAGGACCGCGGCGCTGGAAAACAAAGATGCGGGCCTGACGGCGAACGTGATCTTGCCGGGCACCATGGACACCCCGGCCAACCGTGAGGCAATGCCAAACGCGGACGTCTCCAAGTGGGTAAGGCCGGCCGCGGTCGCAAGCCTGATCACATGGCTGGCCAGCGATGCCGGCCGAGACATCAGCGGAGCAGTAATCCCGGTTTATGGCAGCGATGTTTGAGACCTTGGCCAAAGCGTTCGTGTACACGCTCGAGACTTACGCCTGTCTCGGACTGATATTTGCTGTACCGTTCGTCTGGCTTGGAGTGCAGCGGTTGGACTCTGCGGCCCGAGGATCAGGAATTGCCTTTCGGTTGTTGATCTTTCCCGGCGTCGCGGCACTTTGGCCGATGTTCGTTTTCCGCCTGAGGCTAGGGATTGTTGAGCCCGATCCAGCGAAAATACGCGACGGATAATAGCAGATTTCAGCACAGATAATTAATGATTCAGCCACTCAGAACCGTGCATTGGCGTACATTCCTGGCGCTCGCGTTCATCCTGCCCGCGATCTTGTTGGTCGGGCTGCGAGCGAGGCCGCCACATGTGAGACGCGCATTTCGCGTTTCTGATCTTCCGGCTGGCGCTTACATGGTGAGGGAGTCGGGTGGGTTGTGGCGGAAGCATGCCGTGCAGTCAATGTTCTATAGCATGCCAGATCGTCCGCAGGATATCTACGTCGCATTGCGGCCCACTGAAGAATTGAACGAACCAGACCTGTTGTTTTATTGGACGACGATCGCACCGCCGGGCAACACCCTGCCTGAGGATGCACATCTGGTAGGCGAATACGCTGCGGGAAAGGCCTTTCTTCTTCCGATGGATGAAAAAAGATCTGGCTACCTCGTCCTGTTCAGCCTGGCTCACCACTTGGTTGTTGACAGCGGCAAAGTGGAGAAGCTGCCATGAGCGTTCAATATGCCGCGGTCAGCTGGAATCGGCAGAAGAAGATTTACGACGCTACGCTTGTCCTGCTGCTGGTTCTCTACATTTGTCTCTTTGCCGGTGTCGGGGCTTGGCGCAATCCGAACGCGACGGCAGAAACGCTGTTGATTCGCGCCTTGGGTACCGCCGCGTTCCTGCTGTTAACCGTTGTGCTGTGCATTGGCCCGCTGGCAAGACTGGATCGGCGCTTTCTTCCTCTGCTGTATAACCGCCGACACTTGGGCGTTACGACTTTCCTGGTGGGACTCGCACACGGAGGGTTCGCGCTGTTCCAGTTTCACGCGCTAGGCAACGTGAATCCGCTCGTCAGCTTGTTCATCAGCAATCCGCGTTACGGCAGCGTTGCTGATTTTCCGTTTCAGTCATTGGGGTTCTTTGCGCTGATCATTCTTTTTCTGATGGCTGCCACGAGTCACGACTTCTGGCTTCACAACCTCTCGGCTCCGACCTGGAAACGGTTGCACATGCTGGTCTACGTAGCGTACGGGCTTTTGGTTGCGCACATTACGCTAGGCGCCTTGCAGTCGGAAACGAGCCCCGTGCTCGCAGCGGCGCTGATCTTGGCGGTAGCAGCAGTGGTCTCGCTCCATATTGCAGCGGCTTTTTGCGAGAGAAAGATTGACCGGGCAAGAGTCGATGCTCGCGCCGACGGTTTTGTTGAAGCTTGCAAAGTCGATCAGATCTCCGAAAAGTGCGCCACGATTTTGTCTCTCTCCGGCGAACGCGTCGCGATCTTCCGCTATGATGGCAAAATTTCTGCGATCTCTAACGTTTGCCAGCACCAGAACGGACCGCTCGGAGAAGGTCGGATCATCGACGGCTGCGTGACCTGTCCCTGGCACGGGTATCAGTACCAGCCGGAGTCAGGAGCAGCGCCAGCGCCATTCACCGAGAAAATCCCAACTTTCCGTACGAAGGTTGTCGATGGCATTGTGCTTGTCCATCCCCGCCCTAACCCACCCGGAACCTATGTCGAGCCCGCTGTGATCGAAAATACCGAGGCGCAAGAGCGATGAGCGACTTCTATGTTGGTTATCTGCCGCATGCGCCACGCCCGCAGGCAACGTTCATAAGAAGAGTTGTTGTTGTGCTGGGCTTGCTACTGGTGACAAGCGCCCTAGTGTTGGTCTTTGGACAAATGCCGTTCGACAATTCGGCCTTCGAATATGGCAAGCTGCATACCTTTGAAGGAATCGTCGAAGCTCAGCCTTATCCCACATTGCTAGTTGAGCGTCCGGGAGCAATCGGGCGAGAAGAAAAATATTCAAGATATCTGATGGTCGCTCCGGGAAAGCACGCGGCAGACGATTTGGTGGCGGGTCTCGACGGGAAGCAGGTTCGTCTGCAGGGACAACTGATCTATCGTGAAGGTGGAACGATGATTGAAGTCGTGCGAGGCTCAATCGGGTCGGTCGATGCTGTTCCCGCGACCAAGGAATCCATCCGGGACCTCGGCCCCGTGATCGTTACTGGCGAGATTGTTGATAGTAAGTGCTACCTGGGAGTGATGAATCCGGGCAGGGGAAAGGTTCACCGCGACTGCGCGGCGCGCTGTCTGAGCGGAGGAATTACTCCCATTTTCGTTTCTAGCAATGGAGGGGACCGGTACCTCTTGGTAGGCCCCGATGGAGCAGCGATTGGGCGCGATGCGTTGCGCGAGTTTGTGGCCGAACCGATCACCGTTCGAGGTGAGCTACTACAAAAAGGCGAAAAGCCGTTGCTCAGGATCGACACACGAAAACTGCGCCATACGCCAGCAGGATCGAAATAGACTGCTATTAGGACACCGACGAACGAAAATGGGTAAAGCGTTTGTCTTCAGACCTTCAAGAAACGGGCTCGCAAGCGCGGATGCAAGGTCTCCAAGTCCATGAGCGTGAGGAAGTCAATCGTTTTGAACTCGCGGTCGATTGCCGGAGGTCCACAGATTCTGGCTCCCACTGCCAAGTACGCGCGCAACAACTTGGGAGCCTTACAACTTGCGTTCCCCGGAAAGACTAGAGGCATTGCGAAATCCGCATTCGGGAGGGTGCGCAGGCTAGGTTCCACTATGTGTTTCTGCAAAGTTCGATACACGGCGCTGCCATGTCTTGGATCTTGCGAGGTCAACGACGAGCAGCCGATTAGATAGCGACCACGGCGGCGTAAAGCATATTGGGCGATGCCCCGCCACAGCAGGTTCAACACGTCGGCGGATCGGTGATCGCGGTGCACACAAGCACGTCCCAACTCGATCATAGAGTCGCGTAGTTCCCCGTAGGGCGTAAAGTCGAATTCACGTTCGCTGTAATAACCGAAGTTTGCGGACGCCATCATGCCGCTCTGGAGCCGGTATGTCCCGACAACCTGCCGTGAACCTGCGTGTTCCACAATGAGGTGGTCACAAACCGCGTCGAACCGGTCGATGTCATAGCCGGTGGAGCGGGATGTGTCGAGGCCCTCGTCCAACTCAAGGTTGAACACTTGGAAACGCAAACGGAACGCCGCCATACGATCTGCCTCGGACGAGGCTAGGCGCACCAAGTACGGGTCTTGCACTCCGATCGGACCACAGGTCTCTGCCTTGCGATCCTCATCCGATAGCAACCGGAACGAGGTCTGTGTCGAAATCGCACTCACGGTAACCGTCCTGGTGACCCCCAATTCACTGTCACTAGTCTTCGGATGCGTGCGACCGGGAAAAGTGACACACTGCGCTATGTAGGTTGGGGACGACCACCGAAAGAGTACAGGAGCCTGGAATGAACTGGAGCCTCATGCGGAATCAATGTCACTTTTGGCCGCCTAGCGAATCTCACGACTTTGGGCAACGCAGGAATGCCTCGGAGTCACCTTTAAAGAGCGTAGGTTAAACCTCAAGCCATTCTCATGAAACGGACTATGACCAGGCCTCTTCTTGTTGTCAGTTGGATCTGCAGACTTGTCGCCGCCATCATTCTGCTACAAACATTGTTCTTCAAATTCACGGCGGCGCCGGAATCGGTCTACATCTTCACCAAACTTGGAACATTCATCAATGCCCACATTCCATTTGCGTCGATCAATACCCTGGAGGTCTCGGGGCGCCTTGGATCGGGGATTATGGAGTTAATCGCCGCCGTCTTGTTGGTCACACCGCGCTTCGTATCGGCCGGGGCGTTATTGGCTATGGTGGCCACGGGCGGAGCGATCGCTTCTCACGTCACTTTTCTCGGTATCGAAGTACAGGGTGACAAGGGGCTCCTTTTTTTCCTCGCCATCGCCGTATTCGTGACCAGCGCGATCGCTTTGGTCCTCCAGCGCATGCAAATTCCAGTGATCGGGAACAGACTCTGACATGAATCCGCCCTCATTGAGTATCGCGGCCCAAGCTGTTCTACAGCAAGGCTGCGTTTTCCTGGATTGCATGGGCGATGAAGTGTACGCTCGCCCGCTTCCAGTGGACTGTGCGGCCTCGATCGGTAAGCACTACAGGCACGTGCTAGATCACTTCCTCTGCCTGAGAGAAGGAATTCGGACTGGCAAGGTCGATTACGATCAACGGGACCGGAACCCGGAACTGGAAAGCTCCGTGGCTGCTTCACGTCGCTTGACTGAAGATCTGATCGATCAATTCGGAAGCCTCTCCGATGAAAGCCTCCACCGCGAATGCGCTGTAACCTATAGCGTGGCATACGGTAAGAACGATTTGGAAGGGGCACCTTCCAACGTAGCTCGCGAAATTATGTTTTGTATCGGGCACGCCATTCACCACTACGCCATTCTCAAGCTCCTATGCTCCGGCGTCGGAGTGATCTTACCCCGCGAGTTCGGCATTGCGCCCTCCACTTTGAAGCATTTGCGGGGTGAAACGGTGAATCGGTCGTAACTTGGAGATTGCACTGTCGAACTCTCGGGCAGGAAACGGTGGATCGCCGGTTTTATGTGCACCTTGAGTCTCATTACGCGCGACGGCGGTTACCTGCTTGCGATGAACCGCGACGAGAAAAACGAACGTAGCGCGGGAGAGCCCCCCGAGACCCATCTGCTTCGCGGCATTTCGGTCATCTATCCAAGTGACGGGGCCGCTGGGACTTGGGTTTCGGTCAATTCTTATGGCAACGCCTTCGCCCTGCTGAACTCCAACGCCGTTCTTCCAAACAGTTTGGACTGCACAAAAACGCGAAGCCGAGGGCAGATCATTCCAACTCTCGGACCTTCATCTTCGCTGGCGGAAGTGCAGAAGACGGTGCGCGAACTGGACTTGGAAAAGACTTTGCCGTTTCGGCTTGTGGGGGTGTTTCCCTCTGGGAAGACGATTGGAGAGTGGCGCTGGGATTCAGCACAATTTGGATTTCAGGCTCACGGGTGGGACTTGCGGCATTGGTTTTCATCGAGCCTCTCAGACACCGAAGCCGAGAATCGGCGAGGCGCCGTATGCCGCGATGCGCAACACGAATCGGACGCCGGGTCCATAGGGTGGCTCAGAAGACTTCACGCATCACACGCGGGTGGGCCAGGTCCGTTCAGTTTGTGTGTACACCGGCAAGAGGCCGCAACCCTGAGTTATAGCGAAGTCGCATGTACCGCGGAAGAGATTCATGTGACGCATTTGCGCGGCTGTCCGTGCACAAGCGTTGAGCTTAATACGATAAAGATTCAGCGAATGTACTGCGCCAATGCGCATGCTTCGACTGCCAGCAATCTCGCGGTTTGAGTGGATGCTGTCGTCATGCCTCTCGCCATGGAACTCGCTTCTTCCCAATCCAGGCAATCGTTGGGGAGCGCCTTGAATCGTGTGCATCGCAAGCTCGTCGGCCGCTGGAGACGCTTGTCGCGCTGGGAGTTCTGGCCTCCCTACTTGTTTTATCCGCCGGTGGTCGCCTACATCGTTTATCTGGGAATCAAGTTTCGAAGTTGGACGTTGTTTACCGCGGCGAATCCAGCGATCCCGGCCGGCGGATTCGTTGGGGAGTCCAAACATCAAATCCTTGCGCACTTGCGAAATGCTGATTCCTGGCTACCCCGTTTCACTATTCTCGATTCGGCGGATCTTGCCCAGCGCGTCGCTCAGGCCGAGGAATTCATGCGCACTCACGGCTTGCAGTTTCCCATTGTCTTGAAACCAGACGCAGGACAGCGGGGGTCAGGCGTCAGCATTGTGCGTTCATCGCCGCAATTGCGGGAATATCTGACTCAGGCGTCTTTCCCGGTAATATTGCAGGAATACGTACCAGGCGAAGAATATGGGGTGTTTTATTTTCGGTATCCGGGTGCGGCACGGGGTCGGGTATTTTCGGTGACGGAAAAGCGCATGCCTGTGCTGACCGGTGATGGTAAACATACTCTGGAAGAGTTGGTTCTCGCCGATGATCGCGGGGTTTGTATGGCAGACTTGTATTTACGCAAGAATTCAGAGCGCGCTCAACATGTGCCCGCGGCGGGAGAAAGAGTGCAGTTGGTCGAGATTGGGACCCATTGTCGAGGAGCCATATTTCTCGACGGAGGCGACACAATTACCCCGGCTTTGGAAGAAGCCATAGAGCAAATCGTCCGATGTTTCGACGGATTCTTTTTTGGACGCTTGGATGTTCGTGTTCCCTCCCGGCAATGCCTTATGGCGGGACGCAACATGAAGGTTGTCGAGCTGAACGGTGTTACTTCGGAAGCAACCCACATCTACGATCCTAAATTCGGCCTGTTAGACGCGTATCGCGTGTTATTCGAACAATGGCGAATCGCGTTTGAGATTGGGAACATGAACCGTGCACGGGGTGCCCGACCAACCCCAGTAGCTGAACTGATCCGAGCAACACTTGAGTATCGACGCGTGTCGAAGGGCTATCCGGAATAGAAAAAGCGACAGGGATGGAGATAGGTTGAGGCTAAAGCTAAAGATCAACTTTTCGATCTCAGTTCATAGCGGTGGATTCGGATGTCCTGAGGGCGAGGAGAGGTTTGCCGTAGCAATCGATGAACATCAAATTGACGAGAGGGCAGTGGCGCTGACTGAGGCCCCGTAACTGGTGTAGATTTAACATGCGAAAGCTAGAGCTGGCGCTTCTTCTTGCCTTGCTGGTCACATCCGGGGGGACCGGTTCCCGGGCGCAGGACAAGCATGCCGAATCCCGCGCGACTGTCGAAGTTGTACCCGACCGGAACGGCACCGTACAAATCACCGACCGCGGGCGCATAGTGACGGTGCCTCAGATGGCGAGCCAGACCGGCATCGAGGCTGTTCACATCGCCGCCGATGGCCGGACCGCTGGCTGGCTTGCAGATTTCAAAGACCCGGACTCAGAGAATCCTTACGCAGGGGAGCTGGTGATCTGGCGCGGTGGGCGGGTCATACGCGTCTTCCTCAGTGAGCAGTCCTTTTATAGCTGGTCCTTCAACGAAAACGCCACGCTGGTCGCGTACCATACCGGGCCGCGGCACGGCGAGACCGTTCCGCATTGCGAGCTGCACGACATAAAGACCGGGCGCCAACTCGCGCAGTGGGACGGCGACCTGGATGATCCAATTGCGCGGCCGTCCTGGGCGGCGCACCTGTCGCGGTAATAAACCGCGCGAACGATGCGGGTACGGACCGCCGCGACGTGCATTACGAATTTGATCTTGGTTGTTCCCGTGCGGCATTAGCCGGCTGTGCGATCGCCGTCGAAGCCTGTGACCGCGCGATTGGCCGTACACCGTAAATATCCTCCACCAACGCCCGCAGCATTTCGGCCACGCTCCAAGCCTGTGCAATGCATCCTCGGGGTTGCTGTGGTGCGTCTCCATCGAAGATCTCAGAGATTTGACCGAGTCCGCCGTCGGCAAGGTGATCACACAGCGGTGCCAGCCACTTTGACGCCTGGCGGCGAGCCGCGTCGCTGCCGTCATTCACCGCTATATATGCGGTGATGAACGGTCCCATCAGCCACGGCCAAACCGTTCCTTGGTGATAGGCACCGTCGCGTTCGAATGGACTACCTGTGTATCGACCGCGATACTGTGGATCGCTTGCAACGAGGCTGCGCAATCCATACGGAGTCAACAGCTGTTGCCGAACTGTCTCCACCACGGCCGAGGCGCGCTCGGCTGACAACATACTGTGCGCAAGACTGACGGCGAAGATCTGGTTCGGGCGGATCGACGGATCTACCGTCTTACCGCTTACCACGTCGTACAAGCACCTGCTGTTTTCATTCCAGAAAAGGCGATTGAAGGTCTCGCTCGCAAATGCTGCCATCCCGCGATACATTCGCCCACTCGCGTCGTCGCCGAACCGCAGCGCCAGTTCCTCCATGATGCAAAGTGCGTTGTACCAAAGCGCCTGAATTTCGACTGGCTGGCCTCGGCGCGGCGTTACCACCCAGTCGCCGACCTTGGCGTCCATCCAAGTGAGTTGGACACCTTGCTCCCCCGACGAAAGCAGTCCGTTCGCATCCACTTTGATTCCATAGCGCGTACCGCGAATGTGCCAATTAATAATGTCCACCAACACGGGGTAGAGTTCGGTACGTACAGACTCAAGGTCACCTGTGTGCGCGAGGTACGCGCGAACCGCCTCAAAGAACCACAGCGTGGCGTCGACCGTGTTGTATTCGGGTGTCTCGCCGGCGTCAGGGAAACGGTTCGGCAACATACCGCGATCAACGTGCTTTGCGAAGGTGCGCAGAATGCTGCGTGCTATTTCGTGCTTCCCGGTCGTAAGTGTCAGGCCGGGCAGAGCCACCATCGTGTCGCGCCCCCAGTCGCTGAACCAGTGATACCCGGCGATGATCGTCTTTTGGTCTCCACGGGAAACGATGTACTGGTCGGCTGCGGCGACTAGACTTCGGACGACACTATCCTCAACGGGAGACGCCATTTCAGTATCGCGACGGCGACTCGTCTCCGCCTGTCTGTACTCCGGCACTCGGGAAATGTCACGCTGATCTGTCGAGGCAATGACCGAAGCGGCTGCGTACACCGGCAGGTCGAATCGCAAGACGAAGGGGCTGAATAAGTCCTCAGTAAAATCGAGACCGCGCTCGCGCTCGACATCGTATTCAAAGTTGCGATACCAGTCACCGGTTTTTCGCAGCTCAACCGCGTTGTGCGCTAGGTGGAGGGAAGGGAGGCCCTGGTAAGGATTTATACTCACCGATCCTGACTGCTCTTCGAGCCCAGAATTGATCGCTCCATTCTCGTGAGTCGTGCTGTGATAGTCGCGGAATGCGATTAACGGCCTGAGCTCAAGCCACAATCGTTTCGATTGTTCTGGATGATTCTTCTTTTTCAGTTCGTATTGCACGACGGTGCTGTTCTCCCCAGAAATCATGAAGACAGTCTTCTCGATTTCGACTCCTTCGACTTCGTAGGTGAAAACGGGGAATGGATCGAGGCGGAACCGTTTGAGATAGCGGAACCCTTGTGGGTGAACGACACCGGGGTAGCGGTTTGCCGAGAGGCTAAACGACTGGGCGTCGATAAACAGCGTTTCCTCAAGCTTGGAAAGGAGTAGGAGCCGTCCGACCGGCGGCTTCGTGGCCGCCACCAGCAGGCCGTGGTAGCGTCGGGTGTTCAAGCCGATGATCGTGGAAGAAGCGAAGCCGCCGATACCGTTGGTTTCCAGCCACTCGCGCCGCAACGCAAATTCGAGGTTGCTGCATGTTTGTTGTTCAAACTGAATCATAGATGCTCTGACCTTGAGGGCGTGCCGATCGCCAATTGGGAGTGGGTCTTTTGCTGCTTATTCAGAATTCTGCGACTTGGCAGAAGACTTTGATCGCTCCGCCGGGCTTCGTAAGTTTCTCGAAGAGCTGCTGATAGTTGTCCAGTCCCTTCACAGGATCAGTGAGGAGCTTGCCAAGCCAGCCCGGATATTCCGACTCAGCCTCGGCCATGTCACGCACGCCAAGTTCGAAGTACTCGCGGTTGGCATTGACGGTACCAACCATGACTTTATTTCCGAGAACGAACTCCAGGTTGATCTGATCTGCTGGCACCTGGATCATATTGTTTCCGCCAGTCACGCTGGAGAGCACAAGTACCCCATTCTTTCCGAGAGCGCGCATGCTCTCGAAAACGACCGTGGAATTGCCGGTGGCTTCGAAGATGATGTCGAACGGTCCGCACTGTTTGGACCCGTCGAGAATTGAAAGTTCTTTCGTCGAAAAGTAGCGCGCGCCCAGCTCTTCGATCAGTTCTGAATTCAGGTAAGGTTTGGGAGTCCGTCCAAATGTTGTGACGCCCAGGCCGCGCAGCCGCAACACCAGCGTGGCTAGCAATCCGATCGTGCCCGCGCCCATGACCGCGGCTTTGCGCGGACGCCATACCCTGAGTCTCCGTTGGATTTCATACGCCTGGTAGATTCCTTTCTCGGCGACCGTCAGAGGTTCGAGCACGACTCCAACCTGCTTCAGGCCTTGCGGAATCTTGACGATAAACTCGGCGTCATCGACGTAGTACTCCGTTAGGAAACCGTGCAGAAGATTGATGCCGCGTTCGTAGTATGTATCGTCAGTGGTCATGTCATTGGTGCCGATCAGGTCATAAATGCTCTTGCCCGGCCGTCGCACAGTGGCTACAACATAGTCACCAGGCTTCAGCTCGCCGACATTCGGACCCACGGCTTCCACTTGCCCAAAACCTTCGTGACCGGTCACCAGGAAGTCGTATCCTGGGGGCGCCGCGCCATACTCGGCGGCGTTGATTTCTTTGTCGGTGCCGTCGACACCGACTCGTAGAACTTTCACCAGCACTCCGCGTCCATTCGAGACCTGGTCCAGCGACGGCTTTGGAAGCTCCGCCAAGTGGGCGCTGTTTGGTTTGCCTGGAAATACGCTAATCGCTTTCATTGGGCCTCTCCCGCTGTTAGTCTGCCGCATGTCGAGTTGCCGCTGATTCCGTCTTCTTACCTTGGCGCGACTCGCCGCTTTGCTGCATTAACTTAGTGACGATGCCCGTCCATCCGGTCTGGTGGCTCGCTCCTACTCCGGCTCCTGAGTCACCGTGGAAGTATTCGTGAAACAGGACCAGGTCCCGCCAGTGCGGATCCGTTTGAAACTTCTTGAGATTTCCGAACACCGGCCGTCTTCCTCTTTCATCGCGAAGAAAAATGCTCGTCATGCGGCGCGACAGCTCTCCCGCAACCTCCCACAAAGACAGCATCGTTCCCGATCCTGTCGGAAATTCCACTTTGAAATCGTCGCCCAGGTAATAGTGAAACTTCTGCAGCGACTCCACGAGTAAGTAGTTCACCGGGAACCAGACGGGGCCGCGCCAGTTTGAGTTGCCGCCGAACAGTCCAGTCGATGACTCACCCGGCTCATAATCCACGCGGTGTTCCATGCCGGCAACGTTCAGCTTGTAAGGATTGTCCTGATGAAATTGCGACAGCGCCCGAATGCCGTAGGGTGAAAGAAACTCACGCTCGTCCAACATGAATTTCAGAATGTTGCGGAGCTTGTCCCCGTTCACGATGGACAACAACCTCCGTTCGCCCATGCCTGCAGTACGCATACAAGCAACGTTTTGCCTGAGATCGGGCCGGTTGTCGATAAACCATTCCAGCCGCCGCTTGAAATCGGGCAGTTTGTCAAGAACTTCCGGCTCCAAGGTTTCCACTGCGAACAACGGGATCAATCCCACCATAGAGCGGATCTTCATGGGGAAGTGGGTGCCGTCGGGCAGTTTGAGCACGTCGTAGAAAAAACCGTCTTCCTCGTTCCATAGTCCCATGCCGTCGTGGCCGCGATGACTCATGGCGTCGGCGATGTAGATAAAATGCTCCCAGAACTTGCTGGCCACGTCTTCGTAGCAAGGCTCCTCGGCCGCGAGTTCCAGGGCGATCGCTAACAGGTTCAGTGTGTACATCGCCATCCAACTGGTTCCGTCGGACTGCTCGATGTAGCCACCAGTGGGCAATGGTGCACTACGGTCAAAAACGCCGATGTTGTCCAAGCCCAGGAAACCGCCTTGGAATATATTCATGCCCTCGGCATCTTTACGGTTCACCCACCAGGTGAAATTCAGCATGAGTTTGTGGAAGACACGCTGCAGGAATGCCCGGTCGCCCTTGCCCTTGCGTTTCTTGTCAATCTTGTAAACGCGCCACGCCGCCCACGCATGAACTGGCGGGTTCACATCGCCGAACGCCCACTCGTAGGCAGGAATCTGACCATTGGGATGCATGTACCATTCCCGCAGCATCAACGTGAGCTGTTCTTTCGCAAAGTCTGGATCAACGAGCGCGAGCGGTATGCAGTGGAATGCCAAATCCCAAGCCGCATACCACGGGTATTCCCACTTGTCGGGCATGGAGATCACGTCCGAGTTGTACAGGTGAGTCCACTCGTGATTGCGCCCTTTGAGACGCTCGGCGGGCGGGGAAGGATTGCCTGGGTCGCCTTGCAGCCAGTCTCTGATGATGTAGTGATAAAACTGCTTCGACCAAAGCATTCCTGCAAAGCCCTGACGCATGACGTTCTGTGCATCGGCAGATAGATCATGCGGAATGACCGTGGCGTAGAACTCATCGGCCTCGCGTTGGCGCATCGCAAACATATAGTCGAAGTCGGCAAAAGCACTCTTGCCTTTGAAGTCAGAGTCGGCTAGGCGTAGGCGGACGACAGCGGTCTCGCCTGCACCGAGCGTAAGTTTGTAGTGAGCCGCCGCCTTGGTGCCGGCGAGTCGAGGATTTACCGCTTCATGAGTGCCGTACACGATGTAGTCGTTAAAGCTGTCTTTGACATAGGGAGAGCCGTTGTCGATTCCCCATAGGCGATGCGCATTGGTTTCGTTCTCGGTGAACAGCAGCTCCGGAGAGCCTTCGCAATGCAGCCAGCGGTTGCCGGGCTGGTCGTGATTAAGTTCAATGACTGGGTCGGGCGCCAGTCGTGCTTGCTGCAACTCCGGACGACGGCGTGAACTTCCCCACGACCAGGTGTTACGGAACCACACCGTCGGCAACAGGCGCAGATTGGCTGTTTCCGGGCCACGGTTGGCCACCGTCATTTTGATCAGGATATCCTCGGTGTCCGCCTTGGCATATTCCACGAAGACATCAAAGTAGCGGTTGTCGTCGAATACGCCGGTATCGAGCAGTTCGAACTCCGGCTGGCCCTTGCCACGCCCCCGGTTCTCTTGCGAGAGAAGAGCGTATGGAAACTCCGCCTGCGGATACTTATACAGATACTTCATGTAGGAATGCGTCGGCGTCGAATCGAGGTAGAAATAGCACTCCTTCACATCCTCGCCATGATTTCCCTCGTTTCCCGTCAGTCCGAAAAGCCGTTCCTTCAGGATGGGATCGCGCTCGTTCCACAGCGCCACCGCAAAGCAGATCATCTGCCGCCGATCGCTGATGCCCGCCAGCCCATCTTCATTCCAGCGATACGCGCGTGAACGGGCGTGATCGTGCGGCAAGTACTCCCAAGCATTCCCATAGGGGCTGTAGTCTTCGCGTACCGTGCCCCATGCACGCTCGCTGAGATAAGGTCCCCAGCGCTTCCAGTGCTTCTTGCGCGCTCCAGACTCTGATAATCGGATTTCTTCGTGCGTCATGAGAATTTTCCGTCCTTGCCTTTACTTTTCCTCGATTTCGATCGCATGGCCGTCGGGATCGCGCACCAGCAGAGCCTTCTTGAATCCAAGCTGCTCCATTTGATCCGTAACCACCGCGGAAGAAACCATGCTCACGTTGTGGGCTTTCAATTCGCGGGCCGCATTCTCTGCACTGTGTGAGATCAGAATTGTATGACGGTGGACGATGTCATTGGCATGTTCATCGGGAGGAAAGGGCCGGCCATCCCGTGGCGCGAAGTACTCCAGCAATTCAATGCCCGGTCCGCTCACCCCGCGCAGAGCTGTTATTCGCAAATGGGCGCCGAACACGTTATTCAAGTGTTCCTGCTCAGTCCCGTAATTTTCGCTCTCCCCAGCCACTCGCATCCCAAGCAGGTCGTGATAGAACTTTATGCTCGCGTCAGTGTCCGACACCACGATTGCCGTGTGATCGATGCCGAGGAATAGTCGATCGCTTGAGCGGTGCCATTTTGGCGCGCCTTTATCCGGGGGGAACTGAAGAATCTCAACGGGATGTTCGTCTGGATCCTTGAAATAGAACGCCGAAATGCCGGCTGCGTTCTTATTCCAGTCTGGAAGCCTCTGAGGAGAGGAAGAAGCATATTCCACTTTGTTCTGTCGCAAGCGGGCGTACGCTTTGTCCATGTCACTGACGATGATCGCGATGTGCTGAAACCAACGGTCGTTACTGCGCGAATCCACTGGGATCGGCCTGCCTTTCGGCGCCAGATATTCCGTGAGTTCGATGAATTCGTCGCCGAGCCTCATATGTACCACGCGCATTCGCAATCCGAATACACCTTCGAGATGCTCGTAGCTGTCGCCGGCGACTTCGGTGTCCGAGACCTTCTCGAACGTCAGCACCCTGGAATAGAAGTCCACCGCGCGATCCATATCGGAAACCGTGAGTCCGATTGCATCCACACCGTCCACAAGAGGCGGGCGCTGCTGCGAGTGCAACTGCGGAATAGCTAGAACCAGCGCTAGCACGCCAACTATCCACGCGCTCGGCAGGCGAACTGGCCGAATGAGTTGTCTCATTTGTTGATTACCCGCTCACCGCGGCGTCTCGCTCCCGCGTCCGATTCCGCTCGTACTGAGCCTTCGAGACTCCGAGTCGGTCCATCAAGTGATCGCCGACTCGCAGCGCATTGGCAATGATGGTCAGAGCGGGATTAACAGCTGCGCTCGATGGGAAGAAACTCCCGTCGACTACATATAAGTTGTCCAGATCATGCGCTTTGCAGTTCACGTCAAGTGCTGAAGTCTTCGGGTCTTTTCCGAAGCGAATCGTTCCGTTCTGGTGGGCCACGCCGCCGAGTGGAATGCGCTGGCCGACATACAAGTTCCGCCCGAATACTCCCTGATGACAGTTGTGGCCGTGCATCGCGCAGCTAGTGTGCTTCATTGCCTGCTTTAGTTTGGCTTGGAGCCGTTCATGTGCCTCCAGGTTGTTTGGCGTGTAGGTCAGCACGATCTTGCCCTCGCGATCGATCGTGACCCGGTTGTTCGGATCGGGCAGATCTTCCGAGGTGAGCCAGAAGTCGAGCGAGTGCTTCGCCATCAATTCCAGAGTGAAATTCGGCGCAATAGCTGGCGCCCCGGCCTTTAGGGTGATCGCGTCCAATTTACCGACAAAGGAGATGTGCCCCATGGGATACTCGAAATCCTTCGAGCCGAAGTAATAATCGTTTACGCCGAGAGTCTTCTGAAAGATCGTGGGATTCGGGCATTTGGAAATGGCCATCATTACTGAATTGCTATGTCCCATGTAATGGCGGCCGACAAGGTCTGACCTATTGGCCAATCCGCGCGGATGCTTGTCATTGGCGGAGCGCAACAACAGCGCCGCCGAGTTGATGGCGCCGCAAGAAACGACAATCAAGTCCGCGGCATAGCTTTCCAGGATGCCATCGCGCTCAACAACAACACCCTTCACCTCACGACCCGATGAAGTTGTGTCCAGCCGCTTCACCAGCGAATTTCTCATCAGCGTGACGTTTGAATTCTTGATGGCTTCGTCGACGCACACAACTTGCGCGTCGGACTTAGCGCTAACCAGACAGGGAAAGCCGTCGCAAGTATTGCATCGGATGCAGCGACTCTTGTGGGTATCCTTCTCATCGAGCATTACACCAACGGGGACGTGGAAGGGCTTTAAGCCCGAACGCGCAAAATCGTCGGACAGTTGCTGAATGCGGGGTTCATGGCTGACCGCTGGCCAGGGATAGGGGGAGTGGGACGCTGGTTCAGTCGGATCCTCTCCACGGTTTCCATGCACCTGATAGAGATTCTCGGCCTGCGTGTAGTACGGCTCCAGATCGTCATAGCCGACCGGCCAGGCTGGCGAGATGCCGCCGTGATGCCGCAATTCAGCGAAGTCTGCCATGCGCAAGCGGAATAGCGCCGCACCGTAGAACTTTGTGTTGCCGCCCACGTAATAATTTGTGTGCGGATGCAGTTCGTTGCCGTCCTTATCGAGCCATGACTCCTTGGTGTTGTAATGACCGTCGACGTTGACTATCTGTGGATCCCAGTTCGCTTTCTCGCGGGGAACATAGTCACCACGTTCGAGAATCAGGATCCTCTTACCCGACGGCGCCAGATGGTAGGCCAGCGTCCCGCCACCCGCACCGGTTCCGATAATGATCACATCGTAGTGATTGTCGGTCACGATGCGAATCCTCCGTTCGCCCCGCAGAAAATGCAGCGCTTGTCGCTGTTGTGATGCAGCTTGCAACACTTCACTCCCTGCTTTCCTTTCCCCCATAGATAGATCTCGGCGGCGGCTAGCATACCCAGCGGCGGTGCAGTCAGGTAGACCCAGAGCCCATCCCAAATCATGGGAGGCAGGGCCGAGCCCAAGGTTCGGGCGGGATTCATGCTCATACCCGAAAACGGGGCCTCTAACGTGATGTAGGTAGCGACCAGGAGACCCGCAAAGAGACCCGTATAGCGATCTAGACGATGATGATTGGAAAAATAGAGGACCGTGGTCATGAGGCCGAACGCGATCATGAACTCACATAACAACGCTACCCACGGACCATTGGGTCCTGGCACGGTGACGACATAACGAACTGCAGGGTCGGCAAGTTCTCTTCCGACGAAGAATGCCACCAGGAAAACGCCCAAGGCTGCGCCTATCAACTGCGCCGCTATATAGAAGAGTGTGTCCCAACCTTTAATCTTGCCGAGACGAAAGAAGGTGAACGTAACGGATGGATTAATGTGCGCGCCCGACTGCTTGCCCCACGGCGAATAAATGATCGCGACTGCTGTCAAACCCATGGAAATTCCCATCAGCACGCGACGCAGAAAGCCCGACATGACCGCTTGGTGAACGGGCGACCGCGGAAACTCGTACAGCGCACCGAACATGCATGCCGACACCATGAATGCACCGAGCAGAGCTGCTTCCATCAGGTATTCAGGCCAGTGAAAACGTAACGAAGCCAAGGCGCCGAGTTTGGGCCTTTGAGAGACTGCCGTCGTGACCGGTGCCTGTTGGAGCTCCAGGTTCTGCGTGCCAACCAGCCGGTTGTGCGCGATACCATTCATCGGGGCTGTTCGATGTGATTCAGATTCTGTTAAGAAGTGACACACCAGTTTGCTGGACCGGAAACGGCGGCTAGACTTACCGTTGCCAGGGCAAACAGCCGCACCTTGAAAGCCCGCGTTGAGGGCCGCCACAGCGTTCTTCCGCATGGGCTTCGTGTCAACCGGAGGGCCGAACTCGTCGATGTAGCCCATGTCCGTGCCGAACAGAACTTGCGCCACGGCATTCCGATTGACGAACTACCAGGAAGCTAAATGAAAAATCACCCTTGACTCTCCCCCAGGGGCAGACCGTAAAGTCCCGGGTGTTGGTTCGGCGAGAAGGGTTGTCGGGAGGACACGTGTTTTCAATCGGCGAATTCTCAAGGATTACGGGCTGTCGATCAAAGCGCTACGGCTTTATCACGAGCAAGGCATCCTTGTTCCAAGCGCGATCAGTCAGGACAGCAACTATCGGCACTATGATCAGGCTAATGTTGAACGAGCACGAGCCATTGCTCTGCTGCGCCACTTGATGTTCAGTCTCGATGACATCAAGGAGATTCTGAAACAGAGTGAGGATGATGCCGATACCATCTCCTATCTAGCGGCCAATCGGACTCGGACCGAAGACAAAATACGAGACATGAAAAGTGTCAGCGGATCACTTTCCCAACTGATCGAGGACGAAGAGAAGGCTAGACGCCTTCTGTCGAATAGTCCCTACAACTTCGAGGAGAAAGCTCTTCCTCCAATTCAGATCGCAGGCATTCGGATTAAAGGGCCCTATAACGATTCGGGAAAGGCGTTCGCGGCCTTGGGAAAATCCTTAGGCAGGTTTATCTGCGGGAAGGCGATGAACCTGTTTTATGACTCCGAATATAGAGAGCAAGGTGCTGAGTTCGAAAGCTGCTTTCCTGTGAGAGGGGTGCGATCGCCCGATGGCGTCGATTGCCGAAAGCTCGAAGGCGGCAAAGCCGTGATACTGATTCATCGTGGCCCTTACACCACAATAGGTCGTAGCTACGCACGACTTTTCTCCCACATCCGCGATCGCGGTTATGAGTCGCTTCCCCCGTCGCGTGAAGTCTATGTCAAAGGCCCTGGAATGATATTCAAAGGAACTCCACATCGGTATCTTACTGAAGTCCAGCTATTGGTGCGCACATGAAGAACCTGATTTCGATGCTTAAGGGCGGAGATCGGCGTTCGATCGGCAGGGTAAATGAGGTGGTTCGCACCGTCATCAAGGAACCGGAGAGATTTCGAGAACTGGTAGATGGTCTCTTAACCGATGATGAAGTCGTACGAATGCGGTGTGCCGACACAATTGAGAAGGTCGCCCAGGCACGTCCGGACTGGCTCAAACCGCATACAAACTTTTTTCTTGAAGAGGCAGCGGGACACTCTCAACAAGAGATTCGGTGGCATATGGCCCAGATCATGCCACTACTACCGTTAACGCCACCGCAGCGGGCGCATGCGATACAACTGCTTATGGGTTATCTCGAAGATACGAGTGGTATCGTTCGCGTGAACGCGATGCAGGCCCTCGCCGAATTCAGTCGCCACGACGCTCAGCTCGGGAAAAGAATAGTCCCACTAATCAAGACGATCATGAAGAACGGGACCCAGGCCGTGAGGGCACGCGGCAGAAGATTACTGGCTCAACTGGAAGCCGAGAGGAGAAGCAATGCACACCAGGATCAATAAGACGAAGGTGCCGCTTACGGACTTCTGAGTTGGCTCGTCCCTTTCATTGCATCATTTCTATTCTTCGCAAAAAACGGGCAGCCCATGCTTCCCGTGAGCCTGATTAAGTCGATTATGATTATCATTGGGGCGAGCTTGGGTGGGGTTTTGCTCTTTCGATTGTTCAACGAATCCCCGCCATCTTTAGGAACCGGAATTGCTATTGGGTCGTTCTGGTTTCTCATGAACATTCTACTCGACCTGTCGATTCTGGTCCCGATGACGAAGATGAATTTGGGCAACTACTTCTCAGAAATCGGCCTGCGCTACCTGCTGATTCCGATTATGGCGGGTGCCATGGGCGCTGTCGGTTCGCACCAGCGCCACCAGTAGTAAATGTGACTTTGGGCTTTGCGTGTAAGCTAATCCAGCCGACTCCGTCTAGGCGCAACGGGCCCTTTCATTAGACATCCCGCTTTATGTGATGCAACACCTCGTCGAAAGTGACGCGAGAAAATCTCTGCCCTTAGCGCTAAGTTGAAACCTTCTTGACACTTTTGAATCCTACTGCCACCTGAACATCTCTGCGCGGCAAGCCCGACGGTCGAAGGGTTCGCGAATCGTTAACGATTTGTCGCCGGGGGGAGGGCAGGACACAAAGATCATCCACAAACTTTCTATGATGAGGAAAAGGAATGAACATGAATAAGCCAATCCAGTTTCTGTTTCGGTCACTGCTGATGATGACGACACTGTTCGCCGTTTCAGCTTTCGCGCAAGATATGCACACCTCCGGCCAGTTTCAGGGCCCGAAGGCAAACAAAGGGCATGTCACTCACAGTACGCGAGATGGTAAGAGCATCCTGACGTTGTCGGACGACTTCGTCGTTCCCGATACGCCAGATCCACACTGGCAGCTTGTCGATTCCGACGGCAATGTATACCTGGTCGACAAACTCAAGACCAAGGCGCTCGTGGGCGACAAGTTCAAGAAGGAAATCGGTGTTCCCAGCTACGTAAAGAACGTTTCCAAAGTCGTCATCTGGTGTGCCTGGGCAGAGGCAAATCTTGGAGAAGCCTCTTTCTCTAGTCCCGTTCATTAGCACAACCCTCCCCAACGGGGCGCAGACCGATACGAAGCGCGGATGCGCCCCTTTCACGGAAATAGGAAGCGGTGTGAACCATGCGAAACAAATTCATCGTGCTTTGGTCAACGGTATTGTTCGCCATACTTCCTACCTGCGCCCAGGTGGCAGTGGGACAGATAGTTCAGAAGAAGACTCTCACGTTGCTGGGCGCCGAGCGAGTCATCGCCGCAGCCAAAGCCGAAGCACAAAAACTGCAGGCTCCCGGCGGCGTTATCGCTGTCGTAGACGATGGCGGTAACCTGATGGCCCTAGAACGGCTCGATGGCACATTCTCAGCTGGCGCCAACATCTCCATCGGCAAGGCCAAGACAGCGGTCATGTTTAAGAAGCCTACGCGCTTCTTCGAAGAACTGATTAATTCAAGTGGCAAGGGCCGCACCGTGATGACGGCACTCGAAAACTTTACGCCTCTGATCGGCGGCATCCCGATCGTCGTAGACGACCAGATTGTTGGCGGCGTGGGAGTGAGCGGTGCCGCCACGGCAGACCAGGACGAACAACTGGCCATTGCCGGGTCGAAAGCGTTCGAACCCAGCAGCATGAGCAACGAGGCTCCGCCGGTTTCTTATTGGGAGAAGAGCAAAGTGGACGAAGCCTTCTCGAAGGGCACCGTCCTATTCGACGGAGGTGACGGCCGCAACTACATGGTCCATGCCAGCCGCAGGGAGAAACCGGGACAGGCGGAAATTCATACCAAAGACGCCGACGTGATCTACGTGCTGCAAGGTGAGGCCACGTTCATCACGGGAGGCGAGGCAGTAGAGGCCAAGACTATCGCTCCGGACGAACTTCGTGGAGCCAGTATCCGCAACGGGCAAAGCCGCAAAATAGCCCGAGGAGATGTGATCATTGTGCCTCATGGTGTGCCGCACCAATTCCTGGAGGTCACCAATCCATTCCTCTACTTCGTTGTGAAGGTTCGCTAAGAGATACATGAACAGAAGACGGCATGTGCGGAGTACCTTGACGGCGCTGGGACTGGTTCTATCGTTGGCCGCGGTTAAAGCGGGAGCGCAGTCGATCCAGGACCCTCCCGTCGGCCGCCCGGACGCTGTGATCGATCTTGCCTCACACGAAGGAACGCAACTGGTGAAGGGGCAATGGCGCTACCACGATGTGAAAATCGTAACGGCTGATTCCCGCGCGGTCGGCCCCGATCTCAAACCTAGCGGAGCGCCCATCAAGACCTACGATTACACTCCTCATGCCGGCGCTGCGGACTTTGACGATTCTCCATGGGAAGCGATCGACGCGACCACGCTCGACCAGCGACGCTCCACGGCCAAAGTGTGTTTCAACTGGTATCGCATCAACCTGATCGTTCCCGAAAAAATTGGTAACTTTAGCACCGCAGGTGCAACAGTTGCGTTCGAGATCGTCATCGACGACTATGCCGAGGTCTGGGTCAATGGCAAGATGCCACGGGTTCTTGGCCAACCCGGTGGGCCTGTGATCAAGGGCTTCAATGCTCCGAATCGCGTGATCCTCACGCGAAACGCGCAACCAGGCCAGCAGATTCAGGTTGCGGTCTTCGGCATCAACGGTCCAATCTCATACAGCCCCGAGAATTTCATCTGGATCAAATCCGTAACTCTGGACTTTTATAAGTCGCCCAAGGTTGCAATCAGCGAAACACCCGCGCAGATCGTCAGGAACGCTCCGGCTCTGGATGACATTGTCCCGCCCGGCGCGAAGATCGAGAAGCTTGCCGGAGGATTTCTATTTACCGAGGGGCCGATCTGGGTTCCCCGCACGGAAGACATAGACGGGTATCTTCTCTTTAGCCACCCCAACAACGACCTGATCTATCGCTGGACGCAAGATGGACAGCTGTCGATCTTCATGACCAAGAGTGGCTATCGTGGGATGGACATCGGCGAGTACGGTCAGCCCGGTTCCAATGGCCTAACGCTCGATAAAGAGGGCCGACTCACCATCAACCAGCACGGCAATCGACGGGTCGTTCGCCTGGAAAAGAACGGACAGATCACAGTGCTGGCTGACCGGTTCGAGGGAAGGCGACTCAATAGCCCTAACGACCTCGTCTACAAATCTGACGGTGCGCTCTACTTCACCGATCCTCCATTTGGACTGCCGAAGTTCTTCGATGATCCACGGAAGGAACTCGCTTACAGTGGCGTTTTCCGCGTGTCTCCCGACGGGAAAAACATCCAGTTGCTAACCAAAGAATTGAACGGCCCCAATGGCCTCATATTTTCACCGGACGAGAGATACTTCTACGTAGACAACTGGGATGAAAAGAAAAAGATCATCATGCGCTACGAAGTGAGGGCGGATGGAACGCTCTCGAACGGCGAAGTCTTCTTCGACATGACTTCAGCGCAAGGCGAGGACGCGCTTGACGGAATGAAGATCGACCAGAAAGGCAATCTCTACGTGTCAGGTCCCGGTGGTTTGTGGATCATTTCGCCCGACGGCAGGCACCTGGGCACGATCATCGCGCCGGAACATCCGCATAACTTTGCCTGGGGTGACGATGACGGAAAAACCCTGTACTTGTGCGCTCGCACGGGCTTGTACCGTATTCGTCTGAAGATTGCGGGAATACGCCCGTAGGGCTGCTGCTCGGACGCTCGTCAAAAATTCATACTGCGCAGCAGATTGTTAAACCGGGGCTCTGAGCGCAAACTGTCCCACTCCACCAATACTCGAATCCACACAATCCACGGGTCCCTCTCTTTGTAAGCTTTTTCCAGCCAGTCGAGCGCCTCCGCCTTCTTCCCCATAGCGGTGTAAATGAGAGCGACACTATATGGAGAGACTCGACCCTTAACGGCGCCCGCCCGCAACTGATCGACGATGGCTTGCGCGCCGGCAAAATTACCCGACCACGCCTCGGCTGAGCCGCGTACCTCCAAGACTCGTGTCTCTTCTCCACCCAACTCCACCGCCCTTCGGGTTTCAATCAAGGCGTCTTGATACCTACCGATCCTGATGTACGCGACCGCTAGACTCAAGTGAGCCTGTGGGAATTTGGTTAGCGAGATGGCCTTTTGAAACTCGACGATGGCGACTTCGGGATGTCGGCGAGACAGAAGCATCCATCCCCGGTCGTCATGAGTCCATCCTGAAAGTGGATCAAGCTCCTGAGCAATTCGGTTTTCCACCTGCGCCTCATCCAGCCGTCCCATGGCATGCAGGAACTCCGAGTAAAATTCATGCGCCACCTGATTGTTTGGGTTCAGCGCTAGAGCTTTCTGAAACAATTCGTCTGATTCGGCCCAATTCCAATCATAGTAAAAAGCCACAAATGCCATGGAGTTGTACGCATCCGACAGACCCGGCGCCAGCTCAAGGGCTTTGGCCGCAGCCTCTTTCCCTTTCGGAAACGCCTCCTGGGGCGGTACAAAACCATAGCCGCCCAAAACGTTGTACGCATCTGCAAGACCTACGTACGCGGGCGCATAGTTAGGATCGAACGCAATGGCCTTCTGAAATTGCACGATCGAATCCTCAAGACTTTGCTTCGTCTCCTGGTACCACAGGAAGCGTCCCTTCAGATAGGCCTCATAGGCTTCTGCGTTAGCCGTTGTGCTTAGACGGAGCTTCTGCTCGTTCTCCGGCACGAACTCCACAGAAAGAGCAGCCGCCACTCGCCGCGCAACATCTTCCTGAAGGGTCAGGATGTCGTGCATTTGCGGCTCGTACGTTTCTACCCACATCTGCGTTTGGTCCGAAACTCGAATCAGAACGGCTGTAATTCGCACCCGCCCTTCGACGCTGCGAACCGTGCCTTCCAGGACGTAGTCCACATGGAGCTCGCGCCCAATCTGGTCAAGTGTCTTGTGCTGGTGCGCGTATTGCTCCACAGACGTTCGCGCAATTACTCCCAGACGCTGGGGATTGAGTCGGCCCAGCTGGGCAATCATCTCGTCATGCAGGCCGGCAATCAGGTATTGGTCATGCTGATCGGGAGCCAGGTCTTCAAACGGCAGTACCGCGAGCATCACGCGGCTCTTCGAAGAACGGGGGCCCCCGGCATATCCGCGCCACAGCCAACCGCCCAGAATTGCAATCATGACCGCTGCCGCGGCGGCCACCAATAGGAGCCCTGCCCGATAACGCGGGCTCGCACCCGACGTAACCCCGCCGTCAAGCGAATCTGCCGTCTGCGGGAGCCCTAGCGCAGACGGCCTAAGTTCCTGTGCAGCTTGAGATGTGACCACCTCCGAGGAACGAGTTGATGAGACTAGCGCTGTAGCGGACACTGCCGAAACTGGTATTAATACCGGATTCTCAGCGCTGACTGTGGCAATAAACCGATATCCTCGCCGCGGTAATGTCTCGATGAACCGCGGTGTTGTAGCTGAGTCTCCCAGGGCGTCTCGGAGTTTGTTAATGCTGATATTCAGGCTGTGGTCGAAGTCAACATACGTATCGTGACCCCAAACACTCCTCCGTAATTCCTCCCTACTCACCACCTCACCGGGGCGATCGAGCAACATGACCAGAACCTGGAATGGCTGGTCCTGCAGTTTGATTCGTGTCCCGTGCTTGTAGAGCTCTCCCGACAGAACGTCCAACTGGAAAACTCCAAAGCGAAAGCGGCGAGTTTTGGGTTCAGACTCCACGAAAATTACTTGCGAAACTCTGAAGTCTAGCACGAAGCCCCCTCGAAATTCAGGAGACATGTCTGCCTAACGTCCTAGCTTTCTTAGTGATAGACGGAGATGTGCATTAGATCGGCAGTGAATTTCAATCCGCCTAGAGCCCCGCTAGACTGCCGACGAACTAAGAAGGCAGCGAACTTCATGAAGGACGAAGAAAGTTCGGGGTTACCGCGAGTTCGGCCATCGGATTTCGGCCAGAGCCCGGAATCCGCTTCGCTGCAAACAGAACTAGGCGTTTCACATTCCTATCGGGAAGGCCTACTTATTGAGCGTGTTTCAACCGGCGACCATGAGGCATTCCTGGAGCTCCTGCGGCCCTACGAGCGCAGGATCTTTGTGTCAGCCTTCTCCATTGTCCGCAACGAGGCAGATGCCGAAGAGGTGGCGCAAGAAGCGATTCTTAAAGCATTTCGCGCCTTGGGACGATTCCGTCAAGAGTCCAAATTCAGTACTTGGCTGACCCAGATCGTAATCAATGAGGCCAAGATGCGGCTGCGTAAGGACCGCCGCCACTTGTATGAGTCGCTTGAAAACGGGCCGCAGGGTGATGATGGAGACTATATTCCCCGTGAGTTTGCTGACTGGCGCGAAATACCATCCGAGGCTTTGGAAAACCGCGAGCTTCGTGAAATGCTCCAGAAAGCCATAGAATCGCTGCCCGAAAAATACAGCGCCGTCCTCATTCTGCGCGATGTGGAGCATCTGACCATTCGCGAGACTGCGGACGCCCTGGGCATCTCCGAGGCCAACGTGAAAACTCGGTTGAGCCGAGCTCGTCTGCAAGTGCGAGACATCATATGCTCTTTGCGAGGAACTCTATGATTTCAAACATGGATTGCGGCGTTGACCTAACATCCAACGGCTGCTCGTCTTTTCCGCGCTATGCTTCTTCTTATCAGGTTGTCTTGTGGAACAAGAGAGTTTTCTCGTACCGGATCAGCTTCCTTGAACCCTATTACTCGGGAGGTAGTGCGAAGGACTGTTCGTATCAGTTATCCGGCAGAGACAGCCTACCCGGTGAGCCTCGGCTTCGAAGGCCGGTAAAGCTCAAGCCCGATCACGTGCGCTAACACCGTATGCATCCAAGACATCGCGCAGGGTCAGGATGCCTTCCAGCTTGTGTACATCCGCACGGTTCACCACTGGCAGGATTTCGATCTGGTTTGCCCCCATGCGTTCGAGGGCCAAATCCAGCCCCTGATCCGGGTGGACATGCGGAAAAGCCTGCGCATCCACCAGTTCGCCGACCTTCTTATCCGCGCCTTCCGCCAGCTCTCGCTCCAGCTTCGCAAAGTTGACAACACCAATGACACCTCGTCGATCCATCACCAGCCACGCTCGGAATTCACTCGATCGAACCTCCTCCAGCGCCTCCCGAACCGTGATCTCGGCCGGCAGCAACTGGCTCGCAATCTGCATGATTCCTACTACCTGACGCCGACCGTGTCGTCGGCGCGTCTCCGCCGTCGGCAGGTGTATGCCATCCTGCACGGCCAGCGCTTCGTAGATGGGCTCATGCTGCAACCGTGAAGCAATGAAAAGACTCACCAGATTCGCAATCATCAGCGGGACGATCACGGCATAGTCCTGCGTCATCTCGAAGATCATCAGCACCGACGTCATGGGAGCTCGCACAATCCCCGCGAACACCGCGCCCATCCCGACCAGCGCGTAGGCACCCGGCGTCGCCGTGTAAGCGGGGAACAAATGATGCGCCACGGTCCCCACCGTACCTCCCAGCATCGCGCCAATAAACAAAGATGGCCCAAAAATACCGCCCGCGTTGCCCGAAGCATAGCTGGTGGTAACCGCGATAAGTTTCAATACCACCAGCAGCACCATCAGGTTGAACGCCATCCTTCCGTTCAACGCGTCGCCGACAAACCCATAACCTACGCCCAGAACCTGCGGCACAAACCAGCCCATCAGACCGACAAGCAATCCGCCCGCGACTGGTTGGAACCAGACCGTGTTCTGCGGGAACCGCAGGAAGCGCGCCCGCATGCCCAGCAAGAGCTTTGTGAAGGCCACCGAAACCACACCCCCAGCCACGCCGAGCACCGCATAGACCGCAAACTCCAGCGGATGGACCAGTTGATATTGCGGAACCTTGAAGAGGGGATTGTTGCCAAGCAAAACACGCAGGACAACCCAAGCAGTCGCCGAAGCCAGCACCACCGCGCCCATCACCGGTGCGTTAAGATCGCCCACGATCTCTTCGAGCGCAAACAGCACCGCTGCCAGAGGCGTATTAAACGCGGCTGCAATGGCCGCCGCCGCTCCCACCGGAATCAGTTTCTTTACTTGCTCGGGGCGCAATCCGAGGAGGCGCCCAAGCACGGAAGCAATGCCCCCACCAACTTGAACCGAAGGCCCTTCGCGCCCCAGCGGGATTCCGCTGGCAAGGGTTGCCGACGTGCAGAAAAACTTGCCCAGTACGGTGCGCAGCGTGATGCGGCCTTCGCGTGCGTACAGCGCAGCCTTCGTCTGCGGCACGCCGCTGCCGCGTGCGTTGGGAAAATAGCGATACAGCAGGTAACCGATGCCGAGCGAGCCCACGACCGGGAACAGCAGACGCCGCCACGGAGCGCCACCCACCGGATACAGCCGCATCCCCATTCGTTCAGTCAGCAGAATGAATGCGACGACCGCCAAGCCAGTCAATGCGCCGATCACCAGCGCCAAAACCAGAATGACCTGATCCTCATGTTGCCGCAGTTCGGCCACGCGGTCCAACACCGAGGTTCTCCACCAACTCCCGCTCGTCGTCTCGACGCCTTCACTCATCTCTTGGGAGTGTCCCACCAAAAGCATACCTCACTGGATTTGCCTTTGGGCCCGAATAAGGAGGTGCCGACGGTATCAGGCGCTCCGCTGCGCAAGGAGTCAGCCGGTGGGAATCTAGGGGTTTCGACACCAAGAGGACGGCAAGTCCCCTTTGCTCCAACGTCTCAAACAGAGTTTTTCGCAAGCTGCTAGGGGATATCGTTAACTGCGTCAGAGGGGATTGGCTGCACGGCGGAACTGGCGTCACGCTTCTCTCAACGTGCAGTATTCATGCGTGGTCGTGGGTTGTCATCTGCGCCGCAAAGTATTTTAGTTTGCAGTTTCCCACGATCCTCATAACCCTAAGGTCGCTAGCTCGAATCCACCCTTCGATCTGAACTATCCGGAGCCACAATCCATCCCCCAGAATTGCGTGTCTTGCGCGATGTCGAATGACTCAGGCGGCCCTTGGCAGTCACCCCGGGCCCGGAAGTTGTTGGAAAAAATAGTCCTGAACGCCCGCGGATCTATGACACAATTACGACACAATGCCACTCTGTTGTTGCAACGAGAAAATGTCGTATTAACTGCAACGAGACTCTGTCACCCCCTTTCTGGTTAAGTAACGGCGGCTAGGGCGGGGCGACCGCCCAGGTTGTAGATGCGGGGCATGGGGGTTTTTG
>Ga0316363_10000474_pt1 | contig 53899 bp, 38 predicted proteins | sample Sb_taG_3_FD_200459 | JGI IMG/M metagenome (GOLD analysis project Ga0316363, IMG submission 200459) | Peat soil microbial communities from Weissenstadt, Germany - Sb_50d_a_PC metaG (v2) (version 2) | ecosystem: Environmental > Terrestrial > Soil > Wetlands > Peat | place: Germany: Weissenstadt...
TACGATAATCCCAGGAGAACGCAGCTGATATTGTCACTATGTGTTTTGCGAAATGGAGGTCTGCGATGCGGAAAAATCAGGGCGAACGCCAGTTGGGCCTTCAGCACCTGTTAAACATGGGCTAGGCGAGCCGCTGGCCACCAAGCACTTGAGGTGCCGGAATGCCCGGGCGAGAGCGCTGACAGCTTAGTCTTAGGTCAAGACCTAATTCGCGAAACAGACCTCATCTGCATCCTCGCACTGTTGCTTCGCGTCAACGTAAGTTCCAGTTATTCCGATGCCGCCATGCAATCCCATCAGTGGACAGACTCGATCCTTGAACCTGACGCGTCCTGATCTGTGGGAGGCGGAGGAGGCTTCCAAACTAATAATGCCATTCGCTATCGACTTGGGATGCGCTTCAGAGCTGCCTGCGCCTCGTGCGTTATAAGGGCCTCCGATGCTCCATGTGCAAACTCCCCCAAGAGCTGCCGTGACTCTTTTGTACCCATTTGCTCCAGTGCTTGGATTGCCCGCAGCGTACGGCAGCGTTGAGACGGAAAAGTCGTCTCAACTTTTTGCAGTAACTTTTCAATGCGTTGGCTCACCTCGGCGGAGGGGCGGGAACTAAGGACCTTCCGCAAAAACAATTCGGGCGCCGCCCCTAGCTCTTCCAGGTCTGCGTAGGCCTGCTCGCGAATTGCGAAGTCATCGCTATCCAGCTTCGCGATCAAAACCTTCAGCCATCCGACGTCCAGTGGCTTAGTCGGCGGCAGATGCTTCTTCAGAAATGGAACCGCCTGTTTTGGAACAGCAACGAACTGACGTACTGCTTGCTGGCCGCGAACAGCGTCCTTGCTGACTAGATCAGCCCAGCGCGCTTCCAGCTCTTGCGGGCTTACGGAATCGCTGCGTGGCTCCGTGCGCCGTCCGCTGAGATCCCAAACCAGGGCCGTTGTATCCTCGCTGCCTGTGATCAGAAGAGCGCTATCGCTGGAAAAAGCGATGCTGAAGATTCGGCCAAGATGGCCGTCGAATTGCTGGAACTGCTGGCCGGTCGCCACCTCCCAGACCCGCACCGCTCCGCCCACCCAATCACCGGAACTCAGCAGGTGGCTATTGGGTGAAAACGCCAAGGCAGAGGATGCACCGGGCAGTCCCGTGAGGCGCTTCGCTTCCTTGCCTGTGGTCAAGTCATAAATCACGAGGTAATCTAGCTGCCCACCCAGGGCGAGAAGGTTTCCGTCCGGCGACGCCGCGCGACAATAGACTCTCCCGTGTGAATCTGCGGGGAACGGATTGACGGCGAACTGGCGCAGCTCCCTCCCGGTGGCCACATCGCAGAAACGGACGATTTTGTCTTCGCCAAACAGGACAAGAGTTTGGCTGTCGGGACTAAAAGAAACCGGATAAGCACCGGCTCCCGATAGTTGCCAGTGTCCAAGTTCATTGCCGGTCGCGGCCTCGTAGACGTGTAGGGTTTTATCTTCGCCGGCCGTCACGAGCACTTTGCCGTCGGCCGAGAGCAGGGCGAATGCCCCCGCAAACCGCCGGATCTCCTTGCCTGTGGAGAGATCCAAAGTGTGCGCGCTGTAATTGAGGACAGCATCGACTCCATCGGAACCCCACGAGATGAGTTCTTGCCCATTGCGCGTGAAGATGAGATTTCGGAAATCGCGCCCTTTCCCCTCGAATCGACGGCGTTCCGCGCCCGTGGCCGGGTCCCACAATCGAATGACGTGATCCCCGCCTCCCGTCGCGAATGTCAACCCATCGGGCGCGATTGCGACGGAAGTTACGGGACCACGATGCCCGCCGGACAAGAGCTTCTCTCTATTGTTCGCGACATCCCAAAGACGGACCATCTGGTCTAGTCCACCTGTCGCCAACAGTGTGCCTCCAGACCCAAAGGCCATTGCGCCTACCATGCCAAAGGATTGTCCCGGCCCAGCCAGTTCCTTTCCAGTCACCACGTCCCACCAGTGGCTGGAGCGCAAGTCACAGGTCACGAGGGTATGGCCGTCAGGCGTGAACGCCAAGGCGTTGACGCCCCTTGGATCATGTCGTTGCAGCTCATGCGTCTGTTTGCCTCGGTTCAGGTCCCAGAGTGTTACTTTTTTACTCGAAAACCAACCACTAGAATTTTCCCCGCGGAAGACTTTGAGTGAGACAGCCGCCAGCATTTTGCCGTTGGGTGACACGGTAAGCCTTCCGAGCGGCTCTTGGTGATCGAATTGCCGCATCTGCTTGCCGGTTGCCACATCCCAGAGGCGGATGGAATTATCGTCGCCCGAGGCTAACAATGTCTTCCCGTCCGGTGCAAAGACAAAGCTGTAGACTGTTTTGGCATGGCCGCTGAGCCGATGGCGTTCCTCGCCAGTCGTGGTGTCCCACAAGTGTAATTGTTGAGTAACGTTGGCCCCGTGATCGCACACAGCCAGGGTCCGGCCGTCCGGCGAAAGGGCCAGTCCCGGAAAACGACCTGCGCGAAGGGTGCGTAATTGGCGGCAGTTCGTGGCGTCCCAGATTTCTATGTCGCCTTCGCTGAATGACAGCGCGACGGTCCGGCCATCGGCCGAAAAGGCGATGTCCTGAAATTGCCTGCCGCGGGGGTCGCCAAAGCGGCGCAAGTGCCTCCCCGTGTCGACGTCCCAAACATGAACACCGTGCCAGTCTGCAGCCAGGAGCGCCTTAGCCTCGGGAAGGAAGCCAACATTGCGTACACTATCACCATGCCGCAGGCGCACCGTTCCTAGTCGCGCCGTTGCGCCTTTAGGCAATGGATCGCCGTAAAGGTCCGTGCGCGGAGTCAAGACCACACTGGGGCCAAGAGGTTCGGCCGATGCTGGCGTAGGAGTTTTTGGCTGTACCTTCCCGGGTTGTGGAGTCTCTGCAATCGGGTGGACGACCAACTCCGTCCCACCTACGACCAAGGCGAGCGACAGCACCAGAAGGAAACCAATCCCAAGCGGCGTCACGACCGTCGTGAGTAGCCCCGTCTGGACGAGGGCAGCAACCTGCGCGGATACGGCGGCCGCAGCTATTGCCTTCGTTTCCACCAGCACGCGTGCGGCGCGAGAGGTGGCTGCAAGGAGAGACGCAGGCACTGCCCCGGCCTCGGGCACATTGGCAAGCGCCGTAGCCGCCAGCACAGCCGACAGCGTCACACCACGGCGGGCCAGCCGCTGATGCAATCGGTTGCGCGCGTAGTCGAGGCGGCTCGACACCGTCCCTTCTTTCAAGCCGAGCGACCGTGCAACGTCGGCCCGCGTCTGACTTTCCAGGCAGCAGAGCACAAATACAGCACGGTACTTCTCCGGAAGCCGTTGGATTTCCTCTTCCATGAGGGCTTGTATTTCGCGCCATGCCAGCTCAGTCACAGGGCTCCTTGGCAATACGCATCGAGCACGTCGTTCGTGGCTGCGTCGCCTGAGCCGCGAGCGCCGCAAACTCAGGGCCGCCCGGTAGGCGACACCGTAAAGCCATGCGCCCAGCCCAGATCGATTTCGCACCGCTGCTGACTTGCGGACCAGGACAAGGAATGTGGCCTGAAACGCATCCTCGGCATCCTGCTCGTCCTGCAGAAGCCGGCGGCACACCTTCAGGACCATGGAGCCGTGCCGCTGCACGAGAGTTGAAAACGCGGCCTCATCCCGCTGGCTGACGAATGCGTGGAGTAGTTCGCCGTCGGATAAGCTTGTGGTGCTGTGAGAATGGACCAGCTTCCGTACATGCTGAAGAACCGAGTTCAAGGATGCGTCAGCCATGACAAGAATCTCTCGGGAAGCGGTAATCGATACACACTATAGCTGCCGGCCGAGGGATTTTCGTCGAAATATCTTGGAGGCGATACGCTTTTGCTTACCCTGGCGCTTGATTGTATCGGAGGATTGGTTGGGCGCAGCAATTGGTCCGGTTCACAAAAGCATGCTCATTTTCATTGCATGCTTGCGAAGTCCATAGCTACACTAAACGCATCCTGCCGTGCAACCCATCAGGTGACTGGGCGACAGCTGGTGAGCGGCATAGGCAGGATTTCTTGTTGCGCTGGCGGGAACACTTGCCTATCCCTCTACCCACGTTTGTTCACGTCGCGTCCGGCGCGCCCCGGTTGACCAGAACGTCAACGAGAAAACCCCGCCTAGTGCGGGGCCTCGTGGGCGATCCTGGGGATAGGGTAGGCAAGCCTACGTTAGGCTAAACTTCCCGCGATCCGCCCTCTTGAACCCGACCTCCTTCGCGCGGGCGCGTCGTCAGCAGCCACTTGATCGGCACGGTTGCCGGAGGTTATACTCTTCAATTCCTGACCGCCTTCTTGGCGGACCGCAACAGTGGCCGTCTTTGCAATATTTCCATTATGAAACACGCCTTGGCAATCTCCATGGGCGCCTTGATTGCACTGTCCGCGTTTCCGGCCATGTCGCAGAGCGGCAGCAAACGGACGTGGAAACCACCAGACGCGGCGCCCGTGCCCGCGGAGGTGGAGATTGACAAAAACGTCGCGTGCCTTCCCGCCGACCGTGCGGAGAAGGCGGACCTGTATCGGCCCGCCAAGCGTGCAGCCCATGTGCGTTTGCCGGCCGTGGTTGTCATCCATGGAGGCGGCTGGACCAGCGGCGATAAAGCAGAAGAGCGGGAGACAAACATTGGCGTCAATCTCGCCCGAGCTGGTTTCGTTGCCATGAGTATCAATTATGTGCTCTGCATCCGAGGCAACGTGACCTGGCTGCAAAACTTGTACGATTGCAAGACGGCGGTGCGTTGGCTGCGGAAGAATGCCGACCGCCTGCAGATTGATGCCCAGCATATCGGTGTGATCGGCGGCTCGGCCGGAGGGCACCTGGCCGCTCTGGTCGCCGTTACGAGTGCTGCGGACGGACTGGAGCCCACCGGCTCGTATTCGCAGTTCTCCTGCCGGGTGCAGTGTGCCGTCGATCTCTATGGGCCGATCGAGTTGCTGTCGTACCGCGACCTGCCCATGTTTGGCAAAACCCGCAAGGAAGCACCAGAGCTGTACCGCGCGGCATCGCCGACAACGTATGCGAGCAAGAATATTCCGCCGATTTTGATCCTTCATGGGACGGCGGATAAGAGTGTCGACCCAGAACAGTCCCGCCGGTTCGCGGCCGCGCTGCGCAAGGCGGGGGCGAGCTGCGAGTTGGTCCTCGTGGAAGGCGCACCACACACCTTTCACCTTCAACCCAAGGAACGGGATCTGCGGCCACTGGTGCTGGACTTCTTGAGCAGGCACTTGCGGTCGGGAAAGTGACAAAGGGCCACCGTCATGACAGTGAGGCAGGACGCTGGCCGATCTCGTGGCGTGGAAGACGCGACGGATGGAAGACGGCGCCCGCGGCACCGACCCGTTCGTCTGCTCGATGCAGGCCAATCGACGCGGCTTGGCGCTTCAAAGAGCCGCACTGCGACGGCGTTTTCTGTCGGCCTGCAAGGTGCTCGGATTGGCCCGACTTCGGACGCTAACCATACACCATGGGCGGCATACTCTTATACGCCCCGCCCTTGCGGGCGGGAGAACGATAGCTGAAGTGAGGGCGGCCGCGGGTCATGCCAGCCTGTTGAGGACGAGCGTTTATCTCCATGTGGCGGTGGATGATGACGGCGAGGTGGGGAAGCTCTTCGAGTTCGGGGCTAGGCCCACCAGCGTTTAGTCAGACGTTTACGGCGAGAAATGGCTAAAATAAAATTGTGGGCCTTAATACCCCATTCGGTGAGGTGAAGCTGACACAGCAAGCCGTATGTCCTACCGAGCAAGATCGCTGTTGGCCGCGATAGTCACATGGCATTTGGCCTGCTTGGCCATGCTCATCTTCTACCAGCGTGTCGGTAGCAAGTTCGTACTTAGCGTTTACACCACTTGGTTTGGCGATGTCCAGGCCAGTTATGGCAGGTACGAGCGACTCGCCACGTACTTTGGATTTGTCATCATCACCCTGCCGGCCATTATGGCCAGCCTACGGTTAATCGACCGGCTCAGCCATCGCTCGCCCGGATGGAAGCGGATGATAATCGCCTTTGGGGCCTGGCAGTTGGCAGTCGTGGCGATCCTCATCTGGTCGTATGAGTCGGGATTATCCTTCAAAGTCAGCCAGCTTGAGTGGACTCTGTTCGGACCGCCCGACGATCTCTACAGCTTTCGTAACCTCGTACTGCATCGAGTTATCACTTGGTTGCTCTGCACAACGCCAATCGCCTGGCTGGTGCTTCTGGGTTATTCCGTCTGCGGAAAGGCCCGCCCAATGTTGACGAGGGACTCTGCTGAGGGAGCGAATTCTGCTAAGCAGCTTTAGCCAGATCGATGGCGGCGTGGCTCCTGTCTGATGCCACCAGGTTACCGACCTGTCAATCGCCAGTCCCAGGCTCGTGTCTGGCCATGATAACGACTGGACGACCTCGAACGCAGTGCTCGCGACAATCGCGAATTCAGATTCGTCGGCCTATCACGCGTTTGGAGATCTTTTATGCCTAATTGGCTCTGGTGGATACTCGGCACCCTGTGCGCGTTCGCCATCGCCCGACTCCTTGTCGTCGCCTGGTGCCTCATTCAGCTTCGCCGGAACTGGCACCGTGTCCCAGAACTGTGGAGTATCGACTGGGTAGACATCGTCTACCGATTGAAAGGGCAGTTCGGGGTGACGCTCTCTGCTACCGATTTAGAGTGCTTGTCCGCAGACGCGCGGGCTACGCTGACAGCGGGGCAGCTGTGGGAACTGGTCGCCGCAAAGATACGGATTGCTGGATCTGAGCCCCCGACCGATGGGTGGCAGCAGGTGGTCGCAACCCTGACTCAGGCTCTGAACGTCAAGCCGAAGCGAATCCGCCCTAACTCGCGTCTCTATGCGGATCTCGGCATGGCGTACGGTGCGGGGTAACGCGAATAGGTCTAATTAAGGGGCGCCGAATCGTGGCGGCCATCTTCTCAACTCCCCTGCGTGCAGCGATGGTGGTGGTAGTATTCTTCACCGGCCCGTAGTTCAGCAGAGTCGACTTGCAGGCCAATAATGGCAGACGGTCCGGAAGTCTTCGTCCATGACCTGGGTGCCCTGAGTTTGAGAATGCAGCAATGAGTTTCTTCGGGCGATCCTGGCTTAAAAGTTTGATGGGCGCGGACGAAGAGTACGCTTGGGTGGAGAGGGATGATCTCCGTCGGGATTACGAACCCCACCGCGCACGAATGCTTGGGCGCCTGGCAATTTGCAGCGCTGTATTTGGCGCTTTCTCACTGGCGCTTGCGGTCCCAGCCCTGGCAGGGCTGCCGCTAGCCGCTTACGTGTGGTTCGCTGCCAAGGCAGACCTCCTCCAGATTGCTACCGGTGTCATGGATGGCGCTGGACGGTGGCCGACGGAACTCGCCAAGCGCGATGCCGGCTACGCCATAATCGTGAATCCATTGCCGCTGCTGGGGTGGGTCTTTTTCTTGTGTTGGCTCGTACGCTGACCGATGTTAGTTCGCCCACGTTCGCCCACATCGCCTCCGAAAGGTCTCGGTTGGCCAGAACCGCCAACGAGAAAACCTGGCTAGATGCGGGGCTTCGTGGGCGATGCTGGGGATAGCGTAGCCAAGCCCATGTTAGGCTAAACTTCCCCCGATCCGCCTTCTTAAACCGGGTTAAACCGGGCCTCCTTCCCCTTCGCCTTGATCTCTCTGAGAATCGCAGAATACAAAGTCGCATGGGGCGTCAGCCCGCCCGGCGAAGACCAATTGCTCTCATCCAGCATGGCCTTGATCATCTCCTGGCAGTTCATCGGCTCGCCGTTCTCGCCGAGCACCTTGGCGGCGGCGTCCAGGGCGCTGGTCTTCTTCTCCTTGGGCGGATTCAGGGCCTTCTTCGCCTTCTTGGCGCGCTCGGGCTTGGATGCCTTGTTCTTCGTGCCTTTGCCCTGCGCCGAAGTCCTCCGCGCCGCGGAATCGGCGGGCACGGGCAAGACCTTACGGCCCTTGGCCGCTTTCTCAACTACCATCACCTCCTCGTCCGGGCCAAAGCGGGTTCGACCTCGCCGGTTTCGTCTCTCAGGGCGACTTCGAACTTGCCCGCGTCCGCGCCATCCCCGACCTTGGTTGCGTTGCAGATGGTTCTCGGGCCGTCGAACCCAGGAATCTGGACGATGTCGCCCAGGCTCAGGTCCGTGATCCTCTGCGGGGTGCCCGTCGCCTTCTCGGCCTCGGTGCTCTTGGCTTTTTCGGTGCGGGCCGAATCCTTCGCTGTCTTCTTGCTTGCCATGATGCATCTCCCTTTCTGCGTAGCTGTCACGTGCGTGCATCGCGCCAATCGCGATGCAACAGGGACAGTCACTTACCTCGGAGGCGGGAGGACAGCAAGCGCAGTAAGCAGGAATTCTTGGGCTATCTCTGGCGCGCGGGATGGCGAGCGCCCGGGCCTCTTTGCGGGCCGGCGAGGTCGCAAGGCGTCCAAGTAGCGCTGCCCGTCTGACCGGGGCTACTCGTGCGCAGTGCCGGCGGCTTCGGCCTGCAAGCGCTGGCGTTCGGCGGTTTTAGCGAATGGATAATACACGACCATTGCCAGAGGAATCGAAACCGCGCCCCAGACGGCAGCCCGCCAGTCGCCACCCGTGATCAGGAAGTGGCCGAGAACGGGAGGGGTGGTCCAGGGCACGTTGACATACGGCCGATTGATCCACCCCCAGTCCATCAGCAGGTACGTGCCCACCGTCAACGCCAGGGCGCACAGCACGTAAGGGATCATCAAAAGCGGATTGAGCACGATGGGAAAGCCGAAGAAGATCGGCTCGTTGATCTGGAAGATTTGCGTGGGCAACGACAGACGGCTGATCTTGCGATAGCCCGGCTCTTTCGAGTTCAACATGACCAGCGCCAGCCCGAGGGTGGCGCCGGTGCCCCCGACATTCACGAAGGTGGAGATAAACCCCTGGGCGGTCACGTAAGGCAGCGGAGCGCCGTTGCTCACGGCCTCAACGTTCGCCGCGAGATACTGCAGAAACACCGGCCCGATGATGGCGTCCAGCGCGTTGTCGCCGTTGATGCCCACCGACCACAGCAGCGTGATGGTAAAAACGCACAGCAATATGCCCGGCAGTGTGTTCAATGCGAAGACTAACGGGCGGAAAACCGTCTGCACAACCTCGTTGATGTCTGCGCCCAGAACAAAACGCAGCAGCCAGAACGCCAGCACCAGGACAAGCATCGGCGTGAGCGACAAGAAGGATTCGTAGACCATCGGCGGCACACTGGCGGGCAGGCGGATCACGGCGTTCTTGTCCGCGAGAAACTTTTGCACGCGCACGCATACAAGCGCTACCAGGATGGCGGTGAAGAGGCCTTGGGAACCGAGACGCTCCATCTTGAACGTGGCGTTCCCCCTTTCGTCCAGTTGCAATTGGATCATCAGGTAAACCACCGTGGCCAGTCCGGCGCTGACGATGGCCTCCTGTTTCAAGAGCTTGCCCATTTGGTAGCCGACCGAGAAGCAGAGATACACGGACAATAGCCCGAAGGTGGCAGTCACCGGCACCTGTAGCAGCGGCAAATAGGGAGCAACGAACTTGTCCCAGCCACCGAGCGGAAAATAGCAGACAATGAGAAACAGCCCTCCAACGATGGTCAGCGGCACGAGCAAAACCATGCCGGCACGGACGGCGCTGAGATAGGTATTCTCGCTGAGGGCCGTGAGCGACGGTACGACGAACCGGTTGAGCAGTGCGGTGAACGTCTTCACTTCCTGGTCCTCGGCGATTTCGTTCCCGCGCGCCGCCCCCAGTCTGCCAGTGCGACGCGCTGTTCGTAAACCTTCTCAAAGGCGCGGTAGATATCGTCCACGTCCGCGCGCGGGCCAAGCAACATCTTGTGCTCCAGCCACACCCCTTGTTCACGGCAAATCAAGTCGCTGTTGGGACACTGCACGCGCTCGTAATCTAGTCGGTCAGCCAGACGCGGTAGATATGGACCAAACGCACGCCGGCGAAACATGGGTTGCTGTGGCAGCGAGAGGCCGTAGCCTGGCGAACAAGGAATACCCTCGGCTTGCAAGGCCCCGATCACCGCCGCGCGTGGCGCGCCGAACTCACGCCCGTCGATGCGCAGCATGAACAGGTGGTAGGCGTGGCGCGTGCAGAAGTCGGGGCGTTGTTGGGGATAGAGGCCGGGCAGGGTCGCGAGCCGCCCCGCAAGATACCGGCCGTTGCGGTCGCGGGTCTTCGTCTGCGCCTCGAACCGATCGAGTTGCGCGTTGAGCACAGCGCCCTGAAATTCGCCGAGCCGATAGTTGCCGGACAGGATATGGTGTTCATACCACACGCCGGTCGGAATGCGACCGCAGTTGTGCAGCGAGCGGCAGGCGGCGGCAAGCTGCGCGTCATTCGTGGTTATGATTCCCCCCTCGCCACAAGTGAGGTTCTTGGTCGATTGGAAGGAGAACGACGCCAACTGGGCCAGACTGCCGACGGGGCGGTTCCGGTAAGTCGCGCCGGGAGCGTGGGCGGCGTCTTCGATGACCAGGAGCTTTCGCTTTCGGGCGACGATCATGACGGCGTCCATGTCCACCGGCTGACCGGCAAAATGGACTGGAATCACCGCGCGCGTGCGTGGCGTTATGGCGGCGGCCAGAGCCCTCGGATCGAGATTGAAGGTATCGAGGTCGATGTCTGCAAACACCGGAACCATGTTGGCCTCGATCACCGCCGAGGCCGTGGAGAAGAACGTGTACGGCGGCACGACGACCTCGTCCTCGGCGCGGAGCCCCGCCGCCATCAGCCCCAGACGCAGCGAAACGGTACCATTGGCAACTGCGATGCCGTACTGGCAGCCGTGCATCGTCGCAAAGCGCTCTTCGAACTGCGCGACTTCATTCCCTTCCAGCCGTCCCCAACAGCCGCTACGGAGGGCGCGAAGCAGGCGAGCTTCCTCGGTTTTTCCGAAGATGGGCCACGACGTGAAGGGACGCGTGCGGATAGGGCGGCCCCCTAACAGAGCGAGACTTTGTGCCATGAAGGTAACTCGCTGCAGAAAAGGTGTCAGGACCCTTTTCGGCCAGGCGACCAGCTCTTATTTGGCTTAACTGCGAGCCGAAAAGGGTCCTGACACCTTTTCTGCCTTAAAAGTTTTGCCCAGGTAAACGCAGCCGTCCGTGGCCGTGCCCGTGCGGGTCAGCTCGTGAAACCCCAGTCGCCGATAAAAGCCCATGGCTGGCTGGTTAAGTACGCTCACTCCGAGGTGGGCGCCCGGTGAACCGCGCTCGTGCAGCTTTGCCATCACCTGCTCCATCATTTGCCGGCCATAACCCTGGCCGCGCGCCCGTTCGAGCAAGTCAATGTGCATGTGCGACGGATAGGTTTCGTAGGGCGTGGGGCAGAAGTAGTCGGGATGGTGGTACCAGGAGTAGACGGTCTGCGCCCGCGTCCATGTGGCGGGGTCGCCTTGCGGCAGCGGAAACTGCGCGCACAAGGCGGGCCGCCATTCCTTATCGTAGCGAGCGTAGAACGCGCGCGAATCGAAGGCACCGAATGCATAACCGCACACGCCCTGGTCGTCCTCTAGCACCAAACTCAACTCGGGCTCGTAGGCGAGATACGGGCCGACGAAAATTCGGGCCAGCGCGTCCGGGTCATCGCGGTAAAACGGCTCGCCGTCCCGGCCGTGGTCGCCGGTCCTGACACAGACGTAATAGGCCGCGGCCTGGTCGGCAGGTCGCGCGGCGCGAACGGTGAACCTATTCATGGCAATGGTCCCGCATTTATGGAGGAAGGTGTCGCGGCCGTGGCGAGCACCGGTTCGAAGGCGCCATCGGGCCGAAACGTCAACAGTCGCTGCAAACGTGCCACGGTTCCACCGCGATAAGTGCCGGGAAGGTGATAGTCGGAGTGGCAGGGCGCGTCCTGGTTTTCCTGCTTCGTCCGTACGTAGCCGAGTAACAGATCCAGCTCTTCGCGCAGTTCCCAGATGCGCCGGTGAACGGCGTGGAACAACGGGCGGTCGCGCAGTTCCGCCAGGCCCGCGCAGAAATCGCGCAAGCGCATCGCCTCCCGGCAGAACAGGACCTCCGCTCCATTCCATTCGGCGGGAGCGCGGCTCAGCAGTTGCCGTGCATGCTCGTGCAGCATCTCAGCCTCTGGGCCTTCTTCGTGCGGCAGGTAATAGCAGTCCCCGAGCAACCGCAAATCTTCGAACGACGCCGGCCCGCGGATGGTGGTAAACCTAGGCTGCCATTCCGCCAAAGCAGAGATGTAGGCGGCACGCGCATCCCAAATGTCCTCACATTGGAGATAGGCCGCAAACGTGCGCAGCGGAACGAAATTCAAAGGGAATTCCGTGTTGGGATTGCACAAGATGCCGCTCACTTCGCCGCGCAATCCTGTGGGTCGACCGGCATAGGGGCCACAGAAGAAGCGGCGGCCGTCGTAGTCGTTGGCGTGGAGATTGTCCCAAATCAGCGGCCGGCGGCGCAGACGGTGTTGGACCTCGCGCGTCTGTGCGACGGGAATTTCACGCGAGATAATTTCCGGTCCTGTCCAGAACACGTCGATCGCCAGCGGGAGCTCGCGCCCTATGGTTTCCAAATAATTCTCACCGCCAAGTTGCTTCTTTGCCATACGTTCACAGTAGGGCGTCGGGCAGAATAGGAACCGCGCGGCGGGCCGGCGCGCGCGAACCCAGCGAAAAGCCACATTCGTGAGCTGGCATTGCGCGGCGGCAATTGAGCCCCACCGCTGCCGATCTTCGGGGTGCAACCGGTCCGGAATGTCGTCGAAGAGCAGTGCGAAATGGTCGCAGCCCAGGGCGATCAATTGCTCAAAGCGCGCCAGAATGCGCTGCAACTCGCCCTCCTGGCTGTAGCGGATGTCGAGGCCCGGACTCAGCGCGTAGATGAATCGTATTCCGCGCTCGCCGCAAACATGGATTAGCGTGCCCAGTGCTTCCGCCTCGGCGGGCGCATACGGCTCCCGCCACGCCGCACGAAGTTTCAGGTCGTCCTTGGGCGCGTAGAGATAGGTGTTCAGTTTCCACGCCGTCATCCACTCCAGCAACTCTATGCGCTCGACCTGCGACCACGGCGGGCCGTAAAAACCCTCGATGACTCCGGCAAGGAAATCGGTTTTCGTTTCGTCTGGCATAAGTTTGGTTCGTAGGGGCAACGCGGAGCGGTCTGTCGAGCGCCCGGCGGCGGACCGGCTCACTAGCCGCGATTCACCTCAACCACAAATGCACTGCTACCACTATATGCCCAAGATACTGAAACGCTCGTAAAACGGAGTGATTGTCGTTGTTTTGGTTTGTTCGGTTAGCTTGATTTCCATTGATGGATCGCCGGTGCTCACTCGGTGTCGGCGAGAAGCTCGACTTTCTTCAGAATAAACCGGCATTGTTCGCTGGCATGGGCGGGCCAGCTCGGTTCCTCTGCCCCTTGTTTAAGGTCCCCAATTCTTCGCGTTGTTGTCCTGCCCCGCTGGGCTGACCGAAAGGGAATCGAATTGCATCAATGGGGCCAGATGGATGAACGAACCCACTTGTGGCAAAATGGGTCCGTTCCTCGGCTAGACTTATCATCCTGCTGGGTGAAGATCTTCTGGGCGGCAAGTCACCCAAAACGCAACTAAGCGCATTACTTCTTTTCCAACTTCGCCATGAGCGCCTGGAAATCCTTCCGTCCGCGAAGGGGATCGAGGTCGGTGTCTACTTTCATGTGCGCGGCGTCATTGTATCCCTCGGCGACAGCGTGGCGAAGCAAGGCCATGGCGCGCTCGGCGTAGGCTTGGCTTGTTTCCTTGCGCTTGCTCTCCGTCAGCTTGGGGTCTTTCTCGGCCAGCGGCACGCACCCGGCCAGGACGCAAGCGGCGTTGTAGGCATCGTTAGCTGGTTCGTAACGGATTTGCACCCATTCCTCGACGGTGGCAGCACAGGCGGCGTGATCGCCCTGGGCTGCCAGGACCTCTGCCCGATGCCAGCAGTTATTCCTAAAAAACTCCCGATACGCGGGATTGCGCGGATTGGCTCGCAGGGCCGCCTGATGATGGGGGAGAGCTTGTTCAAGGAAGCGACGGGCGCCTTGCTCGTCTTTGCGCTGGTGAAGCAACCTTCCCAGATTCACAAGCGAACCGGCCAGCCCGTTTTCGTAATCCGGCATCGTGTGGAAGTCGGCGGCCAGTTGTTTTCGGATAGCGATGGCGTCGCGGTAGGCCGTCTCCGCTTCCTTGGGCCGACCCGTGGCCGCGAGCAGTAAGCCCAGGTTGTTGTGGCTCGACGCCAGTTCCTCGCGGTACGTGGGCACGCTGGGGAAGTCGGCGGCCAGTTGTTTTTGGATGGCGAGCGCGTCGCGGTAGGCCGTCTCCGCTTCCGTAGGCCGACCCGTCTCCGCGAGCAGCAAGCCCAGGTTTCTGTGCCTTCTCGCCAGGTACTGGCGGTACGTGAGCACGCTGGGGAAGTCGGCGGCCAGTTGTTTTTGGATGGCGAGGGCGTCGCGGTAGGCCGTCTCCGCTTCCCTGGGCCGACCCGTGGCGCTGAGCAGAATGCCCAGGTTGTTCTGGCTCGACGCCAGCTCGTGGCGGTACGCGGTCACGGAGGGGAAGTCGGCGGCCAGTTGTTTTTGGATGGCGAGGGCGTCGCGGTAGGCCGTCTCCGCTTCCCTGGGCCGACCCATGGCCACGAGCAGATTGGCCCGGTTATTGTGGATTCCCGCCAGCTGGTGTCGGTACGCGGCCACGGAGGGGAAGTCGGCGGCCAGTTGTTTTTGGATGGCGAGGGCGTCGCGGTAGGCCGTCTCCGCCTCTTTCGGCCGACCCGTGGCGCTGAGCAGTACTCCCAGGTCATTGTGGCTCCTCGCCAGGTCGTCTCGGTACGCAGGCACCGTGAGGAAGTCGGCGGCCAGTTGTTTCTTAATGGCGAGGGCGTCGCGGAAGGCCGTCTCTGCTTCCTTAGGGCGACCCGTGTCCGCGAACAGTACGCCCAGGTTACTGTGGCACCTTGCCAGTTCATGACGGTACGCGGGCACGGTGGGGAAGTCCGTGGCCAATAGTTTCTGGATGGCGAGGGCGTCGCGGTAGGCCGTCTCCGCTTCCTTGGGACGACCCGTGTTCGCGAGCAGTAGGCCGAGGTTACTCTGGCTTCCCGCCAGATCATAACGGTAGGCGGTCGCAGTGGGGAAGTCGGCGGCCAGTTGTTTCTGGATGCCGACCGCGTCGCGATAGGCCGTCTCCGCTTCCCTGGCCCGACCCGTGGCCACGAGCAGTGCGCCCAGATTATTGTAACTCGTGGCGAGGTCCTTGCGGTAAGGCACCACAGTGGGGAAGTCGGCTGCCAGTTGTTTTCGGATTGCGAGAGCGTCGCGGTTGGCCGTCTCGGCGTCAGCCGCCTGGCCCAGCCTGTAACGAATCAGGGCCACGCGAAAATGCCCGGAGGCACGCAGCTCCCGTGCGTCGGGCGTGTCGCCTAGTTCTTGCGTGAATTGCTCGTAGAACTTCAGCACATTCCGCAAGAAGCCCTTCTCCGTTTCCCCGAGCACGGGCTGCTTGGCAAACACTTTTTCGACCACGTCGTCCGTTAGGATGTCCAAGGCCTTCCGGGCCTGCGCTTTCGCTGCAGTCTCTGCGAGAAGCGCTTCTTGTGTCTTTGCTTGCTCCCGCTGCACCTGGTCCAGTGCTTCTGCTGTGTGTCGCTGCTCCACTCGCACCTGTTGCAGTGCTTCCTTCGTATGGCGCTGCTCTGCTTCCAGTGCGACCAGGCCTGCAATCAGGCCGCCGATGCCTAGCAGCACGAGCGCCGCAGAACCGGCTGCCGCCAACACGGGGCCACGATTGCGTCGCACGAACTTGCGAAGCCTGTAGCGCGCCGACGGCGGACCCGCCAGCACCGGCTCCTCATGCAGATAACGCAGCACATCCAACGCCAATCCGTTGGCTGTCTCGTAGCGCCGGCCACGGTCCTTTTCCAGACACTTCATCACGATCCAGTCCAGATCGCCGTGGACCAGGCGCGTCAGCCGTTGCGGCTCTAGCTTGCGCTTGGCCGCGATGCTCGGCAGTAGATCCGAGCTGGACAGCCTCGCGCTCGGCTTGGGCGGCTCGACTTCGCGGATGATTCGCAGCATCTCCGTGAAGGCGGCGCTTCGCAGTTGTTGGCGCGTGAATGGCGGCGACCCGGTCAGTAGCTCGTAGAGCACCACGCCCAATGAGTAGATGTCCGCCCGCGTGTCGATGTCTAGGTTGTTCAGCTCGGCTTGCTCAGGCGACATGTATTCCAGGGTGCCGACGAGCGCGCCGACTTCGGTGTAGATGCTCTGTTCGGAGAGCCGCGGGCCGGTTGCCTTGGCTACCCCGAAGTCGATGACCTTGGGCACCGGCCGGCCGTCGTACAGGCCTATCAAGATGTTCGACGGTTTCAGGTCACGATGGATGATCCCCTTCTGATGGGCATGCTGTACCGCCTGGCAGACCGGAATGAACAGCTCCAGGCGCTCCTTTGGCGACAGCCTGGCATCGTCGCAGTACTTGGTCAGCGAAAGCCCCTTGACCAGCTCCATTACGAAATAGGACTGGCCGTCATCGCTGACGCCGGCGTCCAACACTTTGGCGATATTGGGATGGTCCATCAAGGCTAGCGCCTGACGTTCCTGCTCGAAGCGGGCAAGCAATCGCGCGGAATCGAGCCCGGTCTTGATGACCTTCAGGGCAATCCGCCGCTGGACCGGCTCGGACTGATCCGCGACCCAGACTTCGCCCATGCCGCCTTCGCCGAGTTTCTCGCGGAGTTTGTAGCGCCCCGCGAAGACCTGGCCGGCCGACAGTGCCCCCTTCAGGATCGCTGCTGCGGGCTTGAACGCCCCGGTCAGGTCGTCTGCCGGCGGCAAGTTACCGGAATCGTCATGGGCCTTCAGTAAGACCAGAAGCCGTCGCCGTAACTCCGGATTATTCGCACACTCGCGGTCCAGGAAGGGGGCACGCTCGGTGGGGTCGGCCAGCTCGGCTGCCGCCAGGAACAGGGCTTGAACGCGCTCGGGATCAAGAGGCATGAGAGACTCCTTTGGCTGGATCTACCTCATCATGCGTAATCGGGGCGCCAAGCTGTCGAAAAATCCGGTGAAAACTCAGAAAGTTTTCAGAGCGGCCTTGAGCCAGGCCCGGGCAAAGGTCCACTTTTGCCGCGCTTGATAGATCGTGAGGTAAAGGATCTCAGCCACTTGCTCGTGCGGAAGGCCGGCAAAATGGTGGAGGTCGACCACGCGTGCGGCGAGTGGATCTTCGCCAGCTAGGCGGGCGAGCGCTTCGTCGAGAGCAAGCAACTGCTCGTCGGGGTGAGCGGCGGCGACATCGGCCAGCGGCACGCGTCCCAGCGCTCCACCCCGCTTGATACTTTTCTTGCGCCGTGCGTTTTCGACGAGGATGCGCCGCATCGCCTCGGCGGCAGCGGAGAAGAAGTGGCCCCGGCCGTCCCAATGCCGTTCCTCGCCGGCGCCGACCAATCGCAGATACGCCTCGTGAACAAGGGCCGTGGGCTGGAGCGTCTGGCCGGCCTTCTCGCTGGCCATTCTCTGGGCAGCGAGCTTGCGCAGCTCGCAGTAGACCAATGGCAGCAATTGGTTGGCGACGCGGGGATCGCCTTGCGCGATGGCGTTCAGGACGCGCGTGACTTCACTCATGCAGCCAAGAATAACCGCCTCGACACTATTCTGCCAGTCGCTCAGACGTCTTGCGGGAAAGCTAGTAGACCAGACGATCATTCGCAAGCGAGAGGAACGGACCCATTTATTCGAAACTGGAGCCATCATTCCGCTTGCATTGCGGCGCAGCTGAGGTGCTCGTGTAATCGCGTCGCATGAACCGATTGCTCATCAGCCCGGCTGTTGCCGAAGAACGGCGGCTTGAGGCACGGCCGAGCCCCATAAAGCCCAGCCGAGAGTCGCCGCGTGCCCGTTCCACCGCATCCGTCGCCGTTGGTGCAGCGTCCTGGCAAGTGCTGAAGCCGGTCGGGAGCCGCCGCCTCACTCCAGCCGAACTCGCGCCCAGCGCTCCGGGAGGGGCGACGCTTTCCAGTCGGCGATCCGGTCCGGGTCGGTCCCCATCACATAGCTGGGGCACAGGTGCAGTTCGCGCGTCTCTTTCGCCACGTTGTAGCGGTGAACGAAGTCGAGCCGGACCTGCGACCAGTCGGGGAACAACGACCGGGGCACGGCCAGCTCCGCTGTCCACGCGGCCTTGTTCAACGCCACAGCAGCACGCCAGGCCTTGTCGGTCAGTTCCGTGGCGCCAACCGCCGCCTCCGTGCGCGCCACGTCCCGCGGCACGATGAAGGTGTGCGTCACCTTCCCCCCATTCAGGACCAGCCGGACCTGCTCCTCCGAGGCCTCCGCCGCCGAGTCCAACCTGGCGGCAACGTAGACCCACCGGTCGTTGGCCAAAAACTGCACGCGCTCGCCGCGACCGCCGGAACCCGGAATACCCAGAAGCGAGTGGGCAGTCACCGGCTCCCACGCCCGCGCACTCAGCTTGCCATCCACGGCGGCCGTCGCACCCGCCTTCTGGATCGTCAGCCGCGTGGGGCCCACCAACTGGAACGGAGAGACGGACAAGCTCCGGTTGTGGAATTGGCCGGCTTTGAAGGCAATGGTCAGTTCAGGGTCCTTGGAGTATGCTCCGGGAGCCACTTCCGCCTGCAGGGGGATTTCGAGGGCTTGCCCTGGTTGCAGCATGAAGGGGGCCGTCCGCGTCTTGATCTTCCAGCCGGGCACGTGCTCCCAGGTTAGCTCCCCGGAGACAGGGATAAGGAAGCGGGTCGGCAGGTGCAAGCGATCATCGATCAAGGTCGTCTTCACCTCGGCCGCGCGGACCGGAGCCACTGCGGCCACAGCCTGGCGCAGGAAGTGGCTCAGCTCCTCGACCTCGTAGGCACAGAACTCGTCGGCCGGCGTTGGATTCTTGGTCAGCACATAGTGGTCGAACTTCTTGCCTGCGATGTCGATGGGAGTGATGGTGACCTGGTCGCCGTCGAATTCGAAGAGGGTGAAGTGATGGACCGACTTCTCGACGGCCACGTAGCGCCGGGCCGTGGACTGGTAGAGACCGGCGCCTCCACCGGCGCTGGTCAGGAACAGGACGCCCGCTTGCGGCTTTTCGGCCAGCCGGCCCATGCGCCAGTTGCGCGCGTAGAAATGATCGTGCCCGGTCAGGACGCCATCCACCCGGTTCGCGGGATCCAGGAACAAAGGGGCCCAGTCCCAGCGCAGCGAATTGACGGGACGCTTGGCATGAGCGCTGAACAACGGATGATGGAAGGCGACGAAGGTCCAGGTCGAGTCGCGCCGCCGCCTCAGGTCGTCCATGACCCACCGAAATTGTTCCGAGTCACGCCCCTTCTCGATCCAGGCGTTGCTGTCGAGGCACACGATGTGGGCGTCGGCGTAGTCGAAGCCGAAGTAATGTTTGTTGCCCGGCAGGGCCATGTAGGAAAAGTAGTTCGGCGAGTCGCGCTCGTGATTGCCGATCGTGCTCACCCACGGCACCGAGTGCGCGATAGGCTCAATCGGTTCGAAGAACTGCTTGCGCCAGCTGTCGTGGTCCCTGCCGTCTGCCACGATGTCGCCCGTGTGGACGATCAGGTCAACCTTGGCTTGGGCGATCTGCTCGGCCACCAGGCGGTGGGTCGCAGGGTTGGAACGGGAGTCTCCGTACACGGCCAGCCGCCAGCGCTTGGTCCCCAGGACGGGAGCAGTCTTAAATTGATAGATTTCGCTTTGCAGGTCGTCACTGCGGACCCGGTAGTAATACGTGGTGGCCGCCTTTAATCCTGTCAGTTGCACTTCGTGTAACGCGGTCGGCTTGGGGACGTCCGCCGTCTGGCCGAGTTCGCGCGTCGGGCCATAGTCCACGCGTCCAGGAAGCTTGGTGGCGGTCTCCCACATGACGGTGATCCCGCTCGGTGTCGGAAGCTGAAGATAGGGACCAACCAGGAACCTCGGCTGATCGGCGGTGCTGGGTCCGGCTGCGCCTGCCCGGGCGAAGCAAGCGAGGAGAAGCAGGCTGGGAAGGAGCCAACGGTTGCAGAGCCGGGACGAGCGTTTCATGGTGATTCCCCAGAAATGGAGAGCGCGGCGTAGTCAGAGTAGGTGATTCTACGCGATGAGAAGCCGGCAAGAATCGTGAAAAAGGTATGAAGTTCTTGGAGGACTCAAACGCGCACAAGGAAGAACGAGTGCCAGGCTCAATTGGCCTCTACGGGGCTCAACGGCTCTCCGGCCTCAGGACGAGTTGAACTTGCGTTACGAAGGGGTGAAGCGGCACGTCCCGCCCCCCGCCGGATCGAGCATGCTGGTGCCGGCCGGCAGCCTTCCCTCTTGCGCTGGGGAGGCCTCTTGCCCAATCTCCGTTGCGAGTTAACTCGCGGTCAGACCGCCCGTGATTTATCGGTCCGAAGCGCGCTGGCCATCGCCATTCAGCTGCTCTGGGTGGGCAACAGGCTGAGGAAGAGTGTTCGACGCGGATTTGCATTCGTACGCCGACATGTACCTCAGGATTTGGTCAACTCCTTGCCGTAGTCATTGCTGGGGTCACGAATGATGGTGTGAATGTGATTGGTGCCGCCTTGCGGAGCATACTCGATCAGAAGCGTTGGGCCCTGGATTCGGTAGTAGGCAGCGCTCCCATTGGTCGTCGGCCCGTACCAGACAAAGTAGGTGTCGTCGATTTTTGCCTTGAGCGCGGCCATTCGACTCGCTCCTGGTCACTGTTGGAGTTTTTTGACTCTACGGCTTATCATTTGTCCGCGCCCAGTGGCCACGTAACCCAAATCGTGACAATCGCCTATATCCGAATTGCTTTCTCGAACTCCTTCTTTGGCGGATTGAGGTCGATATTCTCAATCCCGTCCAAAAGAACCGCAGAAAGGCGGCTGCTTCCGGCTTCGGACAATTGCCGTCCACTTCCCCCGTTCAATTCGAATAGGCGCCGCCACGGATAGCTCTCGTCGATGCCAAGTCCGTCAGAGCACGATCTGCTTCAGGGCGCAGGTTGCCCCGCGTCATTAAAGAACTCCGCGGACCCTGCAAAGAGCGTTTCGATGGTCAGAACATCCAACCCGGTGGTCACCCAATAGTTCACCTCCCCGGCCGAGGGTGCTGATGTCCGGTGCAGGAGGTTGGGGAAGAGTGTGGCCAACGAAGAGGGCGGCGGGAAACCATACAGCTCTTCGACTACATCCGTGCGGAACTCCGTCGATCCCAGAAAGTCAAGCGCCACGCCGCCGCGGCCCAGTTGCGGCAGGACACCCACCCAGTAGGCAATCTCACTGTTGCTGCCCGTGCGTCCCAGGAGCTTGTTGTAGAGCGACTGGACGAAGGCGGTGGCGGAGCCGGTCGTGGCCGTGTACTCCAGCGAGGTGACCATTGCGGTAACGGCCTGCTCGATCGTACTGCCGCTTTCCAGCAAGTTTACAAACGTGATTCGGCCACCGGGGTCCGAAGGCCGTCCCAGGATTTCCAGGTAGAGGCCGTCGACTACCACGCCCAGCGCTTCCGGGGAACGGCCGATTCGATCGGCAACTGCGGCCGGCGTGAGGGATCCACTATTGAGCGCGTTAACCCAGGCCCCCGCGTCAGTGGGGTCGGTGGTATTGCCGACCCGGTGGAGGAGGTCGATATAGAGGGACTCCACGAAGGCAGCGTTGGGGGCCAAGGGAATGGACACGACATGGGAAAAACTAGGGATCGTCCATGCTCCACGACCAAAGGTGCCAGCGACGAGCACGTCGTCGGTCGCGTCGTAATGCAGGGCCTGCACCTGGACGTTGGGCAGCCCCAGGCCAACGGGGGCCCAGACTGGTGTGGTCGTGCTGCCGGGCAAGGTAAGGAATACACCACCGTCGTGCAGGGTGCCGCCCAGACCGGCCACCAGGACGTAGGCGGGGCCAGTGACGCCCGGCGGCCGGAATACCTCGACGGTGCGCAGCTTGCTTACCTGCGACGGCAAGTTGCCGGAGATGTCCGTCCAACTCATCCCGGCGGTCGTGGTCATCCACACATGGCTGTCCACGTCGACAACGTAGGCGGTCTGCCAGTTCGCGGGATCGAGCGCGATGCTCAGAATGGCTGACTTGCCCGGGTAGGACATCACTCGCGTTGGGGCGGTGCCGGTCCCCGAAGTCCGCAGGAACAGTTCGCCGGCCTCGGTGCCGGCGTAAAGCACGCCGGCATCGGCCGCTCCTCCCGCCATGCCTCCGTACGCCAGCGCCGTGAATTCGCCATTGACCATGGCCGGGGTAATGTTGGTGATGACATCCCCAGGCATGTTGCCGGCCGTGTCCACGCTCTCGTACAGCCCGTTGAGACCAATCACGAGGGAGCGCGGGTCTGTGGCATTGAGCACGAAGGGCACAAACGCACCGGAAGCATTCTGGTCGGCGTCGTTGAGTCCCCCGAGATATTCGGGACTAGGGGGGGAGCCTTTCTCTGAGAGCGGCACGCACCCCATGGAACTCTCCTGGGTCCCCAGACCGACCAGGCAGTCATCGATGATGTTATTGTTGCTATCGACCGTGAAGCGGCGCATGTCCGAGAGGTTGGAGTTGACCGCGTAAAGATACGTTTCGCCGGACGAGGCCAGGCTGGTGTTATCCACAGCGACGTGGGTGGAATCGGCGAAGAAGGTCATCAGCCAGGACACCCCGTTTGGAACAAGCTGCAAGTCGGCCCCATTGTCCTGGGCGCCGGCGAAAACGGTGTGATTTACAGAGTCGTAGTCGGCCGCGTAAAACTCAGCCGCCTGGATATCGCCGTTCTCCGACACCCAGTAACGTTGGTCGCTCGACGTGGCGTCGGGGTTTACCAACCTGTAGACGCCGCCGTCGTCGCTTTCCCAGAGGTTGCCGGCCGCGTCGAACTTCATGGTGCGCGAGTCGGAATGGACGACAGTGGGTTGAGGCGTCCCGCCCGGCGGGTTGCCGTTCGCACCGCTGCCCGAGGCGAGTGACCAAGTGGTATTTTGGGTCTGCGGGTCGAAGTCCCCATAGTGGACTTCGCCGGTGCCTGACCCGGCCACGAAGACCCGTGTGGCAAGGAAAGGGTCCGCCGCTATCGTGAGGTTATTGCTGGTCTGGGGATCGGTGTCGAGCTGGGGAAGGCTCGTCTGCCCCGAGAAGTTGCTGCCCATCAACACCCAGGTACCCCCTGTATTCGCGGACTGGTAGACGCTCTCCTCCGCGGTCTTATTGGTCCCGATCGTCCCGACGAGAGCATAGACCACGTCGTTGGCGGCGTCGTTGTGGATGGCTAGCTTGACGTTGTCAGCCGCTTGGATGTCGCCGAGCAAGGCGGTGGACAGCGACAGGGCGGTCCAGGTGAGGCCGCCATCCAGACTCCGGTATATTCCCGCGTCCGGATTCATCATATTCCGGTCCCCAGGAACTGCGGCGTAGATCAGGCTCGGGTTGGCCGGATCAGCCACGATGCTAAGCACGTCGCCATTGGGCAGGCCGCTGGCGCTAATGCCGCTGCCGGTGTTCGACAAGCGCTCCCAGGTCTGGCCGCCGTCCTGGCTCAAGTAAACTCCTCCGTCATCGTTTTCGCTGACCGCGCCGGCCAGGACGATCTGCCCTTGAGGTCCAACCTGCTCGGTGGGCACAATCGAACGGATCTTGAGATTCTGATCCTGGAATGTGGTTGTCTGACCGGTGACAGGGTCCACGATCGTGCTGTAGAGAGTCCAGTGGTTCCCCAGGTCTGTCGTCTTGAGAACGCCAAGGCCGTCGCCGCCATTGGCAACGCCGGCGAACGTGCCGAAGCTGCCGTTGCTGAAGCTGCCGGTACCGGCGTAGAGAGTATTGGCGTCCAGCGGGCTGAAGGCGATGTCGCCGATCGACAGGGTCGGCATGCTATCGGTGAGCGGCGTCCAGGAGGGAACAAGCGATTGTGCGTTAAATGTCCGCCAAATGCCCCCGCTAGCTGCGCCTGCGAAGGCGATGTTGGCATTGGTCGCATCGAGGGCAAACGAGTTGATGGCTCCGGTTACCGGGTTGTTCTGCAGGGGCATGCCTTGCACTTCGCCCTGGGTGTTGGGGCCAGGGCCTTGCGGAACCCAGACCGGCGCTACCGACGGCACACATCGGTTTTCAAGGAACTCAATTGAGGGATGGACGCGAACGCGCGCGGAGGAGGCGCGATACCGGTAGCGTGGCATACTTGCGAACGACATTAGTGCGGCATAGCTCCGGGGGAAGGTCATGGTGCTTTACCTTGAGGCAGTGTCAGCTGGCTGTCATCGGCGCACGTATCTTAGCGGTAGAGCGAAACCCTGTCGAGCAATGCCCATGAGCCGAGTTCGCCGCATGTCAGCCAAGTGTCGTGTTCAACGCGTGCCGGCCAGGCTGGCTCTCCTTCCAATAATTCTTATACCTTTCTCTTTTCGTTCATGCGAAGATCACGTTGAATGCCCGCAGATCCTTGATTCGGAAACCGGCCTCTTCCTGCGCGCACGCCTCCGCGAGAGCCTGCTCGAAGACCGCCCGAATGGCTTCGTCGGTAGTCGTGCCCGGCTTGCCGACAAACACTAGCTCCGTCGTGACTGGTCCGTCTGCCGGTGAAGACGGCTGGGCCAGTTTGAGCCAGCCACGTTTGCCCGTGACGTTCAGGATGCCGTAGTCGCTAGTTTCCAGATCGAGCCTGACGAGTCCTTTGACGCGATAAATGCCCCGCGGCAAGTTCTCCACCGCTCGCTGCAACGCGCAAAACGACCAGCGTGTCTCGCTTCGGAAGGTCCACGCCGCGAACCTACATTTGTGGCCATCGCCAATCGGGTCTGCGTTCGCCACATGCGGCGCCGGCGCGATGAGCGCTGCCTCAAGCCTTGGATCGTCGAAGATCAACTCGAGCGGAATTTCGCCGAAACACGTTTCCCAAACTCGGCTCCGCGCGGCCAGGGCTTCGACTTTCCGCCTTAGTTCGTTTAGCTGGCGTGGCGTGACGAGGTCCGTCTTATTGATGACGATCAAGTCCGCCAGCTGAACGTGCTCGATGGCCAGATCGCGAAATTCGGCTTGTTCGTCACGCGCAAGATCGGCGTCGAGCACGCTGATGATCCGCACGTCCACGATGTGCTGCACGGAGGGATTGAGGAAGGTCTCGGCGACGGCGCGCGGCTTGGAGACACCGCTGGTTTCGATCACGATATGGTCGGGAGGGTGTTCCCCGGCAAGCAACCTCTCCACTTCGACAAGAAGATCGTCGCGGATCGTGCAGCAAACGCAGCCGTTGCACAGGCTGACCTTTTCCCCTTCGATGGAGACAATGAGCTTGGCATCGATGTTGATCGCGCCGAAATCGTTTACCAAGACCGCCACACGCTTGTCGGCAGCCTTGGCGAGTACGTGATTGAGGAGAGAGGTCTTGCCGGACCCCAAAAAACCGCCCACAACGGTCACGGGCGTCGTTGCCGGGATTGAAGGCTGCATGCAATCTCCAAGGTGGATACGGTTCCTAGCAGACAAGGAGCCCTCGATGCTGGCCAGGGACACAAGCCCTGCTTCACTTTCAGTCGACCTTGAGGACCTTCTTTTCAAAGATCGAGGTCCGCAATCCACGAATGTCCAAGGATGGCGCGGTGGTCGTGGGCTGCTTCACGGCGGTGGACCAGGGGCGTTCCTGCAAGGCGGCCTGCCGGATGAGGATTTGTTTCTTGGAGATATTGAAGACCATGCGATCCTCGCCGATCTGGTAGGGGCCGTCCCAGAATCTATGGACGCCGCGAATGATACTGTCCACTTCTTGGGAATCGATTGGGGAATGGCAAGTGACGCCCAGCCTGGGCCTGGTCAGTTGCAGGATCTTACCTAGAGCTTTCGCCGGCGTGTGCGACTGCTTGACCACATTCTCGGCCACGGGAAGCGGCACGTTCTGCGCCATGCTATATCGAGCCGGGTCGGGTGCTGTTTCATGGATCAGCAAATCAACGCCCCTGGCGTTTTGAGTCATATACTGGTTGGGCTGGGTATCGCCGGACCAGACCACGCTCAACCCTTGCCATTCCAACCGATAGCTTACGGCTCCGTCGATGACATGCAGCGCCGGAAAGTGCTTGATTGTAACGCCATTCTTTTGGTAAGCGATCCCAGGATTGAGCAGATAGTCGTGCTCGACAATTTCGAGGTCGTAGCCTTTCTCGATGGGGATCGTGGCGGCGAAGCTCTCTCGGTGCCATTTGGTGTACTGCGAAAGTGCACCGATGTTGGCCTTGGTTCCGAGTTCAGGCGAGGTGCTCGTCGGGCCGTGGATCTCCAGCGGCACGAACCGGTCGACGGCCGGACCGAAGGCGTAGATCCAAGGGAGATCGTTGGTGTGGTCGCAGTGAAGGTGCGTCAAGAAAATCTTGTTCATCCTGGACAAAGGGACTTGAAGAGCGTTGTAGTTGATGATGCAGCCTGGTCCTGCGTCGAACATGAAGGCGTCCCCGTTGCCGAGTTCGACGAAGATGCTCACGCCATGCTGAGCAGGCCGAATGTTGCTGCCCCAGCCTGTCCCCATCAACGTGACGCGCATCTCATCCGGAGCCACCCGTTCACCAGGATAGAACCAAAGGTCCGGACGGGCGACGACGTCCAAGAGTGGAGTAGTCGCTTGAGCCGGCGCCCCCTCCTCCGGGGGCCTTGCGACCGCGGAATTCGTCGCCAGCCCCGCTCCTGCCGCCACGGCTAGCCCGCTTCCCACAGCGGCCGCGTGATCTTTGAGGAATTCGCGACGGCTCGGCATGGTAATGGGATGCTGAGACGGGGCGGCTTTATTCTCCGGCTGGTCATTCGTGTTCAAGGAAGCTCCTTCGCAGGTTTAAGAATGAGTGGTTAACTTGCACGGATTCCAATGAGGGTCGCCCCTTCCCTTTGCAAAAGGCCTGCCCTGGAAATGACCCCTGCTGCGTCAGGCTGATGCCATAACCGTCAGCACGGCCACGTCTCAATCAAGTGTTTTCGCGCATCAGCAAAGAATCCCTCCTCGTCTGGCATCGGTCAAGGGTCAGAGAATCTACGGGAATAGAAAACCAGCGGGAACTGGTGCGCCCTGCGCGCCGGCGACTAATGCACCAGGAATGAAGAAACTGCCGTTAAGGGGCGCGCCTTGGGCCTCGGTTGTGACTCATGCGGCCGAGGTTACCCCCTGGAAGGCACGGTCGCAACGATTTTCCCCCCAGAAGCGCGAGAAGGCTCGACAACGCTCGACCGCCGGACACGGAACTGGCTGCGCTCCATCGTTCCCCTAATTAGAAACAGTTCACGTAGGCGCGAGCAGGACGCGCAAAGTCTGAAGTATAAATTTCGCCTGCCAAGCATTGAGATCTTGGTGCTGAACCAGCGCATCATATCCGCCGGTCAGAACGGGGGATCTTATCCAATCTAGCTCACTCGAAGAACAGAGCCATTTCCACGAAACTGGAGCTTAGGAGTCTGCCGAAATTGGAAAATCTGACGTTTTACGGTACAACCATCTCAGAAGCGGCGGCAAAGGGCTCGGTGATCTGCCCGCGCTGACAAGCCTGCAATTAAATCAGTGAAAAGCAAATAGAAAATGTCTACCCTCGAGCACGGAAGCTGCCATTGCCCGGAGCGCGAACACACGTCGTTTTGATACGCCGGTCGATGTGACCGAAGCGCTCAACGAACATCCTCCACGTTGGTGCTGCTCTTGGTCCGGCTCACTACCGACCCGGTTGCCAAACCGGTCCTTTCGCCATGATCCAACCATCGCCGACATCGATGCGAACCTTGCTCGCGTTGGTGGGGTCGGCTACAACATCGGTTCTATGCAACCTCTCAACCCCTCTGCCAACTGCCGCCTCACAACTCTCGACGGCACCCCGGCAAGTTGCCTGGGACTCGCCGCGGGGCCGAAGCAGGATCCGCGGTGCGTTCGTCGGGCGTTCGCACGTGGGATCAATTATTTCTTCTTCTACGGGCCTGGTAACACGTCGTTCATCGAAGAGTTGGCCTCGCTGGTCCCGCGGAAGCGCGAGCAAATCATCGTGGCTACAGGGAGCGGCAGCCGGCGGGTCGCAGGGTTGCGGGCGGCGCGGCGAAAGCTGACCGCCCTTTTGGGTATCGAGTTGATTGACGTGTTCTTCATCGAATACGTTCATCCGGGCGACAACCCAGATGTGATGTTTGGCAAGAACGGCGTGCTCGGCGAATTGCGGCAATGGAAGGAAAGCGGCTTGGTGCGGTTCGTGGGGGCGACCGCACACGATCGGTCGCTGGCCAGGCGTCTGGCGGCAGATCCGCGCGTCGATGTGCTCATGCACCGGTTCAACATGGCCCATCGCAAGGCGGCGCACGAAGTGTTCCCCGCCGCGGCAAAGGCGCGAACGCCGATCGTCGCGTTCACGGCGACACGCTGGGGCACGTTGCTTAAGCCGTATGCGGACTGGCCCGGCCCGCCGCCGACCGCCTCTGATTGTTACCGCTATTGCCTCTCTCAACCATCGGTGCACGTCGTGCTGACGGCGCCGCGCTCACTCGCCGAGCTGGAGCAAAACCTGGACGTGCTTGAGTTACCGCCCATGAGCAAACAGAAGCGCGATCAGTGGCAGCGCTTCGGCGATCTGGTCTACGGCGCGGGAAAAGGAGCGTTCGAGACCAGCTGGCCGTAAAGCTTTCGGTAGCACACCCTGGAGCCATGCGTGCTCAGGTCCGACACACCGGTGTTAGAGCGAGGGCAAGCTCCGAGTTGGAGTACTTGTTGATCGACAGAATTGCCATCTGCTGGTTGGGAGTCAATTACTATGAGCAGGATGCCGCCAGTCAGCTCCTTAGCCAACCTGGTTCGGCAGCATCGACGGACGCTGCTCAGAAACGACTGGATCGGGCTCATCAGCGTTACCTCACGGCCGCCAAGAGCTTGGGGGTTGTGCAAAAGCTGCTGCGCCGATGCCCTTCAACTTACGATCTGTTGAGAGCGGTGTCGTAATGCCGTGGTGCTGGCGATCGCAACAGAAAGGCTTTTCAGTTCGTTTCGGGAAGCCGTCGTCCCCTCCAGGCGGCGGTTCATCTTTGCCCTCGACCGACTACGCTATCGGTTTGCAGCCTTATCGAGACAGTGCCAGGGACATTTTGAACACGCCCGGCCTGGGCCGACTCTTCCCGGGCAAGGCTGCGTCAGATCGAACTTACTGTTTTGCAAAACAGTAAGTTTATGAGAAAGAAGCTGGCCTCGGCCAGTTCCTTGCTCGGCTCTTCGGCCGGGCCGGTCAGCGTACCGACATGGCTCATTTGGCCGGTGGCATGGGCAACGCACGGTTTGTAAGTGATAGCCTTTCGAGTCGTTTGGACCGCGGGGTAGGCTGGGTCGCTAACACGGCGGCGAATTTGGTATTGCCGGCGGTCCCCGGTAGCTGCGCTATGGCGTTGGCTTGCTTTCGCAATGTATCCTCGTGCCGCTGAAGAGGCTCCTGCGGCAACGGCTGTTCGAACGGCTCTTGTGCTTGGTTCTCGGGTTGTAGCCATTATTTATGCCAGGATTGCTTTCACCGGCTCGCCGTGCACATCTGTCAGACGAAAATCCCTTCCTTGGAAGCGATAAGTGAGTCTCTTGTGGTCGATGCCCAATAAGTGCAGGATGGTAGCCTGAAAATCGTGCACATGGACTGGGTCCTTCACAACGTTCATGGCGAGGTCGTCGGATTCGCCATAAGTAATCCCCGGCTTGACTCCAGCGCCGGCCATCCAAAGACTGAATGCATAAGGGTGATGATCGCGGCCCCAGTGAACACGATCCTCAATGTTGCCCTGGATGAACGGAGTGCGGCCGAACTCGCCGCCCCAGATCAACAGGGTCTCATCGAGCAGGCCGCGCTGTTTGAGGTCCTTCAGGAGGGCTGCCGAGGGTTGGTCGGTGTCGCGGCACTGGTTGTACAACTCTGTCGTAAGGCTGCTATGTTGATCCCAGCCCGCGTGCATGAGCTGCACGAAGCGGACGCCGCGCTCGACGAGCCGCCGTGCCATCAGGCAGTTGTAAGCGAAGGTTCCGGGTTGCTTAACGCCTGGCCCATACAAATCCAGTATCGTCGCCGGCTCCTTGGAGAGGTCGGTCAATTCAGGCACGCTCATCTGCATTTTGTACGCCATCTCGTATTGTGCGATCCGGGTGGCGATTTCCGGATCGCCAAAATCGCGCAGCTTGAGCTCATTGAGCTTGGCGATATCGTCGAGCAGTCCGCGCCGAATGGACCGGCTGATGCCGTCGGGATCCTTGAGATAGAGGACCGGATCGCCGCTGCCGCGGAACTTGACTCCTTGATAGCGTGAGGGAAGGAAACCGGAACCCCAGTAGAAGTCGTAAAAGATCTGGCCGCAAGTGCTGCCCTTGCTGACCGAGGTCATCACGACGAAAGCCGGGAGATCCTGCGTGGTGCTGCCCAAGCCGTAAGTGAGCCAGGCGCCCATCGTCGGCCGGCCTGGAAGCTGTGCGCCTGTCAGGAGGAAGGTGATAGCCGGTGCATGGTTCACGGCCTCCGTGTGCATACTTTTGATGAAGCAGATCTCATCCGCTACCGAGGCGATGTGCGGCAACAGGTCGCTGACCCAGGCGCCGCTCTGGCCATGCTGCTTGAACTTGGAGATGGCTCCGAGGAGCAACTTACCCTTGGCCGCCCCGGTCATCGTACTGAAACGCTTGTCACCGAGATAAGCGTCCGGCACAGGTTGGCCGTGCATGGCAGTAAGCTTGGGCTTATGGTCGTACAACTCAACGTGTGTGGGAGCGCCGTTCTGAAACAGGTAGATGACGTTCTTGGCTTTCGCTGGGAAGTGGGGTAAGCCGGCGAGTCCGCCGAAACGGCTTCCATTGGCGCCCTCGGCAACGGCGCCACAAACGCTACCTGCGCCCTTCAACAAGCATGCCAGCGCAGCCGTGCCGATACCGCAAGCGCTACGGCCGAAAAACTCACGGCGTGTCACTTGGAGACGGTTCTCGCGCAAGGGATCCACAATCTACTCCTTCGACAAGGCTTCGTCGGTGTTCAGAATCGCGCTGCAAAGAGCCGTATATGCTGCGTGTTCGACGGGATCGAGGGTTTCGTCGCGCTTCGAGTCACCTGTCTGCAACAATTTTTTCGCATCCGCAGTGTTCGCCCCAAATTCGCGCTGCAATCGACGCACGCTGTCCAACAGAACTTGTCGTTCCTCCGCGGTGGGCTGCCGTGCCAGCACGAGTCTAAAGGCTAGTTCAACGCGAGCTTCGGGCGCAGCGCCCGCGGTTTTGAGCACTCTTTCGGCAAGGGCGCGTGCGGCTTCCACGTAGCCGACGTCGTTGAGTGTGGTCAGCGCCTGGAGCGGCGTGTTTGTGCGTGTAGGCTTCACAACACAGGTTTGCCGCGGGGACACATCGAACAACATTGTCGGTCCCACGATGCGCCGCCAGAAGGTATAGATGCTGCGGCGGTACAGTGCTGCACCTTTGTCCTGCTCATAACGCTTTATCCCAAAGGTAGCTTCCTCCCAAATACCGGCAGGTTGGTAAGGTTTCACAGGCTTGCCCCCGATTTTTTCGACACGAAGGCCACTCGCGGCGAGAGCCTGGTCGCGAATCATCCAAGACGGCAGCCGGTACCGCGGACCACGCGCCAACCGCCGGTTCTGCGGGTCTCGTTCAGTCAGTGCCGGTGTCGTCCGGGATGATTGCCGGTAGGTCGCACTCATCGCAATCCGCTTGTGCAGCGCCTTCACATCCCAGCCACTGCTGACGAAATCGGTTGCCAGCCAATCGAGCAGATCCGGATGCGACGGCCTCTCTCCCTGCACTCCGAAATCTTCCGGCGTCTTCACCAAGCCCGTGCCGAAGAACTGCTGCCAGCAGCGGTTGACGGTTACGCGGGCCGTAAGCGGGTTGTCTGGTGAAACGAGCCAGCGCGCCAGACCCAGACGGTTTCGGGGGGCGTCCGCTGGAAACGGGGGCAGGATGGCGGGCACGGCTGCGCTCACTTTCTCCGCCGGCTTGTTGTAGATGCCTTTGACGAGGACAAAGGTGTCGCGCGCTTTCGGCAGGTCCTCCATCACCATGACGCGCGGGATGGAACGACTAAAACTGCCTTGAGCATCCACTGCGGCGTGAAGTTTCTTGAGCTTCGCTGCGTAGCCCGGCTGAGCGGATCCCCAATTGCTTTCCAATTGGCTCAGTTGGCTTCGCGTTCGTTTATCCGCCGGGATTTTGAGTAACGCGAGGATTTCAGCCTTGAGGCTCGCGACACTGGGTGCATCGGAAACCGGCTTGCCTGGCGGGCGTGGGAAAAGCTTAAGCTCCAGCTCGGCCACGTCCTTGGCGGCGAGCGATGTCGCGCGCGTCAACTCCTCGAGCCTTGCTGTTTCAGACTTCGTTGCCAGCTCCAGAGCCGGTTTGGTCTGCGGGTTGTCGCCCTCTCCCGTAACCGGAGTTTGGTTGAAGAAAGCAAACAGCGAATAGTACTCGCGTTGGGTGAGAGGGTCGAATTTGTGGTCATGGCAGCGGCAGCAGTTGAATGTCAACCCAAGCCAAATAGTGCCGGTGGTTTCGGCCATGTCCATGACGTAGTCCACGCGATTCTCGTCGGGAATGCGGCCGCCCTCGCCATTGATCATGTGGTTGCGGCAAAAACCTGTCGCTAGTTTTTGCTCAGGAGTCGAGCTGGCGCACAAGTCACCGGCAAGCTGCCAAGCCGTGAACCGATCAAAAGGCAGGTTGTGGTTGTATGCCGTTATCACCCAATCGCGCCACGGCCACATCGTCCGCTCGCCATCGCCCTGATAGCCGTTGGAATCGGCGTAGCGGGCGGCCTCCAGCCACTCCCACGCCATGCGTTCGCCGTAACGCGGCGAGGCAAGAAGACGATCTACGACCTTCTCGTAAGCATTGGGGGAGAAGTCGCTGACGAAAGCGTCTACCTCCGCTGGAGTCGGCGGCAGACCAGTGAGATCCAGCGAAACGCGGCGAATCAGGCTGGCACGCGTTGCCTCCTGGGATGGGCTCAATCCTTCCTGTTCGAGTCGTGCCAGAACAAAATGATCGATTGGATTCTTAGGCCAGCCTTGATTTCGAACGTGCGGCAGCGCCGGCCGGTGCAAGCCTTCAAATGCCCAGTGCTTTCCCCACTCGGCGCCCTCGTCGATCCACTGTTTCAAAGTGGCAATCTGCCGGGGTGTGAGCTTGCGATCGGACTTTGGCGGAGGCATCACCTCGGTTGCCTCCTTGCGCGTGATCCGTCTGGCCAATTCGCTCTGAGCACTACTGCCCGGCACGATGACTGGCTCTCGCAGACGCATGGCTCCCTCTTTCGTATCGAGCCGAAGCTTTGCTTTACGCGCCTTGGGGTCAGGACCGTGGCAACGGAAGCAGTTGTCGGAGAGAATTGGAAGGATGTCTCGGTTGAACTGAACCTTTGACTGCGGCCGCGCGGTAAACGATTGGGCAGCCGCCGGATGGGTCATAAGGACGACGTAAAATCCCGCGAAAACCAGGGTGCATCCGCTGTCGATGAGGCTTTCCAAAGAACAACTTGATCTCAATACCACGGCGGCGCCTCGCGAGAGAGATAATAATCGGCGTCTTTGCTCACGTTAACACGACCGGTGCCCACGCGGAAGCCTCTCTCTCCCTCTGAAGGAGCCAAGGCTAGAGGAACACCTGCTTTCCTGTTTGCAAAGCCATCGTCGCCCAACGAGGTTGGCCACCGCACCGACCCTGGCTCAGGGGGAAATCCCGAGAATTCATTGCGCGATTCCCCAGACTTCATCATAGTGAGAACAGCCGGCCCTGGTCCAAGCCCTGCGCACCCAACATGCCTATGCTCACGAGGCCATGGGCTGAATCGCAAGGGGCACGCTCGCCTGTGGTACTTGCGACCGGTTCGGAAAGCGGTTACTCTGCTCTCGACAGTTCCGATCAGGCTTGCTTTGGAAGGGCACCCCAATGGCGAACAAGATGAATGGAGTTGCTGACCAAAAGGCTATCGTGGCATTGCTCGCCAACGCAGCAGCAGCGACGGCGCGCAGCACCAATGGCACTCACAACGCCATTACTAACGAAAGGCCTCTCACCATAGCCTTACGCGCGAGGGTGAGAGAGGTCGCCATCCGCCTTCGGGTTGTCGATCCGAAATACACGGCCGAGAAGATTGCCAGGCTTCTCAACCAGGGCAACGCATCGTGGGACGTGGGCAGACGCGCACGTTACTTATCAGATCGAGAAGAATGGCAAGGTGATCGCTGAGATCGAGTACGCCGATGAAGAAACCCTTTGGGAGCGCTACCAGGCGGAATAGATGTGCAATTTGACAACCATGCACGCGATCCCTAACTTCCCACTCATCGTGGGCATTTTGGTTTGTCCAACTCGACTTCCTGGAGGGATTTCCATGGCTGGCAACACAGCACCCAAGCCCGCAACGAAGTCCGCAATGTATCAGACGCTTGAGGAAGCGACAGGACTGTCGCGTAAGCAGATTGCGGCTGTCTTCGATGAACTCAGCAAGTTCATCCGCCGTGATCTTGGGAAAAAGGGACCGGGCATCGTGGGGCTTCCCGGCCTGCTGAAGATTAAACGCGTGCACAAGAGTGCGACGCCAGCACGCCAGGTTCGCAATCCGGCGACGGGCGAGCCGATGATGATTAAGGCCAAGCCGGCACGCACCGTCGTGAAGGCCTATCCTTTGAAGAGCCTAGCGAGGCTTCGCCTCAAACCAACTGACGCATGACGACTACCTGCGGGGACAAGTCGGCTCCGGCCGCGCCAATAAAACAGAAGGTTGTCACCTTCTGTGCATGAAACCGCGAAGCGGTTGGTGGCCCGACGGGCCTTGGACGACCGGAGCCAGCCATGAGTCTACCGCGTACTGTCGCCGAAGCCATCAACCAGCATGTGACTCTGGAGGTTGAGGCCATCGACCGCCTGTACCTCAACGTCTACCAGCCCAAGTTGCAATTGGAACGACATGTCTTCCAATTCCTGCGTGAGCAACGCGGGCAAGGCGCTCTGTCCTCGCGCTGTTTCGCGGGGATGACCCAGGCGTTCGTCGGCGGCATTGAAGCGTACGCCAAACAGAAGGCAGTTCCCCTCATCTCCTTTGGGCGTAAGCAACGCAAAGAAGAGGTTGCCGCCCAGTATCGCTCCAAGTATTCGGGCGGCGAAGGCATCGTTTTCATCGGCAAGGCTCAGGAAAAGGCGCGCACCTTCCGCACCGAAGGACGCGTCAACACCACCACGGGACAAACTTATCCCTGGCTGGTGAGCAGCACCGCGATGGTGAATCAATACTACTTTTACGGTCTCGACGACGACTTCGGACCATTCTTCCTGAAGTTCAGCTCCTACTTTCCGTATGGGGCCAAGCTGTGCATCAACGGTCATGAATACGTCAAGCGGCAACTGACCAAGGCAGGCATCGCCTTCGAGGCGCTGGACAACGGCATCCGCAGTTGCGCCAACCCCCAACGCTTGCAGGCAATCGCCGACGGCCTCAGCGCTAGCAAGATCGACGCACTGCTGCGCAAGTGGCTGGCACGTTTGCCCCACCCGTTCATGGCCCAGGATCGCGCCGCCGGCTTCCGCTACGACCTGTCCATCATCCAGGCGGAGTTCGCGCGGACGCAGCTGCTGGACCGTCCGGTGGCGGGACGCATCTTCTTCGAGGAAGTTATCCGCGAGAACCTTGACCTGGGACGACCCGACAACGTGCAACTGATCTTCGAGCGGCGCGTCAGCAAACGCACGCCGGGCCGGTTTCGCACGCGCGTGATCACGGAGGGCGTTCTCCCCTCGCTCTATGTCGACTACAAGTCGAGCCGGATCAAGCAATACTTCAAGGAAGGACAAGCCTTACGCACGGAAACGACCATCAACGACACCTACGACTTCGGCATCGGCCGCCGGCTGGAGAATCTCCCGGCTTTACGGGAGCTTGGCTTCACCGCCAACCGACGTCTTCTGGACGTCCAACGAGCCAGCCAGGACTGCCGTATTGGCGAGGACGTGTTTCGCGAAGTGACGTCGCCGTGTCAGGTTGATGGCCAACGTGCTTCGGCCTTACCGTACGGTAACGAGTTGGTGATGTTGCTGTTCCAGCTCCTGCTGCTGTTCCGTCTGCTGCCCATGGGTTTTCGCAACCAAGAGTTGCGCGTGCACCTGGCACGACTGCGCGGGCAAGACCCGGCTTCATGCACCCTGGGGCAGATGACGTACCAGTTGCGGCGGCTCCGCTTGCATGGCTTGATCGTGCGGCAAGCAGCAACGCACCGCCACCAAGTGACCGAGCGCGGCTTACGAGTGGCACTGTTCTTCACGCGGAGCTATGCCCGCCTCGTGCGTCCGGGCTTGACCGCCATCTTCGCAACGGAGCCGCCTGAAGACCCGATGCTCCAACAAGCCTTCGCTAAGGTCGAAGCCGCAATGCAGGCATACGCCAGCAAGGCGAAACTTTGATGGGAAAACTTGACTCAAGCACGACAAGTATTCTGGCTTAAGGGGCAGGGCTTCCAAGGTGTACAAAGCGGTGAACATTGGACCCGGAATCCAAAAACCGCGCATTTTCTGTGGTGGACGGAATGACAGATGCTTGTCACCTGTCCTCCAACGGCGCCCTCAATGGCCATGGTTGCAGAATTCCCTGCAATAATGGCCTGTTTCACACCTTGGAAGCCCTGGCTTAAGGGGTCTAATTTCGACTTCGGTGTAAAAGACCAACAAAGGATGCCAGCGGAAATCCTCGGCAAACTTGCGTGCTTGATCGCATGGTCTATTTTGCAGGCCACTATTCCCGCCGTACAAGTGTCGCGCCGCCGTCCACAAGAAGCGTGGCGCCGGTAAGATAAACGCCGTCATCGCTCGCGAGGAACAGGAAACTGCCTGCAACCTCTTCCGCGTTGCTCATTCGCATCAGCGGCACGGTTTGATCCACAAGTTTTGCAAAGCGTTTTTCGCGATCATAGATTTTCTTCGTCAGCCCCGCGTAGACGATACCGGGGGCTACGATCGCGGCAGTGATGCCTTGGGAAGCTAGTTCCTGGGCAATTACTTTTGTGAGCATCACTTGGCCTCCCTTGCTGGCGCAATAGCTGGAGCCATGAGGCCAGGGCATGTGTTGGACCCATGAACCGGTAAAAAGAATCGTGCCGCGCCGGTCGCCGGCTTTGCGCGGGTTCTTGAGCATGATGCGCGCGGCACGCTGCGCCGTGAGAAAGCTACCGGTCAGATTGACGGCGAGAGTTTTTTCCCAATCTTCTTGAGTCACCTCAATGAACGGACAGTTGGCAACGAACCCGGCATTGCAGATGACCGTGTCGAGCCGACCCAGGAACTTGAGCGCCTCGATAATCGCCAGGTCCACCGAGGCAGATTGGGTGACATCGCAACGGACATAGGCGGCATTTTTCGCATCAAGATCCCGCGCGACGGCGCGGCCCCGCGTCAGTGGCAAGATATCGGCGAGCACCACGCGCGCTCCTGCGTCAAGAAAGCGTTTGCCAACCGCGCGGCCAATGTCGCCGCAGCCCCCAGTGATCAATACCCCTGTTTCGGCGATACCTTTCATAGTAACGATGCTCCTTGAACACCTTTGGACGTGATGGTCCAACCGCCACCAACGACAGGAAGGTGAACGCTCGCGGTGCCGCCCAACCGACGATAAGTCTCTTCGAAGATACGCGGGTCAAGCGTTTCGCCAGGCTCTGGCGCCTTCGCCCAGAGTTGATGATGATGGGGGATGAAGGTGGCGGCATCGAGATGCCATGCGAGAAGCGCAGCCTCATATGCACTCATGTTGCCACCCGAGCCATTGATACAAAGCGTGGCGAGCGCCAAATTCGTGGATGCAACAGCGCGGTGGATGCGCGCGTCGTATTCCGTGTCACCCGTATGAAATACGCGCACGCCATCGAAGTCGAGCACAACGCCGAGCGCATCGGGAACCTCCCAACCCGCCGTCGAGACTTCATGCCTTGCAATGATTGCCGTAAGCAACGCACCCGCAAGGTCGACGGTCTGCCCTCGACTGATTGGAATAATCTGCGTCCGGGGCAGTCCCCACGAGAGTGCGCGGGCCATGGCGCTGGGTGGCATGACAAATTTTGCCTCGGGACGCCGGCGCGCCAACTCGGGGATACTGCCAGGATCGAGATGATCTTCGTGCCAATGTGTGGCGATGACAATATCCGGTGCCGCGTCGGCGATTTGAATCGGAGGAGGAAATGCGCGACCAACCCCAAAGATTGTGTGCACAACATCCGAAAGGTAGGGATCGATCCAGACCTGTTGGCCCGAGGATGTCTTGAAAATGAATCCCGAGCCACCGAGCCACCAAACTGCAATCGAGCCGGCGGCCGGACGGGCTGCGACAATGCGTTGCGCTAGTGTTGTTGAGTTCATGAGAGAGAAGACACACGTCGAAGGATATTGGAGCGCGCCATAAAATCAGCGCGCAGTTGGACGCCCAGCCCAGGGCCAAACTTATCGAGCACTGCCCGACCGTCGCGAACGGGCACGTCCGGCGTGGCGACTTCGCGGTAGTAGCCCTCACAGAAGCCGCGCACCATTTCCATGATCATGGCATTGGGCACCGCGGCGCAAAGATGCAGGCAGGCAAAGACATTGACCGGACCAGTACAATCGTGAGGCGCAATCGAGAGGTGATGGGTATCCGCAAGCGTAGCGATCTTCAACGCCTCGCTCAATCCACCGGTCCAGATGATATCAGGCATTACGACATGTGCGGCCTGGGCATCAAGAATGCGACGGTAAGCGTGACGCGTAAAGAGCCGTTCGCTCACCGTTTGCGGAACGCGAGATTCGCGCACGAGCCGCGCAAGATCGACGGGACTCTCCGGTTGCAGAAAGTCTTCCATCCACATGACATCGTATGACTCAAGCGCTCGAGCGATGCGAAGCGAGCAATTCACATCCCAACGTGAGTGTCCCTCGATCGCAATCTGCATCTTGCTTCCTACAACGCGGCGAATTTCCTCCACCGTCCAGAGTCCTTGCGCAAGTTGTTCTGGCCGTAGATCGTGCCCAACAGGGCCAATCGCCGACCAACCAGCTGGACCGGTCACTACCGAAGAGGACATCTGCGGGGCGAACCGGTCCCACGGCCAGACTTTCATGGCAGTGATCCCCTGCGCAAGCAGCGACTGCGCCAATTGGCCGGGTGATTCAAGGAAGCCGGATTGGTCCGCATACAGCGGAGTGTCGACGCAGGTGTTATAGATGCGGATCGAATCTCGCGTCTGACCGCCGAGCAAGTTCAAGACGGGCTCGCCTGTCCGCTGACCGAGCAAGTCCCACAAAGCAATATCGAGCGCCGAGATCGCGCGCATCTCGGCACCGGCATGGCCGAAGAAATTCGCATAACAAAACAGTGTTTGCCAAAGTAGTTCGCGATCATAGGCAGAATGGCCCAGCAAAAGCGGGGCCGCAAAATCGTGAATCACGGACTCAACGGCAGCCGGGATATAAAAGGTTTCGCCAAGACCCACGAGCCCACTCGATGTGTGCAAACGCACCCAGAGCAGGTTGGGGAAATCGGGCGAGCGAAGTGTTTCGATGCAGGTGAGTTTCATGGTGGTCGTTCGATTAGCGTAATATTTCCCGAGCGGCGTGCGCGAGATGCGTCGCGGTCATACCGTAGCGCTGGGCAAGATAAGGCAACGAGCCGCTCGCGCAAAAACTGTCGGGAAGCCCCACGCGCTTTAGCCGGATCGTCAGCCGTTCGTCAACCGCCAGATCCGCCACGGTGCTCGCCAAACCGCCAAAGACGACGTGGTTTTCCGCCGTAACCACGCGCGGCACGCGTGCCAACAGCGCCGCTACCGTGGCACGGTCGAATGGCTTCAGCGTGCTCACATGTAGCACCGCTGCACTGATATTCTCGGCTTCCAGTTCGCGGGCAGCATCGAGTGCGCGAGGGCTCATGAGGCCCGAACTAATGATCGCGACGTCGGCGCCGTTGCGCAGGAGCTGCGCTCTTCCAAGTTCAAAGCGGTATTCAGTGGCATCCAGCGCGACAGGTACTACACCACGAAGGAGTCGCATGTAAACGGGACCATCATGGATGGCAATCGCGGCGGTGGCCTGCGCCAGTTCCGTGGCGTCGCACGGATCGATCACGGTGAGGCCAGGTACCCTGCACGTGAGCGCCAGGTCCTCAATCCCCTGATGCGTGCCACCATAGCCGGTCGTTAGACCGGGAAGTCCAGCAATGATTTTCACGTTTGCCCGCCCTAGTGCAGCTCCGATCGCGATAAAATCGTAAGCGCGCCTGGTGGCAAACACGCAGTAGGTTGTGGCAAAAGGAATGCAGCCGGTACGTGCCAAACCACAGGCAGTGCCGATCAGGCTTTGCTCCGCCATCCCCATCTGAAAAAATCGCTCTGGAAACTTCTCGGCAAAGATGTGGATGTCGGTGTATTTGCCCAGGTCGGCAGTAAGTCCGACAATGCGATGGTCTTTCTCGGCGGCGCGGACGAGCGCATGTCCGAATGGCGCCGACTCGGTTCGCGACGCGCCGCCGACGTCGGAGGTGAGGATACTGCCCGTGACACCAGGCGCTGTCATTTTGAAACTCATCGCGATTCATCCAATTGACGGCTGGCCAGTTCCCATTCATCGGCTTCGACACGAATGAAGTGATTTTTCTCTCGCTCTTCGAATATCCGGACGCCGCAGCCCATGAGCGTATCCACGATGATGGCTTGCGGGACTCGTTTTGTCTCGCGTGCTTTGGCAAATGCCGCGAGCAAGGCCTGTATGTCGTTGCCGTTCACTCTCTGCGTATGCCAGCCAAACGCCGACCATTTTTTCTCCAAGGGTTCGATCCCCATGACGCACGCAGGCGGGCCATCGGCTTGCTGGTTGTTGCAATCGATGATTGCCGTGAGATGATCCAAGCGGTGGTGTGAGGCGGCCATCGCCCCTTCCCAGGTAGAACCTTCCTGGCATTCGCCATCCGAGAGAAGAATGAAGACGCGTGCCTCGCAGTTTCTTAGTCGCAATCCTAAAGCCATGCCGACAGATTGAACGAGTCCGTGACCAAGTGACCCCCCTGTCATTTCGACCCCAGGAGTCGTTTCAGGAGCTGACATCTCCAAACGCGATTCATCGGCACCGTAAGTATCGAGTTCGGCGATTGGGATGATCCCGGCTTCGGCAAGCGCCGCATAGAGCCCGATGGCATAATGGCCAATCGAAAGCACAAAGCGGTCGCGATCTGGCCAATATGGCTCGTTAGGACGCGACCGCAGTTGGGAAAAGTAAATCACCGCGAGCACATCTGCAATTCCCAAACCCTGCCCGACATAGCCCTGCCCAACGATCTTCGCCATGAGAAGCACATGGCGGCGCATCGCCTTGGCCCGACTACGTAGCACGGCAGGATCGTGTGTCAGTGCAAGGCAATCTGAGTCCGTAAGCCGACTGTTCACAGCGTCAATCTTGGACAGAGTGCTGTTAATTGACATTAGGCTAATTCCATCCCTCCGGTGAAATTAAAGCGTTCGGCGGTGACATAGCCGGCGGCATCGCTGGCCAGCCAGACGGCCGCATTAGCGACCTCGGCAGGCTCAACCCGGCGCTGCATCGGCAGGCTCTGTGTCCGCTTAGTGACGATGGCCGCTGGGTCTTCGCCCGTGATTCGTGCAAGCTCGCGATCAAGCCCGTCGATCATGCCGCCGGTCATGCGTCCCGGTGCGATGCAATTGACGGTAATCCCTTCGGACGCCCATGCCAAAGCACACGACCTTGTGAAACTATCCACTGCAGCTTTGCTGGCGGCATAGGTGGCAAATAATGGTGTCCCAAGACGAGAGGCAGGCGTCGAGATCGTGATGATTCGGCCGAATTTGCGCGGCAGCATCGCTTCGGCGGCCATGGTCATGCAATAGAATGCGCCGCGGGCATTGACGTCGAACACCTGATCCCAACGATCGGGAGTGACCTCCAGAAGCGGATCCACGAGACAGATCGCGGCACAATTTACCAGGATGTCGAGTCGACCGAAGTGTTGCACAACATCACGTATTCCAGCACGGATCTCTTCGGGATGCGCAACGTTGAGCGCCAACGCCAGGCCATCGACACGCTTGCCCGCCAGAGCAAGTGTTTCATCCGCGGCACCTTTGTTGAGATCGGCAACCGCCAGCGTCGCTCCTTCCTTGGCATACGCGGTTGCAATCGCCCTTCCCAACCCGGCACCACCTCCCACGATGAGTGCTGTGCGATGTTTTAATAGCATAGGACTTACTCAAGTGGCTCGAAGCTGTTCATTTCCAGGCCCCAGCGATCTCTTCCAGCGTCCTGCCTTTTGTTTCCGGAACCAGCCGCCAGCAAAAACCGAGCGCTAGCAGGCACACGCCCGAAAATAACCAGAACACTCCGGCTGGAGAGCCAAATTCTCGTTCGAATGAATGAGACAAAAGCGGAAATACTTGGCTTCCCACAAAAAACGCGATCCACAGGCATATTCCAGCGATCGACATGGCCCGCCCGCGCACCCGTGTCGGGAAGATCTCCGACATGATCAGCCATGCCAAGGGAGCCAAGCTGCTCACATAGGCTCCCACGCACAGAAACATCATCACGACGACGGCATATCCCGTAACTTGATAATGGAAGCAAAGGCCCATAACGACCAAGCCCACGGCCATGGCCGCGGTTCCCGCTAGCAACAGCGGGCGGCGTCCCCAGCGATCGACCAGCCAGAAGGCAAGCGCCGTGCAGATGATATTCCAGACGCCAAGCGGAATCGCCTGCGCGATGGCGTCGGAGGGAAGGTCGAACCCGGCGCTCTTGAAAATCGTAGGCGCATACACGAGCAAGATGCTGACGCCTGTCGCCTGCTGAAAAATGGCAAGCATCACTGCCACGAGCAAAGCAGTTCGGGTTCCCGGTTGGAACAACTCGGACCAGTTTCCAACTTCCTCACGCATCGAATCCTTGATCTCGGCCAAAGCCACGTGGGACTTCACAGGCCCTTCGCTCTTGATCAGCAACGCGAGAGCCTCGGCTTCACGACCTTTTTCCATGAGCCAACGCGGACTTTCTGGCAAGGCGAACAACAGTCCTAGCCAGGCCAGCGCAGGCAAGCATTCAGACCCGAACATCCACCGCCAGTCTCCCCGAAAGGATAACGCATAGGAAACCACGATCGCGGAAAACAAGCCAATGACAATGGCAAGTTGATTTACGGAAACCAACCGCCCGCGAAGCCGCGCTGGAGCCATCTCGGCAATGTACATCGGAGTGACAATCGACGCCAACCCCACGCCAATGCCTCCGAGAATCCGAAACGCGTTGAAGGTAATCATGTCTTTAGGAATCGCCGTCCCCAGCGATGCGAGAAAAAGCAGAAGCGCCGACACTGCGAGTGTGCCGCGTCGTCCGATCTTGTCGCTGAGCGCCGCGGCGACCAGAGGTCCAATGATGCAACCTAACGCCGCGCTACTGACGGCAAATCCTTCCTGGTGTTGATCCAGCGCAAACTCAGACTTGAGAAAAATCAATGCCCCGGAAATGATCGAGATGTCGTAACCAAATAGGAATCCTCCGATTGCTGCCGCAATCGCGATGCGAAAAGCATATCGATTGAGATGTGACTCCTCGTGCGAGCCTGTTGGGGCTTGCGCCGCTTCGGATAGGTTCATGCTTGATGGAGTGCGAGCCACGGGATTGGATTCCAATACTTGTTGGGTAAGCTGAGTTGATGTCAGCAAACGATCAGGTGCAAACCAATCGTTCCTGGTAGCTGAAACGCGCCTAGTAATTGATAATAAGATTCACGCTGTCCTTCAGATCGTGCAACTTCACAACTTCTTTGCCTGAATCGAAGTCTTTCCAGTCCTTGCCGTTGACCGTTACACTCTTGATCGGTGCGGATTTAGGATGACGCAGACGCAACCAAACTTCTTTCGCCGGGTTACGCGACGGCAAATCGATCGTGGCTGTAATCTTCCCATGATTGACGTCGGAAAGGACCTGATACCCGATTTCCCCGAAATGAGTCGAGGCATTCTTCACGGCGATCCTCTTACCTTGCTCCAGCCAAGCCCGTGGGGTCGCCCGCGCCAACCATAGGTCCTCGCCATCTTCCATGACGAGCATGTGCCGGAACCGCTCGAGGAAGCACGACTCCTCGTAAATCTTGTCAGGCGGTCCGCCGGTGGTGTGCTCGCGAAAAGTGTACTCCCCCGGCATGATGTCCACCGCGTATTGATTGAATACCGAACGAATGCAATTCGGCACGTCGTCTCCTGCCAGGTGGATGTTGGCGTGACGCTCCAGGCCGCACTGATACTGCCAGCTCGCGTGAGAAAACCAGTGCTTCTGGGGATCGTAACTGGCTGTCCGCGCATAAACCTTGGTGTTCTCCAGGAGGAGCCGATCCTCCAGGACGTCAAGGTGGCCCTGGACGCGGCAGTCGCGAGGGCTGAGAAGGCCGCTGGGGCTGATCAAAGGATCCGCGGATTGTACGGTGTCCCAATAGATTGCCCCGACGTGCCCCTGACAGCGGCGCCAGCCCCAGGCGCCTGCCGCGAATCCGCGGACATACGGAGAGAAGGGAATAAACGACCGGTAGGTTCCGTCCCGCACCGCCACAACCGGTGTCCGTGTGATGGAGCGGTCGATGGCCGCGAGTAGATCCCGGCGGTAGGCCTCCGCCGCCACGGCCATCCTGGCCCCATCTTCTGGACTTATGAGCGCGAGCAATTCCGCCAGGCGTTTGACGCCAAGCCAGTAGTAGGCCTCGGACTCGTAAAACTGCATGTGCATGCGTTCGCTGTCGGGAGTCACGACGTGGGCCGGCTGCAGACCTTTCGACCACAGGCGCTCGCCGTTGGGGATGTTGGCGGCCAGCAACTCTCGCTGGCGCAAGATCCACTCAGCGTTGGCCTTCATGCGCGGGGCGTTGGCCTTGAGCCAGTCCAGATCGCCCGTGAGGCGGAAGTGTTCGATCAGCGTAAACATGATCGCGCCGGGGCCCATGCCGTGGACGCCATCCATGTGCCCGCCAACACCTTCGCTCCCCTCGGCATGGGTAAGACAGCCCTGGCCGTCGGCGAAGTGTCCCAGGGGCCGGTCGGGCAAAGCCCACCCATGATGACCACCACGTCCCGGAACGATTCGGGGCTGCGTCGGCAGGCTGAGCCATTGGTCCAGTCCATCAGCAGCTTCCTTGTGCATGCCCTGAAGGTCGAGGGCGCGCAGGATCATGTAGGTTTCCGATGCGAGAATGCCGAACGGGTAATCGTTGAAATGCCATTTTCCGTTCGAGTCCTTGAGAGTCCTCCTCAGAATGTGCCAGGCCCCGAGTTTCCACTGAGCGGTCAAGTGTTCGTCGGGGACATCGATCTGCATCGGTGGTTCGAACGGAGGTTTAGGGAGAGCAGGCAGCGGCTCGGTCGGGTGCAACGCTCGGACAGCAGCTTCCCAGGTTTGCTCGGGATGCTCGCGAACCCGCTCCCGGATGGTCTTGAGACCGAGGGCTGCTCGTTCCTTGAGGAACTCCTTTGCCGACTTGGCGGTCGAGCTCATGTCGAAGGGAGGTTCGGAGGCGGCCGGAGCCGGCTGCCAGATCGAAGACGCCGCCGTGGCGTAGAATCGCCAGACGCCGGCGTTGCCCCGACCATCCGCATGGGGATTGCCTGCATGGATGTTGTCCAGGACGTCTCTTGTCAAATCCCAAACGCGTTCTTGGGCCCCGATTTCAGCGATGACCAGTCCGACAACGGTGGTATCGCAAATGTGGTCCCCACCCTTGGCCCCCACGAGTAGCCCCAGGTAGTCGCCCGGTTCGACCTGAACTTCCGCCATTCGCGTAGCATCCTGATCCGTTGGAAAAGCCTGGGAGCCGCCCTGTTTGATTGCGCCGCGAGCAAGGACTCTTCGGACCTTCTGGCGATCCAGAACAACGGCCCACTCGATGCCGTTGCCACCCTTCGAATCGCCCATGGCGACGCGGCCTTTGACATTCACTCGCCCCTTGATCGGACTTTGCCAGGCGACCATCACGTCGCGGTCGGGCCCTGGGTGCATCAACACGCTCCTGGCGGGCACGGTCAGGTTGCCGGCCAACCCTGGCCCATTCGTTGGATTAACACCGAACCAGGGGATGCCTTTGCTGGCCCATCCGCGAACCTTAGGGACGCCGGGTATCGATTCCATCTTCTCGTCCAGGGCCTGCACAGGCGGCACCGGGAGTGACGAGCTGATGGCAGGCTGAAGGCGGGTGGTGGCCCGGACAAAAAAGCCGTATTCGGGGGCAAGAATCGGCCCTAGCTCCAGGTCAGACGCCAGGAAGGAGAAACTTCCCGACTTGGTCCAGACTGTCAGGATCGTCCTTGCAACATCCTCGGGCTGGGCGTGATAGGGCCAAACCCGCCGCCAACGCGAAGTCCCCATGTAAAGCACGCCCATGCGCAAACCCCGGCTTCCATCACCCTTGCGGACAGACCGCCAGGCATTGGGACCTGCCATGGCTGTGCCTTCATCGCCGGCCAAAGGGCGAATGTCTGCGATGATGCCGTCATACGCCTCGATGTGGCCGCCGTATTCGAGATCGGCCGTAGCGTCATCGAAGCCCCATTCAATCTCCAATTCCATTTTCTTCCACACATCCGGGACGAATGCCCGGATGGACGGAACGGTCAAGCCCGCCGTATCCTTTTCGCCCGAAACCACTGCCACCACCCCCCACGTGTCCGCAGGAATTGTGTAGAGGTACGTATGGCCATCGGCTGAAATCTCGGGCTTGCCGACCTCCTTGATGGTCCGGGGATTCCACCAGGTGTGAGCCGTGCTGTCGGTAGCGTCGAAGTAACGGAGCACCACCTGCTCTGGCGACGGTTGATTTTTGGCACCCGGTTGCCACGACAGTTCAACTTGACGCACCGGCCGCACTTCTTCCCACAGCAGCTCGCAGAGCACCTTCTTGATCTGGGGGTCATTGACGTTGAGGGGTTTGTCGTAAGGAAGGTTGGCGTATTGCAGAAGGCCAATCCAGCTTTCCGCAGGGTTCTGATCTGCAGGACGGTCGCAGCGGTACAGGTAGGCACTGGGGGAGATGTCAACGGGTTGGCCGACCAGTTTGATCGGGTCGGGCTGCTCCGCCGAACAGGCCGGCATCTCGCCAAGGAGAAATACCAGCGCGCACAGGAAACCTGGGACGGACTGCCACTTTTTACTCGCGGTCATGGCCTACATCCTTTTCAAGCTTGCGACGCGCTTGGCGTTTTTCCCCAAAGAGACGCTGGGGCGATCTTCATCACACTCGATTGGCCCCGGCTGGGTTCGACGGCAAAGTGCGCCGCCTTCTTGAATCTGCACGCTTCGGACGAGTTTACGCTTCGCCTGCTAGAGCTGGCCATGACGTCAAACTTTGGCGGCAATCGCGCTTATGCCCCTCACGGTTTCAAGCTCGCCTTCAAATACAGCTGCTCGCGGCCGTAGTAGCCGCTATTGTAGAACAGTGCGGCCCGGCCATCCGGTAACACGTGGATGAACTGCCGCCACAGGTTGTAGCCTTCGCCGGCATCAAGGGCTGCCTTTGGAATGTCCTTGACCCATTCGATCGGCGTAGGGGAGAACTGCCACCCGCGCACCGGCCATTCCTCATCGCACCATGCAAACCCACCTAAGCTGGGCGGAGGCTCCTCAGTCCAGACCGCTTTCTTGCCCGGGTCCGGCGCCGTGGGGGACGCGTTCACGACGGCAACCCAGTGGTGTTCGTTACCCCGCAAAAGCTGCAGGCCGCCAACCCAGCCCGAAGCCCAGTGCCCCGCCTGCTGGCACGGTTCGAGCACCACGCCGCGCTTCGTCGCTCGCTTGTCGCCCAGCTTCTGCGTCGCGACCGCCTGCGCCGAACCGAACGGACTGATCTTCCGCGCTTGCCTTTTGGCCGGATAGCCCATGTAGAAATACAGGAACTCCTGGCGCTTGGGGAAATAGTAGCCGGTCACCGCATCGGTGTGCTTGGCGTCAAAATCGTTTCCTTCGCCGGGAGGAATGAGCGCCTCCGACTCGAACGTCCACGGTCCGGCGAGCTTTTCGGACCAAGCGCGCTGCACTTGTTTGTGACCATCCTTGAAGCTCACCACGAGCAAGCAATAGCGGCCCTCGATCTTAGCCGCCTGGTTGGGATGTTCGGAGTCCATCACGATAAACGGCTTGTGGAATCCACCAACCGCTAGCGGGTTCGCGACTGGCAGCGGCCCTTCGAATTTCCATTGCCCTGGCCCCAAGTCGTCGCGTCGCAAACAAACCGCCTGCCCGTGTCCCGGAGGACTATAGAAGAGGACCATCCGCCAACCCTGGATCGCCTCATCCCACACGATGCATGGATCCCCACACACACTGGAACCCACGCCATCCCTGGCTCGCTCCAGCACTATGCCACGTCGTGTCCAGGCGCTGGGGATCGAGAAACCTCGACGTTGCCCCGCCGTTTCCTTCAGCGATTGGCGAACGTCTTGCGCGAGTGCTGCACCCGCGACCAAAACGCTGGCGACGCTAGACAACAGAAAGGTCAAGCAATTCACGGTCATAACCCGAACTCCGCGGGCGAGTCCTGATTGGAATCCGAGTGGTTGCGCTTGTCAAGCGCCAGGGCGTCAAGCAGGGCCTTCCGAGTACTCCAGCCTCGGACACACAAGCCAACAGATGTTTCAAAGCGGGTCGGTCCATGTTGCCTCGCGCCGTCATTGGGAACACGTGTAGGTGCCCGAGCCGGAGACGTTCAACGATGCTTATGCTACTCGTTCCGACGCTGCCTGCGAGCGATTGGAGGAAAAGTGCCGGCATGGCCTGGTTCGCCGCTGTATTGGCAACACGGCCCCCGCCGCAGCCTACGCGACTAAAAGGCCCGGACTGGCTTCGGCAGCGTGACTCATGCCGCTAGCCAAGTGCGTCATTACTTCAGGGTGCTGACTGGCTCGGCCGAAAAGTCGAGCAAGGAACTGGCCGAGGCCGGCGTCATTGGTTGGCTGCGAGCCAACTTACTGTTTTATAAAACAGTAAGTTGAGGCTGACGCAACCTTGCCAGGGAAGAGCCGGCTCAGGCCAGGAGTGCGAAGAATGTCCTCGGCACCACCTCGATAAGGCTGCAAGCCACCGGTGTTCATGCCAGCCCTTGATAAGATGATCAACCGCCCTTGTCTTCAGCGCGATCCCTTTTCGAGATCAGAAGGGGTGCGCCTCTGTCGCCGAAGCAAGGGACAAAGCTCGAAGCTTCTAAAACGCGGGGCCGGCGTCCGAAAACGGGGGGTGCGACGATGAAGGACAGGTCAGGGGCACTTGTGGATCGGCGGAACTTCTGTCGGATGTGGGGCGTGGGCCTCGCGGCTGCGTTGTTACCGAGAGTGTGCAGCGGCGAGGAAAAGAAGAACGGCGTGCTCTACCCCAAGCGGATACTGGCAGGGAGCGGGAAGTTCTCATGGTATGAGGCAGTTCTCGAAAAGATTCCCCGCCTGAGACACAGCCGGGGGTCGCGCTGGCCGCTCATTACCTGGGAAGGCTTCTCGACCAAGCCGCAGGAACCGAAGTACTACCAGCAACTGTTGGAACGCGGCTTGGCGCAGCACATCCGGCTTGATGCCAAAATGATAGATGTGGCACGGGCCATCCAGCATGCCAACTCGCCCGTAATCGCCATGGAAGGATCCGCGGGGGCTTATCCCGCAACGCTTGCCGGCGAGCCGTCGGCGTGGGCCCATCAGTTCGATGACGGCTACAAGCCCAAGGGGTACACCCGGCCCTGCCCGGCCATCCATGTGGGCTGGGCCAAGTTCGCGGACAAGCTGCGCGACACGCTACGGCAATTCAGGGAGCACGGCGTCCAAATCGATGCCGTCTGGTCGGACTGGGAGAATGACCCGCTCTACGGCGCGGACCGGTACGAACAGGCGCTGCACTGCAAGCGCTGCCGAGAGATCCTCCCTCGCATGACGTTGGCGTCGAGTGATCAATTCATGGAATACACGGCCCGCAAGTTCTATGAACTGTTCGGTGCGTACTACGCAGCGCCCGTGCTCGAGTTCTACCCGAAATGCTCGGTGACCAATTGGTTGGCGCAGCCATCAACGCCTGAGGAGGCGCAGCCCGGCTGGAGCGGCAACCGTGGCCATGTTTACATGCCTCCGCTGGTCACCGCCTGGAACCCGACGGCGTACGGCGCCGCATCGTGGGTCTGGAAGGCCAGGAGCAAGGAGGACAAGCGCGACCAGGAGCACGTCGACCAGGTCTACACCAACTTGCTCCTGCGCCAGGTTTCGCTGACCGGCAAGCTGGGTGCGCGTTGGGCGCCTGAAAAGAAGTCGATCCCTTGGATCGCACGCTGGGTTTCGGAACCTCCGGAACTCGAGTTCCCCGTCTTGACGAGAGAACGTTACCGCGAGGTTCTGCGTCACCTCTGGCTGCGCGGTGTCGCTGCCATGCAGGTTTTCAGTCCGCGCATGCAAGGGTACGAAGACATGGCCTTGCCGGAGGTGGAGGACGCAGTTATGGCCTACGATGAAATGCTCGCCTTCCGCGATTTCCTTGATAACGGCGAAGTCCTGACTTATGAGATTCCGCGATCCCAGGACGACGGTGTCGTCTGGTCCGGCATGCGCTTGGGGAGCCGAGCCGTGGTCCGCATGTTCAAGCAGGGCGGCGGAAAAGGGAAGCAGACGGTCCGACCTTGGGACCAAGAGGCGTTCGAGTTGGAAGCGGCCGGGGAAGGACAAACCTATCTTCTCGAAAAAAGCGGACGGGTGCAGAAAGCCACGACTTAGTCAGATCGCAATTGACAACGGCTCAACGGTACAATAATCGCGCCATTACAGTCCGGATTCATCCCAAGAGGTACAGGGCATGGCCAAATTGACACGCCGCGCGTTCACACAAATCTCGACCGCAGCCCTGGCCGCGGGCACCGCCTGGAGCGCGGGACGGGTCCACGGTGCCAATGAGCGAGTTCGGCTGGGCTTCATCGGTCTGGGCAATCGCGGCGACCAGGTCCTGCAAGGCTTCTTGCAATGCCCGCGGGCCGAGGTTGTTGCCGTGTGCGACCTATACGGACCGTACCGCGATTTCGCGAGCCATAAAAGCGGCAGTCATCCCGAAGCGTTCACTGAATACCGCCGGCTGCTGGATCGCAAGGACATTGACGCCGTCGTCATTTGCACGCCGGACCACTGGCATGCCCTGATGACGGTGCACGCCTGCCAGGCCGGCAAGGATGTGTACGTGGAAAAGCCGCTTTCGCTGTGCGTCGCCGAAGGTCGGGCGATGGTCGAAGCCGCCCACAAACACCAGCGATTGGTGCAGGTAGGCTTGCAACGGCGCTCGTCTGGTTTTGTGCGCGCCGCGGTGGAGCTGGTGCGCAACGGGGCGATTGGCAAAGTAAGCGTCGTCCGTTGCTTTCACATCCAGAACGAATGGCCCAAAGGCATCGGTAACTTTCCAGACGAAGACCCGCCCAAAGATTTCGACTGGGATGCCTGGCTAGGTCCGGCGCCCCAGATCCGCTATAACCGCAACCGAGCGTTTTATCGCTTCCGCTGGTTTTACGACTATTCAGGCGGCCAGTTGACGAATTTCGGCGTCCATTATGTCGACGTCATCCAATGGGCACTGGGGCACGATGCGCCGCTTTCCGTAACCGCCATGGGCGGCAGGTTCGCCCTGGAGGACAATCGCGAAATTCCCGATACGCTTGAGGTTCTATGGACATACCCGGGCGGAACACTCGTGACCTTTTCGCAGTTTAATGCCACGGCCGCGCCGGCCGGAGTCCGTGGCGGCGAGATCGAGTTTCGCGGGACCAAGGGCACGCTCTATCTACGCTCCGACGGCTACGAGGTCGTCCCGGAAATTCTGCCGACCATCGAGTTCCCGGCACGCACGCCGGTGGATCGTTCGCGGGAAAAGGCCTGGCGCGCGAACGCCCGTGCCGTTATCGGACCGAAGAAAGACACGGGGCGCATTCTCGATGCCGATCACGCGCGCAACTTTCTGGAGTGCGTGCGCAGCCGTCAGAACTGCCCTTGCGACGTGGAGACCGGCCACCGTTCGACCACGGCCGCCCTCGTGGGCAACATCGCCTTGAAAACGCGGTCATTTCTGGAATGGGATGGCAAGGCCGAGCGCTTCACCAATCAGCCAACGGCCAATGGGCTGCTCGCCTACAGGTATCGACCTCCGCATCGGTTTCCGGTTGGTTAGCGTTGGGAAATCATTGCTTCTTTCAGCTTGCCCTAATGGGGCCCGTTACTGACCTCGTATCCGTCCAGCGGGCGCCCTGACAGCGACACACCTGCTCCGGCAAACCTGGATCGCAGCCGCCGCCTGGCGGGTCATGGATGAGGGGCCTAATGTTCGACAGTCCTGGGCGAAGATGGTATAGACCAAGCTAGGTAAATTGGCTGAGCCAAACCGAGGCGAACCAACAGATCAAGTGCAACATGAGCCAAATGGAGACCTCAACGATGGACCATCGGTCCTCAAGACGGCGATTTCTTCAATGGACCGGGGCCGCGGCGGCCACAGTGAGCCTGACCGGGAAGGGCTTTGGACCAGCGCTCGCCGCGCCGGCGGACACCCCTGCCGACAAGCCCAGGGGCGGCAAGGCCATCAATCTCGGTCTGGCCTCTTACACAACCCGGAAGCTGACTCTGGAGCAGACGCTGGCACTTATGCGACGGGTCGATTTGAAGTACCTCTGCCTCAAATCGGTCCATCTTCCCCTGGACGCCAAGCCGCCAGAAATCGCTGCCGTTGCTGCCAAAGTGCGCCAGGCGAGGGTTGTCCTCTACGGCGGCGGCGTGATCACGATGCACCAGGAAACACAAGTCGCTCAGGCCTTCGATTATGCCAAGGCCGCCGGGCTGGAAATGATCGTCGCAGCTCCGACTGCCGACATGCTCCCGTTGATCGAAGCAAAGGTCAAGCAGTACAACATTACGGTAGCCATCCACAACCACGGCCCGGGTGACAAACACTTCCCCACTCCCGCAAGTGTGTACGACAGGGTGAAAGACCTCGACCCGCGCCTCGGCCTGTGCATCGACATCGGCCATACGGTCCGCAGCGGGGCCGATCTGATTACCTCGACAAAGAAATACGCCGATCGCCTGCTGGACTTCCACATGAAGGACATCGTGGCGGCGGCACCGAAGAGCAAGGACGTGCCCGTGGGCCGCGGTGTGATCGATATCCCTAGATTCTTGCGCACGCTCGTGGAAGTGAAGTATGCAGGCCGAGTGTCGTTCGAGTACGAGCCGGACCCGGACGATCCGCTGCCCGGCCTGGCCGAATCGGTGGGTTTCACACGAGGCGTCTTGGCGACGATGTAAGGCCACGCCAGTTGTTTATTCCCCCTGTCGGAAGCAGGTGTCAGCCCGAACTTACTGTTTTGCAAAACAGTAAGTCCAATTCAAAGCACACTCTGTGCATTGCACTCTCGACAGCCAAGGCAATGGCCGGCTGCTGGATTGTGTCTCGTAGGTTTTCGAGATGGAAGATAAGTTCGATTCGTTCTGAAGTGCTAATTCTTACACCGATTGTGCCCAGCGTCTCAATCAGCGCAGTGCACTCGGCTAGGTCTCGGGATTCCTTCACTCGGGAGACGAGTACCACGATGGCCGGTTGTCCGATGTCGGCGAGGGACGCCGTCGCCTGCCGTGCCAGGGACCCGCCACACGGCAAAGTATCCGCCAATTCGTTCACCACTCGCCGGAGAAGGGAAGATTTGATCCCGCGGACGGCATAGGAGGAAGCCACCGATCGCCGGCTTTCGTCACAATCTGTCAAAGCTTCGCACAGCACCTGCAAGTGTGCCGTGACTGCTCGATCAACATTCAAGGTATTTTGTTAGCGCGTCCCCCTCTGTCCCAGGTTGGGTTTGCTTGCAACTGGCGCAGCTGAACGGCGTTGTCGTTGCTAGCATGAATGCATGGATGTTCTTGTCTGTCGCGGATGCCGACAAC
>Ga0316363_10000478_pt1 | contig 53432 bp, 50 predicted proteins | sample Sb_taG_3_FD_200459 | JGI IMG/M metagenome (GOLD analysis project Ga0316363, IMG submission 200459) | Peat soil microbial communities from Weissenstadt, Germany - Sb_50d_a_PC metaG (v2) (version 2) | ecosystem: Environmental > Terrestrial > Soil > Wetlands > Peat | place: Germany: Weissenstadt...
CGCACCGGGAATCGCACCGATGGTGGTCGAAATCGGCGACACACGTTTGAGCGGCGTGTACACGAACAGGTAGCTGGCCAGCGTGAACAGTCCCAGCAGGCCGGTCAGCAGGTTCGTCCCCAAGCACAGTTCTGCAAACCCGGCGGCCGAAAGCCCCACGCCGAACCATAACCCGTGATTCGCTTCGACGCGTCCCGAAGGAATCGGGCGCGCCAGCGTGCGGCGCATCTTACCATCGCCATCGCGCTCATACCACTGGTTGAGCGCCGCGGTCCCGCTGGCCATCAACCCGGTGCCGAGGATGGTGTGGAAAAACTGCATCCACGTCCACGGTGCACCGAGGTGCGTGCCGAACAGGAATCCGATGGCCGTGCTCATCAGGATAAAGGTGGTGATGCGCGGCTTGGTGAGTTCGGCGAAGCTGCCGGCGCGCGCGCCGATGCCGGGCCTCATGAAATCACCGCCGCGTGCTGCGAGTCCGCACCAGCCCGCATCGGAACCAGGACATTACGCCGAATCTGGATCGACAACACCACGCTCGCCGCCAGCGTCAGCGCGCCCGCCGCCACGTGCAACACGGTGAATACGACGATCGCCAGTTGCGGCGCCTCCGTGCGCGATCCGACGAAGTACGTCGCCAGCCCCAGGGCCAACTGCACCAGGGTCACGCTCAGCAACGCCTTCGCCGCCTTGCGCAAGGCCCCGTGCTCCGGGAACTGGTGCAACACGAACGCGCACGTCGTCAAAATGACGATGGCGACCACCATGGCTCCGATCACATGCGGCAGCACGGTGATGGCCCGGTGGCGGAACCCCGCCCCCAGCGCGATCTGCGCGAGAATGGCCGCCGGCGTGACGATCGCCAGCGTCCGCATCGAGGGCCAGCCATAATCGCTTACCGGCTCCGGCCCGCGCTGCCAGCTTCGCGACGTGAACACCGCCATGGCCACAGTGGTCGAAAAGAACAGTTGCGCCAGACACGCGTGCGCCACGCTCACTGCCGGAGGCAGCAGCAAGAGCACCGTTAATCCGCCCAGCACGCCCTGCACGATCACCGCGCCCAGCGCGATCCAGCCCAGCCGCCGCATCCACGCGCGCTTTTCGCGGCGCGCGAGAAAGATCACCAGTCCGATGGTCAGCAAGCCCACCGAGGTCGCCACCATGCGGTGTCCGTGCTCCCAGCGAACGCCGCCGGTCATGGGCGGCATCACCTGCCCATAGGAAAGCGGCCAATCCGGAACCGAAAGTCCAGCCTGATGACTGGTCACTTCCGCCCCGGCGATTACCAGGAACAAAGTGCACACCGCCAGCAACAACGTGTAGCGGTGCAGCCACACCGAATCGCGCACGATGTTGTGACTGTGCGCTTCTGAATTTTCCATATGATGAAGAGGACGCGCGAAGCCGCGTCCGACTCCTATTGTAGCGCGTTAAGGACCGATGACTCCGCACACATCCGGCTCATCCCGCCAACCCGTGCACACCGTTTATGGCGGCGCGCACTTGTTCAAACGCACCACCTGCGCGCGCCTCGGCGAGTTGGCCCTTCGCGCGCTCCACGACTACGCCCGACGCCGCATGTGTTCTCCAAAGCCATGGGCGTGCCGAAGGACCTGGCCAAGACTGTGCGGCCACTCGTGTGGCGACGTGTTCGACGACGCCGCCACAGCGCTGGGCCTGTTAAACTACTTCCTGCGCGCCGTGCATTGCGGTGCGCTCCCCTCGGGAGAGATCCCGGGCCTAACCGGGCTGACGCTGGAGGAGTTGAGCATGGCGTCTTTCGCTGAGATTTTCAAGGGCCGCGAGAAACCTGCCGCCGGGACCGGCCGCCTTAAAACGAAAGGAGTGAGACTATGAAACGAAATCTGTGGGTGACTCTGGCTGCTGCCGCCGCCGTGTTCGCAGCGATCGCTCTGGCTGCGTCCAGCGGCTACAAGGTCGTGGACAAGATCAAGGTCGGCGGAACCGGCGGATGGGATTACCCGTTCGTCGACAGCGCGGCCGGACGCTTGTATCTGTCGCACACCAACCAGACCGAGGTCGTGGATCTGGCCACGGGCAAGGTCCTCGGCGATATTCCGGAGACCACCGGCGTGCACGGCATCGCCATCGCCGCCAACGGCCACGGCTATATCAGCGCCGGCCGCGCCAACGCGGTGGTGATCTTCGACACCAAGACGCTCGCCACGGTGGGCAAGATCGAGGACACCGGCAAGAATCCCGACGCGATCCTGTATGAACCCGCGAGCAAGCGCGTGATCACGTTCAACGGCACCAGCAAGGACGCCAGCATTATCGACACGGCCACCGATAAGGTGGTCGCCACCATCCCGGTAGGCGGCAAGCCCGAGTTTGCCCAGGCCGACGGCAAGGGCCACGCTTATTTCAACATCGAAGACACGGCCGAGATTCTGGAGATGGACGTAGCGAAGGCCAGCATCACCAAGCGCATCTCGATCAAACCCTGCGAGGGCCCCAGCGGGCTCGCCATGGACACCGCCAAGCGCCGTCTCTTCGCGGTGTGCGGCAACAAGATGATGGCCGTGGTCGATCCCGATAAGGGCGCCGTGCTGGCGACTCCCGAGATCGGCCAGGGTCCCGACGGAGTGGCCTTCGACAGCGGCATGGCGTTCAGCGCCAACGGGCGCGACGGCACGATCACGGTGGTCGCGGAAACCTCGCCCGGCAAATTCGAACCGATTGACACGGTCGCGACGGCGGCAGGAGCGCGCACCATTGCGGCCGATCCGAAGACTCATCGGCTGTACTTGCCGAACGCTGAAAACGGTCCGCCGCCGGAGGGCAAGAAGGGCCGCGGCGCGATTATCCCAGATACGTTCCACGTAGTGGTGGTCGGAAAGTAAGAGCTGTGGAGCACGCACTTTTGCGTGCCACGTCGCGACTCATCGCGACGCCGGGCGAAGCTTGCGCGGACCTGCCGAGCGTCGGCACGAGTGCCGACGTGGCACGCACGAGTGCGTGCTCAACGGGAGTCAGGAGAATTTCATGCCTGCGATCACCAGTTGCGGCATGGCTTGGTTCCAGCTCTGCGGCAACTCGTCAAAAGGCAGGCGGAAGGATTTAGTTTCGCCCGGTTTCAGACCGCCCATACGTCCGCCCACGATCGGCAAACGCTTGCGCAGCACTAACTGGCCATACGCGTCGGAGAAGATGCAGTAGATCTCTACCGTGTCCAGGCCGCGGTCGCCACCGTTGGTGATGTTGCCCACGATCTCGACGATCGTCTGCCCCACGTAACTGTCGGTGCCCTTCATGCCTACGTCGGCGAGCTGCAAGTTTCGCACGTAAGCCTTGGCTTCCGGTGTCAGCGGCAGGTCCGCCGGAGGCCCGCTCTTGGTGAACTCCAGGTAGTAAAACAACGCGCCGCCCAGTAACGCCACGGCCGCTCCAATGTAAAGGCGCGGACCGGCCACGGATTTCGCGGCCGCCTTCTGCGTGGACTCAATGGCCACTGATGGTCATCTCCCCGATCAAAATCGCGGGCGCAGCGATCGAGCCGCGGAATTCCAAATTCGACGCCGCCTGATCCAGATCCAGCAACATCTGCTTGAGATTTCCCGCGATGGTGATCTCGGCAACAGGATACGCCAATTCTCCGTTCTCGATCCACAACCCCGCCGCGCCCGCCGAGTAGTCGCCGGTGACGGTGTTAGCGTTGGCGCCGATCAGCTCGGTGACGTACAAGCCCTCGCGCAACCCGCGAATGATTTCTTCCTCGCTGCGCGCGCCGGCTTCGATGAAGAAATTGCCCGGACCTACGCCCGCGTTGCCGGTGATTCCGCGCGAGGCGTTGCCCGTGGTCTTTAAGTCCAGCTTGCGGGCGGTGTAGCTGTTGAGCAGGTAGCTCTTCAATTCTCCGCGCTCGATCACTACCGTGCGCCGGGAGCGCACCCCCTCGTCATCGAACGGGCTGGTGCCGAACAGCCCCGGCATGGTCGGATCGTCGATCACGGTCAGCGCCGCGGACGCGATTTTTTCGCCCAGCTTGCCTGCCAGGAACGACGCGTGCCGGTAAATCGCTCCGCCGTTCACCGCGTCGAACAAATCCCCCAACAGCGACCGGGCCGTGCGCGGCTCAAACAGAATCGGAGCTTTGCGGGTAGCGATCTTGCGCGCGTTCAATCGCCGCACGGCACGCTCGGCCGCGCGCCGGCCGACGTCTTCCGCGCTCTCCAGTCCGCTGGCCAACCGGGAATTCGAATACCAGTAGTCGCGCTCCATTTTTCCGTTAGGCGACCCGTTTTGTTTGGCCACCGGAACCACGCTCAATCCGCAGCCCGAAGTCTGGTAACCGCCCGCAAATCCGCTCGAATTGGCGAAATACCGCGCGCCCGTGTTCGAATCGAACGACGCTCCTTCGGAATTTACGATGCGCGGGTCGGCCGCAAACGCAGCTTCCTCGGCGCGCTTGGCCTGGGCTATTCTCCAGTCGGCCTCCATCGCGGGGATGGCCGGATCGTACATCCGCAAATCCCCTGCGATGGCCCCCAGCTCGGCCTCGTCCGGCAACCCCGCGTGCGGATCTTCGGTCGTGATGCTGGCCAGATTCACGGCCGCCCGCACCATGCTCTCCATGCCTTCGCGCGAAAGATCGGAGGTGTACGAAGATCCCGTGCGCCGCCCCACCAGCACGCGAATCCCCGCGCCGCGCGAGCCGGCTTGCTTCAGATTTTCCACCTCGCGCATTCGCACGTTGACGGAAAACTCCTCGCCTTCCGAGATGGTGCATTCGGCGCCCGTCGCGCCCAGCTCCATCGCGCGCTTCACTGCGCTCTGCGCTACTTCGACGAACTCGCTCACGCCGCGGTCCCCCCGACCGTCATCTTGTCGATCTTCACCGTCGGAATCCCCACGCCCACCGGGACGCTCTGCCCTTCCTTGCCGCACACGCCCATGCCTTCGTCCAGCTTCAGATCGTTGCCCACCATGCTGACGTATTTGAGCGCCTCCGGACCATTGCCGATCAACGACGCGCCCTTCACCGGACTCGTCAGGTGGCCGCCTTCAATCAGGTAACACTCGGTGGCCTGAAACACAAAATTGCCGCTGGTGATGTCGACCTGCCCGCCGCTGAAACTCGGGCAGTAGACGCCTTTGGGCACGCTGCGAATGATCTCATCAGGATCGCTCTGGCCGGCCAGCATGAACGTGTTGGTCATGCGAGGCATGGGGATGTGCTGATAACTTTCGCGGCGTCCGCTGCCGGTCGAATGGGAGTGCATCAGCCTCGCCGACAGGGCATCTTGAAGATAGCCCCGCAGGACGCCGTTCTCGATCAAGACGTTGCGCTGCGTAGGCGTGCCTTCATCGTCCACATTGAGCGACCCGCGCCGGCTCCCGCCCCCGTATGCGCCGATGGTCCCGTCGTCGATCACAGTGCACAGCTCGCTCGCGACCTTTTCGCCGATGCGCCCGCTGAAGGCCGAAACGCCCTTGCGGTTGAAATCGGCCTCCAGCCCGTGGCCCACCGCTTCGTGCAGCAGGATGCCCGGCCAGCCCGGCCCCAGCACCACCGTCATCTCGCCGGCCGGCGCATCCACCGCGCCCAATTGCACGATGGCCTGCCGCGCGGCCTCGCGAGCGAAATGTTCGGGCGTCTTATCGTGCTCGAAAAAATCCAGCGTCACGCGCCCGCCGCCGCCCGCGTAGCCATGCTGCGGCACACCCGCGCCACCGGGACCGCCTTCGCGAGCCAGCACCGCGACGCCCATCCGCGCCATCGGCTGCCGGTCGAAACTGAGCCGCCCGTCGCTCGACGCCACCAGCACCTCGCGGACGCTGTCGGCGTAGGATGCCTGAACCTGAAACACGCGCGGGTCATAAGCTCGCGCTGCCGCGTCGGCCCGCTGGATCAATTGCACCCGTTCCGCGAGCCCCATCTCGTGCGGCGTGGCGATCATGGAATACAGATCGTGTTTGCGCACTTCCTCAAGGCCGGTTTTGCCGACGCTCGCCGGACCGCGGGCGATCAGCGCGGCGACGCGCGCGGCCTTGCGGATTTTCTCGGGACTGAGATCGTCGCTATAGGCGTAACCGGTGCGCTCGCCCGCGATCACGCGCACGCCCACGCCCAGCGTCACGCCCTCGGTCGCGCTCTTGACGATGCCTTCGTCGATGCCGATAGAACTGGTCGACAGGTACTCGAAGTACAGATCCGCGTAGTCGCCGCCCGCCGAGAGCGCCTCGCTCAGATACGACTCCAGATCGTGGGCCGCGAGGCCGAACTTTAATGCAAAAAAAGATTGGGAGAAGCTCACGTCCTAATTGTAGGGCAGGGCCCACAGTGGGGCAGGCTGGCAGCCTGCGGCGGATTGTCAATCCGCCTTGTTCGGGTCGGGAGCAGGTCCTCTGGCCCGCTACCGCGCTTGGCGTGGCGAAATATCCGTCCGCCTCAATACCACCGTGGCCACTATCGCTTGAACGCCCACGGGTTGTCAGTGATCAAAGTCCGAACCTCATTGACTTCGTCAACCCACTCTTGGATGCCCTTATTGGCGTCCTCGATCCCGGTGATCAACCGCTCCAGATCCCGGATGAATTGATCCGCTTCAGGTTCCATTCGTCACCGTCTACCAATCATTTCTTCAGCCCCGCCGTCCAATTCACCACCACCTGCACGATCCCCTTCTCGTATGCCGCTTCCAACCCCGCAATGATCTGCTGGGCCAATCTCCACGCTTCATCAAGCGGCATCGGCCCGGCCTTAATCCGATCCGCCAGGGTCGCGCCCTCGACGAATTCCATCACCAGGAAGCCAAAACCTGCAGGCGACGCCCCCACGTCGTAGAGCGTGCAGATGTTTGTGTGATTCAGCGCGGCTACAGCGCGGGCCTCGCGCTCGAAGCGGTCGTTGAAGCGGGCGGAAGAAATCTTGATCGCGACGGCTCGGTCCAGACGCGTGTCGGTCGCCTTGTACACCTCGCCCATACCGCCCTTGCCGATCAGCTCGACGATCTTGTACGGACCGAGAAGTTCGCCCGAAGAAAGTGGCATGCCGCCCTACTTCCCTACTCCCTACTTCCCTACTGCCATTCACGCCGCGCGTGTTATACGCTGTATTACACCGCGAGGGCCAAACCACAAAACGAACCCAATATCGAATGAACCGGATTATATTCCAATTACATGCGGCCGGTCATGGCGCGTCTTTCGCGCAGCGGAACCCGAAATCGGCTGACTTCAGGCGGGCCGGGATAGACGCCTGATCCGACACCAGGTCGGGCGAAAGCGGCCTATTGAACGATCCTCCGCGCAACGCGATCCAGGGCTCCTGCGCCGTGGGGGGCGGCTCGAGCGACGGGAATGCCTGCGCGAGCCGGGCCACGACTTCTTCGCTGGGTGTGACCGCACCCTCCACCATCTCGAACGCGTTCCCCACCATGTCGTAGACCCCGAACCCCGGCGGGAACGATTTCACCTTCATCAGCCGGTGCTCCACTCCCAGCGTCGTGTTATCGGCCACGTTAGCCCGGAACGGATCGGAGTCGTCGCCCCACGGGAACTTGGCTCCCTTGTCGCCGCGCGCCGCACGCTCCCACTCCGGGCCAGTGGGCAGACGCTTACCCTTCCACTTGGCGAAGGCCCGCGCTTCGGCGATGGTGACGTTCACCACCGGCAATTCCGCTTCTCCGGCGGGAGGCTGACATCCAGTGGCCCGGCAGAAGTCCGCGAACTGCGCGTTGGTCACCTCGGTCTCGTCTATGTAGAACGCGCCCAGCTTCACCGGATGCTTGTCGGCTCCGGCGAGGAACGTGCCCGCCGGAATGTACACCATCCCCTGGATCGCGGCCGGCGGCTTGGGACGCAAGAGCAGCATCGCTCCGGCAGCGATCGCCAGCAGCGCCACAGCACCTCCGGCGATGCCCAACATCAGACCGCGCCGGGATGGCGCGGCGTCCGCTCCGACGCCCGGCATCGCCGCACCCATGACGGTTGGCATTGGCGATAGTGTCCCACCTGGCGTAGCAAGGGCCGCGGTTTTGGCGCCCCCAGCGGCATCCGCGGCCAGCATCGCGTTCAATTCCGCGATCACCGCGCCGAAGCCTTGCGGACGCGCCGTGGATTCCTTGGCCGCGCAGCGCGCCACCAGGTCCCGCACCGCTGGGGGAGCACCGGCGTTTTCCATCGCCGCGGTATCCACCGGCACGTTGAGGATCTGGTAGAACACCGCTTCCATGGTCTCGGCATTCACGCTGCGCACGCCGGTCAGCAGCTCGTACACCAGCAGGCCCCAGGCGTAGATGTCCACCTGGACGGTGATGGGCTGGCCGCGCACCTGCTCGGGCGACATGTAATAGGGAGTGCCCATGGCCATCCCGGTGCGCGTAAAGGACATGTCGGCGGTCTTGGCGATGCCGAAATCCATCAGCTTCACCTTGCCGTTGGCATCGATGTGGATGTTCTCGGGCTTTATGTCGCGATGGATGATGCCGCGTCCGTGCACGTAGTCGAGCGCGGCGGCGATGTCGCGCGCGATGCGCAGGCGATTCATCAAGGACCCGGTACGGCCGCCGCGGATGGCCCCGCGCAAGTCCTCGCCGCGCAGGTACTCCATCACCATGAAGGGTCGCCCCAGGTGCTCGCCGTAATCGTAAACAGCGACGATGTTTTCGTGCTGAACGTTGCCCGCGAGCCGCGCTTCTTGCAGGAAGCGGGCTTTTGCTTCGGGATCGTTGCAGGCCTGGTCGGTGAGGATCTTCACCACCACGGGCCGGTCGATCACCGTGTCGCGCGCGCGAAACACTTGCGACATACCGCCACCCAAGTACTCGAGCAGCTCGTATTTACCGATGGGGGGTGGCAGTTCCATGCTGGGTCGCTCAAACGTCTCACTCAAACAAGGTGCGCCATCGACAGCACCACGTACAGCAACGCCATCAACACTAAGACCGCTCCTCCGGCCAGCAGCATCAGTCCGCCTTGCGTGCGCAGTCCGGCGGGAAGGCTTCCGAGGAAACCCGGCAATGGTCCGGCGGAGTGAGCGGAGTTAGTGGCCGCTGGCTTAGTGGCCGCCGGCTTCCCGGGCGCCCCCTGCGGTTGCGCGCCGGTTTGTGCCGGGGCCGGACGAGGAGGAACGGGAACGGTCTTGGGCGCGGTCTGTTGCGGGAGCGGCTGTGGAACCGGCGGCGCCGGCATCGTTGGTATCGCATCCGTAGCGGCCGGCATCGCGGCTGGACGCGCTGGTTTGGGACGCGACGGATCCAGAATCCAATCCAGCTCGTCCACCACGGCCTTCAAGCTGGGCGCGCGTGCCGCCAATTGCTTGCCGGTGCACCAAGCGACCACGTCACAGGCCGCCTCCGGGGTGCGGAGGGCGCGCAGAGGCTGCAGATCGATCGGCTCGTACAGGATCTGATGAAAGATCTTGTCCACCGAATTGCCGGCGATCGGTTTTACTGCGGCCAGCAACTCAAACAGCAGGATTCCGAACGCGTAGACATCGGCCTGCGGCGTGAGCGGCCGTCCCAGCACCTGCTCCGGCGCCATGTAGTACGGCGTGCCCAAAGTGAAGCCCGCGCGCGTCAATTGCACGCCTTCGGACTTGGCGATGCCGAAATCCATCAGCGTCACTTTACCCTGCGCATCGACGTTGATGTTTTCGGGCTTAATATCGCGGTGGATGATCTTGCGGCCGTGAATGTAGTCGAGCGCGCGGCCGATCTGGCAGGCCATTTTCAATTTCCGGTTGAGGTCGCCGGTGTGCCCGTTCTTGATGGCGTCCCGCAAGCTTTCGCCTTCCAGGAACTCCATCACGATGAAGGGCCGGCCTTCGTCCTCGCCGAAATCGTAGACGCTGATGATGTTTTCGTGACTCATGTTGGAGGCGGTGCGCGCTTCCAACAGGAATCGAGCTTTGGATTCGGGATCGGACATACCCGAGTCGGTGAGCAGCTTCAAGGCCACGCGCCGTCCCAGCACCCGATCGCGGGCCTTGTAGACATGCGACATGCCTCCGCCCAGGAACTGCTCGATGTCGTATTTTCCGATCCTCGTGGGATGTTGCATCAAACTACTTGCGTCAGCGGCCGCCAAACGGGCCAACGCATCTCAGTTTAGACAAAAAGTCCTTGCTGAAGACGGCCGGAGCGCCGCCCGTATCGACGAAGAACTCGTAGTGCAGGGGCTTTCCGTCGGGACCGAGCTGGGGACGCCCGGCGGCTCCCTGGCGCGGTCTCCAGGAGAATGTCGCGCCGTTGGGGGCGCTGGTGACGCTGTCGGCGTCGGCAAAGAAACGGAACACAGCCCATTGGGTGTCCCAAGGCGGCACGCCGGACGTTCCGCCATCGACCGCGTGCAGGGTGAGACTGAAATTCGGTTTATTCGGGCCGGGCCAGACGTAATCGTGCTGAGCGCCGCCTTTCAGCTTCACAGTTTCCCCGTTTATGGTGATGTCGAAGGATTCCACCTGATCGGAAGGCGAGGGCCGCAACTTGTAGCGGTAATTCGGGTCGGCTCCGTTGTCGCTGTAGAGGGCTCGCGAGAACTGCATCATCTGGTTCATGTAGCTCACAAACACCGGACTCAGCGGCGGACTGCCGCCCGAAGCCGTGCACTGCCCGTTCTGGCACTGGAGCCGGGAACTCAACTGCATGGCGAACGCAAATAGCTTACCTGTGCCGGGCTTCAGGATGTCGGCGAGCTCGTTCAGCGTCACTTCGGGCACCGCGGTGGACTGGAACGGGAACTTGCTGGTGAGACCGTTGAACGCCGCGCAGAACCTCTGCCCGGCCGCCGAGATGTCGACTTGACCCAGGCGGTCCAGGTCCGTGGGCTGAATCAACAGGTCCATGCTGGTCTGATCCACATGGCCTTCCGGGTCCGGGCGAAACGCGGAGGCCAGTTGGCGCGCGGAGGTGACGGCCGCGTCCTTTACCGGGGGCCAGCCTGGGTCCTGCGACGGACTCGGCGCAGTGGCCGCGCGCTGCACCGCGCTCTGCAACGCGATCAGGGAGTTATTGTAGTTTTGATTCGCGGGCAGGATGTATTGCTGTGCCCCGCCCGGCGGCGAAACCACTTGCACCGGCTGAAACTTGTCGGAGATGCCGGGCAGATCGATGGCCGTGTTCTGCGAGGTCCACCAGAACAAAGCCAGCAAGGGCGCGCTCGGGCTGGTGAGCAGCGTCAACTTGCGCGCGGCATCCGGAAAATTGGCGTAGGCGCTCACCCGGCTGCCTCGAAGCACCCTGCGCCACTGGTCGATGTAGTCTTTGGTGTACAGATCCAGGATGCCTTTCGCCATGGTGGCTTGGTCCAGGCCTTGCCCCCTGTATTGACCCAACACCCACAGCTCGCCGCTGAAATTCTGCTTGCGGATCTGGTCCTGCATGAAGGTCCAGCCATCTTTGGTGAAAGCGAAGGCGACTTCGACGCCACTGCTAACGACCTCGGCCGTGCCTGGGAATTTCTGATTGAACGTGGTGGGCGGAGTGGTCTTGGCGGCTTCCGACAACAGGAACTGATAGACGCGCTGGACGCCGGTAAAGCCTGCGAGATACAGGCGCGAATGCTCGATGGCGGCGCCGTCGCCGCTGGCCGAGAAGGGATTTCCGTTCTTCAAATCGCGGGCGTAGAAATCGAACTGGGCCTTGGCCAGGGTCATGCGGTCGGGGCCGATCTCGGTTTCCTTGCCAGCGCTCCAGCGGCTCAACAGGCGCGACGCCAGGAACGCTTGCAGGCTAGGCTCGCTCGACCGCTTCCATTCGCTGGTGGTCAGTAAGTAGGTCTTGAGCGTGTCGTAGGCCTTGCCGTAATCGTCTTGCGGTCCGGGAGTTGCCGGGACGGTTTGCAGGAACGCCAGCATGGACCCCTGCGTGGAGCCGAACAGCACTTGCCGGAACTTGTTGTAGTACACGCGGCGCAGACTCAGCAGCATGTCGTTGCCGGAATACAACCCCCAGCGCAAGTGCCAGGGCGCGCCGTTGGCCCGGTAATCGGAGATCTGCTGCAGCGACGTCCGCAGCGTATCCAGCCGGATCAGCGCGTCCTGCGTGGGCAGATTTCCGCTGAGCACATCCGCGTTGCCGATGTTGCGCGCTGCGACGATCGCGGTGTTCTCGAGCGAGTTGTTGCCGAAGTAGGAAATCAGCAGCATCGCCGAATAGAACAGAAACACGAACGCCGCGGCCGCGAGCAGAACGCGCTTGGTCAGGCTGGTTTTGATACTGGAACCGCTGGCGGCGCGCGCGGCGTTATCGGCCAACAGCACTTCGGTAAACAGGTGCCCCAGGAACAACCACTGCGGGAGCTTGCGCGTGGCGGCGAACTGGGGAGCGTAGGCCTGCGCGGCACGCTGTTCGGCCTGAAATCCGGCGCGGAACATGCGCGTGGCGCCGCCGCCGGTTTCCTGTGCCTGCGGCGCAGCGGCGACGGGCCCGGCTGGAGCAACGTCGCGCACTTCGACCGGACGCACGCCGGTGAAATAGAAGCCGCGCAGGAAGGGGCTGGCGCGCAACTGGCTGGGACGGGCGAGATCCACCATGAACTGCACCAGCATGTTGCGCAGCTTGCGGAACTCGCGCGGAAATTCGTAAGCTCCGGGGATCTTCACGGGGTCGGATTCGCGCGGCAGAATCATCAGCCGGTGATCGCAGAAGGCATGGAACAGGGCATTGAACGACGCCGTCAAGCGGTTGGTTTCGGTTTCCGCATACACGCCCTGGGCCGACGTGGAACGCATCGGCAGCGTGACACCCACTACTTGGCCGGCTTCTTCATTGGTCAGGTTGTGAACCCAATCGGCGAAAAACGGCAGCCGGTCGGCGCGGGTGAACAGCACGTACACCGGGAAATTGATGCCCAACGTTTGCGAAATGTCTCCCAGCCGTTCCTGCAGGTACCGCGCGGCGGCCGCGACGGCTTCAGCGGCGCCCTGGCGCGTGAAGGCCTCCAGATCGAAACACAGCAGTACGGCGCGGGGCGCTTGCCCGCCTCCGCCGATGAGCGACTTCAAACGCCCCGGACGGAGTTTGGTGACCAGATTTTTCCAAGCTCCCGGATTGGCCATGAGCGCGCCGCCGGCTTCGACGAACACCGTATCGCGGGCGTAGAAAATATTGGCTCCTCGCGTGGGCGTGACGATGTTGTCTTGATACACCTGCCCCGCGAGCAGCTCCGGCTCCAGCCCGGAGTTGAGGATCGAGCTGGTTTTGGCCGTGCCGCGGTCGCCGATGACGAACATCATGGGCAGGTTCTCGACGCCGACTCCGGGTTTAGATTGCGCCAGACGCGAATTGGCTTCCTTGATCCAGAGCGAGGCCTGACCGGCATCGGGCACGGGAGCGCCGGGCGCCCCACCTTGAGCAACGGCGGCGGCAGCAGCCTGGCGCTGCTCCTTGCGAGCTTTGAACTTGTTTTGGATGTAATAGAAAAACGCCGATGAGGTCAGCCCCAGCATGCTCATCAGTGCCATGAACAAGTACCAGGTCTGACCCTGGAAGTTCAGGAAGTGGTCGAAGATGAAGGCGACCCCGATGAAGAACAGCAGGGACGCGGCCGATCCCCAGTAAATCATCATAGGACGGGCCCCGCGATGGTTTGAAGATTTCCGACGCCGGAATTAAGGGACAGCGTAAACACGATGAACAAGATCAGCGCCAGCGCGAACGACGCTGCCAGGCCGATGAACAGGCGCTTGACCCACGGGTCGCCTCCGGTCTTGCCCACGGCGTCGTTGGGCAGCCGCCACCAAGGAGAGAACTCCGTGCCGATCTGACGGACGCGCTGGATTTTTTCCGCGGTCTGCATGATGACGCCGCGCAGATCGCCGCGGCCGCCCAGCAGGTAACGTCCGGCAAAGCCCAGCAGCAGGCACAGGTGGTACACCTCCAGCAGGTCGGCCAGCTCATGGTTATCGGACCGCCCCAGCAGTTTTTGCAGGTTCTGGAAGAAGATCTCGCCCGCGATGTGATGGCCGTAGCGTTCTTCCTGCAAGGGCTGGCGCGGCCAATCCGCGAACACCGGCAGGCGCAGGCTCAACACCGATTCGTCCAGGAACGCGACCACGGCGAAGATGGCCAGCTCGATATCTTCGGCGGCGTATCCGCGGCGGCGGGCTTCTTCCTCCGCCTGCTTGATTCCGGCCCACAGTTGCTGGCGGAACGAATACGGGTCGGTCACCTGCTGGCGATAGGAACGCAGGCGCTCGCCTACGGTCAGCAGTTCCTGGAAACAGAACGCTAGATTTTCCTGGCGCCGGGCCGGCGTTTGTGGGGTCATAAGCTAGCTAGGCCTCCACATCGTGCTTCGTTGGGTCGCGCAAAGCGTGGTCCCGCCTTGCGCCGGCAGGAGTGCCGGCGTGGCACGCACGAGTGCGTGCTCCACGGCTCCACAACATAAGTGCCCATCCATGTTGTGATCCATGTTGTGCTCCTCACGTTTCAAACACTACCAGGAGTTCCAACTCGGGGTTGGGGAGGTCGCCGGGCACGTACAGGCCCAGTTGCCGCGTCTCCACGATGCTGTCCCAGCACGGGCCGGCGCGGCTCACCGTGAAATACTGGAAATCCGCCTTCACTGGAATCGACGCGGGCGGCACCGGAAGATGCGTCAAGGCCATCCCCGGCAGCGCTCGCTTGACCAGTTGCGGCACGTACTGCTTGGCGCACAGCTTGACTAGTTGCGGCGTTCTGGCGATCACTTCCGGCTCGCTCACCTTGGTGCGGACGGCGAAGACCCACCGCGCGCGGTCCAGGCAGCGCTGATCGGTGATCTCGGCCTCATAGAAATATTCGGCGCGCTTGACCAGATTGATTAGGATGTACTGGGTGGGAACGATGGTCTCCAGCAGGGCGCGGATGTGCTGGTCCAGCTCGCCGAAACATTTTTCCAGGTTGATGTGGTCGTACAGGGGCAGCTGGCGCGGATGGCTGTCGATGCCGAAAGTGCACAGCGCACCGCCCAGACGCAACATTTCGACGAACAATTGTTCCGGGTGTCCGTGCTTGGTCCGGTACTGGTGACGCAGCGGCGCCAGCGCCGAGTTGACCGTGTGCAGCAGCCAGAAATTGGCGATTTCGCGGGTCGAAAACTCGGTCCAGGAGCGTTCCTTGCCACCCGGCGCGGTGCGCGAAAAGCGGAACGACTTGTCTTCCAGAATTTCGATCAGGCGCTTCAACATGGCCATCAGGGGCTCGCTGGCGCTGATCTCGACGCTGGGCGGAACATAGGTGGAGTCGTAGATGAAGCGGCCACCGCTGTCGCGAGTGATGCGCGCGATGGGCAGATTGACGAAGTTCGCGGTGGGCTCCGTGTCGAGCAGCAGCCCGATGTTCTTGCGCCCGAGTTCTACCGGTTTCTCGTCGCGCCCGGTGGTCTCGTCGTACAGGGTTTGCGGCGTGGCGCGGTAACGCAAAGGCCCGCGCGTCGAATCGCCGTTGCTCCCGTGCAACTGGGTGTTGGGCCCTTCGGGGCGGCGCGGTGGAACCGACAAACCCACGCCCACTGAATCGCGCACGGCCGGAAACAGCTCCGCAATGTTGCGGGGCTCGGGTAGCGGATCGCTTTCGGGCATGTGGAACGGCATGCCGTCGGGGAAAATTCCGCGGGCGTGAATCAGGCTGACAGTGCCGTTCTTCAAAGCTTCGTCGTCGAGCTGCGCCGCGATCAGGCCCCAGGGTTCGAACCACAGAGAGGTGGTGGCGAAACGGACGGAGTCCTCAAAGAACCGGCTCTGGGCTTGGAAATGATGAGGCCCCAGGTACATGCCTTCCGACCACACGACGCGCGAGAGGTCTTTCATAGTTTCCCGGTGGGCACTGCACTACACTTTATCAAAGCGTGACCGGCAGTGAGCCTGCCCCAAGGCAGTGAGCCTTCCCCAAGAGAGTGGGGCAGGTTGAAAAACCTGCGGCCGATTGGAAATCGGCCCGGCCGCATCCATGAGAGTCTTCCGCCTATGCCCGCACTCATAGCTAGTGACAACGTTCCACAGACGCCGTCTTCCGCACTATCATCCCATCGGCGAACCGGTCTTCCTCACATGGCGGCTGCATGGCAGCCTTCCCCGGAACCGCGCCTTCCCACCCGCCACCACTTCCGGAGAAGCCTTCCTGGCGATGGACCGCCTTCTCGACAACGCCCGCACCGGCCCGATGTTCCTCCGTCAGCCAGAGATCGCAAAGATAGTGGTCGGAGCGCTCCAATACCGGGATCGGGGCCTGGGGCACTTCCGCCTGCACGGTATGTGGTCATGCCCAACCATGTTCACGTTTTGGTCACGCCGAACGTGCCGGTTTCGAAATTGATGCAGTCGCTCAAGAAGTACACGGGGCGGGGGTGCAACCGGATTCTCGGTCTCACGGGCCAGCCGTTTTGGCAGGACGAAAGTTATGATCGAGTGGTTCGCGATGAGCGGGAGCTTCAGCGAATCACGCGTTACATTGAAATGAATCCCGTCAAGGCGGGGCTGGCTTCTGGACCCGGGAAGTTTCCGTGGTCCAGCGCTGGGGCCGATTTAACAATCGGCCGCAGGTTTTACAACCTGCCCCACAACGCTCTAACCAAGGAGTAGCCCATGGCTCGCGGCGTTTTCCAATTCCCGATCGACCTGATCGAGGGAGCAGACGGACTCCCGCGCCAGCGCGGGCCGGTCGCGGGTTCCGTCCAGCAGCATCAGAAACTCGCGCGCGGCTGAATGCGGAATTTCTACGGCGGTGTGCAGGAGCGTCGAAACCGTCGGGCCTCGACGCACTTGGTATCGCGCCAGGGGGCTGGCGAGCGAGCGGTCTCCAGCGCGTTTCGCCAGGCCGGGAACGGTGCGCAGTTCGATCAACCCGCGTTGAAATAGAGCCACGGCCATATCGGATTCCTGCTCGGCTATGGGCAGAGCCTCGGGCCAGTGCTCGCGGCAGCGGCGCAGGAACTCAACCACACCCGCATGCGCGGTTTCCATGCGGACACCGGGTGTCGAGACGAAAGTTCCCGGAGCGGTCTCCTGCACCGAACTGGCCGCGAACATCCCGGCCGCCTGAGCGTTCACCCAGTCGCGCCGCGGGGCCGAGCTATCGTGGCACAGCAGGGAACACCGGAAGTGCCGCACGCGAAGCAGATCCAGATACTGTTCCTGCAGGATGCGGTCGCCCGCGGCGATCTGGCGCACGGATTCCTGGACCTCGGAAGTGAGCGAAACGTTCCAAGTGTCGATCACGCTGGCGTCTTCCACATAGGCGAGGCCGTGGCGGGCCGCATGCGCCACGAAGTCCCGGAAGTACACCGGCTGGTAGACGTCCGACATGTAATCGTGAAAGATAGCGCTGTCGCGGCGCAGCAGCGTCCGCTCGGCTTCTTGCGCGATTGTTCTGGCGATCCCTTTAGCTTCGGGATTGGCCCGGGCCATCAGCGCCAGAATCGCGCGGGCTTGGCGAATACGATCGGCCGGCTCCACGGCGCCGTCGGCGTGGAACAGCATCATGTCGCGCAGCATGGTGCGTTCATACGCGCCTGGATAGGTGTTGTAGCTGACCATCGCGATTCCGGTGCGGCTCAGATTCGCGCTCGCGATGGCCAGCACTTTGTCGCGTACGGCTTCCGGCGTCCAGGCATATAGCCCGTGAGCGATCACATAATCGAACTCCCCCAGGGACGCGCCGACGTCGAGCAGGTTCATCTGGATCAGGCGCGCGTTGCCGAGGCCCAACTCGCCGATGATGTTGTTGCCGCGTTCGACGGGAGCGGCTGCGAAATCGATCCCGGTGAACTGCGCGTGCGGCAGCGACAGGGCCATCGGAATCAGGCAGCCGCCTTCGTTAGCGCCCAAATCCAGTACCCGCGCCCGATCCACCGGCGGCGGATTTAATCCGCGCAGCCGCGCGAGCATGGCCAGGCGATCGGGATGCGTCTCGGTGGTGGGCAGGTGCGAATAGGAGACCTGATCGTAGGTGTTGCCTTCCATCGCGTTAGCGCTTGTAGCCGATTTTGCGCAACAGACCGTGCCGCCATTCGACGTCGGCCGGCGACTCGACGCCCTTGGGCGAGCTGCCGTCGACGACGCCCAGAATGCCGCGTCCCAGCGCGGTTTCCGCGACGATGACTTCCACCTGATTGGCGGTGGCGCAAAAGATGGAACACACTTCGGGGATTTCGCGAATGCGGGACAGCACGTTGATCGGGTACCCGTCGCGCATCGCGATGTAGAAGGTATGGCCCGCCGCGACTGACTGCGCGTTGCGCGTGGCGTTGCCCTTGAGGGCGTCGTCGTTGCCGTCGACGCGCGTCAGGCACGCGCCGGACGCTTCATTGAATGCGATCCCGAACTTCATCTGCGGCACGGTGTTCACGATGGCTTCGTAGAGATCCTCGACGGTTTTGATGAAATGGCTCTGGCCCACGATGATGTTACCGTTCTCGGGGATTTCGAGCGGCACCGCTTTGAGTTCCATTTGTAGAGTCGCCTCCGTCTCCATGCACCCCAATATAATGGACGCGTGGCCCAGGCGCTGCTCGAACACCTCCGGAAGCTTCCTCGCGGGCGCGCCACATTGAAACAATTGATGCGCGAAATGTCGCGCAGCGGATTGACGCGCGCCAAGCTGGAAGCGGAGTTGGACCGGCTCGCCGAGCGCGGCCAGATTGTCGAGACCAGTCCCGGCCACTACGCGGCCACTGGCGCGACGCGCGAGTTCGCCACTGGACGGCTGAACGTTCACCGCGACGGTTACGCGTTTCTGGTCCCCGACGTGCCGGTGCCGGGCCTGCGCGGCGACGTCTACATCGCCAAGGAAGCCGCCGCACGCGCCATGCACGGCGACCGCGTGGTCGTGCGCATCGGCCGCATCGAGGCCGATGGGCGTGCGCATGGAGAGATTCTGCGCGTGCTGCGGCGCGCGAATCCCCAGGTGGTGGGCGAATTCCGCGTGCGCCGCGCGGGATTCTTTGTCGTCCCGCACGACAGCCGCATCCGGCAGTGGATCGAAATTCCCGAGGACATGGCGCTCCCGGCCGAGCACTTGAACGTCCATCGAGTAGGCGTGTCGGACCTACAGATCGATTCGCCCGAGGGTCTGGAAGGCATGATCGTAACCGCGGAGATCCTCGACTTCGGAGAGCTAGGGGAACGCCCCTCGGGCCGCATCGTCGAGATCCTCGGAAAACCGGACGATTTCGGAGTCGATGTCGAAATCCTGATCCGCTCGCACCACATCCCGCACGAATTTCCCCATGATGTTCTGGAGCAAGCGCGGTCCATCCCCGGCCCCATTCCAGACGCCGAGATCGCCCGCCGCCGCGACTTTCGCGATCTGGACATCGTCACCATCGACGGCGAAACGGCGCGAGACTTCGACGATGCGGTGTGGGTGGAACCGCTCCCCAACGGGCATTACGCATTACAGGTGCATATCGCCGATGTCAGCCAGTACGTGCGCCCCGGTTCGCCTATCGACAAGGAAGCGGCGTTGCGTGGCACCAGCGTGTACTTCCCCGACCGCGCCGTGCCGATGCTGCCGGTGGAACTATCCACGGACCAGTGTTCGCTGCGCCCGCACGAAGACCGGCTGGTTCTATCGGCGCTGCTCGAAATCGACGCGCACGGGGATGTAGTTTCGCAGGAGTTCGCACGGGGCGTGATCCGCAGCGCCGAGCGCATGACCTATACCGCCGTCCACGGAGTGCTCGAAGGCGACGCCGAGTTGCGCGAACGCTACCAGCCGTTGATCCGACGGTTCGAGCACATGCAGGCGCTGGCGCTGATCCTCAATCGCAAACGTTTCCGCCGCGGATCGATCGATTTCGATTTGCCGGAGCCGCTGATTGAGTTCGACGAATTCGGCGAAATGACAAGCATCACGCGGGCGCCGCGGAACATCGCGCATCGCCTCATTGAGGAGTTCATGCTGGCGGCTAACGAAGCCGTGGCCTCGCATCTGGAGGCGCTAGGGCTGCCGATGATCTTTCGCATCCACGAGCGGCCCGATCCCAAGCGCGTGCTCGAATTCGAAGAAGTGGCCACGCACTTCGGCTACTCGCTGCGCGGCGCCGCGCCGGTGAAACGCTTCCGCGACACCACGCTCGCGCTCGACGACGCCAATCTAACCTCCCGCTCCTATCAAAAGCTGGTGGCGAAGATCGAAGGCAAGCCCGACGAGCGAATCCTGAGTTACCTGATGCTCCGATCGCTCAAGCAGGCGCGCTACAGCGAGGTCAACCAGGGGCACTTTGCGCTGGCCGCGCCCAGCTATACGCACTTCACGTCGCCGATCCGGCGGTATCCGGATCTGATTGTGCACCGCATCCTGAGCGCGCAACTGGATGGCGCGCGCTATGACGCCGATCTGCGCGCGATCGCCGAATCCGCGTCGGAAACCGAGCGCCGCGCCGCCGAAGCAGAGCGCGAACTGGTGGAGTGGAAGAAGGTCAAGTTCATGGTCGACCACGTGGGCGACGAATTCGCGGCCATGATCATTTCCACTACACGCTTCGGCTTCTTCGTCGAGCTGAAGGACCTGTTCATCGAAGGCCTGGTGCCCCTGGACACGCTGCCGGGCGACCGCTATCTGTACCACGAGAACACGCGCAAGATCATCGGCGAGCGCAACCGCCGCCAGTTTTCGATTGGCGACCAATTACGAGTCCGCCTCGATCGCGTCGACGGCGTGGAGAAGCGGTTGCAGTTTTCGGTGGTGGAACCAGCGCGGGCCCGGCCGGGTGGCCGCACAAGCCGCAAGCGCGGCTGACGGGTGCTTTGCCGTCCGGTTATGCCAGCGCGGCGATCGCTTCATGCATTTGGGCCGTGTGCCGCCGTCCGTGCGACGCGATCAGGATCAATGCTTCGGCGCCGTTCAACACTCCCATCACCGGGTGTGTCGTGCTCAAAGCATACAGGCGCGGGCCTTGTTGGGCGGCGAATTGCACGCTGCGGTCGCGCATCGCGTGGAACGCAGCCAGGGCCTCGGCGACGCTGGCGTACTTGCCGGTGGGATGAATCGCCTCCGGCGCGTTGAAGCGGTTGGTGCGATCCAAGGCGCGGGCGATGATGGCGGCTTCCTTGGCTTGGTCTGGAGCCACCGGATCGCCGGCCGGCGATTCTTCCAGGCGCCCCAAGAATCGGCCTTCGACAAAAGTCACGTGCTCGATGCACTCCAGCACGGACCACCGGTCGGGCGCCGGCCGGGTCTTCGCGTGGGCCTCTGAGAGGCCGGCGGCCGCCGCGACCAACTCCGCGCGGCCGCTCTCCAGCAGGTCCACGATTTCGCTTTTCTCCTGAGGGCTCATGGCCAACTCCTTTACGGTTTCCCGGATCTGCGCCGCGTGCCGGCGCGAATGACCCGCCAGTAACAACATAACTTCCCGGCCGTTCATCACGCCCCAGCGCGGCGAGGTCGCGGTGAATGTGGTCAGGTCCGACGCGTGCTCCGCGGCGAAGCGCGTTGCGCGCGCCCGCACCGCTTGGAACTCTTTCAGGGCCTCGGACAGGGTCGCAAATCGGCCCGTGGGCCGGAGCGCGTCGGGCGCTTGCCGCCGCTCGGTGCGATCCACCATCCGCGCCGCAAGCTCGGCCTCTCGCTGCGGGTCCACCAGCGGCGCCTCGCCTTCGGCGGGCTTCAAGCGTTCCAAAAACGATTCTTCCACCCGCGTCAAATGCTCGACGCAATCGAGCGCGGACCAGCGGTCTTCAGCAGGCTTTTTGCCAGCCAGGGATTCCGGAACACTCGCTGCGGCGAGTACCTCTGCGGCGCTCCGATCAAGCGCCTCGGCGATTTCGCTGCTCGGTTGAGGGCTCATCTTTTGCAGTCTAACAAGTCTCGGTAATCAATAGATCGGCGGTTCCCCGGGAGGCCGCGTCTTCCAGCGCCGGTGAATCCACAACCATTGATCCGGGTGTTCGCGGATCACCTGCTCCAGCACGGTGTGCACACGCTGCGTGTCATCGAGAACGTCGCCGCCCATGGGAATTTCCGGATAGAAACGCAGGATGTAGCGCTGTTCGGCCTCGGACCACAACGCAAATCCCGGAACCACCGCCGCTCCGGTATGATGGGCGAACTTCACGAAAGCCGCATTGGCGCAGGCTTTGACGCCGAAGAAGTCGACGAACACGCCTTCCTCAAGTGACGAATTCTGATCGATCAAAATCCCCACCGCCTGGCCCGCTCTGAGCGCGCGCAGAATCTCGCGGGCTGCTTCCTTCTTGCGGATGACGGGATTGCCGGAGAGCGTGCGCCGCTGCTCGACCAAGGCGTCGACGCGCGGATTGTCGAGCGGGCGCACCACGATATTCATCGGCCCGGTCATCAGCGCGTGAGTGTAGGCGCTCAACTCCCAATTGCCGAGATGCCCGGTGGCCACCAGCACACCCCGCCCACGCGCTTGAGCCGAGGTGAAATTCTCAAGGCCTTCGTAACGAATCCAGCGGTGGACGTTGTCGCGCGTGATCCGTGGGAATTGCGCGAACGTGACCACCACGCGTCCGAGGGAGCGAAACACGCCCCGTAGGATGGCGTCGCGATCCTCGAATCCGGCCAGTTCCAGATTACGCAGAGCAATGCGCCGCAGCCGCGGCACCGCGAGATCCAGCACGCGGGCGTATAGCGCGACGCGCCAATTCGCCATATGCGGGGGCAGCCATCGCAACTTTGTCAGAAGGATGCGCGCGGCCCAATACTCGATCGTTTTCACTCGATCCAGCCGCCGCCTAAAACCAAATCGCCGGAATAAAACACGGCCCCTTGACCCGGCGTAACGGCGCGCTGCGGCTCGTCGAAACGAACCTCCACCGCCGCCTCTCCAGTGGGCACGATCGTGGCCGGCGCCGCGAGGTGCTTATTGCGAATCTTCACTTCGGCGCGCACGGGTTCTGTGGGCGCAACGATCGAGATCCAGTTCACATCGCGCACGCGCGCGGTTGTGCGCCCCAGCTCCGGGCCACGCCCCACCACGACCCGCCGCGTCGCAGGTTCGGTCGAGATCACATAGAGAGGCTCGCCCGCTGCAACTCCGAGGCCGCGGCGCTGTCCCACGGTGAAGCGATGCACGCCCGCGTGCTCGCCCACTACGCGGCCATCGGCGGTGACCAGATCGCCACCCAGCTCGCTCGGCGGGATGCCCTGCTCGCGAAAGTAGGCGTCGATGAACGACGCGTAGTCGCCGTTGGGCACGAAGCAGATCTCCTGGCTATCCGGCTTGGCGGCGGTGGGAATCCCCAACTGGCGCGCGAGCTCGCGCACCTGCGGCTTCTCCATCGCGCCCAGTGGAAACATTGTGCGTGCCAATTGTTCCTGCTTCAATCCGAACAAAAAGTACGTCTGATCCTTGGCGCGGTCGGCGCTGCGCAGCATCTCCCAGCGCCCCGTCTCCGGATTGTGCCGGATCTGCGCGTAGTGTCCGGTGGCGATGCGTGCAGCTCCGACGCCCTCCGCCATCTCCAGAAACTGGTCGAATTTGATGAAGTTGTTGCACAACGTACACGGGATCGGAGTGCGTCCCGCGAGATAGTCGTCGATGAACGGCTTCACCACGCTGGCCTCGAACTGCTGCTCGAAATTGAGAACGTAGTACGGAATCCCAAGGTGCTGCGCCACGGCGCGCGCGTCGTACACGTCGTCGAGCGAGCAGCATCGGCCCGAGGTCGCGCCTTCCACCTGGATTTCAGGCAGCCGCCGCTGGTTCCAGAGCTGCATGGTGAGCCCGATCACAGTGTCGCCGCGCGCGTGCAGCATGCCCGCCACCACGGAGCTGTCCACTCCGCCCGACATTGCGACTGCAATGGTCTCAGGCATACACCGGAGACAACTTTCTCAGATGCGCGACGCAATCGACCAGCGCCGCAGTCAGCGCGTCCACTTGCTCGACGGTATTGGATCGCCCCAGCGAGCAGCGAATGCTCGACCGCGCCTGCTCGCGCGTCAGACCCATGGCGAGCAGCACGTGCGAGGGCTCGGGCGCGCCGCTCGAACAAGCCGCACCGCTCGACACCGCGAATCCCTTGAGGTCGAGCGCGATCAGCAGCGCGTCACTATCGATGCCATCAAAGCGGAGGTTGGTGGTGTTGGCGACGCGCGCGGCGCCAGCGCTGTTGACGTGTGTGTCCGGGATGCGCGCGAGCACCTGCTGCTCCAGTCGGTCGCGCAGTGCCGCAACCCGTGCCGCCTCCTGCGCCCCGTGCTCCATCATCCATTCGACTGCGCGCTCCAGCGCCACCGCACCGGCGACGTTCTCGGTGCCACCGCGCCGTCCGCGCTCGTGCTTTCCGCCGTGCAGAATCGCCCGCAGGGGCGTTCCCTTGCGCACATACAGCGCGCCGACTCCCTTGGGCGCGTACAGCTTGTGCCCGCTGATGGTGTACATCGCGACGCCCAGCCGCGGCGCGTCCACCGGCATGCGTCCCGCGACCTGCACACCATCGACGTGCACCGGGATTCCGGCTTCCGCACCGATGCGCGCGATCTCCTCCACGGGTTGGATGGCGCCGGTTTCGTTGTTAGCGTGCATGACGCTGATGATCTTGGTGTCGGGGCGCAGCGCGCGCCGCACGTCTTGCGGATCGACCACGCCGCGCGAGTCGGCGGGAACCTTGGTCACGGCGCTCAACTGCTCTGCCGCCGCGAGCACCGCCGGATGCTCGATCGCCGACACGATCGCATGCCCGCCGCGGCCGGCGCCTAGAAGCGCTAGGTTGTCGGACTCCGTACCGCCGCTGGTGAACACGATCTCTTCCGGCGCGGCGCCCAGAAACCGCGCCACGCTTGCGCGAGCTTGATCCAGACGCTGCCGCGCCATCTGCCCGAAATGATGCACGCTCGAAGCGTTGCCATACACGTCGCTCAACAGCGGAAGCATGGCTTCCAAGACTTCCGGCGATACGGGCGTGGTCGCGTTGTGATCGAAATAATACCGGTGCACGTCCAAGGTCCTCGGCAGACACTACAATTTTATCAGTACATGTCATCCACACCGTCCGGCCTGATCACGCTAACCACCGATTTCGGCACTTCCGACCATTTCGTTGGCGTCATGAAGGGCGTGATTCTGGGTATCGCGCCACGGGCGCGCCTCGTCGATATCACCCACAACATCACGCCTTTCGAAGTTAACGAGGGCGCGTTCGTGATTGCGCAGGCCTGGCGCCACTTCCCGAAAGGGACGATTCACGTCGTGGTGGTCGACCCGGGCGTCGGCAGCGCGCGGCGGCCCATCCTCATTGAAACGAGCGGGGTGGAAACGAGCGGGGCCGAAACCAGCGGGGTCGAAACCAGCGGCGTCGAAACCGGCGGCCACTACTTCATCGGCCCGGACAACGGCGTGTTCTCGATCATCTACGACGCGGCGACCCACAAGGTGCGTGAGATCACCAACCCTAAGGTGATGCTGTCGCGCGTCAGCCGCACCTTCCACGGACGCGACGTATTCGCGCCCGCCGCCGCCCACTTGGCCCGCAAGACTCCGCCCGCTCGGTTCGGCAAGCTGGTGCGCGATGCCGTCCGCAGCGCCGCGCTTACGCCCGCGCGAACCGCACGAAACCAGTGGACGGGGCGGGTGCTCAAAACCGACCGTTTCGGGAATCTGATCACCAACTTCCATGTCGATTCTTTCGCCGATGTGAAGACCCAGCCGTTCGAACTGCGCGTGGGCCTGGAACGCATCCACCGGCTGGCGCTCACATATTCAGAAACGGAACTGGGCGAAGTGTTCGTGATCGCCGGCAGCTCCGGATATCTGGAGGTAGCCGCCAATCAGGGCGACGCGGCGAAAATCACTGGGTGCGGCGTCGGTGCGCCGGTGGAATTAGAAGTTCCCGCCTGAGGCGGCCACGTTAACCGTCAGGGGAGTTTGAGCGGAGCCAGTTCCGGCTTCTGTCCATCCGGCACCGGGTAACGATCGACATTCAGTGCCATCGATACGGTGGAATACCAGCCCATCACGCCGATCAGATCCACCACTCCACGCTCGCCAAACGCGTCCTTGGCGGCTTTGAAGTTCGCATCGCTGACCTGCTTGGTGGTGAGCAGCTCCCAGCAAAAATCGAATACGGTGGCTTCTTCCTTCGACATGCCGGTGGGACGCTTGCCCTGGGCGACAGCGTCGGCGATGGCCGGGCTTAAGCCCGCTTCGAGCGCGGCGCGGTGGTGCGCTTGGAATTCATACTGCGAGGTAAAGTAGCGCCCCGTGGTGATAATCGCCAGTTCGTTGAGCTTCTTGGGCAGCGAAGAGTGGAAGCGCGTGGCCGCGCCGAACTGCTGCGCCAGGTCGCCCATTTCCGGACTGCGCAGCAGCACGTTGAAGGGTCCGTTCAACCCTCCGCGTTCGCCGCTGAGGAGATGCTCGACCATGGTGCGTTGGGCCGGCGTGAGCTGGTCCCAGGTCAGCGGAGCAAAACGGTCTCCGCGCAGTTTGAGATCGCGCCCGGCTGCGGGAGCTTGAGAGGGAGACGCGGGAGCCTGGGCGCGCGATGCGGGAACCACGGCGATGGCGGCGGCTAACGCAAGAGCGCCGGCCAGGTAAAGACGTGCAGTCAGGGATGGCATACGAGGTGATCCTTCCTCCATGCATCATATTCCAAACCCGCCCGCGTGTCTGGCCCGCGTGAGATTCGACGGCTACGGCCGGCGGTGAATCTCGCCGTTCTTCATGACGAAGTTAATCCGCTTCAGCCCATCCAGATCGCGAAGAGGATTGGTGGGCGTGGCCACTAAATCGGCGGCCATTCCGGCGCGAATGGCTCCGCGCTCTTTCGCGACACCGAGCAATTCCGCCGCGCGAACAGTCATGGAGCGGATCACGCCGGCCGAGTCGATCCCCGCTTCGCGAAAACTATCGATATACTCAATGGCCTCCTCGCCTCGCGTGCGGCCCTTGACATCGGACATCACGTCGGTTCCGAACACCACATCCACGCCCGCCTCCCAGGCGCGCTTGAGCCGTACCACATAACGATCGTGGGTCCGCTTGGCCGCGGCCGCGTCCGCCCCCTCGGCGACCAGTTGAGCCACCGTAAAGTCCGTACCCACCAGCACGACATGGTTCTGCTTGGCCAACGCGAGATCTTCATCGGTCACGGTCCACGCGTGCTCGATCGAAGCCACACCGGCCTCGATCGCGGCCCGCGCGCCGGGCTCGGTTTGAACATGCGCCGCGACCTTTATGCCCGCCCGTCCGGCTTCCTCCACGATGAAGCGGATGTCATCCGCCGAGTACGTATACTTCTGGCCATCGACGACGATCTTGATCACGCCCGCTCCCCAATAAATGTTCTCGCGCACGGCTTTGCGCATCTCATCGCGCGAGTCGGCGAAACGATACTCGGGATTTTCCAGCAGCCGCGCGTCCGCGGGCTTGTCCCAGAACTGCCCGCCGAAGGGCGCAATGATGCGGCCCGCGAAAATCATGGTGGGACCCGGTACCCTACCCTCGCGTATGGCCTTGTCCAGATCCGCGTCGAGATAATCTCCGGAGTTGCCTACGTCGCGCACCGTGGTGAATCCGCTCTCGAGCATCTCCTTCGCATGCCGGACGCCCTCGATGGCCCGCGACCCAGCGCGGCGCTGCAGCGCCATGATCCAGTAATCGCCCAGGTCCCACTTCGCACTGACCGTCGCCAGCAAATGCGTGTGCGCGTCGATCAGCCCGGGCAGAACCGTTTCCTTGGACAGATCCACGCGGACAGCGTCCTTGGGCACCGCCACGGCCGGCCCGATTTCCTTGATCTTTCCGCCGTCGATCAGAATTGTTTGGTTGGTTTTTCCGGCGCCGGTCTCCGGGTCGATTACAGTGCCGGCTGCGATGGCGATGGTCTGGCCGCTGGCGGCCCGCGCGAACAGCAGGACGGAAAGCGTGCCGATGCGAACTCGCGTTGACGCGGCCATCTCGTGCCTATCGTAACAGCGCCTACACCGTATCGAGCGTCAAAGGCACAGGGGCCTTACCGTCGGTGTCGACCACGCCCAGTTCTCTCGCCGCTTGCGCCGCAACCACGACCTGGCCGGATCGTTTCAACCCATCCGGTTCCGCATGCAGCGCCGCAATCACCCGCCCGATGAATTCGGGACTCTCGCTCTTGGACAAGTCCAACCATCCGGCCTCCGCGGCGGCGACCACCGACTCGGTCCGCACCATGCCGGGATAGAGCGAGAGCACGGTCACGCCGTATTCGCGGAGCTCGTGCGCCAGATCGGCCGTCATCTTATCCGTGGCCGCCTTGGCGATTCCGTAGATCGCATTGCCCACGTACTTTTGCGCCGCCCAGAAGCTTATGTTGACGATCATGCCGCGCCTTTGGGCAGTCATCCCTCGCGCCGCGCACGCGGCAGCGACAAACGCGGAACGAACGCCCACCTGCAGCATGCTGCTCCAGCGGTGCGTCGGCTGCTGCCAGAACGGCCGGGTCCAGGTGAACTGGCCGTCCTCGGTCATCCGTTCGTAGCCGCCCCAGGCGGAGTTGACGAGAACATCCAGTTCGTCGCCGCTCGCGGCGATCCGGTCAAAGACCGCCGCGGTGCCGGCGTCATCGGAATGGTCGCACGCGATGCGCACGACCGATGGCGGAAGCTCGGCCGCATCGATACTGCGGCCAGTGGCGTAGACTTTGAACCCAGCAGCCGCGAGACCCACGGCCACGCCTCGTCCCACTCCGCGCGATCCGCCGGTGACTAGTGCGACTGGCATGGACCATGGTATGCACAGTCCGAGATGAACTGGGAGGCCGAAGCCTGCCGTCGCCAGTAGTCACCTTGAGGCAGTAAAACGGATTCAAATTCTGCATCGACAGGCCGATGAGTTGGACTCACGTCCCATGTCGATTTCCGGCGTTTCCAGCAGTCAATCCGCGTCCGCCACGCAGGCAGCCCAACAGCAGGCGGCGCAGAAAGCTGCGCTGCAGGCGGCCCAACAGAAGAGTGACACGGTCCAGCTGAGCGCCACCGCTCAGAAGGCGCTTCAGGGGGGCGATGCCGATCACGACGGCGACAGCAAGTAGCGTCCCGGAGCAAAAGCGGCGTTATTTGCCGCCGCACTTGCCGCCGGGGCAGCGGTTGTTCTCTTCGCAGACGTATTCGTACAGGCCGTCTTTGTCCCAGTCCTTGCGCACCTTGATCTCGAAGTCTTGACCCCACGGGCGGGTGAAGATCTTGGGATCGTCGATGGTCAAGCTGTAGCTGACGGTGTCCTTGTCCTTCCACCGCAGCCGCTCGGTAGTGACCAGCGCGTCGCTGTGCATGCGGTATTCCTTCGGATCCGTGTAGAAATAGTCGTCCAGCGACCAGCGTTTGAAATTGTTAGTCTCGATCACCAGCGTGTCGCCGTCCCAATGCCCCACCGGATCGCCGTAAAACGACGGCTCCAGCCCCTGCCGGTGCGGACGGCCATCCAGAGGAATCACGCGCGACATGCGCTGAAACTCGTGCACCATCACCAGGTAGTCCTTGGTTTCGAAGAACTGCATGGCGTTGGCGGACAACATCCCCGACGGGAATCCGGCCGGCAGGCAGAAATCGCGCGGCTCGTCGTGGCGCGGATCGCCGGTGCGCGGCTCCAGAAACGCTTCTCCCCCGGGCTTGAGCGGCGCGAAATTCTTGCGATCGAAAATGGTCGCCGAACTCTTGCCCCGCGCGGCTCCGGGAGCTTTGGGCCATTCGAAGGTGCCACTGAAGTCGGGCTTGCCGTTGGCCATGCGGGGGACGTCAGTCCCCGATTTTGCCGCCCCCGATTGCGCGCTTAAACCCGCCGGACCGATCGCCAATGCCGCCAGCAGCAGCGCCGCGCCGGCTCCGTTGCACCACAGTCCCAACTTGCTCATGCGCGGCTCCTATTTCTTCCCTTGATCGCTCTTGCCTTGTTCTGGTGTCCGGTCCTCGGCCCCGGCCGTGAACACCATGCGGCCATCGGGGAAAGTCACGCGCCCGCCCGAAGCGTTGTTCGAGCCGTCCTTGGAACGGTAGCCGTCGACCATCACCGTCATGCCGGGCTGGATGACTTGCCGGTTGATGCCGCGCCGCTGCAACTGGCCCGGCGCGCCTCCCGAGAATCCCCAGTTCGTCACGGCGCCGTTCTCACCCTTCACGTCGACATAGAACCAGATGTGGGGGTTTTCCCACTCAACCCTGGTGACCACTCCGCTCAATTTGACGGGCTTGGTATCGTCGAATTCAGCGGCAAAAGAATGATGCGCCAGAACAGGCGCCACCGCGGCCAAGGAAAGCGCGGCGAAGGCCGAAACGCTGAAGGAACGAAAAGATCGAACGCTCATCATCCACCTTCCAAACATCCACCTTCCAAACATCCATGTTCCAATGGAAAATTGCTCCAGCGCGCGAAAGCCCGCCGGTTCAGTTTGCAAGATAGCTCGACCCGGGAAGCTTGTCAAATTCAGGGCCGCTCAATCCGAAGCCGTCTCATTCCCCGCCCTTCAAATCCTCGAAGTCGCTCCGCACCTTCTCGATCTGCCGGTTGTAGTGATCGGCATTCCCGTAGTCGAAGAAATGCGAATACCGGGAATGCGGCGAGCGCAGACGGCTAGCGTGCTTGATCGGACACCAGTGCTGTTCCGTGCGGGCGCTGACTTCGGTGGCGTAAGCGAACAGGCCGTTGGCGTAGGAACAGTAGACGCAGTTGACACGTTCCAACAGGTTCAAGTATTGGAGACGGCCCCGGTCGAAGATCAGGTAGTCGCTCCGCTGGACGGCCGGAATGCCGCACGCGCGCACGAAGGTCAATTGATAGAGCGCCAGAAAAAGATCCAGCAGAAGGAAAGGAATAAGTCCGACGTAGATGATGGGCGCGGTCAGAACAACCAGGATTCGGGAATGCAGAACGTAGCCGGGTAATCCGCTCTTGAGCTTTCGATGCTTGGCCAGGACTTCCCGTTCGAAAGTGGCGCGGCCCTTGGCCCACACGTAGCGAAAGGCCCGCTCCTTCTCCTCCAGTGCGGTTTGCAGCTCCTTTTCCAACGTTCGGATGCGGCACACTAAGTCTTCCTGGATTTGGACCATGGGACACCCCGCCTTTATCCTAAGGCCAGTCGAGCATGGAGCGAGTTACTGTAGCCCCTCTGGCCAATCGAACCCGCACCGTCACGCTCTTGCGGCTTAGAAACACGAGGCTCGCGGCAACGATGAGAAAAGCAGGAGTCCCGAGTGTTATCAGCCGGGCGTGAGCCAGTATTTCGGGCAGCACGAGGTGCAGGAAGCGGAGCAAGCCTTTCGCGGCATCGCGAACGTCTTCAAAAAGCACACCCATCTCAAAGGAGACCAGAAATGCAGCCCCGTAAAAGACCCTGGGGGCCGCGTCCGCTAACGCGAGCACGCGCATCGCGAGTCTGGGCCGCAGCGCCTCAACCTTGAGCGCCGCCCACACCACCGCGATTCCGATCGCGGCGCCCGCGACGAAATCGGAGGCCCAGTGGATACCCAGGAACATCCGCGGCAAGCAGATCCATACCAGGGCATACAGCATCGCCGGAAGGGCCAGCCGGCGCGATAGATACGCGAGCCCAAACGCGAGAGCGAAGAAGAAGGTCGCGTGATCGCTCGGAAATGCGCTCCAGTCCATGAGTTTCGCCGACGGGGGGGATGAGTAGGGGCGATGCTGGATCTGCGTATCGTACATCGGCCGCAGGCGATAAGGCGCAAGGTCGGCTATGGCGCGGCATACAACCAGCGCCAGCAATGCGCCGGCCAGGATGGCCAGGATGCTTCTTCTGCGCTTCTCTTGATCCGGGCCGGGGCCGAACCAGAGGGACCAGTACATCGCCAGAAAGAGGCCACCCTTGAGCAGGCTGTTGCCCTCCTCAAGGCCTGCGAAGTGATCGAGGAGGGGATGCCCCGCGAAACCGTTCAGGAAGTGGTAAATGGATACATCGATGCTTTGGATCGATTGCAGCAGGGCATTCACGCGACTCGCCTCCGGTGCGTGACCCGCGGCCATTGGCCGAACGCCACCAGACAGCCAAGTCTACTAAGCTGGCCGGGCTTTGCACCCTTAGAGGAAAGCCCACGGAAGCGACCGAGAAACCGGGTGCCCGCAACACCGCTGCGGAAGCAGGAGAACCCTACGTCCGCGCCGTGGATTGCGTGTAACCGGTCTGTCATAGAGCCCTCCTAGCAGGATACATTGGAACATCCTCACCGTTTGTGGGGCGTCGGAGAATCGCGCCCGGTTACAAACGTGTTGCATTGTCGCAAAAAATCCTCAACGAATTGCCCGTCCGAGACGCTTTAAGCACCGGAAAGGACGGGTCCAGTCAATATCGGTGCTTGAGCATGAAACCGATCCAATTGGGTGGCGTAGGCGGGCGCTGCCTGGGGGGACCGCTGGCTAGCGGATATCGGACGGCGTCACCATCAGTTTGCCGTTTTGTTCGGCGATCCGGTACGGCGGTTGCGACGGGGCGGCGCAATCGGGCAGTGGATGCGGAGCGTAGTAGTTCAAACCGTAGGCCCACATCCGGCGAACCCCCGGGTCGATGCAGGCGCTGGAGGCGGTTCCGGCGTTGGCGCGCCAGAAGGCCCGCACGGAGACGCGCTGATCGAGCAGCGGGAACGTCGCGAGTTTGAACCATGTCAAGCCGCCGGCGACCGCCAGCACAGCCACGAACGCGGCGGCTTGCGCGCGGCCGGACCAGATGAAGAACGCGCTTATGGCGGCCGCCAGCATGGCCAGCAACACCACCGTAGCGCCCGGAAAGACCGCGATGAACGAACGTCGCACGCCGACCATGAGAGCGTCCGGAAGCATGGCCGCGATTACCGGCAACAGGATCAGCAGCAGAAGGGAGACGGCCACCGATACCGCGCTGAAGACAACGGGGGCGCGATCCACTGCGACGGCGAGAATCACGGCCAGCGCGGGCATTAATGGCAGCAGGTACCCGGGCAGCTTGTTTTTCGCAAGGGAAAAGAACACCAGCCCGACCACGAACCACAGAGCCAGCACCACGACGCGCTGGTCATCCCAGACCTTGCGCCAGGATTTGGGGTGGACGGCCAGCAGCACCGTGGGAGTCCACGGGAACAGGCCGGCCAACACGATGGGAAGGTAATACCAGAAGGGCTGCACGTGTTGCAGGTCGCCGTTGAGGAAGCGGCCCACGTGATGCTTCCAGAAAAAGTCGTTCCAAAAAACGTGCCCGTTGCGGAGGATACATAGGATGAACCAAGGCGCGGCCACGACCAGGCAGGCCACGGCGATCCGCCAGCGCTTGCGGCGCGCGATCAGCAGAATCGGAGCGAACAGCACCACCGGGACGAAGCCCTTCGCCAGGATGGACAGGCCGAGGAGCGCTCCGGCGGTGTAGGCGGGTTTGGTGAGGCCGTGCCCGGGGCGGGTGTCGAACAGGGCGATGAACACCGCGGCGTCGAGCGCGGCCGACATGGGCAGATCGGGCAGGGAGACAAAGCTGTAGGCCAGCCAGCCGGCGGAGGTCGCCAGGATCGCGGTGGCCAAGGCGGCCACGCGGGCGGAGAATTCGCGCTCTACGGCGCCGAAGAAGAAGATCAGGAAGGCCAGGCTCGACAGAGCCACGGGGAGGCGCGCGGCCCATTCGTCGTGCAGGCGCAGGCGGGTGGCTGCTCCGGTCATCCAATACAGCAGGGGCGGTTTTTCAAACCAACCCGAGCCATCCAGGCGCGGCGTGACCCAGTCGCCGGAACGCGCCATTTCACGGCTGATGGAGGCGTAGCGCGGCTCGTCGGGGCCGAGGAATCCGGTGCGGCCGAGGAAGGTGAGATAGAGGATCGCCAGTATCAGGATGAGCCAGGATTTGGGCAAGCTTTCAGTATGGCGCAGGGGCGGGGGTTAAGGCGCGGGGGCAGCGACTTACCAGCAGCCGTTTCGCGCATCCGACAAACCTGCGGGCACTTTCCGTGAGCGGCGTTACCGGGATCAATCTCGATTCGGGTTCGCCCGCCGGATCCGCAGACGCAAGCAGACTTGTCGCAAGTAATCCGGCGATTGTCGAGCGGAGGCCGAGAGCCGATTACCGGCTTCGACCCAGCCTGCGCTGGCCGCGCCCGAAACCAGATCTCCTACTGACTCCACGCCCTTGACCAGTTCGCGGTTATCTTGCCTCACGTCAACAACTCCGTACTTCGGTAGCCTAAAGGACATCGTGGATTTACCAGAATTGAGTTTTCACCCCGATGCGGCAAAGCGATTCGACGAGCGTGCTACGGCAATCCCCAGTACGGTTCAATGTCTCCGCGCTATTCGGGATCCCTCGTCGCAAACACCGGATGTGCACCCCGTCGAAACGATTCACCGCGAAGACATCCTTTCTCACGAAAGATTCGTTTTTGAGCTCGACCCCACAGGTGAAACCACCGGCGTCTCTTGGGCTTCGGGTTCGATGCTCGTAGGGTGGATCGGGGCAGCCTTTCAACCGATCAAGGCTTTGGTTGACTCAATGGGTCAAACTAAGCCATTTCGGGATCTAGTATCCAGAGAGTTCATTCTCGAACAGACATGCCACTGGCTGTGTGACACGCTGGAGCGGCGTAGGTCCGAAGGCCTTTCCGAGTTCATTACGCTTCGGAGCAGGGATGCCGTACAAGACTTCGATATTTGGATTCCGCTGTTTCAAACCTATTCATCAGCAGAATTCAGCATCGGCGATGTCGCGTTCCGAGTATTCACGAGGGAGATCATGGAAGAGTGGTGGAATCGAATACCCACCAGAATACGTGAAGACCCTGTTAGCATCGCAGCTCTTAATCGTAGAAGGTCGGAACTTCAGGCCAGCTTGGCAGTTTGTGTTTCTGTTCACGCGGAAAACCGTAAAGCCGTCGAAATCGCGCGAACAAAGGCCCAGGACGCGACCGCTCTGTTAAGATTCCTGTCCCCCGCCAATCTCAATTCTCGCCTCACCAGCTATTGCACTCCGAACGGGGCGAGGGCACCTAGAGAGGTCACGGAGGTGTTTATGAAGGCGGGTCATATTGACCATGTCAGCCGAGCTCTCCAGGAGCGAGGCGCGACGGATTGGCCTCTGGATAAAAGTATTCAGTTACGGCCTGGCGTCTTGGAAAATTTGCATCGGCTGGCTCTGGACACATCCACCGAGTTCCGCCGTAGCCTGTACGACGCCTTAATCCTGTATTCCAGACAGACACTAGCCATCGAGGTCTCCGACAAGCTGGTCTTCACCCTGTCCGCCCTCGAATCCATGTTGCTGAGAGACGCAAACGAGCCCATCCAAAAGAATCTGGGAGAGCGCATGGCATTTCTGATCGGCCAAACTGCACAAGAGCGCAAGGACATTGTCAAGAACATTGACGAGGTCTATCGAATTCGTTCAGCATTTGTCCATCACGGCCAAACGTCGCGGCACGTCGAGACCGTCGACCGTTTCTTGGTGAATGCGTGGACCACGTTCTCCAGACTGATGGACCTCTCCATAAAGTATCGAACAAAGGCCGCACTCGTTGGAGCTTTGGAGGATTTGAAGATGTCGTAACCATCTCTCCCGGCTGCTCGGCGCAACGCAGGGCGATCTATACGGCACCGACGCGGATTCTCATAGAGCAAATCCGCGTCAAAACGGCACGGCGAAAGTCACCTGGCTCGCTCCTCCGACCGAGCCAGCACTAGCCCTGGTAAATGCGCTTGACTCCACGAATCCGCTCAAGACTGGTCCCGGCTGGATTAATTCCGAGAAGTCTGCTGTCACGTCAACTTGACGCTAACGCCCGATCCGCGCTGGTCGCTCTTACTCAACGCGCGGGGTTCACCACGAGCGTTTCCTTCGCCTCGATTTTGCCGAACTGCATGGGGAAGCTGGCGCCGTTGTAGTACGCGTCCCACTGGTCCTTGTAATGCGGCGAGAGCGCCTGGCCGGATTGGCCCAGGATCAGGCTGATGCGGGAGGCGTCGAGGTTGCCGAGGTCCACGGCCATGCGCATGCTGGGAACCACGCGCGGGGTCACTTGTTTCACGCTCAGCGGGGAGCCGCTCATGGGCACGGGGCCGATGTTGAAGTAAGCGCCGAGCAACGGAATTTGGCCCACGATCAGGTTGGAGATGCGCAGGCGATTGTACTGTCCCCAGTCCCAGCGCGAGGGCCGGGAGCCCTGCGCGGTTTCGCCGGCGGCTAGGGCGTGGGAGAGGCTCTGGACCAGCAGTTGATCGTAGTCGTCGAACCAGTCTGGAGGACGCGTGCGAAGCAGACGCTCGATGGCTTCGGGGGCGCGCTGGGTTTGATATTCGTCGGCGCCGCCGGGCGCGGCGCGTTCCGCCACGGATTTACGAAGCTCCTCGTAGGCCAGCGACGCCAGCATGGGCGCTGCTTGGCCGTTTTCCATTTGGCCGTTCCAATTGCGCAGCAGATTCACCGCTTCGCGCATCTGCGGATTCGAGCCGGGCTCGCGATCCCAGGCGTCCACGATCTGCTGGGAGAGAGAGTGCAGGAACACGGAGTACACGTCCTTCTGCACGGCGATCATTTCTTCTGGTTTCCAGTGTTCGCGCGACTCCAGGCGCGCGCGGATCTGGCGCACGCGATAGGGCGGCGCGAAGTTTCCGGACACGGGATACGGGGAATCCGCGGGGAAGGGATTCTGGTTGGCGCTGGCGATGATGCCGCCGGCGGGGTTGAACGCGTGCGGGAGTTGGTCGTAGGGGATGAAACCGTCCCACTCGCAATCGTCCGTGGTTCCGTCGACGGGGACATCGCCGGCGCAACCCGGCGTCGGCCTGCGCTTGGGCACCGGACCGGCGGCGTGATAGCCGATGTTGCCGTCCACATCGGCGTAAAGAAAGTTCTGCGCGGGTCCGGGAAAGCGGCGCAGTGCGGCGTTGAATTCGTCCCAATTGTGGGCGCGGTTCAGGTCCAGAACCGAAAAATCGAAGGCCGGCAGTTCGGCCGCCGTCCAACGCAATGTGTAGGTGTGGTCCTCGTCATTCAAGAACACCGGGCCGTGGCGCGTCACCAATTGAAATTGTTCTACGTTGCGCTGGCCCTTCACGGCGATGATCTCGCGCTCCAGACGGCCAGCCTCGACTTGCCCGCGATACATGTAGCGGCCGGTTTGCGCGTCGATCTGCTCGCTGTACAAATCCTGCTGGCTGAATTCGAGGTTGGTGATGCCCCAAGCGATCCGGGTGTTGTGACCCAGGATCACGCCGGGCACGCCGGGGATGGATGCTCCGGTGACGTTGAGGCCGGCGTTGGGGTCTGGGCTGTCTTGGAGGTGCACCAGGTACCAGAGGCCGGGTAACGTGTATTCGAGGTGCGGGTCGTTGGAGAGTATGGGCTTGCCATCGGCGGTGTGCGCGCCGGAGATCACCCAGGCGTTGGAACCGGGCATGACCTCACCGCCGGTGCGGCCGGGAAACAGGAAGGCCACCTTAGCGGGGTCGCCTTTTTCGAGCATGTGGGCCTTGCGGATCTGGTTGCGCCAGGTGTCGGTGAGCATGCGGTGCATTTCGAGCGCGATCAGTACGGTGTCGCGCGGGCGCCAGGGACGCGGCTCGTAATTGAGCAGAGTGAACTCCAGCGGCAGGCGTCCGCGGTGCGTTTCGAGGAAGTAGTTGACGCCGCGCGCATAGGCGGCGAGGACCGCGCGAGCCTCGGGCGGAAGCGAGGGAGTCAATTGGTCGGCAATGCGGCCGATGCGTTTGCGCCGGGCTTCGCGATCCTGATCGAGGGCCAGGGGGCCGGCGACTTCGGCCAACTCGCCGGCGGCTACGCGGCGGAGAAAATCCAATTGCCAGAGGCGGTCCTGGGCCGTTACGAATCCCTGAAGAAAGACCGCATCCTGCCACGAAGCAGCCTCGATATGGGGCACGCCCTGGGCGTCGCGAACGACGGTGGCGCGCGAGGCAATCGGAGCGGCGATGGTTCCCGACGTCTCGGGCATGGGCCGCCACGCAAACCAGTACACGGCCACTGCAAGCGTGGCCAGTAAAACGGCTATGCTCAGATTGACCGCCCGGAGAAGGGGCGTGGTGAACAGCACTCGAATCGATTGTAGCCGATGGAACAGATCAAGGATAAGCCTGTTGAGACGCGCACGGCATAGTGGCTCCGCAGAGAGGATGTGGGGCAGGATGACATCCTGCGCGCCGGTTGGTAACCGGCGCTGGACGCCGTTGGAACAGCGCCGGAAGGCGGGTTGCCAACCCGCCGCAGGTTCCCAACCTGCCCCACGGGCCAGCATCCTCTGTCACGGTGTTTTGCGAGCCTCGGTAGCCGAGGCGGAGCCGAGCTAACGTGCGGCTGACGCTTCTGGCGGTGATCGTCACGTTGAACGCGTTTTTCGCGGCGGCAGAGGTTGCGCTGGTCTCGGTGCGGCGGTCGCGGTTAGACGAACTGGCTCGCGCCGGGCATGTTTCCGCGAAGGCGGCGCTGGAACTGCTGGCGCATCCGGAGCGCCTGTTGAGCGCCACCCAGGTGGGCGTGACTTTAGCCAGCTTGGGGCTGGGGTGGGCGGGCGAGGATTGGCTGTACCACATAATCCTGGGCTGGTTCGACCCGTTGATTACTCCAGCGCGTTTAGTGGCGCTGCACGCCATCAGTTTCACGGCCGCGTTCCTGGCGATCAGCTTCGTGCATGTGGTGATCGGCGAAGTGGTGCCGAAAAACCTGGCGATCGAAAAAGCCGACCGGCTGGCGGTGCTGATGGCGCCTCCGCTGCTGGTGTTCCAACGGGTCTCGGCGCCGTTTGTGTATGTGATCGAGCGCACCGCGGCCCTGCTCTCGCGTTCGCTGGGGGCCCAGGGGCACCGCGGCGGCGGACATTCCTCGGAGGAGTTGAAGTTCATCGTGTCCTCGAGCCGGCGCGAGGGGCACTTGGAGAACTTCGAAGAGGTGGCGATTCAGCGGCTCCTGGAGATGAAAAACATCAGCACCCGCGAGATCATGACGCCGCGCATGGCCATCGTCAGCGTTCCCGTGGAGGCGTCGCTCGACGATCTGCTGCGGCTGATGCACGAGCATAAGCACTCTCGGCTTCCGGTGTTTGAAGGCAAGCCGGAGAACATCATCGGAGTGGTGCACTACAAGGATCTCCTGCGCGCCTGGCAGGAGCGCAAGACGGCGGCCGAACGGCGTCAGCCGATGCCGCAGTTCCGCCTCCGGCCGTATCTGATGGAGCCGCTGGTCGCGCCCGAGACCAAGCCCCTGAATCAACTGGTGGACGAGTTCCGCTCCAGCCACTCGCATCTGGCGCTGGTGGTGGATGAGTTCGGGACGATTACGGGGCTAGTGACGCTGGAAGACGTGCTGGAGCAGATCTTCGGCGAGATCGGCGATGAGCACGACATCCGCCGGCCCAGGTCCGCGCCGGGCGATGCGGCGATCGAGGTGGACGGCGGGACCAGCATCCGCGATCTCACGTCGCAATACGGGATCGAGCTGCCGGGCGACGCGGGGTTTGAGACGCTGGCGGGGTTTCTTCTGTTCAAGCTGGGCCACATTCCCACGCCCGGCGATACGGTGACCCACGACGGACGGATGTTCGTAGTGGAAAAGATGGAGCGGAACCGGATCGCGCGGGTGAAGATTGTGCGCGTGCGGCCGGCGTCGGCAGGAATAGCCGGCGGCGCGGCTCCGGTTGGGCACACCGGTGCTGGACACACTTCTAGCGAAAGCGCGCAGGAGGCCGGCTGAGGAGGCTTTCCGGCAGGACTGGGTTTACTTGCGGGCGCCGCGGCGCGGGCCCTTCAGTCTGGACTGGCGCAGCTTGTGGGACTTGCGCTTGGGCTTGCTGATGATGAAGGTGCCGCTGCCCATGTACGTGGCTTTGTAGAGATTGTCGTCTGCCATGGTGAGTCTTTATTGTAGCGCGATAGGGCGGACGGACCATAATCTCCTATGGGCACAGTGTCCGCGGGAGTGCGGACACTGGACATTCGGAGAGAGCTCTGCGGGAGCGTGCTCTAAGTCGGGCTTACTTCTGGGTTACTTTTTGTCGGCGTCGGGGCCGTTCTCGTTGGCCGATCCGCCCAGGAACATCCGCTTCCCATCCGAGAACGTGATGTTCTTGCCGACGGCAAGATTGCCCTTGTCCTTGGCCTGATAGCCCTCGACGATGAGCTCGGTCCCCGGGGGCAGCGACTTCTTGGTGAAGCCCAGCCGGAACAGGGAGTTCGGGCTGCCACCCTCGATCATCCAGGGCGTGACCGTGCCGTCGTCGTTCTTCACGTCGATGTGAATCCAGGAGTGGGGATTGACCAATTCCCATTGCGTGACGGTTCCCTTGAGCTTCACCGGCCGGCTGGCGTCGAATTCCGCAGCGAAGGCATGGTGCGCCCACGCTTGTCCCGCCATCAGAAGTAGACCCACGCCGCTTGCTAAAACGAATAGTTTGATTCTCATTGGATTGCCTCTTTTCTCTACTTCTTTCCTGCCTTCGCCGCATCCTCTTCCGCCACGCGAGCGCCATGGAGCGTGTTCCGAAGTCCATAGTTCCCCTCGTGGCACGCGAATTCATAGATCGGCCCGTCCACTCTGGACCATGACGTCTCCGCGGTCCACGGCTGGTCCCAGGTCTCGGAATCTTCCACCGTGAAGCGGTATTGGATTGTGTCTTTGTCCAATGGCGTGAAGTACTCGATCACGTGCAGCTTGTCGCCGGAGCCGCGGAACGGGTTGCGAGCGGTGAAGTTGGTGGAGTCCACCACCAGCGTGTTGCCCTCCCAATGGCCGCGCGAGTCGCCTTTCCATTGCTTGATATCGGCGGGCGGATGCGGCTGGCCGTCGGTGGGGATGACGCGCACCGAGTGATCCATCTCATGCATGATGACCACCGCGTTCTTGCCTTCGACGATCTGCAAATTGTTGTTATAGCCGCCCGGCAGCATAGGCACCGACTCCTGCCCGAGCACGATGCAACGCGCGCTCAGCGGCCGGTTCTCCGGGCCGTCGAACTCGTGTCCCCGGTTCTTCGCGTTGAGATCGGCGTTGCGCTTGCGCGCTTCCGGCAACAGCGCGGGAACGGTACCTTTCTCGCCCACGATCTGCGACGTCCGCCGGTTCCACACTTCCTTGGTCTGGCCGCGGTCCAACTGGAACTGGCTGAAGTCGTAGTGCACATCCGCGTCGGTTCCCGCTTCGGTCGGACGGCCGTCCTCTTCGTTGAGGGTCACCCGGTTCTTTTCCTTGGCCATCAGTTCCTTCAATTCCGCTTCGGTGTAAAATTCCTTCGCGCCCAAACCCTTGGGCCGTTCCAAAGGCGTAATGGTGTTGTTGGTCCAATAGCCCTGCATATCGGGGTGGCCGTCGGGCGTTTTGGCCGGAGTATAGGCCTTGGTTGTGTTGGCGGCCGGCGCGGTCTGCGCCGAGGCGGGCGTCTGCGCAAAGAGCAAAACCAGGACCGCTAGAGCTACAGCAATCGAAGCGAGCGAACGATGGCTCATCGAGAGCCTCCCTTCTACGTGGACTAATTTGCGGGGCTTCTTACAACGGCGAAACTCAAAGCTCCCAGCCGTGAATGATCCTACAATTGAATTACTTCGGTGTCAATCCTGGGGTAGGACGTCGAGAGCCGTGGGACCGGGGTCGGACTCCCGAGGGGCCGTCGGACGGATCACGGGCGGCGCGGCGCCTCTGCACTGGCTTCATTCGCACTCCAGCTTCCGGTTGACCTGCGCCTCCAGTTGCGCATAGCTTACGATTTGAAAGAAGGCGTGCTGTTCCGGCGGCGCCAGGAAGCGGGTCCGGCCGGCCGCGTCCCGCCATACAGCGACCAGGTTTCCGGTAAGTCCAGCCCGCGCGGCACAGGCTTCCAGCGACGCGTGGAGTTCCCGCCGCTGGCGAGGAGTGCGATCGGAAAAGGAGGAATCCAGCAGCACCACGACCACGGCGACATTATCGATTTCCAACTGCGCGGCGGGAAAAGTTGCCAGCGGCGATTCCTCAGGTTTTGATTATAACTGCATGTTCTTTTTCACAGCGGTGAAGAGGTGGATCGGGGCGCGACCCTATCTGCGGCAGCTGCGCGCCCGTCCGGAGTTGGGGCTTGCCACGCTGTTCGACCCGGCGTACTATCGCACGTCCTGTCACACGACGTGTTATCACATATGGTCCCGCGGGCTGCTTTCGCCGCTGACGCATTTCATCGTGGCGGGAGCCTTCGAAGGGGCCAATCCCCACCCCTTGTTCGATTCCGCTTTCTACTTGCGCAGGAACCCGGAGGTGGCGGCGTCCGGGGTGAATCCTTTGTTCCACTATCTGCTGCACGGCGCCGCCGAGGGCCGTAAGCCCCACCCGATGTTTCAGCCGGACTATTACGCCGCGCAGCTGGTTGCGAAGCTGGGCTCGACGCCGGCCGAGCCGGGCGCCCAGCCGCCAGCCCACCCTCTATTGCACTTCCTGGCCGCTCGCGATGCAGGGACCAATCCCCATCCACTGTTCGACTGCCGCGCGTATCTGCGCGCCCATCCCGAAACCGACGGCGTGAATCCCCTGGTGGACTTCGTGTTACGCGGGCCCAGCCAGGTCGAGGAAGGCAGCCAGTCCGGACAGGCGGAGGTGTGATCTGCGCCGCGTCCTGCTGCATTACCATATCTTCAAGAACGCGGGAACCACCGTCGAAGACATTCTGGCCGGCAGTTTCTTCGACCGCTTCGCGCGCTTCGATAAACCCGAGTACGAGGCCCTGATCTCGAACGCCGAGCTCGTGGAATTCGTGGAACGAAACCCCGCGCTTCAGGCGGTCTCCAGTCACCAGATCCGCTACCCGCTGCCCGCTGCGCCCGGGATTCTGTTCTTCGATGTGTGCTTCCTGCGCGATCCTCTGGACCGGATTCGCTCCACCTACGATTACTTTCGCATCAAGCCGGTGGAAGGGGACGAGGTGAGCGGATTGGCCAATTCGCTATCCTTGGGCGAGTTCCTGGAGCGCCTGGTGGATCAGCATCCCTGGCGGCTCAACGACGCGCAAGTGAACATTCTCGCCGGCCGCGGCTTGGACGACGATCCGGCGGACCGCGCCGACCTGGAGCGGGCCATCGCCGTGATGCTCGCCACGCCGTTCCTGGGGGTGGTGGACCGGTTCCGCGAAAGCTTGACGGCGGGCCGGCATTTCCTTCGTCCGGTGTTTCCGCGTTTCAATTTCGAGCAGCCCGCGGCCAACGTGTCGCGCGGGATGAGCAGCACATTAGAAGAGCGGATCGCCCAAATGCAGTCCGCTTGTAAGGAATCCGTGTGGAATGAAGTGATGCGCTTGAACGCCCTCGACCGTGAGTTGGTGGACCGCGCCCGCAGCGAAGTGTTGCGTCGAGTAGAGCAGGGCCATGCCCTGCCATGGAATGGGCTGTGAGAGCTCCTGAACATCGACTGATGCCGGGGATACTGCTGGCCACCGCGGCGTTCGCCATGGTCTGGGCGATCGCGCGAGCGGCGGTGCAGTCGATCACCATCGATGAAGCGGTAACCTATCTGGCCTTCGTCCGGCCCGGACTGGAGTGGTGGCCCGGGACCAACAATCATCTCTTGAACTCGCTGCTGATGCGCCTGTTCACGCTGTTGTTCGGACCATCGCATCTGAGCGTGCGCGCGCCCGCGCTAATCGGCGCGGCGCTTTACATCTCGGCGTCCTATCGCCTGTGCCGCTTGTTGGGTAAAAATATGCCGGGTGAGAATATGTCGGCTCCGGCTTCCTCTGGCGGGTCGATCGCCGTAGCGTGGCCGCTGCTGGTGTGCCTGGTGTATAACCCGTTCGTCTTCGACTATCTGGTGGCGGCGCGGGGATACGGCCTGGCGCTGGGATTCCTGATGTGGGCCATCGTGGTGGCCGCGGAATCGCACATTCCTGAATCGAACGGGGCTGCATCCAGCGAGGCCGAAGAACCGCGCAGGTGGTCCTTGACGGTGGCGTGCGCAGTTTCCTCGGCCTGCGCCGGATTGTCGTTTGCCGCGAATCTGACGTTCGCGTTCGTGGATTTCTGCACCTTGGTCGCGGTGTTCCTGGCGGCGTGCATCGTCACGCGCCGGGCGGCGTTCGCGGATGGAGCCGGAGGCGGCCGGGCTTATGTGCGCCTGCTGGCTGCCTGTTCGATTCCCGCGCTGATCGTGACAGCCCTGTTGCCCGCCTCCATCGTGCTGCGTTGGCCGAAGGGAGAACTATGGTACGGAGCCAACAGTCTTGGGGAGACGTTCCTGACGCTCACCGCGGCGTCGTTGTACCAGTTGAATTCCGAACTGCTGAGTCCCTTCCTGTATCGAGCCATCGACGCAAGCAAGTATTATCTGTGGCCGTTGCTCGGCGTCGTGTCGGCGGCCTGCGTCGCTTATCACGTCTGGCCGCGGCGCGCGCCGGCCAGACCCCGCAACCAATTTGCGCAGCTAGCCACCGCGCTGGCGGCGATCCTCACCGCGACGCTGGCGATCCACTGGCTGTGTTTTCGCGTGTTCCATCTGTTGCTGCCCAAAGATCGTACCGGAATCTACGTGGTTCCGCTGACTCTGGCCATGGTGGGTGCAGTCGCGGCCCTGCCCACGCGGGCCCTGCGGCGTGGACTGATCGCCGTATTGTTTGTGATGGCCGGCTACTTTCTCTTGTGCATGCGCCTGCAGTTCTTCAAGGATTGGCAGTGGGATGCCGACGTTAAGGACGTCTACCCGGTGCTGGCGTGCCTGGACCAGGACCGCGACGTCCGGGACGTGGCGACCTTCTGGATGTACGCGACTCCCCTGAATTTCTACCGCGTCCAGTCCGGCCGCGAATCCCTGGCCGCGTTCGACGGCGAAGTTCCGTACCGGCCGGAGCAGCGGGTTCTGGTTCTGAACTCCTTACTGGAGGCGGACGTGCTCGCCACGCGCGGGTTGAAGGTGCTGTATCACGGGAAATCCACCGACGTGGTGATCGCCGCAACGCCGGACCTCGAGCCCTCGCTCAAGTCCAGCGCGTGTTTGGCGCGGCCGTGGCCCTAAGCCGGAAAGGAGAAACCGTCGGCGGGCTGATGCGGCCGTTGCTGATGAGGGCGCTGTTACTTATTGGGCGTAAGCTTTTTTACACCGGCGGGTAGCTTTAGCTCGAACGCCGAGTCCGGCAACTCCGGATTCACCTTCACGTCCGAGTACAGCACCAGAATCGTGTTCTTGGACGCGTCCGTGATCTTTTCCTGGACCGGGTTGCTCTGCCCTTCGGGAATCCACAGCTCGATCTTGCGGATCAGCTTGAGCACTTCGGGCGACTTGGGCGTAAGCTCGATGCGCGTGGTGCTGGCCGATCCTAGCGTTTCCGTGCCGCCCGCTTTCACGTTGTAGGCCTTGGCTAGCTCGGCGGCTGTCGTTCCAAACCCCAGCAGAAGATAACCGTCCATCACCGCCAGGTATTTGCTGGTGTCATAGATTTCGACGACACCGGCTTTGGGGTAATACCGTTGCGCGGTGTGGCCGGCGATGGCGATGGTGTGTGGATTGGGATCGTTGAAGTTCATCAAGCCGGTCACGCCAGCCTTGCTCCGCTTCATGTGGATGGTGCCGTACATGACTTCGGACTCGCTCAACACGGTGGTGACGTCGGTGCGCTTCATGCTCGCCGAGAAGGAGTGGAACTGCCGCGCGGCGGCGTCCATGCGCGCCAGAATCGCGTCGAGGGGTTCAGCGTGAGCGCCGGCGAGTGCCGCCAACAATAATACAGCGCGGGACACGCCGGAAAAGAGACGAATGCTGGGAATCGCCATGTTACGGCCTGCGCTACGGCTTAGGGAACGCCAGGTAACCGGTCACTTGCTGGTCCTCCGGATTCGCATCCGGATCCTCATAGACCGGCTCCACTCTGGTAATGGTGACGTGGGTTTTGAAGCGCTGGTTGACAAGCTGGGTGGCGCGGGAGGACTGCTCGGCGGAAGCCACGTTTTCCAGCAGCTTGGTTTCGAGCAGGAATCCTTGCTGCGCCGGGAGCATCACGATGCTGGCCGGCTTGGGCTGATCCCGAAAGAAGGAGCGCGGCGTCACGAAAATGAAGACCAGGATCAGGCCGACCACGACGTCGTACTGCCAGCTTCCACGCTTGAAGTCCCAGAAGATGAACCGCGTGAACGTGCCCATTGGTTTTAGTGTAGCAGCGGCGGGGACGAGGGGTCGGTCTTCGGTTTGCCCGACTACGCGGCCACGTGAAACGCGATTGATCTTGTGCAGAACGACGACGAGCGATATGTGGAGCCCAGGACGGTGATCCACTTGGCCGTCGAACGCCTGTTGCGCCCTCTGATCGGTCCCGTCAATGACCGGTATACAATGGCTCAGGGGCACACAAATGCCAGCAGCCCATGGTTCACTTCTCGATCGGATCACGATCGATTCTGATGTGCGCTTCGGTAAGCCGTGCATCCGCGGTCACCGGATCACCGTTCAGGAAATTCTGGAGTGGCTCTCAAATGGGGCGTCCCAGCAGCAAATCCTGGCCGATTATCCCCAACTCGAACCGGACGACTTCCTTGCCGTGTACGCATACGCCGCCGAATTGGCGGCGGGAGGCAAAACCTCCAGAGGATGAAGCTCCTCTTCGACGAAAGCCTATCGCCGAAGCTGGTTCTGTTGTTGCGCGACCTATTCCCGGGGTCCGAAAGTGCGCTTCGAAACGGGCTTGCCTGTGCTGGCGATCGCAGGATTCTGGACTACGCCGCCGCTCACGACTTCATCCTGGTATCGACGGACAGCGATTTCGAAAATCTGTTGAGGCAAATCCCGGGCGCCAAGGTCGTCATTCTCCGTTCCTGCGATTATCCAACTGATGTTGCGGCCGAAGTGCTTCGGCGCAATGCGATCCGAATCGCTGAGCTGCCCGGTTCCCAGGATCAGTTGATCATCCTCGACCAGTAGCACCCGCGTGATGTCGTCTGGCGCACAACGCGAGGGTGTTCCACTTGGCCGTGTCGCCCAAACCGCGGATGTGTCAACACACTGTTCTCTGACCGCGCGGCCAAAAGGCGTTTGGATGTTACCCTCGCACGTCTGTGCATCCAGCCTCTGGTAAGCTGGCTGAGGCGTCATGAACTTCAAACACATGAACTTCAACCTTAAGGGGGGAGGCCGATCATGAGAAAAACTTGGCTGTGCGCAACGGTACTCGGTTTCTGGGCCGCGCTGGGATTGGCCCAGACCACGGAAGAGCTGGTGAACGAGGGCAAGAACACCGAAAACGTCACCATGCACAGCATGGGTTACGACCGCAAGAGCTACAGCCCGCTCAAGCAAATCAATAAATCCAACATCAAGCACCTGGTGCCCATCTGGAACGCGAGCGTCATGAACGACGAAGGCGAGCTGGCCGCGCCCACGATTTACAACGGCGTCATGTACGTGGTCAACGGCAAGTGGACCTTCGCCATCGACGTCGAAACCGGCCGGCAGATCTGGCGCACGCCGGTGAAACTCGAAGCCGGCGTCTCGCGCACCGCGATCAACCGCGGCGGGGCGACTATCTACAACGGCAAAATATTTCGCGTGACCGTCGACAATCATCTGGTCGCGATCCAGATGAAGACCAGCGAGGAGCTATGGAATCAGAAATACGCGGATCTGAAAGACGGCTTCTACTCCACGGGCGGGCCGATCGTGGCCAACGGTGTGGTGATTTCTGGCGTGTCCGGCGGGGAGTCCACCACCCGCGGGTTCCTGGACGGCTGGGATCCCGAGACGGGCAAGAAACTGTGGCGCAGATACACGATTCCCGCGCCGGGCGAGCCGGGTTCGGAGACGTGGCCCAAGAATAGCGACGCGTGGTCGCAGGGCGGCGGCCCCACGTGGCGCTCGGGTTCCTACGATCCGCAGCTCGATCTGGTGTATTGGGGCACGGGCAACGCCGAGCCCTACGATCCGCGGCCGCGCCAGAATCTGGATAGCTTGTACACCAACAGCGTGCTCGCGATCCGGCCGAAAACCGGTGAAATGGTCTGTTACTACCAATACACTCCGAACGATGTTTACGATGTGGACTCCGTGGACGAGCAGGTGCTCGCCGACATCCAAATCAACGGCCAGCCTCGGAAGGTGATGATCCAGGCCAACAAGAACGGCTTTCTGTACGTGGTCGACCGCACCAACTGTAAGCTGATCGCCGCGAATCCGTACGTCAAGGTGAATTGGGCTTCGAAGATCGACCTGGCCACCGGCCGGCCGGTGCTGACCGATATTCAAAAACGGTTCGCCGCCGGCGAGGAGGTCGAGATCTGGCCGTCACGGGGCACCAACGCCGTGCCCATCGCGTTCAATCCCACAACCGGCCTGATCTATGCGACCACCTGGAACGTCCCACGCATCCAGAAGCTCGCGCCGCCGAAAGAGACGATTCCCGGCAAGGATTCAACGGGCGTCGTCAGCAGGCAGCCCGTGATCAAGCCCGGGGATGTGGTGGGACATCTGTTGGCGATCAATCCGGTCACGGGCGACAAAAAATGGGAGATCCCCTTGACCGATCTCCCCAGTTCGTCCGGAATGTTGGCGACCGGGGGCGGGCTGCTCTTCACCGGCAAGTTAACGGGCGAGTTCCTGGCGCTCGACGAGAGCACGGGCAAGACGCTGTGGCAGTTCAAGACCGGATCGAGCGTCAACTCGACTGCCATCACGTACACGCACAAAGGCCGCCAGTACGTGACGATCGCATCGGGACTGGGCGGCATTCTGGCCAGCCGCTACGCTTCGCGGATCATGCCCACGGGCGGCTCGATCTGGACGTTTGCATTAGGGGAGTGATGATGATCTGTGTCTCGGTTTGTTATCCGAACGCCGCCGGCAAGAAGTTCGATCACGATTATTACGCCCAGAAGCACATGCCTTTGGTCATGGACCGGTACAAAAGTTTTGGAATGATTCGTTACGAGATCGATACGGGACTCGCGGGTGGGGCGCCGGGCTCGGGCGCGCCGGCCCCTTTCGTGTGTATTGGCCGGTTGTACTTCAACTCGATGGAGGAGTTGCAAAAGGCATCGGCCGCACACGGGGCGGAGATCTTCGCGGACGTTCCCAACTATACCGATATCGAGCTTCGCGATGTGCAGATTCAAATCAGCCAGACGGTTTCCAGCTAGTCCGGGGGCTTGAGGAGCACTTTCAGGACTCCTTTGGTCGCGGCGGTGGCAAAGGCCTGAGGGGCTTGGTCGAGTGCGAATGTTTCCGAGATCATGCCGCTCACGTTGACCGCGCCTTTGGCCAGCAGGCGCAGCGCCGGTTCGAAGCGGCCGCAGCGGGAGCCTACCAGCGTCACCTCATTGACGATGGCCGGCGCGGTGTCGATCGAGACCAGGCCGTGCACCGTGGATTTCATGATCACGGTGCCGCGTGGGATGCACATGTGTATGGCCGCGCGCAGGCCCTCCGAGGAACCGGTGGCGTCCACAACTATTGGCCACGCCGCTTTCGGGAGCCGCTTGGGAACCAGTTCGGTGGTGACGCCGGAGGGTTCGGCCAACCGCAGTTTCTCCCGATGCCTTCCGAAGAGATGCACGCGCGCGCCATGGGTTTGGAGCACTTGCGCCACCAGCAGGCCGAGTTTGCCATCGCCCAGCACGGCCACCGGCAGGCCCGGCGGGATGCTCACTTGATCCAGGATTTCGCAGGCAGCGGCTAGCGGCTCGATGAAGACGGCGTGGTCGTCGGGGATGGAACGCGGCACGGCGTGTAAATTGCGGATCGGGAGGGTGAGGAATTCGCGGAACGCTCCGGGGTGTTTCACGATCCCAAGCACGGTGCGCGTGGGGCAGTGACGGCCGAGGCCGTGGGCACACCATTCGCAGTGGCCGCAGGCTAAGTTGATTTCGCCGCAAACGCGGCGGCCCATCCACTTGGATTCGTCTTCGTTCGTGGCATTCACGCCGACCACTTCGCCCACGAATTCGTGGCCGGGCGTGCCACGGAATCCGTAATAGCCGCGCTGCAGTTCGAGATCGGTGGAACAGATACCGGCGGCCAAAAGGCGAATGCGCGCGAAGCCTCGCTGGATTCGCGGGAGCGCGGTGCGGCGCAGTTCGACGCGGCCGGATTCGAGATGGACCGCCAACATGTCCTAACGTTAAGGAATTTGCCCGCGGTGGCGCAATCCGAGCGGCTGCGTCGGGGCCATCCCTTGATGTAACGCCTCGATCGCGCCGGCGGCAAAACGCAAGATCTCGGATTCGGACTTGAAAGGAAGCCGATGGGCGATGGCCAGCTTGGCGACTCCGTGAACCAACGACCAGGCGATGCAGGCCAAGGGGAGTGGGTCGCCACCGGGCAGGCTGCCTTCGCGCTGCGCGGCTTCCACCAGTCCAACCAGGACCGAGAAAGCACGCTTGGCGGCCGCGGAAAGTTCCGGGTAGCGGTCCGTAGCCAAGGGCCAGTCGAACATCACCAGCAGGTGTTCGGGCGCGCTCAGTGCAAACCGGATGTAGGCCAGGCCGGAATCCTGAAAGCGGCGCAACGCGGGGGTCGGGGTCGACGTGCGGGTCGGCTTTTCCGGTGCGCCGAGCGCCTCCGCCAGACGTTCGAAACCTTCGGTGGCTACCGCTGCCAGCAATTCATCTTTTTCGCGGAAGTGCCGATACGGCGCGTTGTGGGAGATGCCGGCGCGCCGCGCCACCTCGCGCAGGGTGAAGGCCGCGGGCCCCACTTCCGCGATTAACCCGACCGCCGCCTGCAGCAGGACGGGCTTCAGATTCCCATGATGATAGGGCCGCTTGGTAGCCATGCCAGGAGCATAGCAGAAAGATGTTGACATGCGCAACATAAAACCCTATACTGTGGATGTAGACAGTGTCAACACTTGAGGAGGACCGGGTTATGAGAGTCGCCAGCTACCACCAGGCCAACGTCGAAGATACGTTCGACGCCATCGTGATCGGCAGCGGCATGGGCGGCTTAACGGCGGCCTCGCTGCTCGCCCGCCATGCCGGACAGCGCGTTCTGGTGCTGGAGCGCCACTACACCGCCGGCGGCTTCACCCATGTGTTCCACCGGCCGGGCTATGAGTGGGACGTAGGGGTCCATTACATCGGCCAGGTGAACGATCCGGCGTCCCCAGTGCGCGCCGTTTTCGATCACCTGACGGATGGGCGGCTCGAATGGCAGGCCATGCCGGATGTCTACGATCGTGTGATCCTGGGCGGCCGCGAATACGAGTTCGTGAACGGCGCGGAACGCTTTCGCGACCGGCTTAAAGGTTATTTTCCATTCGAAGGGCCGGCCATCGACGGCTACTTTCGAGCGGTTCGAAGCTGCGCCCGGTCGAGTGGTCTCTTCTTTGCGTCCAAGGCCGTGCCCGGACCCATCGAGCGAATCGCGGGATGGTTGATGCGCGCGCCATTCCTGCGCCACGCCGGACGCACCACCGCGGATGTGCTCGCGGGACTCGGCTGCAGCCGCGAACTGGCGGGAGTGCTCACCGGCCAGTGGGCGGATTACGGGCTCCCTCCGGGCCGCAGCAGCTTCGGCGTCCACGCTATTATCGCGGAGCACTACTTCAACGGCGCGGCGTATCCGGTGGGAGGCGCGGGCGCGATTCTCGAAACCATGCTCCCGGCCATCGAGGCCGCCGGAGGCAAGCTGCTGGTGAGCGCCGAGGTCAAAGAAGTACTCGTGGACGAGCGCGGTCGAGCCGCCGGCGTGCGCATGCTGGACGGCCGTGAGTTTCACGCCTCGACCGTGATCAGCGATGCCGGCGCGGCGAACACGTACCGGCGTCTGCTTCCTCCGGGGTCGAGCGAAGCGCAAAACGCGATTCACAAGATCGAACAAATTCCCCCGTCGATGGCTCACATCTCGCTTTACGTGGGTCTGAAGTCCACCAGCGAAGAACTGGGAATCGTTCCCGGGAACCTTTGGATTTGCCCCGGTCCCGACCACGACGCCAACGTGGCCCAGTCGGAAGCCTCGTGCGACGGGCCCTTGCCGGTACTCTTCATTTCGTTTCCGTCCGCGAAAGACCCCTCCTTCGCCAGCCGCTATCCCGGTCGAGCCACGATCGAAGTCGTCGCTCCGGCCCCGTTCGCCTGGTTCGAGAAATGGGCGGACACGCGCTGGAAACACCGCGGCGTCGAGTACGACGAGTTGAAGGCCCGCTTGGCGGAACGTCTGAAGAGCGCCCTCGAAGAAGCGGTGCCCCAAGTGCGCGGCAAAATCGATGTCTGCGAACTTTCGACGCCGCTCTCGACGCGCGCCTTCACCAACCACCCCAGCGGCGAGATTTATGGTTTGGCGCCCGTGCCCGAACGCTTCCGGCTGAACTGCCTGGGCCCGCGCACCGCCGTGCGTGGCCTGTACCTGACCGGCGCGGACGTGACCACGGCCGGAGTCACGGGCGCAATGATGGGAGGCGTGCTCGCGGCCTCGGCGATCTTGCGGCGCAACATGATGTCAATCGTGACCAAAGGGGTTGTGAAAAGTTCGGCGCGTTCATCGAACCGGGACACGCGCACGAAAGCCGGCGTGGCGCTCGCCGCTCACGGCAGTTGACGCGCTGTAACAGGTAATGCGCGACGAAATCGCCGGCTGCCGCTGCGTTTCTCTTGGAAACGGACCCGGAACCAACATCGCCTCTGACCGCGACCTGGTCCGCTGGGGCTTGGCGAAACCTCCCGGAGAATAGCCTGCAACGAGGGAAAATCCCGAGATTCTCGTAGACAGCGGCGACCCACATGAATGTGGGCAGGGTTACACAGGATTCGCCGCGTCTAAGAATCGACCCCGGGGTGCCACAATCGTTAGCGAGCTGGAGCGTCAGACTTGCGAACTCCCCAAGGCGCCGAAACGGCCCAGGCCGGTGTGGCGGCAAATCTCCGAGTAGTCACTAAACACGCAATGGTTGCAAGATTCTACATCAACTGACATAACACATGGTAGACTTTTAGTGTCAGTTATGCCAAAAAGATTCGCATTGGTAGTCGGAGTAGATGCATATCCCGGGAATCCACTTACGAAATGCGTCAAGGACGCTAGGGATGTCAGCGCTACTCTACAACTTCAGGAGTACGGCTTTCAGGTCACAGAGTTGCTCGACGAAGAAGTGACGCGGAGGAGGTTTGCTGAGTACGTCAACATCTTTTTCCGAGAAGAAGCTGATTTTTATGTTCTTTACTTTTCAGGGCATGGCTGGTCCACCGACATGGGTGTACACCTCGTTACCGTTGATGCAGACGAAATCGACCAAGGTACAAGCTTAGACTCCATCAGAAACTTGATCACGAACGTCGCCCCTCAAGGGGCCTCGGTTCTATTGATGCTTGATTGTTGCCATTCAGGCGCGGCGCTCCCGAGTTCGCTCCCGGACTCCGGTATTCGCGTCAGATCGGACGACGTTCTGAAATCTATGGTGTATCTCCCCGAGGGACGCGTTTTGATCGCAGCGTGCAGGGGGGACGAGGTCGCCTTTGAAGGCCCGGATCTTGAGCATAGCGTCTTCACCGAATTTCTGCTGAGCGGTCTACTGGGAGAGGCCGCAGACATAAATGGCGAAAGTGGGGTATTTACTTCACTCAGGTGACCCCTACCGGTTGTGGTCGGCGTCTGAGCCGACGGCGGCACACCTGACCAGAGATTTGTATGGCACTGGATCGACGACAACCGCCTGCTGCACGAG
>Ga0316363_10000479_pt1 | contig 53426 bp, 47 predicted proteins | sample Sb_taG_3_FD_200459 | JGI IMG/M metagenome (GOLD analysis project Ga0316363, IMG submission 200459) | Peat soil microbial communities from Weissenstadt, Germany - Sb_50d_a_PC metaG (v2) (version 2) | ecosystem: Environmental > Terrestrial > Soil > Wetlands > Peat | place: Germany: Weissenstadt...
TTTCGATCTGGTGACCGGCCTTCACCCTCCAGGTAAAGTCAGTTCCGAACGAAAAAAGAATATCGCGTTTCTGTCGTTTCGGAGCAGGCCGCCCTCATTCACAAAATTGGCCGGTAAACTTGCGCTACTCGGACAATGCTGAGAGGCGACCGGGGCGGGCCCGGCTCAGGAGGATTCCTCCCGTGAAACGCCGTCCACGAAATCGAACCGGGCTTCTCAATCCAGAGGGCCGAACAAAGGAAAGCCGCCGAGGCCTGAACCCCGGCGGCGGAGAAATTCGAACTGGGTGGGCTCAGCTCCTGACCGAGTAGCTGCGCTCCCCGTCCTCACCCTTGGTGGAGGTCACGGCCAGCCCCATCTTCTTCCCGACCGTCCCGGACAGGAAGCCGCGTACCGAATGCGGCTGCCAGCCGGTGGCCTTCTGAAGTTCTTTGGAAGTGGCCCCGCCGGGCCGCTTGAGCAGGTCCAGCACCTTGGCGGTCTTGGTGCCCTCGCGGGCGCTTGCCGGAGCCTTTGCGGGTTTGGCCACCTTTTGGCCTTTGGGCGCATGCAAACCGCGCAGCTACCTTCGGCCGGGCGTGCAGGTTGTGGTGTGCGGACTACTGGACCGTAGGGCAGTGGCATCAGTGGGTTTTCGCTTTTCCGGTGGGGCTGCGGGGCCTTCAGCGCGGGCGCTGGCTTGCCCACGATCGCATCCACGGTCTTGCGCTTGGTCTCAATACGGATGTGGCTGTAGCGCTGGCGAATGTTGGTCTGAACGGATGCCGACGATAACCAGAGGGCAGAGACAAAGAAAAGCCGCCGAGGAAACCCGGCGGCGCATGCGCGACCAATTGCTGGCGTTAGCTGGCGTTCAGCCCTTGACGGAGTAGCTCCGATCCCCGTCCTCGCCCTTGGTGGAGTTCACGGTCAAGCCGAGCTTCTTGCCCACCGTACCGGAAAGGAAGCCCCTGACCGAATGCGGCTGCCAGCCGGTGGCCTTCATCAACTCCTTGGCGGTCGCGCCGCCGGGCCGCTTGAGCAGGTCCAGGACCTTGGCGGTCTTGGTGCCCTCGCGGGCGCTTGCCGGAGCCTTGGCGGGTTTGGCCACCTTTTGGCCTTTGGGCGCCTTCTTGGCCGGGGTGGCCTTCTTCCCCGACTTGGCCTTCGCCGGCGCAACCCGGGGCTTCCGTGGCGCAACGGCGGGCTTTTTGCTGGCCTTCGGCTGCTTCGGTTCCGCAGCCGGGGTGGTAGCGGTCTCTTGGGTCTTGGCTTGTTCTTCTGCGTTCGATGTCATGGTGTAATCTCCTGGCGCGGTAGTCACCGCGGTCATGACATCCATCACTCCGGGGCGCTGCAAAAGCAAGGCCGATTCACCAGATTTTGGCAGAAATGTTTCGGCCAGGAAGCGGGCGCTGGAATCGCCCGGGCGGGCGTGGAGGTAAGCACTGGTCGTCGCCACCGAGCTGTGGCCGAGGGTGGCCTGGACGAGGTGGATGGGCGCGCCATGGTCTAGCGCGTGGCTGGCGTGAGCGTGCCGGAGCCAGTGAGGGCTGATGCCAACATCGACGCCAGCCTGCTTGGCCGCCTGGCGCACGATCATGCGGACGCGCCCGCGGTCCAGGGCCCGCCCGCTGCGGGACGGGAAGACCGGATCCTCCGCGCCGGCCGCGCCACGCAGGGCGGCCAGATCCGACCACACCGCTGCTGGCAGGGGAATGGCCCGCGTGCGACCGTTCTTGCCGAAGACGGTGACCTGACCGGTATCGCCGCGGGCGTGCAGATTTCGCCACCGAAGGCTGCATGCCTCGGACACTCGCAAGCCGGCGAAGTATAGCAGATTCAAAAGGATATGGTCGCGCGGGTGCGTCTCGGCCGAAAGAAGCCGCTGGACGTCCTCCTCGGACATAACCCTCTCCGCCAAGCGGTTCTCGTACCGTGGTAACGCCAATTCCGCAGCGGGGTTCACCGGAATGGAGCGCATCCGCTTGCAGAAGCCAAACAGGCTTCTGACCGCGGCCAGCGTGCGTGCGCGGGAGATGGGCGCCAGCCCGGACGCGATCAGGGACTGCGCAAAGCTCTGCAGGTCAGCTAAGCCGATACGGTCCAGCGGCTTCTGCACGTGAGCGAGGAGGCGGTCGGCGTCGCGCTCATAGCAGGCGCGGGTTTGCGGGCTGGCCTGGCGGTCCAGCCAAAGGCGGCGGATGTTTGCATCGCGGGAAGATACCATAACCGTCCTTATGGTGTGTTCGGCACCACTCATGTGATACCTCGGATCGGCGGGGAGAAGGTGGCGCAAGCGGGGCGGGTTCCTGGGAGCGTTTTTGCCGGGATCCGATCTTGGTCGGCCGCTTCTGAACCTCCGGCGCGCCGCGTCATTTCTCGATACAATCGTCCCTGCTGTCGTAATGACCAACGGCGAACCTCTTGGATGGATCAGAACGCTTCGATCAGATGTATGAGCGCATGATGGCGCTCCTCTCCGTTTCCGCCCGCGGAGCGGTGCTTTCGACGGCCCTCGCCGAGACCCGGGTTCAGTCACTCGATTTAATGGTCAAGGGTTTTGCCGCGCGGAGATTACGGCCGAGAGTTTGGTAAACCAACTGGATCAGATTGAGCTGGATCTCAAGTCATTGAAACGTGGCACCGACCCGTCTGGTGATCTCACGGACGAGGAATCAGTGCGGTTGCAGATGGCGATGGACCGGCTGAGCAAGATGATGGCGACTCTGAGCAATATGCTTAAGAAAATCTCCGATACCGCGCAGACCATCACCCAGAATTTGAAGTGATTGCCCGCTCTGGTGCGAAACCACTCCGGAATGGATGGGGCCAAGAGCCGAGCCATGCCTTACCCTACGATGCCAGCCAAGCAGGTCCACTCTTGAACAATCGGCGGGCGCGGTCCCTTTTTATAGGGCGGACAAAACGTTCACCTCCGCCTGTAGCCTGTAGGGTCATGTAGGGTTTTCAGGAAACTTTTCCACGCGAGCGTGTACGAGAGAAAGTTTCCGGAAAAGGCTACATACCCTACATTCATTGGCAAAACCCCTACATTTTTTCCGAAACCCCACTCAGGACGGGTCCGGCCGAAGCCCTATCCCGTCATATTTCACGCCTCTATCGGTTCTCCGCTTCGTAAAACCACGCTCGGACATCCGGCGGCTGAATGCCGTTTCATTGGCCGGTTCTTCTCCAGCATCGCCAGCCCATGCCTTGTAGGCGCCGTACAGGGCCCGCGCCGCCGCCGATGCATACTCCCCAACCACGCAGCACTCGGATGCAAACCGCGCGATCTGGTCCGACTCATCCCGGTATTCTCGCGTCGCGGCCAATATCGACTCGGGATAGTTCAATCCCTCGTCCTGCCAGCGCATAGAGCCCGCGACGGCCCAACCCAGGATGCCCGGAAGTTCGCCCATCAGCACGGTCTTCAGCGTCCGGTCTTCCCGGCCCTCGAAGCTGACGGCAAACGGCACCAACTTGATGCGGCTCCAGATTGCCGGGTCGTTTCCTCGGATAACCGGCTTGTGATTCGTGGCGAGCCAGATTTTCCAGGTCGGGTCAAACTCACTGGAGTTCTCATACAGGCGCCGCGCCCGCACGATATCGCCGCCCGTGAGCCACTTCAGCAGCGATTCGGCCAGCGCTACGCCCTCGCGCGACTCTTGAGCGGACACCATCCGCTTGCCGCGCATATTCGCCACGTCATCGCGCGGCCCGGCGTCATCGCGCCGTTGCACGAATGTACTAAAGTCCGCTGTTCCCGCGTAATCACCCAGCGCGGACGCCAATATCTTTAGCAGTGTTCCTTTACCGTTCCGTCCTGTCCCATACAGCAGCATCAGGCACTCCTCGCGTGTATCGCCGCTCAAACTGTACCCGGCTGCTCTCTGAATGAAAGGGATAACGTCCGGATGCGGCGCGAAAACCTCCGCAAGAAACTGTTCCCAGCGATGGCAGGTCGCCGCGGCGTCAAACTGAACAGCCGCGAGCTTGCTTATCAGATCCTCGCGCCGATGCGGTTGTAACTCTCCGGTGCGAAGATTCACTGTCCCATTCGAGACGTTGAGTAACCAGCGGTCGCCGTCAAGTTCATCAGGTGTAACCGGGATTCCCTTCTCGGCCTGCGCGAGCTTCAACATGGCCTCCATCGCCGCCGCCGATTCGCTCCGGCGCGCCCAGTTCGCCGCCGCGGCGCGTTGCCCTTCGGTTGTGTACTGGCCGGCTTCCGTGTAGAGCGAGCGCACCGTCTCTTTTGCCAATTGCCGCACTTCGGCGCCGGCGTCCCGCTTCCACCGGATGCCGTCCCACACCAGCCAGGCGCGCCAGTCATAGCAATAGCGGACGCTGGAGGCGTGCTGCGCGACAAAGCGCTCCGCATTGCCCAATTCAGTGAGCGGGCGACAAACCGGCGGAGCGCTGTCAGACGGCTCCGGGCCACGCGCCGGCATCTCGTGAATTTCCGGCGCGGATTTCGCCTCGAGTAATTGCTCGATGCTCGGCCCTGTCGCCGTCATGCGGCCTCCGTTCTGGTGATTCCCAGGTACTCTTCCAGCGCCGCGCGCTCACATTGCTCCCGCCGGTGCGCCACCACAACCAGCGCGGCCGTCACGCCCGGGTAACGCTCTCGCCACCATTTGTACTCGCTCACCAGCGCGGGGCCATCCAGACGTGGAAGTGTCGAGAGTAGGGCCTCCACGTCGGCTATCTCGCCTATCTCCGGCTGCGGTAAGGTCGGATCGAAAAGGGCCACCTTCAGGGTGGTGAGCAGTTCCTCAGCTATGCTCACGGCCGCCCGCTGCCAGTACCGGGCCGCGGGGAGGTCGCGCTCGAGTTGTCGCCGCTCCGCTGCCCATCGCGCACGGTCCTCGGGCGAAAGCGGTTTATCCTCGATTTGGACGCCGGCCAGGTCCGCACACCAGCGCAGCGCATCTTGCCGGGAGCCGCCGCGCGCCCGAACTATCAGGTCCAAGAGGCCGCCACCCTCATCCGTTGTGAAGTCGTGCCAGAGACCGCGCGCGTCATCCATCGACACGTTGAAGCCATCGCCGCCGCGCCAGGTGGCCGGCGCCCGCCAGGTGTCAGGGCCCGTCCGCCGCGGCTCCCTGCCGGCGAGCGCACGATAGACTTGCGAGATTTTGATGCTGGCCAAAATCTCGTTCACGCGTCCGGGCGGACGCGGTTGTGATACGCTTGTCATTGTAATAGCTCCCAAAAAGATTCGGCCCGCCAGTGTTGCAGACACCGCGGGCCGATTTGCTTTAGTGTTTAGTAAGAGCGCAGCGCAGGTGGATCAAGCCCTGCAGTCTGCCTTTTGGATTGCCGACTTAAAGTTGGGCCTAATGACTTCGGCCGGCCGCAGCATAGCAGATTTGCAGTGGCCGTCTCCGGACAACCTCAGCGAACACGAACCCCCGCTCACCTGCGAGCGCTTCTCGTACTGCGTATCGGAGCGGGGCCCTCTCCTCCCGGGTCACAACCGGCGCGACATTCTGGCGTGGTCTCCAACTGCAGGGGTAGAGCATGGCGAAACTCGAGTCGCACCACAAGGCAGTCTTGGAGCCGCATCAGCTCATCAAATAATTCGCAAAACGGCCGCTTTAACTGGAAGTCGTCGCCGCCACGAACATCCGCTCGGTGGCTGTCGCGGTCCAACCGCGCAATGCGCACAAGCCTGGCGTCATGATCGAGCAGTGGCTGTCCGGCGCGGACATGCATGTTTTCAATGCGGCCGAACTGGTATTCCCGCATGATGTGGAACAGCGAGCGTTGGGCTACGGTCAGATCGCGCGTGGTCCGCGGTCCGGTCTGTGATGTAGAGATCATAGGTTTTGTGTCCGCTGGCATAGGAGTGCTTCCTCCAAAATAATGCTTGATAATTTCATCAGGCCGGGTCATGAGTCGGCTTCATTAGCGGATGTCGGGCCGCGCCTCTTCACCACGGCCAAGCGCACTACAGACTTCGCTGATACGCAACCGAGCGACGATCTCGGCAGCCCTGTCCAACAACCCGGGAAGTCCGTCATGGCCGGGCCCCCAGGTTGCGCAGAATACGATCGAGGGACGCACGTTCCTGCTTTTCTATCTGGCGCAACAGAGAAAGCGCTTCTTTGTCGATATGTTCCTCGATGCAAGCGCCACACAGCCCCCGCAGGATGCCCGGGGGGATGGCATCAACTTCCACGCTTTCACCTTGAAATGTTCTGCAGCGGGAATCGGTGGTCTTGGTGGGCCTTGTCGGAAGGTCGAGCAAACCAATTTGCTCTTCGGTTACCGCTACGCGCTCGAAGTGGATATCCGCAGCGGGAGCAAATTCGCGGAGGCCAGCTTCGGTGGCCCGCGTGATGTCACGTCCGCTTGGATCGTGGTCGCCGAAGTAGTAAATGAAGGTTGGTTTCCCCTGGTTGGCGATCGCTCCAGCGGCTTCGTGCAGATACGACACGGAGGGATAACCGCGCGTCACCATCAACGGCACGTCCCATGGTTCGGTCTCCCTGTACAGCACGCCAGCCAGAGCATCTTTCTCAAGCCAGACCTCGACGTAGGCGTCCTGATTACTCCATAGCGCGCGGCGATAGGTTTCCTTCGTTAGCTCCAGCATCCCTCGGAGCGAGGCGTACGTCCGTGGTTTGCGCATCCATCGGGTGTTGTCAGCAATCCAACCGAAATCAATCTCCCCAGAGCGGCGCATTTCTGTCAGCAGGCGCACCACGGTCTGCTTGTATTCTGCTTCTGTTTTGCCGATCGCGCCGCGGCTGACGAGCTGGTAGAACACCTGCCTCACGGTCATCGGATTGTCGAGGGCGAGCAGGTCATAGATGGCCGTGCGGATGTCTAGCATCTCCGAGCGGGTGCGTCGGACCTTTGTAGACCTAGGTTGATAAGTTCCGGCACCGACGTCGGCACCGGTCGCCGCTGAATGTGTTATGTCCATCAATGGATCTCGCTAAAAAAGCTGAAGGCCCGTCGGTTGCGGACCGAGCGGGCCTTCTTTAACTGCCTGAACTGAGTTTGGTTATTGCCGAGCTACCTCACTGTTTTCCGGACTCTCGGTGGTAGTGCTATCCGCGATTCTCAGCCTGTTTTTGCGGACGTGCGCCGCCACTCGCACTGCTCAGGCCAGATGACCCGCAGGCTGCATCTCGACTTTCCTGCGATGCGGCACCTGGACGCGATTGTGAGTCACAAAGTATAACGCCTGGACTGTAGTGGTTTTGTAGTGGTTCGGCGGCAAATGCACGTTATCCTGGCTTAACCCAAAGGACGCGTAACGTATAGACAGGGCAAAGTCTTTAGCCCTCGATGATCCTATGTTTTGGTTTGTGGTTCCAGTGGCCGAGGGTTCGAATCCCTCCACCCACCCCATAAAATCAATAACTTACCAAATTCACGACGATAGAACTGTAGCTGATCTCTAGCTTATGGTCCCCGTTCCACACCGCACCCCACCGTTATCAACGTTCCCAAATGGAAGGGCTCTCCCAAAAATGGAAAGGCAGGTAACCAAATCCCCGCCTTCGTAGGCTACAGATAAGCTACATGCCGACTTTTGCGCTTTCGATGTCCGTGGCTTCAACGGCAGGCTTGTTCCGGCTCTTCGTTCCCGCCTTGGAATTGGCGTGCGCGTTCCGGTTCTTCCTCATCCACGTATCCATCTTCTCGCCCGAATCCAAAACACCCTTCAGGGAAACGATGTTGTAGCGCTTTAGCATCTCGTGGGTCTTGTGACCTGAGATTTTCATCGCTTGCTCTTCGGGGATGCCGCATTCCTGAACCATGTTCCGAACTGCCGACCGACCGGCGGTGCGTGGAATGCGCCGTAGTGATAGGCCGGCACACTCCAACTCCAGCATTGTCGGCCATCCGGAATGTAATCCGCTTCATCCGTCATGTGCAACTACCCGGAGACCAGCGTCTTGGCTTTTTCACGCGGCCGACTGGCGACGAATCTGCCGTTGTTGCCTGGCCGCCTCCAACTTCCGATCCCTGTCGGCGTGGATCTCCTCATTGTCCGATGGCTCAAAATGCTGACCACAAGCCTTACAGACTCGCGTGATTCTCACCGTCGGCCGCATCCCAACAGTTTTCATTGTGGCTGGCAGGAACGCTGATCATCAGTTGGTTCAAGAACCTCATAGCAAATTGATCGGGCGTGCTCTCGGCGTCCAATTGAACATCGATGATGTTTTCTGCCGCAGCGACTTTGGCGGCGCCTTCCTGGAGATTAAGCGGGCTGACGATTATGCCGCCACTCGCTCCAGTGTCGATGATCCTGTATGCCAATCCTCCGAGAAAGTTCCTAATTGGGTTTAGAAGTCATGTGCCTTTTGCCCTCGACGATTACGAAGCCCTCGTCTCCCAGTTTGACCCCTCTTGCTTCGATCTCCCATTTGGCGCCGGAACGGTTTCCGCTCACGTTTTGCTTGCCTTCGACACGCTCCAAGCCGAACCTCCCGGCGTTGCGGTCGAGGAGCTCGGCTGCGATCTCTTCGTAGGTTTTCCAAGCCTTCTCACTCACGAACTACCCCTGTTTATGGTAGCCGCTTTGCATTGATCCAGCGCCACTTGGAAGTCGGGCCCGGCACGCGCCGGCGCCGAAGACCGGCTGGATTATGCGTGGAGCTCAGGGCCGGCCCTGGCAATGCAAAACGAAAACTCGGATACAATCTTGACATGCGCGAACTGTTGCTCACTTGCCTGTTAACCGCTTCGGCTTTCGCTCAGACTGGGAAGTTTGGCGCCTTCACCAATTCCGACGACGTCGGCGCTCCTCCCCTCAAAGGGTCCGCGGAGTTTGAGGCCTCCACCAGACAGTACAAGATCACCGGCTCCGGCGCCGATATCTGGGGCAAGGCGGATCAGTTCCACTACGTTTGGCGGGAAATGTCGGGCAACTTCGCGGTCACCGCCACGGCCAGATTCCTCACTGACGGGAACGCGCACCGCAAGGCCGTCATCATGCTCCGCAAGAGTCTCGACACCGATTCACCGTTCGTCCACCTCGCCATCCACGGCGACGGCATGCCCTCGGTTCAGTTCCGCAACAGCAAGGCCGACAACACCAACACAGTCGATTTTCCGATAGAAGGTCCGGGAACGTGGAAGCTGAAGCTGGTCCGGCAGGGCACGGCTGTCACCGTGTGGATCGGCAAGGACAGCGCGCCCTTGAGGGAACTGGGACACACCGCTAACCAGTTAGGCAGCCCGATATTGGTCGGCCTCGGAGTCAGCTCGCATACCCAGGAGGCGACCAACACCGTGTTGTTTTCGGATGTGTCGGTGGAACAGCTGCCGGCGCCTGCCGCGAAGAAATGACAGGGCCTTCTAAACTGGCAAGGAAACGTATAATGTCTAGCATGCGTCAGCTATTGCTGGTCTGCCTGCTGTCTGCTTCGGGCTTCGCCCAAAGTGGAAGCCTCGGTGCCTTTACGAATTCCGGCGACGTCGGCGGTCCGGCGCTCAAAGGGTCCGCCGGGTTTGACGCCTCCAACGGGCAATACCGGATCACCGGCTCCGGCGCCAACATCTGGGCCAGGCAGGACCAGTTCCAATATGTCTGGCGAGAGATGACCGGCAACTTCACGGTCACGGCCACGTTGCGATTCCTCGGTCAGGGAGGCGAGCACCGCAAGTCCGGTATCATGGTCCGCCAGTCTCTGGACACCGATGCGGTCTACGCCGACGTCGTGATCCACGGCAACGGCATGCCCGGGCTACAATGGCGGAGCAAACAGGGCGAGGATACCAACGCATTCGATCTCCCGTTCGACGGTCCGGGGACGTTCAAGGTGAGGCTGGTCCGTACCGGTGTCAGGATTTACATGTACCTCGCCAAGGACGGCGCCGAGCTGAAGGAAATCGCGCACACCGAGGTTTCGTTTCGGAACCCGATCCTGGTCGGGCTCGTGGTCTGCTCGCATCAAGCGGATACATCGGACACCGTCATATTTTCGGATGTCTCGGTGGAGGCGCAAGCGCCGCCTGCCCCCAAGGCGGAATAGCGCGGGGTTGATCCGCGCGAGGTTCGCCGCTTCGCCGTCGTGGTCAGAAGTGCTGTAGAGTATTAGAAATCATATGATCAGCCAGGCAGGAATTCGGGTTATTGCGCTCGTGTCCGTGTTGACCATGAGCGTCTCTTTCGCGGCCGATGGACCGCCCGCATGGGCCTACGGCTTTCCGCAGCCAGGAGGCCCAGCGGCTCCGGGTGGAGGCGGCCGCGGCGGACAGGCGGCTCCCGACAACAGCCCGAAACACCTCGCCGGCAGCGACCTGGAGTTCACCCTGGCGCAGATCCGCGACGGCTTCGGTCCCGCGGACTGGTTTCCGGGCGACCATCCTAAGATGCCGGAGATCGTCGCGCACGGCCGTCGGCCGGAGGTACGCGCCTGCGCCCTGTGCCACTATCCGAACGGTAAGGGGCGCGCGGAAAACGCCCCCATCGCTGGTTACCCGGTAGCCTATTTTATCCAGCAGATGAACGATTTCAAGAACGGCAACCGCAAGAGCGCCGAGCCGCGGAAGGCCAACACGAACGCCATGATCGCGATCGCCAAGGCCATGACCGACGAGGAGATCAAGGCAAGCGCCGAGTACTTCGCCTCGATGCCGTGGACCCCGTGGATCAAGGTGGTGGAGAGCGACATGGTGCCCAAGACTCGCATCTCCGGCGGCCTTTTTCTCGCGCTCGAAGGCAGCGAAAAAGAACCGATCGGCAAGCGCATCATTGAGGTGCCTGAAAGTACCGAGGCCACCGAGACGTACCGAAACCCGCGCTCGGGGTTCATCGCCTACGCGCCGCCGGGTAGCGTCAAGAAAGGTGAGGCGCTGGTGACTTCGGGCGGCGGCAAAACTCTCGCGTGCGGCGCCTGCCACGGCGCGGATTTGAAAGGCCTCGGCCCGGTTCCGGGAATTGCGGGCCGGTCACCGAGCTACCTCGTGCGCCAGATGTATGACATGCAGGCGGCTGCCCGGAAGGGCGTGTGGACCCCCCTCATGACGAAGGTGGTTAGCCAGCTCAGCGAAGACGACCTGCTGGAGATCGCCGCTTATACCGCCTCGCTCAAGCCCTGAACGAGCGCGTAACCAGCGCCGGGAAAGCTTCCGATGATACGAAATAACGCTCGTGCGTGCGGCGCCAGGGTCAAGTCACTTTCCGAGTGCCCGACAACCCGACCGGAATCGTTGCCCGCTCGTCCGCGCAGGCCTTTTGGGGGCTCATCCCGTTGATAGTCCATTCCCGATGTCGCGGATGCATTCCGCCACAGTCAAGACGTCAGCGAGCCTGATAGCCGCGACGGCTGGATGAAACCAGGCACGCTATTGGTAGTGGATGTCGAAGCGCTTGTTGGTAATAAACAGAACCGTGACATCCTGCCCCGCAGTTGCGCCGTGCTCCATTAGGGATCCTTCAGGGAACCAGACGAAATGCCCTGGCCCGTATTGACCATCATGGGTCACCAGTGTCCTTCCAAGACGTACATACCGTGCGCGCATGGATGTGTATGCAACGGTTGACGATGCCCGCCGGTACCCCCGCTTCGCCGGAACAGGGGCGGCAGGAGCCGATCTTATTGAAAAGCCAGGCTCACAGTCCCCCGTGGAACCGTCCGAATGCGTGGGCAAGCATTGGCGACAGGATCAAGATGCCCGCCCCGAGGACGAGCACGTGCCAGGCCTTGCGCAGTTTGAAGCAGCCGACCCGACGGACCAGCAGGTAGCCGACAGCCAGGTTGAAAAGGCCCCATAGGACATTGACCATCGAGGGGGACAAGCCTACCCCGGGTAATGATGCGAACTGGCTCTGGAAGGCACGCCCCGAGATCCCATTGCGGAGATGGGGCAGGGCGTTCGCGAGGAATGCGCCCCCGAAGAAGTCGCCACATAGTGGTACCAGCGCATGATTGCTCCCTTCTGGCTGCCAAAACGAATGGTACCAGGTCTCCTGTGGAATCCCTTTCAACGTCACTGTGAGACGAAACGATCACCGTGGGCGTCGTGGTGTCGGACATTCCCGAGGAAGCGCTGCGCGCTCTCATCGCGGCCCATCCGGCACGCTGAGGCCGGAGTTGCCGGGAATGCCTCCTTGCAAGCGAATCCGGCGGGGCGGTCCGCGTCTTCATCCATTGCCAGTCCCACGTCGTAACCGTCATCGCGCATCCGGCCGCGCACGGCCATCGGATTTCTGAATCGTATGTGCTAGAATTGTGCCCGATTGAAAAGGGAATGGCCTTGGAGTGAGTTATGAAGACAAGCCACTTTACCAAGATTCTGGCTCAGTTCGTTTTCGCCGGAAGTCTTGTCGCGCAGCAGGCGACGATCCGGGAGGAGCCGCAGGTCATTAAGACCTACCCGTTCAGCGGCCCGAACCCGTCGCCGACCCGCCCCGGCGGGCAGGGAGTCCAGCAGAGGATCTATCCCTACTTCTTGTTTGACGAGCTCACTTCCACCGGCGTGGACCGGACCTGGAACGTGGTGCGGATGGAGAACCCGTACATCGAGGCGTTCGTCCTGCCGGCCGTCGGCGGCAAGTTGATCGGAGCCGTTGAGAAGAGCACCAAAAACGCCTTCATCTACTACAATCACGTGCTCAAATTCCGCAACATCGCCATGCGGGGTCCCTGGACCTCGGGAGGGATCGAGTCGAATTTCGGAATCATCGGCCACGCTCCGTCCACCGCCACCCCCGTGGATTACCTCGTGCGCAAAAACCCCGATGGAAGTGTGAGCTGCTTCGTGGGGACCATGGACCTTCCCTCTCGCACCGAATGGAGGGTCGAATTCCGCATTCCACCCGACAAAGCTTATGTCGAAGCCCACTCGCTTTGGTACAACCCGCGGCCTCTCGACCAATCCTATTACGTCTGGATGAATGTCGCGGAGAAAGCCGGCGACGACCTGGAACTCGTGCTTCCGGGCACGGCTTGGATCGGTCACAACTATGGAGTCCCCAGCCAGCCCTGGCCGATCGGAAAGGACGGGGGGAACCTGGCGTTTTACAAGAACCACGAAAATATCGGCGATGGCAGCTTCTTCATCGACGGCGCCCTGACGGATTTCTCCGGCGGCTACTGGCATAACTCCGATTTCGGTTACGGACACTGGGCCCTCCACGAGGAGGTTCCGGGACAAAAGTTCTTTCACTGGTCGCTCTCCCGCGCCGGCGCGATCTGGGAGAACCTCCTGACGGACAGCGACGGCCAGTATATCGAGCACCAGACCGGCCGCCTCCTGGATCAAAGCGATGCCGGGCTTTTCGCGCCTTACTCGACCGACCACTGGGAGGAGTTGTACTTCCCCTATAAGAAAATCGGCCCCATGGTCAAGGCAACGCCGTACGGGGCGCTCAACGTCCGTAACACCGGCGATGCCGTGGTCCTGAGTTTCTGCGCCCTGCGGAAGATCGACGAGAACCTGATCGTCCGCGCCGGCGGCAAGCAGATCTACACCGGCAGAATCGTCCTCGGACCCATGGAGGTGTACGAGAAGCGGGTGCCGGCGTCCGTCAAAAACGGCGAACTTCGGGTAGAGGTCGGTGACAAGCTCTCCTACACAGACGACCCGAATGACGGCATTTTGAGCCGGCCTCTGACCTTTCGCAACTACGACACCAGCAGCCCGGAAGGGCTTTACCAATCCGCCGAGAGCGACGACCGGGAACGGAAATACGACTCGGCCCTGCAAAAATACCTGGCCTGCCTGGAGCGGGATCCGTCGCACATTCGCGCCCTGACGCGGATCGCTGAAATCTATTGCCGGAGGGCCGAATACAAGAAGGGATTGGAGTACGCACGCAAGGCTCTGGATTATGTCATGTACGATCCGGGCGCGAACTACATCTACGCCATTTTGTCGAGACGGCTGGACAACCTGGTGGATGCCAAAGAGACCCTCGGATGGGCGGCCCGCTCGATGCAGTACCGTTCCAGCGCTTATAGCGAGTTGGGAAGCATCTACGCGATGGAGGGTAACCTCGAACGCGCCGAGGAGTATCTGAAGCGCTCGCTCGAATATGACGTCAACAACGTGCACACCTGCGAGCTTTTGGCCACCGTCTACCGACTGCGCAAGCAGCCCGGGAAGGCGCGGGAGACCCTGGCCAAAATCCTGGCGATCGACCCGCTGAATCACCCGGCGCGGTTCGAGCAGTATCTGCTGGAGCCGGGGCCGGCCGCGCTGGACCGTTTTCGATCGATGATCCGGAACGAATTGCCGCACGAGACGTACCTCGAGATCGCCTCCTATTACGTCAATCTGCGGCAGGATGGCGACGCACTGCGCGCACTGGAGGCGGCGCCGGAACAGGCGACGGTGCGGTATTGGCAGGCATACCTGCTACGCGAAAGATCGCCGGCGGAAAGCCGCCAGGTTCTGGATAAGGCGTCCGCGCTCTCGCCTTATCTCGTATTTCCTTTCCGCGAGGAGTCCATCCCGGTATTTCAATGGGCCGCCGCAGTCCGCCCGGGCGATTGGAGGCCGCCCTATTACCTGGGATTGATCTACTGGGGCATGCAGCGCGGAGCAGACGCCAAGAAGATGTTCGAAGCTTGCGGCGACCGTCCCGATTATGCGCCCGCCTATATCTCCCGCGCCTTCCTCGAGAAGGACTCGGACGCCACCAAGGCCCAGGCGGATTACGAGAAAGCGTTCTCGCTCGACAGGAAGGATTGGCGCACCTGGTACCATCTGGCCAACTTCTACACCGAGAAGGGGACCCACGATAAGGCGCTCAGCCTTGCCGTACAGGCATCCCAGCAGTTTCCCGGCGAGGACGCCATCAAGGTCCTGGCGGCGCGCGCGTATCTGAACAACCGCCGCTACGAGGACTGCAACTCCGTGCTCGCCAAGGCCACCATCCTCCCCTTCGAAGGCCAGAGCGACATTCATAACCTGTTCGTCCAGTGCCTGGTGAGCCAGGCCATGGTGGACATGAAGGGGGGCCGGTACGACCAGGCGATCGGGCAGTTGGAACACTCGCGCGAATATCCGGAGCGGCTCGGAACGGGGGCGCCGTCCGATCCCGATTATCGGGTCCAGGATTACCTCTCGATGTTCTGTTACCAGGAGTCGCGCCTGCCTGCCAAGGCCGCGGAGGCCGCCCAAAGAATCGGCGCTTTCTCCTCCCGCCATTCAGCGGGGAATGTGGAGGCCCAGAAAAACCAGGTGGAGGAGTGGTATCGCACCACCTTCCGCACGCAGCCGGAGCTGGATGCTCTCCAGGAACTGTCGCGCCTGGTCCGAGGCTCTTCCTTCCGCCGGCGCGGCGGCGAATAACGGGAGGTGTGCGCGGAACGGCACGTTCGCCTCCTTTTGCGCGCGCCTGCCTTACCTCAGAGATCACGGTGGCTTTGCCATGACGGAGTAGCGTGACACGCAGGGTGTCGCCGTCGCGCCGCAGCTCCACGGTCGTCCTCTCCACCAGGTGCATCGTTTCGGCGTTCTCGGCTTTGCCTTCCAGGATCATGGTGTGCCGGCTCAGCCCGAGATAGCTCTGAGCGGTAGTCCACGCCGGACTGTCTTCGCTCGGCTCATCCTCCATGGCCATGATTCCATCCAGCCCTGGCAACTCGCGATAGTGACCGGCTTATTTCGCGGTGATCAGCATGCCGCGGCTGCGCAGCAGCGGCGTAATATCCCATGGCACTCATGTTCGCGCTCCAACTGTTTTCGGCCATGTAACGCCCGGCCCTTACTGCATCGCCGAACTGTGGGTTTGGATCTCGACCTATCTGGTCACCCGATCTTGCTTGCGCTAAGAGAACTGCCGGGACCACAGATTCCCTGTCGGATCTGGGCAGGGAACTCGATGAGGAACTGCAGTTTCACATCGATGCGCGTGTCCGTGACAACCTCAAGGCAGGCATGACGGAGGAAGCCGCTCGACGCGATGCCAGACGGCGCTTCGGCAATTGGACCTTGGCAAAAGAGAGGACGCACGAAATGAACATCATCGTGACTATCCAAACGGCCGGCCAGGACCTCCGTTACGCCCTCCGCGGCCTGCGCAAGTCCCCTGGGTTTACGGCATTGGCTATTCTGGCGATGGCGCTCGGCATCGGAGCCAACACCGCGGTCTTCACTGTGGTAAACGGGGTGCTCTTGCGCCCACTGCCTCTTGTCCAACCAGAGCGGCTGTTCCTGATCTCCTACAAGCCGCGCGTTGGCCCTTTTGCCGGCAGGCCCAGCCTGTCGAACCACGACTATGTCGAATTCCAGCGGCGGACCCAGGCCTTTGAGCGCGTCACGGCTTTTGACCAGGATCAGGTCACTCTGACCGGAGCGGGAGACGCCGTTCGCTTGCCGGTGGGGCGCGTCACCTCTAGTTTCTTTCTGGTTCTGCGTGTAAGTCCGGCGATGGGCAGAACTTTCGCCGCCCAGGAAGAGGAACGCGGCTCCCCAGGCGTCGCTGTGCTGAGCGAGAGACTCTGGCGCAGCCGTTTTGTGGCCGATCCGAACATCCTGGGAAAGTCCATCACTGTGGACGGGATCAAGCGTAGCGTGATTGGCGTCATACCGGGCGGGTTCGCGTTTCCGGGCGACACTGCATTGTGGTTGCCTCTGACGGTGGGATCCGGCCCGGGGAGTTCCTTTTTCCCGTCCGCCTTCGGGCGATTGCGGCCGTCTATTACTCAGCGGCAGGCGCAGGCGGAACTGGAAGCGCTGGCTCCGCAGTTACCCTGGCAACATCTGGAGGCGGCGGCCGGCGCGCCGGCTAAGAACGGCTGGGTCGCCGAGGTTCTCCCGCTCCAGGATCTGCTCGTCGGCCAGATTCGGAAATCGCTGCTCATCTTCATGGGAGCAGTCGCCTTCGTGTTGTTGATCGCGTGCGCCAATGTGGCCAATCTGCTGCTGATGAGGGGATCCCTGCGCCGCCAGGAGATGGCAGTGCGCACGGCGCTGGGGGCGCCGCGGAGCCGGCTGATTCGACAGTTGCTGACCGAGAGCGCGATGCTATCGCTCGGCGGCGCTATAGCAGGATTATTGTTAGCGATTTTTGGAGTCCGCGCTCTGCTCGCACTCGCGCCGGCCGGAATCATTCCCCGCGCCGCAGAGATCCATTTGGATGCCAGGGTGATCGGTTTCGCTCTGGGGCTTGGGGCCGTGACCGGAATTCTGTTTGGCTTACTGCCGGCAGTCCAGGCGACGGGGCGGGAGTTGCGTACTTTCCTCAGTCAGGCCGGGCGTGCCGTAACCGGCCGTGGTGAAGGCTTGCGTAGTGTCCTGGTCGTCTCCGAAATTGCCATGACGCTCGTGTTGCTCACCGGCGCCGGCCTGTTGCTCAAGAGCTTTCTGCGGATGCGCGCGGTGGATCCTGGTTTTCGCGCGGAAAACGTTCTGACCATGACGGTCGATCTTCCGGAATCCCTGTACAACACTACGGTCGGCCTTCAGGCATTTCACGCACGCACTCTGGAAAAGCTATCCAACCTGCCTGGCGTATTGGCGGCAGGCGCAGTCAACTGTCTTCCCCTCAATGGCGTGATCTGGGGGCTCTTTCATCTCTATGACGGGCGGCCAACGCCGCGTGGCTACATGGTGGATAAGCCCGCCGTGAGTTCGGAATACTTCCGGGTGATGGGAATCCCGTTGCTGAGCGGCCGAGCTCTTAGCGACCAGGACAACTCTACCGCTCCGCGTGTCGCGATCATCAGCCGGAGTGTGGCGCGAACCTTCTGGCCAGGTGGCGATGCCCTCGGACAGCGCATTACCCTGGAAGACCATCCCAAGTCCGGGAATGAGGACTGGCTCACGATTGTCGGGGTGGTGGATGACGTGAGGCAAAGAGGTCTGACGGAGAAGGCCCATCCGGCCATCTATCAACCTTACGCACAGGTGAAGAAGGCACTTTTTCTCAGTTCCATGACCTTCGCGATACGCACCACTGCACAACCAGCGAGTATGGCGACTGCCATGCGCGGCGTTCTGCGAGAAGTGGATAGGAATCAGCCGGCACAATCGATCACAACCATGACGGATCTGGTCGCGAAAACCACCGCGGAGCCACAGTTTCAGACTCGCCTGATTGCGATCTTCTCGTTTGCTCGCTCTCCTTTTAGCGGCAATCGGTGTGTACGGCGTCCTGGCCTGCTCGGTAGCCGAACGGACGCGCGAAATCGGAATTCGCATGGCGTTAGGCGCGGAGAAGAGCGACATCACACGCATGATCTTGAGACGCAGTCTGCTTCTGGTGACCGTGGGCGTAGCACTCGGAGTAGCAGGCGCTTTGGCCGTCACTCGCGTCCTCGCAAAGTTCCTGTTCGAAGTGAAGCCCACCGATCTCCCTACGTTCCTTGTGGTAGCCGCGTTACTCGTCGCTGTCGCGCTCCTCTCCGGCTTGCTGCCTGCGCAACGCGCCACCAGAGTGGATCCCCTTATCGCTTTGAGATGGGAATAGTGTCGGCACGGGCAAACTAAAGCATGCCCCACTTCAACCCTCGATGCGGAACGACCCGTACTCCTGCACCGCAGCCTCCTGCTCTTCCACGCCGCGCACCTCGGACCACCGCGGACCGTGGTGCAACAGGGCCGCGAGCGCCGACAGCTTCTCCTCCGGACCGGCGGCGTAGACCTCGACGCGGCCGTCATCCAGGTTGCGCGTGTATCCGGTCAGCCCCAGGCCGGATGCGGCGCGCTGGGCGAAATACCGGTACCCCACTCCCTGAACGCGGCCGCGCACCAACCATCGCCGCGCAGAGTGACCCTTGGCTCTCACAGTTTCCGCTTGAAAAAATCGGCAGCGGCGTGATAGGCGCGCAGCCAGGATGCGTGGCGCAGGAAGCCGTGAATCTCGTCGGGGATGATGAGCTGCTCGAAGTAAACGTTCTGGCCCCGAAGCGCGTTAGCCAGGTTCACCGTCTCGCTGAACGCGACGTTGCGGTCGTCGTCGCCGTGGATCAGCAGGACCGGCGACTTCCAGGTCTTCACCGCGGCCATGGGCGACGATTCAAACGCCACGCGCGTGGCATCGCTGCGCGTAGTGTCGGACGAGCCGGCGGCCGAAGCCGTGGCTCCCCGGCCGCCCGGGGCCGGCGTGGTTGCCGCGTTGGGACCGGCGTTGCGCACGCTCCAATCGTGCACGCCGTGGAAATCCACGCCCGCGGCGAAGAGATCGGAGTTGCGCGCGAGGCCGAGCGCGGTCAGGTAGCCGCCATAGGAGCCGCCCCAGAGGCCGATGTGCGCCGAGTCCACATCCGGACGGCCCTTCAGGTACTGGCCGGCGCCCACCACATCCTGGTATTCGCTGGCGCCGGTCGCGCCGTAGTTCAGCGCTTCGCGGAAGTCGAGGCCGTAGCCGATGCCGCTGCGATAGTTGATCGACAGCACCACGTATCCCTGGCTGGCCAGGTATTGGTTCATGGCGTAAGCGTTGTTGTAATAGTCCATGTAGTGCCATCCGAGCAGCATCTGGCGGCGCGACCCGCCGTGCATGAAGACCAGCGCGGGATGGCGCTGGCCCGCGCGGCCGCCGGGCGGCAGAAAGAGCTGCCCGTGGATGGGCATGCCGTCGGTGGCGTTGAAAATCACCTGCTGCGGCGCCACCAGCGAATCGGCGGGGAAATCGGCGGGAATCGAATCGGGAGCCAGGTCGCGGACGGCGCCGTTCACCTGAATGGCCGCGCGCGCAGGACGCCGCGCATCGGAGTGAATGAAGGCGACGGCGCCCGCTGCAAACACGGGAGTCCATTCGAGGCTGTCGCCGCTGGTGACGGCGCGGGGCGGCCCGCCCGCGGCGGAAACGCGCCAGATGTGGCGATGGTCGATATCGTCCTGGTTGGAGGAGAAGACCACTTCGCGTCCATCCGGGGAATAGGAGACGTGCTCGACTTCGAATTCGCCGGGCGTCAACAGGGTGGCCGCGCCGCCTTCCACCGCGACCGAGTACAGGTGCGCCCAACCGTCGCGTTCCCAGGGGAAAACGATGCGGTCGCCCGAAGCCCAGACAAGCTGCTGCCTCGCGACCACCGGGTGGAAGACGCTGCCGGGTCCTTCGTCGGCCTTCCAGATCTGGCGTCCGGCGCCATCCGCGACGGTAGCGACGCGGATGGTCCACGGAGTGCCCGTGCGGCGCGCTCCGCGCCCCCCTTCCCGGCCGAACTGACGCAGGAAGGCAATCTGCTTGCCGTCCGGCGACCACGCCGGATCGCGGTCGCGGTCCACGCTGGGATCCAGGTAGGTAAGCGACTTCGAGGCGACGTCGTAGACCGCGATGAAACTGTGATCTCCGCGATCGCTCACGAAGGCCAGGCGCGAGCCGTCGGGCGACCACTGCAACTCCGCCGCCGTCACGCCCGCGCGCGCCATGATGAGCTGCGCCGCTTTGCCCGACGCAGCCAGCGACGCCCACCAGATCTGCCCGGCTTTCAGATACGCCACCACGTCGCCCGTGGGCGACACCGCGGGCGAATGCCCTTCGCCCAGCTTGCGCGGCGCTTCGCCCGGAGCCGCGATCCACACCGCCTGCTCCACGCCGGCCGCGATGGCGCCAGGATTCGGATCGGGCCGGCCGAGGAACTCCAGGTCGCCGCCGCGGACGTACACCACGGCGCGGCCGTCGGGTGTCCAGCTCAACTGGCCGACGTCCTGCCCGTCGTCATCTTTGTAGTCCGTGAGCCGCGCGCCCTTGTAGTCCGGGGCGGAGGCGATCCAGATGTTTCGCGCACCGCGCTCATTGAGCAGCCAGGCGACTTTGCCGCCGGCGCGCGACGCGGTCAATTCCGAAGGAAAGGGCGCCGAGAGGACCTGCTCCAGCGTGAAGGTCGCGGCGGCCGCGGCGGAAACACACAGCAGGATGGCAATCGATAGGCGTCTCATGGGGTTTTAGCCATTATAGTTCGTGCCCACCTAAAGCGTGGCCCACCGTGCTACCAATGAAATATGGGACTCGGGAGAATGCTGATCGCCGCCGGCCTGGCGCTGGTCGTGGCCGGCCTTCTGGTCGAGTTCGCCGGAAGGCTGCCGGTCAGACTGGGGCGTTTGCCGGGCGACATCTACATCCACGGCAAGAACACCAGCTTCTACTTTCCGCTGGCCACGTGCATCGTTCTGAGCGCGCTGTTCTCGCTGGTGCTGTGGATTTTGAGAAGGTGAATTACTTCAGCCGGCCCATCTTATCCAGGGGCCAATACACGAAAACCGCTTTGCCGTAGATGTTCTCGCGCGGAACGTAGCCCCAGGTGCGGCTGTCGCTCGAGGAATTGCGATGGTCGCCCAGAACGAAGTATTGGCCAGCCGGCACGGTTTGTTCCTCGGCGTGATTCCACGAGCTGGGATCGAAATTCTCTTTCGGGACGTAATCTTCCACCAGGGCCTGGCGGTTGACGTACACCTGGCCGCTTTCGATCCGGATGCGGTCGCCCGGGATGCCGATCACGCGCTTGATATAGGACTTGGAGGGTTCGAGTGGATACCAGAACACCACCGTATCGCCGCGCTCGATGTTTCCCAGGCCGAAACGGTAGGTGAACTTGTTGATGAAAATGCGCTCCTGGTCCGTGAGCGTGGGCGTCATGCTGGTGCCTTCCACTTTCACGGGCTGGTAGATGAACACGATCAGGACGACCGCAATCAGCACCGAAAAGGCCAGGTCGCGGAGCCAGGAGAGAGCGTTCCAAATACTGGCGCGCACAGGTTTCGGCGGCTCGGCGCCGGGCGTAACGGTGAGGACAGGAGTCGGATTGTCGTTCTCTGGCATCCCGTGCTGCTACAGATTATAGACGGTTTCGAAGGCGGGTAGGTATCACCGCTAGCCCATGGTCGCGCGGACGCGAGGGGCACGGTGGGGCGAAGGCAGGGAAACCGGCACGGGCTGTTGCCGCCGCTGCAGAAGCTGGACTTCGCGCATCACGCGGACACGTTCCGAGTAGGCTTCGCGGAGCATGGAGCGCTGGCCGATGACGCAGGCCCAGAGGAAGGCGACCGAAACAGCGATCGCCGCCAAGCCCTGTCCCGTGATTTTCGCGATCGGCATCGGCCGTCCCTCCCTGGATCGTCTGATGAGCAATTCAGTTACCACCGAATACCCCTTTGTTATCAATATGTATTTCCGCGAACGGGTGTGACGGGAGCGCACACTCTGCGACACATTGGCACCCGCCTGAACACCCGGTTGACACTTAGTGGCACCCCATACAGGTGAAAGTCCGCCCGTGGCACACCGCGCAGGTGGTCTTGTCCAGTTTGAGCTTGCCGGAGCTGTGGGCGTCCACGAAATGCTCGGTGTGATTGGCCGGCTTGAGCGCCGCGTTTTTCGCGTGACAGTCTTCACAACTGAACGGAGCGTCGATCTGCGTATGGCAAACCAGGCAGTCGGGCATTTCGGGCAGAGCTGCGCTGGTGACCTGGTCCGATTCTTCCAGCCCTCGATGACACGCCTCGCAGGGATTCTTCGTGCCGAGATGACCGCGCACCCAGAGGGCGCCCGCGCCGGGCCGCTCGAAGTAGTTGTGCTTATCGATGGCAGCGGCGATGAAGGGAGCCACGTCGCCCATCCGCAGGTGCAGGGCATGGCTGAACCTGGTGAGGCGGGCTGGACCGGTGTCCGGCCGGCGGGGCGGGACTACCGCATCCTCGTGGCAGTTCAGACAGACCTGTTTCTGCGGAAGGAGGTTGTCTTCCACGGCGGTGCTCTTCGGCGCAAGGGCGTGACAGAAGGTGCAATCCAGACCCTGCTGCAGGTGGATCCGATGCGAAAAGGGCGCGGCCCCCCAAGCCGCGCCCCATGCCCAAACAACCAGCATTAGCCGCTTCAAACGCTTACTTTCCGGAGTAGCTCAGATGCCAGATCTTCTTGTTCCCGTCTTCGGAGACCAGCAGGCTGCCATCGGGCATTTGGAGCAGCCCGACTGGCCGGCCCCACACGTCGCGTTCGTCGGGCGAGAGCATCCAGCCGGTCACCACTTCCCGCGGCGGGCCCGACGGCTTTCCGTCCTTGAAAGGAACGAAAGCGATAGACTGGCCGACGCGCTTGGAGCGGTTCCAGGAGCCGTGCCACGCCAGAAACGCGCCGCCCTGGTACTCCGCCGGGAACTGCTTACCGGTGTAGAAAATGAAATCCAGCACGGCCACGTGCGCCCCGAGGAGCACGTCGGGCACCAGCGTCTTGGCCACCAGGTCCGGCGCGAGCCCCTTGTTGGTGGGGTCTTCGTGCGGCCCGATGTAGGCATAAGGCCACCCGTAGAAGCCGCCCTGCTGGATGTGGGTGAAATAATCGGGCACCAGGTCGTCGCCCAGGTCGTCACGCTCCTGTACGGCGGCCCACAGCGCGTCCGTGCCGGGATACCAGCGCAGGCCGATCGGATTGCGCGTGCCGGCGGCGAAAATCTCCTGGCCGGAGCCATCTACGTTGTAACGGCCGATCGCCGCGCGGCGGGGGTCCTCGCCCGGCGACGAATTGGAGCCCGAGCCGACGCCCACATAGAGCTTTTTGCCCTGACGGTCGAATAATAGACTGCGGGTCCAGTGGTGGGTGCCTTGGCCTTTGAGCGAGATAACTTCTTCACCCGGTCCCGCCGTCATGGCTTTCGCGTCGTATTTGAAGCGTTTGATCGAATCCGGCTCCCCCACGTACAGGTAGCCGTTCAACATGGCCAGTCCGTAGGGCTTGTTCAACCCTTCGATGAGCTTCCTGCGCTTGTTCGCATCCTGATTCGGAAAGACGTAAATCGTTCCGTGGGGCGGGTTGGCTGAATCGGCGAAGAGGATTTCGTTACTCGGACCCAGCATCATGAAGCGCGGGGTATCGAAATCCTCGGCCCAGACGTCCATGCGGAAGCCCGGCGGCACCTGGAGCCTGGCGCCGGACGGCTGCGGGATCACGCGCGGCCGGTTGTTGACCGCCTTAGTAGCATAGGGTGGCGGAAGCTTCGGCATGTCAGCCGCGTAGAAGAGCGCACCGGCAGCCAGGAGGATGGCGGCGGTGAGCAAGGTTCCTCGTTTGTGCATAAGTCTATGATGCTACGAGGATGGCCCGGGCTTCGACGCAAAAAGAAAAGCCGGGGTGGTGTCACCCCGGCGTGGGAGAGGAAATGGCTACGGAGTTACCGCGCAGCCATTAGGGCGCGCAAGCGGCGAGCCCGCTCAGGGGCGCGCAACTGGCGCAATGCTTTGGCTTCAATCTGGCGGATGCGTTCCCGGGTGACATCGAACTCCTGCCCGATTTCTTCCAGGGTGTGCTCGCGCTCGCATCCGATGCCGAAGCGCATCCGGATTACCTTTTCCTCCTTGGGAGAAAGAGTCTTCAGGATACCGGCGGTCTCATCGCGAACGTTCGATTCGATCACGGCATCGACGGGAGAACCCACCCAGCGGTCTTCGATCAGATCGCCCAGCGCCGACTCGCCGTCGCGGCCGACCGGGGTTTCCAGAGACACCGGGTCGCGCGAAATGGTCTTGAGCTTCTGAACCTTCTCGACCGGGATATCCATGCGGCGACCAATTTCGTCATTTGTAGGAGTACGGCCCAACTCCTTCTCCAATTCGCGCGTGGCCCGGAGGAACTTGTTCATACTCTCGTTCATGTGGACCGGGATACGGATGGTCCGGGACTGGTCGGCGATGGCGCGGGTGATCGCCTGGCGAATCCACCATGTGGCGTAGGTCGAGAACTTATAGCCACGGCGATATTCGAACTTGTCGGCCGCCCGCATCAGGCCGATATTGCCCTCCTGAATGAGGTCCAACAGGTGAAGTCCGCGGTTGACGTACTTCTTGGCAACCGAAACGACCAGGCGGAGGTTAGCTTCCACCAGGTCCTTCTTGGCGCGCTCCGCCTCCGCTTCGCCGTGACGGATCACGGTCATGCTGTGCTTGAGTTCCGGAAGGGTGGCGCCGGCAGTGGCTTCGCGCTTGCGGATCTCCCGCTTCAGTTCGCGCAACCGCAACTGCAGTATGGGGTTATTTCGCGTCTCCAGCTTTTTGATTTCCAGATCGAGGTGGCTGATTTCGTCCACGGCCCGCTCGATCTCGCGGGAGAACTCCTTCCATTTGTTTACTTTAAAGGGGCAACGGCGGATCGCGAGCGAAGTTTCCACTTTGGACCGGTTCAGCTTGGCGCACAACCGTTTGCGGGGCCGCTTGTTGGCAACCGGAGTGTTGTCAACCTTTTCCTGCAACTGGCCCATCTTCTTATGGAGGATTCCTACATCCGCGAACTGGTGGGCGGCATCCGTGCGCACTTTGATGTCGGCCGGCGTACCCTCTTCGACGTCGCCCAAGTCGGCCACCGTCTCCAACTCGATGGCGCCCTTTCTCAAGTTCTCGGCCAATTCGACCACTACGTGCTGTACCAGAGCCGAGCGGCTGATGGCCTTCTGCATCCGCAGTTTACCGCGTTCCATGCGGCGGGCCAGGTCGACTTCGCCTTCCCGCGTCAGCAGCGGAACAGCACCCATCTCACGAAGGTACACGCGGACCGGATCGTCCGTGTAGATGGACTCCTCCACCGGCTGCGGGTGCAGGAAATCCGCTTCATGTGCGGCCTCGGGATCGAAGAATTTCGCATCATCCTCAAAACTAAGGCCCAAGGCTTCAGGGTTGTCCGCTAAAAACTGATCTTCGAAATGATCCACTTAAGACTCACCTCCCCCTTTGACAAGCGAATTTTGAACTATCGATGTCTGGGAAATGGGTTATTACCTGAGAAAAAGTTGACTTGCTGGTCCAGCCCGAGGTATCGAGGAGGTCGGTAGCATTCGGGGCTCGTCGCTCGACTGATCATATCACCATTCCCCAGCAAAGTTAAAGCTCTATTTTTAAAGATGTCTTAAAACTGTTTAGGTTACAGGAAAACCCGAAGCCGGGGCCGTTTCCAGGCCGAGGCGCCGGCCGGACCGTCCCTGCAGCTGCGGCTCGGTCCCAATTCGCGTGGTGCCGCCGGCTGCCGCTAACCAGGTCCCTGGCTCTTCTGCCGCATGAGGGCTTTGAGCTCATTGAAGAACGCCTGCTCGTCCTGGAAGTCGCGGTAGACCGACGCAAATCGTACGTAGGCGATCTTGTCCATTTCCCGGAGGTTCTCCATCAAGAATTCTCCTATATCTATAGTAGATATCTCGCGGTCCGGGGAGTCGCTGACCTTCGATTCCACCCGGTTTACCAGCTCCGAGAGCTTGGCCATGCTGACCGGCCGCTTCTCGCAGGCCTTGAGCAGGCCGCCCAGCACCTTCTGCCGGTCGAACTTCTCCCGGCGGCCGTCCTTTTTGATCACCATGTAGGGCACTTCATCGATCCGCTCGTAGGTGGTGAAGCGGCGTTCACAGGCCAGACACTCGCGGCGGCGGCGAATCGTGTCGCCTTCCTTGGTTTCGCGGGAATCCACTACTTTGTCATGCAAATGGTTGCAAAATGGGCACTTCATGACGGTCGATGTCTCCGAAGAATGGCACTGCTACTATAAATGTAAAAACTAGATCCTTTTGGCCGGGATGGTGCCCACACGGCACTTTTGGCCTCCGGCGCCGGCTGTCCGGGCGCGGGGCACATCGGAAATGCCACCGAATCGACTGGCATACCGGAAAAATTGAACCTATCATGATAAAGCCTCGTTTTTCCATAGTGAAGGAAGCGAGGACATGGCAGCCGCGACGCCAGCTTTCGGAATCTTGTTAAACCAGCCGGCCGGGAACCATCTTCACGGCATTGTGGGTGTCAGCGGCGCGCGCAATCTGGTAGAACGTATTTTGGACCTGGATTCCAGCCTCGTTTCGAGATGCCTGCGCGGCGATGAGGCCGGATGGGAGGAACTGGTCCGGCTGCACACGCGGAAGGTCTATGCGCTGTGCTACCGCTTCACCGGGCAGGGCTCGCAGGCGCAGGATCTGACCCAGGAAGTTTTCCTGCGGGTGTTTCGCACGCTGAAAACCTTCCGGAGCGTGGAAGGTTCGTTCGCCACCTGGCTGACGCGGGTCACGCGTAACCTTTTGATCGATCACTATCGCCGAACGCGGCAGGATCGCGTGACGGAATCGATCGAAGGCCAGTTGCCGATGCTGGAAGAAGAAGGCGGGGCTGCGCCGGTCCGTCCGGACCAGGCGCTGGCGGGGCGGGAGGCCAGCGAGATCCTCCAGGCGGCGTTGCAGAAACTCTCGCCGGATTTGCGTGAGGCCGTAATCCTGCGCGATTTGCAGGAAATGGAGTACCGCGAGATCGCCGGCGTGTTGCAGATCCCGGAAGGGACGGTGAAATCGCGAATCAACCGGGGCCGGGCGGAGTTGGCCCGGCTGTTGCGAAAGCAGAAGCTGGCGGTATGAACTGCGCAGATGTCGAAATCCTGATCTGCGATTACGTCGACGGAACGCTCGCCGCGGCCCAGAAGGCCGAGCTGGAGCGCCACCTCGCCGAATGCCCGGCCTGCGCCGAGCTGGCGCGGGATTCCGCCGCCGCCGTCCGGTTCATGGAGCGCGCCGCCGAAGTGGAGCCGCCGCCGGAGCTGATTACGCGCATTCTGTTCGATGCGCCATGGTGCAAGGGCAAGGCCAAATCGAAAGCGCGGGTCTGGCTCAGCGCGATGTTGAGCCCCATCCTGCAGCCCAAGTACGCCATGGGCATGGCAATGACGATTCTGTCGATTGCCATGCTGGCGCGCTATGTAGCGCCGGTGAGGCCCCTGAAGGCTTCGGATTTGCAGCCCGCCAAAGTGTGGGCCGGGCTGGAGGATCGCGCGGTCCGGACCTGGGCCCGCACGGTGAAGTTCTACGATAACTTGAAATTCGTTTACCAGATTCAGACCACGCTGCGGGAATGGCAGCAGCAGGATGAAGAGCAGCGCAACGGTCAAAGCGACTCCGGGAGGACGACCGACGACCACAAGCTGCCCGTCAAGACGGCACCCGCCCCAGGCGGATCGGCGGGCCCAGGGGGCGCCACGCCGCCAGCAGAACAACATTGAGAGGCATTTTATGAATTGTCAGAATCATCCAGACGTACCGGCCACGGCATATTGCCGTTCCTGCGGCAAGCCGGTCTGCGACACATGCCGCTGTGACGCCAACGGCACGGTGTACTGCGCGGAGCATGCACCGGCTCCCGCACCGCCTCCGGCAGGCCCCACGGGAGCGTGGGAGCCGCCACCCGCCGGGCCAACCGGAGCGTGGGCGCCGCCGCCCGCCGGACCCGGCCCGCAATTTGCGCCGGACATCTCACCCGGCCTGGCCTTCTTCCTCGGCTGGATCCCCGGGGTTGGCGCCATCTACAACGCGCAATATGCCAAGGGCTTGGTGCACGCGGTCATCTGGGGACTGCTGGTGAGCATCGTCAGCTCGAACGCGGCCCGCGGAATCGAGCCGGTGTTCGGGATTCTCATCGCGGTCTGGGAGTTCTACATGGCGTTCGAGGCCTATCACACCGCCCAGAAGCGGAGATCGGGCGAGCCGGTGGACGAATATTCCAGCCTGATCGATGTCAGCGGCCGCCGGGGACAGTTGCCGGTGGCGCCCATTGCGCTCATCGTCCTGGGCGTGGTGCTCCTGCTGCACACCCTCAACCTGCTCGACTTTTATTACATCGCGCGTTATTGGCCGGTGCTGTTGATCGTGGCGGGCGCATACCTGCTGTATCTCCGGATCACGGCGCACGGATCGGCGCGCGCGGAGGTGCGCCATGAACGGCAATAACGTTTCGCTCGCGCGGGCCCTGCGCGGACCGCTCATGCTGATCACCGTGGGCGTGCTGTTCGCGCTGAACAACTTCACGCCATACAGCTTCGATCAAACCTGGCCCGTGATCCTGATCGTCTTCGGGTTGATGACCCTGCTGCGGCGGGGCATCCCGCGGGGCACACCTTATGAGCAGCCTTACAGCTATGCTCCCCCGGCCGGCTCCACCGGCTACCGGAAGAGCCCGTACGAGGGCGTGCCGGCTCCGCCCGCATCCGGTCCGGTGAAGGGCGGGTTCGGCGCCAGCGCTCCGCCGCGCACGGGCGGGGATCCGCCGGCTCCGGGAACGCCTCCCCAGGGAGGGACTGCATGAGACGCCGATCGCTCGCCGCGCCGCTGCTGCTGCTGATGATCGGCGCGTTCTTTCTGTGGCGGAACCTGCATCCGGAGGCCCCGATCTTCGACATCGTCTCGCAGTATTGGCCATTCCTGCTGATCGGCTGGGGCGTGTTGCGCCTGGTCGAAGTGGTGGCCTTCCGCAGCCGCGGGTATTCGTTCGTCACGGGCGGCGAGGTGGCGCTGGTGGTTCTGATCTGCATCGCCGGCATGGGACTTTGGGAAGCGCGCCAGCACGGGATGCGATTCTACGGCGGGAGCCTGGAGGTATTCGGGGAGCAGTTCGACTACCCGGTTTCGGCGCAGGGCTCCGCGGCGGGCATGACGCGAGTCACGTTTGAAAACCCGCGCGGCAATATCAAAGTGACCGGAGCCGACACCACCGAGGTCTCGGTCACCGGGCACAAGGTGATCCGCGCCTGGAACCGCCAGGACGGTGACCGCGCCAACGGCAATACGCCGGTGGAGATCGTGCCGCAGGGCGACCGGCTGCTGATCCGCAGCAACCAGGACCGCATACCCGACAACCAGCGGATTTCCGACGACCTGGAAGTGACCCTGCCGCGCGGGGTGACCGTGGAGGCGCGCGGGCGCTCCGGCGACTGCGAGATCACCGATATCACGGGCGACGTGGAGCTGGCCAGCGACCGCGCCGACGTGCGCCTGGCCCGAATCGGCGGGAACGTGCGCCTGGAGATCGGCCGCAGCGATCTGATCCGCGCCACCGACGTGAAAGGCAAGCTCGATTTTCAGGGCAGCCGGGGCTCCGACCTCGAACTGGAGAATGTCGCCGGGCAGACGACCATCAACGGCAGCTTCATGGGGTCGCTGGAATTCAAGAATCTGGCCAAGCCGCTGCAGTTCGAAGGCGCGCGCAATACCGAACTGCACGCCGAAGCGGTGCCCGGACGAATCAGCATGGACCTCGGCCAGGTGAGCGCCACCAACATCGTCGGGCCGGTCCGCCTGACGAGCGGTTCCCGCGACGTCAAGCTGGAGCAGTTCACGCAGTCGCTGGAAATCGAAGTCCAGCGCGGGGACATCGAACTGCAGCCGGGACGCCTGCCGCTGTCGGCGATCGAAGTGCGGAGCGGAACCGGCAGGATCGACCTGGTGATTCCGGACAAGTCCACCTTCGACCTGGAGGCCACGGCCGAACGCGGCGAAGTAGTGAACGATTACGGGCCGTCCATCCAAAGCGAGACGGAAGGGCGCACGGCCACGCTGAAGGGGAAAGTGGGCGAGGGCCCGAGCATCCGGCTCACGGCCAATCGGGGTTCGGTATCGGTGCGCAAGGAAGGCACAGAGCCGAGCGTCATTCCTCCGCCGCCCGCCGGCAAGCCGCCCAAGGCGCCCAAGACCCCGAAGCGCCCGGATATCGAGATGTAGGCCAAGCCGGACGCCTTCCGCTCCGGCCTGTTTTTCCCGACGCGTGCTCATCTACGCCATCCTGTTCCTGGTAAACGTCCTCAACATCTACGACCGCCAGGTGCTGGGCGCGATTCTCGAACCCCTGCGCCGCGAGTTTCACCTCTCCGACGCGCAACTGGGCGCGCTCCCCACCATCTTCACCCTGGTATACGCGGTGGCCGGCCTTCCGCTCGGGCGGCTGGCGGACACGTGGAGCCGCAAGCGCCTGCTGGCGATCGGCGTGGCCGTGTGGGCGGGCCTGACCGGGGTGGGCGGCCTCGCGGGCAGCTATGCCGTGCTGTTCGCCACGCGCATGGGGGTGGGAATCGGCGAGGCGGTCTGCGCGCCGGCGGCGACAAGCTGGATCGGCGACATCGTGCCCGCGGCGCGCCGCGCGCGCGCCATGTCGGGCTTCATGATGGCGGTGCCGATCGGGGTCATGCTGAGTTTCGCCATCAGCGGGCCGGTGGCGCAGGAGCACGGCTGGCGTGCAGCCCTGGCGCTGGCCGCGGCGCCCGCGCTGGTGCTGGTTCCGGCGCTGCTGTGGATGAAAGAGCCGGCGGGCAGGCAAATTGCCGGCGCCGCCGGCGATCATCCCGGCGCGCGGTCGCTCCTGCGCATTCCGGCGCTGTGGTGGATTGCGGCCTCGGGCGCCATCGTCAATTTCATTCTCTACAGCTTCTCCACCTTCATCGCGGCCTTCCTGACCCGTTTTCACGGCCTGTCGGTGGCGCAGGCGGGCTTGTGGTCGGGCATCGGCTCGGGAGCGGCGGGCATTCTCGGCGCGGTGGCGGCGGGCGCATTCGGCGACCGCGCGCGGGACGCCGGCCGCATCCGTTTCGCCGCGCTGGCCGCTATGCTTTCGGTGGCGCCCGCGACCATTGCGATCGCCCTGCCCGCCGGCACGGCCGCCATGGCCATTCCGCTCCTGATGCTGGCCTACGGTCTGCTGCAGATGTACTACGGGCTGGTGTACGCGGCCATCCAGGACATCGTCCCCGCGGGACTTCGGGGGACCGCGATGGCGGCCTACTACATGGCGATGTACCTGTGCGGCGGATCGCTGGGCCCGCTGGTGACGGGGCGCCTCAGCGATTCTTTCGCGCGGCACGTGTCGGGCGCGGGAGCGATCGGAGAGGCCGCGAGGGCGGTGGGCCTGCAACAGGCGATGTACGTGGTTCCGGCGATGTCGCTGGCGCTGGCGGCGGTGCTGTGGATGGCGGCGCGGGCGCTGCGGGCGGAGGGGCGGGGGTGACTCTTTCCAGCACCGTCATGCCGGACGGCGAAGGGGCGGCGTAACGGCGTACTCGACGGACATGGGATTCGCCATGCGCTTCGAAGCATCGAGAATCTCGAAACTCACCAGGTTGCCGCTGTCGTCGTAGTCCAGGATAACGCCGGGCTTATCCTGATCGCTTTCCGCGACCGGCGCGTCGCTCAACACGACGCTGAGGACGTCCACTTCGGGGTCGTAGACTACTTTCATTCGGCGCTCCAGTACTTCTCGATCTTGCTGGTCCGGTAAGCCGTGATAATCACAGGCGGCTGTTCCTCTTCGGCCACCACGACTCGCAACAGATACATTTTGCCATCTTCGAACTGCAACCGCGACTGGCGAATCCAACGACCCGGGCGGGATTCGTCGACAAGCCTTGTTCCGGGTGGTCCATTACAGCCTGGACCAGCGCCAGCGGGATGCCGCGGCGGGTCAACTCCCATTCGGCATGGCGGGAAAGACGGAAGTCCATAGGCCTAGAGAGTTCTCCGCGGAAGGTACGGTCCAGTGTCGCGACGCACAGATTCCTCACTCTCGAGGGCCGTGCGTCCCCGCACAGCGTACTTCTCGATTCGCTCATTGGCTTCCAGGATATCCGCGAGCCGTTCCCGATCGTCCCTCACAGCGGCACTGCCTCACGAAGGACTCTCTCCCGAATCCGCTCACGCAGACCTCGCTCCGTGACAACATCCACCTCGGTCTGCAGCACGGCCTCGAGGTCGATCAACAAGCCGCTGAGATCAAACAGGCTCCGGCCGGGCTCCAGGTCCACGAGGAAATCGATGTCGCTTGCGCATCGCTCTCGCCCCGCGCGACGAACCCAAAAACGCGGATGTTTCGCGCCCCACGCCTCGCCGCAATGCGAAGGATTTCGTCCCGTCTGGTCGTTCGGAGTTCCTGCAAGGTCATACGGAGCCATTATCGCCCTATCCCACCAGCACGATCCGCACGTCCATGACGTTGGTGTTGGTCGGGCCCGTGATCACCAGGTCGTTCAGCGATTCGAAATAGTGGTAGGAGTCGTTGCGGTCGAGAAACTCCGCGGCGGCGGGATTGCGCCGGAGCGTGTCGCCATCGGCGATCGCGCCCGCGGCATCGGTGGGGCCGTCGCTGCCGTCCGTGCCCGCGCTGAAGATGACCACGTTCGGAAGCCCGGCAATGTCCATCGCGGCGGCCAGCGCGAATTCCTGGTTCCTCCCGCCCAGGCCGGCGCCGCGCAGCGTCACCGTGGTTTCGCCGCCGGTGATGATGCAGGCCGGCGGCTTCACCGGCTGTCCGGCCTGCACGACTTCGCGCGCGATGGCCGCATGCATGCGCGCCACGTCGCGCGTTTCGCCCTGGATCTCGCTGGCCAGCACCAGCGTGCGGTATCCCCGCGCCCGGGCACACTTCGCCGCGGCGGCGAGCGCCAGGCGATTGCCGCCGATAATGGTGTTGCGCACGCGCCGGAAAATCCGGTCGCCGGGTTTCGGCGTGTCGGCGATCGAGCCGCCCATGCCTTGCTCGATCCGCTCCCTCACCGCGGCCGGCGCCTTCTCCCAGAGATCGTACTTGCGCAGAATAGTAGCGGCATCGCCGAAGCTCGAGGCGTCGGGCGCCGTGGGACCGGAGCCGATCACATCCAGATCGTCGCCGATCACGTCGGAGAGCAGCAGCGATTCCACGGCCGCCGGGCCCGCCAGGCGCGCCAGTTGGCCGCCCTTGATGCAGGAGATGTGCTTGCGCACGGCATTGATCTCGTGGATATTCGCGCCGCAGGCCAGCAGCAGGCGCGTCACCGCCTGCTTTTCCTCCAGGGTCACCGGGGCGGCCGGCAGCGGCATCAGCGCCGACGCGCCGCCCGAAATCAGGCACACCACGAGATCGTCTTTCTCCGCGGCCTCGGCAATCCCCGCGATGCGCGCCGCCCCGGCGACGCCGCGCTCGTCCGGCACCGGGTGGCCGCACTCGTTCAGCTCGATCCGCCGCAGCCGGGCCACGTGGCCGTACTTGACGTTGACCAGCCCGCCCGCGATGCGGCGCCCCAGCACGCGCTCGGCGGCCTGCGCCATGGAGGCCCCGGCCTTTCCCGCTCCGATGACCCAGACGCGCCGGTACCGCGACGTGTCGCGGCGCTTCAGATAGCGGATGACGGCGCCGGCCGGGTCGGCGGCCTCGAGCGCGGCCTGAAATATGGCGCGCGCGTCGCGGCGCAGCTTGCGCACACCAATCATCGCATCAGGGGGTGGCGCACGATCGCCTCCACGGTCACTTCGGCGTCGTCGCTCTCGATCGGAATGTGAATCTCGGCCAGGGCGTAGGCCTCGCGCCGGGCATGGTACAGCGCGGCGAATTTCCCGGGGTCGTGAGCCAGCGGCCGGTGCGACGTTTCGGCCACGCGCCTCTCGACCACCTCGAACGGGCAATCCAGCCACACGGAGACGCCGTTGTCCGTGAGCAACTGCCGGTTCGGCGGCTCGATGAACGCCCCGCCGCCCAGGGCCACCACGGCGGGCCTTCCGCGCTCGATCCAGCGGACGTGCTGGCGCACGATCTCCGATTCGATGCGGCGGAACTCCGCCTCCCCGCGCGCGGCGAAGATCTCGGAGATGGGCATCTTCTCGGCCGCTTCGATTTCATCGTCGGTGTCGAAGAAGTTCCAGCCCAGCCGGTGCGCCAGGTGGCGCCCGACGGTCGATTTGCCGGAGGCCATGAAGCCGACCACGTAAATTCCGGGCGTGCGTTTGAGCTTGGTGTTCATGCCGTTTCGTTCATATGCGCCAGCCGCGCCTCTACCAGCCTGGGAGCGATGCGCGCCAGCGCCACCAGGATTCCGCCCACTCCCGGCGCATGCACCGTGCGCGCCTCCCGCTCCACGCCGCGGCGGATGGCCCGGGCGCATTCTTCGGCCGTGATGGCCAGCTTGCGGCCGCGCGCCACCCTTTCCGGCGCCTGGCCGGCGGTGACGTTCCGCTGAAAACCGGTCTTCACATACACGGGACAGACCAGCATGGTTTTGACATTATCGCGCCGAAGTTCCATGCGCAAGCCGTCGGTCAAAGAGCCCACCGCGGATTTCGAGGCGCTGTAGATGGTCAGCCACGGCAGCGTCACCTTCCCGGCGATCGAGCCGACATTCACGATCATGCCGCTGCGCCGCGCGCGCATGTGCGGCGCCACCAGTTGCGTCATGCCGAGCAGCGCGAAGAAGTTCAGCTCCATCAGTCCCCGCGCCTGCTCCATGGGAGCGGACCACGTGGGAAGGTAGAAACCCAGCGCGGCATTGTTGATCAGGATATCGATGGCGCCGTACCGCTCGAGCGTGCGCTCCACCACGCGGCGGCGGGTTTCTTCGCTGGTGAGGTCGCCCGCGGTGACGAGCGCATCGGGACCTCCGGCGCGGCGCAGCCCGTCCTCGCCGCGCGCGGTAAGCGAGAGCCTGGCGCCCGCGCCGGCGAACTCCGCGGCGCAGGCGGCGCCGATTCCCTCCGACGCCCCGGTGATGATCACGACCTTGCCGTCGATGCGCATTGGTAAGCCGCCAGACAGGTCCGCGGAGCCTGTCGAGGCATAATGGTAGCATGCCGTTGCGGCTCATCCCGCTGTTTCCGCTGCAGGTGGTGGTCTTTCCCCGTACGCCGCTGCCGCTCCACATTTTCGAGGAGCGTTACAAGGAAATGGTGGGGAAAGCCATCCGCGAAGAATCGGAATTCGGCATGGTGCTGGCGAACAACGACGGCATTGTCAATGCGGGCTGCACCGTTTCGGTCGAAAAGGTATTGAAGCAGTATCCCGACGGAAAGATGGACATTCTGACGCGGGGCCGGAGGCGTTTCGAAATCGTGGCCCTCAACGAGGAGAAGGACTACCTGCAAGGGGAGGTGACGTTCTTCGATGACGACGATTTCGCCCCGGTGCCGGCCGAATTGCGCGAGCAGGCGCTTTCGCGCTTCCGCGAGCTGAGCGACCTGGCCGACGCGAGCGACGCCGGCGATCCGAACCTGGAAGACCCGCAGGTCAGCTTCCAACTGGCGCGGGGACTGCCCGACCTGGGGTTTCTCAATTCGCTGCTGCGGCTGCGCTCCGAAGCGGTGTGGCTCAAACAGTTGAACCAGTACCTGTCCGATTACATTCCCCGGCAGCGCGCCGTCGAGCGCATGCGGGACCTGGCGCCCAAGAACGGTTTCGGCGGCAAACCCGCGGGGCTGTGAGGCGTCATGGTCCTGCTAATTCGCGGCTCGGTCGCTCGGCTGCGAAGGGCGGTATCCTTCACGTGTTCGGCGTGGATGCACGGCGCCATTCTGGCGTGGCTCGCGCTTTCGCCGGCGCCGCCGACGGGAGCGCGGCCCGGCAGCATCTACGATCTGGAGATCCGGCCCAACGAGAATCGCATCGTGTGGTACCACCCGAGCGGCCGCGTGCCGGACATCGCGCCCTCCCAAGCGCGCCGGGATGCGCGCCCGAGGCCGCTCCGCGCGCGCGCGAAATTCGACCAAAGCGTCGTGGCCGGCGTCAAGGATGACCAGCGGACGCGGCAGATGATCTACATGCCGGCCCCGGAGATCGAGCTGCCGAAGCCGTTGCCGCTGCCGAATGTGGTGGCGGTTGCGCCCGCTCCACCGCGGCCCATGCGGGCGTTCACGCCACCCGTGCCGAAGCAGGCGACGGATGTGGCGAGGACACTGCCGGATGCGCCGAACGTCACGCCGAGAACCGAACCCCTCGCGCTGCCCTTCGCCGGCGCGACGCCGCGGCCCCAACCGCGAGCCTTCACGCCGCCGCCCGTGGCAAAACGGGCGCCCCTGGTGGCGGCGACCCTGCCGGACGCGCCCGGCGTGGCTGCCCTCGAAAAATCGCAGACGGAACCGCCGCCCGCGATTCTCGCGCCGGAGAAGCGTCCGCCGCCGCGCGGCTTCACTGCTCTGCAGGTGGTCCGGACCGCCGCGGCGCCCGATCCCGCACTGCCCGCCGCGCCGGTTGCCAGCGCTCCGGGGGCGACGGAAGCCTCGCTGGCAATCGTGGGGCTCGAGCCCTCCAGGGCGCCGGACTTCCCCGCCCCTCCGGGCTCCCGGCCGGCGAACTTTTCCGCGGGCCCGCAACCGCGCAGCGAAGGCGGCGATTCCGCAAACCACGCGGCGGCGATCGTGGTCCCCGGGCTGATGGCCTCCGGCGGCGGCTCCGAGGCTGCCCGGCCCACACTGGTGGCGAGTCTCACGCCCACCGAGCGAAACCTCTTGGCCGGCGTGCGCGCGGCCTTTCCCGCCGCCACCCGTGTCTCCGGCGCGCCCGGCTCGCGGCTGGACGGCCGCGTGGTCTACGAACTCGCGATCCAGATGCCCAACATCACCAGCCACTCCGGAAGCTGGATGGTCTGGTTCGCCGAACGGCTGAGCATCCCCGGCGGTCCGCCCGCCGAAATGATCCCTCCCGAGGCGCTCCGCAAGGTGGACCCCAAGTACATCGCGGCGGCGGCCGAGGAGCGCGTGGAAGGCACCGTGCGCCTGTTCGCCGTCATCCGCAAGGACGGCCGCGTGGATTCGGTGGAGCTGCTGCACCACCTCGACGACCGCCTGGACCGCAGCGCCGAAGAGGCCCTCTCCAAATGGGAATTCCGGCCCGCGCTGCGCAACGGCTCTCCGGTGGACGTTGACGCCGTCTTCGAAGTGCCGTTCCGCCTGGCGCCGAGGCCCGGCAAATGACGCGCAACTTTCTGATCATCGACGCCGACGACACGCTGTGGGAGAACAACATCTATTTCGAGCGCGCCTTCGACGAGTTCGTGGAATTCCTGAGCCACTCGTCCCTGGCCCCCAACGAGATCCGCGATGTGCTGGACGAAATCGAGGAAGCCAACGCGCGCATCCACGGTTACGGCTCGCTGAATTTCGCCCGCAACCTGCGCCAGTGCTACCAGCACCTGGTGGAGCGCGACGTTCACGAAGAGGATCTCCGGACGGTCATGAGCTTCGCCGAGCGGATCCTGGAATGCCCCATGGAGGTGATCGAAGGCGTGCCCGAGACCCTGGAGTATCTGAGCCTGCGGCACGACCTGACGCTCTTCACCAAGGGCCATCCCGACGAGCAGAAGCTGAAGATCGAGCGCTCGGGCCTGGGCGCGTTCTTCGGCCACACCGCCATCGTGAAGGAGAAGGACGCCCAGGCGTACCGCCGCCTGGTGGGGGAGCGCGGCATGGACCCGCGGCGGACGTGGATGGTGGGCAACAGCCCCAAGTCGGACATCAACCCCGCGCTCGAAGCCGGCCTGAACGCGGCTTTCGTCCCGCACGCCCACACCTGGATCCTGGAGAAGCAGGAGATCCGCCCCGGCAACGGCCAACTCCTGGTGCTGGAGCGATTCGCGGATTTGCGCCGGCATTTCTGAGCAGCCTGGCCGGTGTTTAGGGCCGTTTCCAGAGGAGGTCCAGGAGACGCGTGGGCCGATCGAAATCCTCCATCAGCCAGATGTGCGCCTGCATGTGGTAAACGGACGTAAGAAAGCTCTTGCCGTCCGGATGCAGGCTGAAGCCCCGATACCAAAACGTGCCCTGGCGATTGGCGAGGTCGAACCCCGGCGGCGCCGGGCCCAGATCGGCAATCTTGCTTTCCTTCTCCGTCGCGATCTCCAGACGCCTGAGGATCAAATGGCGGCTGTCATCCGCCGCGATGCCGTAGAGCCAGGATCCATCCTTCGACCACCCGTACGATTCCCACCCCCGTTGGCTGGCGATTCTGTCTTCTTTGCCGTCCGGGTTCACGGTGCGCATGCGATTGCCGTCCCGAAACGCGATCCAGTTGCCCAGCGGCGACCACGCCGGCGGAGCCGAAGCGCTGGTGTAGGTCACAAGTTCCGGTGGAGTATTCGCGCCGACCCGAATCCGGAGGATGGCATGTTTTCCATCCCGCACGGAATAGTAGGAGATCCAGTCGCCGTCGGGGGACCAGACCGGTCCGCGTTGAAAAGCTCTGGACGGGTCATCCCAGAGGCGGACCGGCGCCTCTCCGGAAAGCGGGGAGATCCAGATCTCTCCCCCGCTCAATTGCCGCCGATAGGCGACGCGATTGCCGTCCGGAGAGATCGCGCAGTCGAGAAAATAGCTTTCTTCGCCACCAAACTCCTCCTGGCCAACAATCCGGCGTTCCGATCCATCGCTTTTATTTCGAAGCCAGACCTCCGAAACGCCACTGCGATTGGTGACGTAGGCGAAATGTGTGCCGTCTGGAGCCCAGCTTGGCGCCACTCCCTGGCGCGCTGAAGCGACCACCTCCCGCGCCGGCGATCCGTTCAACGGCACTTCGATGACCCCGTATGCTGTTTCACCTGTCGAGTAAGCCAGCCTTCTGCCGTCGGGCGATAGGGCCGGGAACCCGTCGCGTGCGCTGCCCGCGGTAATCGGGTAGCTCCTGCCTGACCGCAAGTTCGCTATGGACAGATGGGATTCGCCGGAGCCGACAGAGGCCGCTACGATTCGTTGCCCGTCCCCGAGCCATGTGAAAAAAGTGAAGTTCAAACCTGAATACACCATTCGTTGAGGTATGCCGCCTGCGACGGGAATTCGCCAGAACTGGGTTTGTCCCCGATAGGTCGCGATCAATCCCAGATACCTGCCGTCTTGTGTAAACGCCAAGGATAAGGATGAAGAGAGTTCGTCCATCTCGAGACCGGCGATTGCCGCATGTGTGTACGGCCGGAGAGGCGCCCCCAGTGGCGAGGAAAACGCGAGCTGGGTTCGGCCAGTCGCATCGCGCACCACAGTCGCCAGAGCCGTTCCATCCGGAGAAACAGCGCCGCGGGAGACGCCGCTCAACACCAGCTGTGGCTGGCCGCCGGCCACCGCGACCGAGTACAGCCCTCCTTCACTCAGGAAGTAGATCCGCGTTCCATCTTCCGACCAGGCCGGGCTGTAGCACCACGTCTTCCGATGGGTCATCTGCGTTGGAGTAGACAGGCCCAGGGCCTTGGTGAAGATCTGCAGGACCCCGTTGACGTCGGCCACGTACGCAATACGGTCGCCCTTCGGCGACCATGCCGGCATGGTTTCAACCTCCGCTTCGGAAGCGAACGGAGTGACCTTGAGTGCTCCCGCGGGGGGCACGGGCCACACGGCAGCCGCAAGGAACCCGGCCACCGCGGCGAGCGCCACCCAGAGGACGTTCCGTTTGCGCCGCGGCCGCACTCCCCGCGCTACCGTGGAAGCGGTTGCCGTTTCGGAAAGCCGTTCCCGTATCTGCCGCAGGTCCCGATACAGATCCTGGGTCGAATCGTAGCGTTCGCCCGGTTCCTTGGCGAGCAGCCGCTCGATGACCCAGCGCAGTGGCGCCGGAATGGCCTGCGGCAGGGGCGGAGGTTCTTCCCGTATGATGGCGGCCATCGTCTCCGCGGCGGTTTCGCGCCGGAAGGGAGGCGTGCGGGCGGCCAGTTCAAACAGAACAATCCCGAACGCGAATTGGTCCGACTGCGGTCCCAGCTTCGCCTCCCCGCGGGCCTGCTCGGGACTCATGTAGTTGACCGTTCCGACCACCGTTCCCGGATTGGTCATCGTGACCGTGTCGGAGGTTGCCACGAGGTCTTTGGCAAGGCCGAAATCGAGGATCTTCACCCGGCCGTCGCGCGTCAGCAGGATATTATCGGGTTTGAGATCGCGGTGCACGATCCCCGCGGCGTGCGCCGCCGCCAGGCCGTCGGCAATCTGCACGGCCAGATCGAGAAGTTTGCGCAAAGAATCGGCGGGTGCGATGGGCGAGCCGTCGATGAACTCCATCACCAGGTAGTTCGGGCCGACATCGAAGAGCTGGCAGACATTGGGATGATTCAGCGCCGCAACGGCCCGGGCCTCGCGTTCGAATCGCTCCGAAAACCGCTCATCGGAAACTTTGATGGCAACGGTGCGGTCCAGCCGCGTGTCGCGAGCCTTATACACTTCTCCCATGCCGCCCGAGCCAACCCGAGAGACGATCTCGTATGGTCCCAGCCGGCTGCCAGCGCTGATAGGCATAAGCCGTAGAACCGATTCTACATCGTTGGGGGTTCTTGCGGTCTCGACGGCCGCACTACTGCATAATGGAATTTACCGTAGGGGCGCGATCATGAACTCCTTGGCAAGGCATCTTCCTCTCTTCACCCTCTGGGCGGCCGCGGCTATCGGCAGCGCCCAGACGATCACCACCGTTGCCGGCGGCGGACCGGCCGATGGCACCCTGGCAGTGAGTGTCGCGCTGGGACCCGTGGCGAGCGGAAACAGCGTCGCCGTGGACAGCGCGGGCAACCTTTATGTTGCCGCCGGAGCGCTCAACCGCGTGTTCAAAGTGACGCCCGCCGGCGCGCTCAGCACGGTCGCGGGCAACGGGGCAGCGGCGTATTCGGGCGACGGCGCTTCCGCCACCAGCGCGGAGCTGAACTCCCCGCAAGGCGTCGCCGTAGACTCCGCAGGGAATCTCTTCATCGCCGACAACGGCAACCGGCGGATCCGCAAGGTCTCCGGCGGCATCATCACCACCGTGGCGGGCAACGGCATCACGGCATATCTGGGCGATGGCGGGCAAGCCACCAGCGCCTCCCTCTTCAGCCCGAGCGCCCTTGCGTTGGACAAGTCCGGGAACCTGTTCCTCATCGACGACAACGTGGTCCGCGAAGTTGCCGGCGGCATCATCACGACCGTGGTGGGCAACGGAAGCTACGGTTACTCGGGAGACAACGTTCCCGCCGCCACTGCCAGTCTCGCCGGGCCAACCGGACTGGCCGTGGATTCCGCGGGCAACATCTATATTGCCGACCGCTACAACAACCGGATTCGCAAGGTCGCGGGCGGAGTCATCGCCTCGGTGGCGGGCAACGGAACCCCCGCGTACGCCGGAGACGGCATGGCGGCCACCGCCGCGTCGCTGTACTTTCCGGCGGGCGTCGCGGTGGGCGCCGACGGGAGCCTTTATATTGCGGATTCCGGCGACCAGCGGGTGCGCAAGGTCGCAGGCGGGGTCATCAACACGTTCGCCGGAAACGGGACCCCGGGGTCCACGGGAGACGGCGCGCAGGCGACTGCCGCGACCCTGGCCGTTCCCTTCGGCGTCGCCCTGGATACCGCCGGCAACGCCTATATCGCGACCCTGGGCGACAGCCGCGTGCGCAAGGTCGCGGGGGGCATCATCGGCACCGTGGCGGGCAACGGGAACATCGCTTACTCCGGAGACGGCGGCCTCGCCACCAGCGCTCAACTCTATACGCCCAGCGGCGTGGCTTTCGATCGCGCGGGCAATCTGTACATCGCGGATGCCCTCGGTGCGCGAGTTTACCGGGTATCGGGCGGGGCCATCACCAGCATCGCCGGGAATGGCACGCCGGGCTATTCCGGCGACGGGAAGGCGGCCACCAGCGCACAGCTCGACAACCCCATGGGGATCGCGTTCGACGGAGCAGGCAACCTGTACATTGCGGACAGCGGCAACAACTGCATCCGGCAGGTGTCGGCGGGCATCATCACCACCGTCGCCGGCACGGGGGTTGCGGGCCACATCGGGGATGGCGCGCAGGCCGTCAACGCACAGCTCTGGTTTCCCACCGGCGTCGCGGTGGATCCGGCGGGCAACCTGTTGATCGCCGACACGGGCAGCCATCGCATCCGCAAAGTGACGGCCGGCGTCATCAACAACTTCGCGGGCAACGGCAACTACGGCTATGGCGGCGATGGCGCGCAGGCGGTGAACGCCGAACTGGCATCTCCTCACGGCGTCGCCGTGGATGCCGCGGGTAACGTTTATGTCGCCGATACCAGCAACGACCGCGTGCGCGTGATCGCCAACGGCGTCATCACGACCCTGGCGGGGAACGGGACACCCGGCAGCACGGGCGATGGCGGTCCGGCCATGCAGGCTTCCATCTACGAGCCCGCCACCGTGGCGGTGGATGCATCCGGCAACGTCTACTTCGATTCCGGCTTCGGCCGCGTGCGCAGAGTCGCGGGCGGCGTCATCACCACACTGGCCGGCGTCGACACGTTCACTTTCGGCTTCTCCGGCGATGGCGGGCCAGCGCCCCGAGCCCTGCTGAACTACCCCTCGGGCGTGGTCGCCGATGCCGCGGGCGACGTTTGGATCGCCGACATGATGAATGGCCGGGTCCGCCAGGTGGCTGCTCCAACCACGGTGACAGCGGACCTGGTGACGCCATCGGCCGGCAGCGGCTCGCAGACGATTACGTTCCGCTTCAGCGATCCCAAGGGCTGGCAGGATCTGGATGTGGTCAATGTTCTGATCAACAATTTCCTGGACGGGCGCCAGTCCTGCTACCTGGCCTACAGCCGGACGCAGAATGTGCTGTACCTGGTGAACGACGCGGGTACGGGGCTGCTGCCCGGCCTGACGCTGGGCGGAACGGGCAACGTGAGCAACGGGCAGTGCGCGGTGGGCGCCGCGGGTTCCTCGGCCACGGGCCTGGGCAACACCCTGACGCTCACGCTGAACATGGTCTTCAGCGCCGGTTTTGCCGGGAACAAGATCGTATACCTGGCCTCCAGGGACCTCGGGACGGGCAACTCGGGATGGCAGGCTCTGGGAACGTGGACGGTGCCCGGCGCCGCGACAGGCACCGTATCGGTGGGCACGGTGAGCCCCGCCCACGGCGCCGGAACGGGCCAGACGTTGACCTTCACGTTCACGGACACCAAGGGCTTCCAGAATCTCGGCGTGATGGACATCCTGATCAACAACTTCCTGGACGGCCGCCAGGCCTGCTATCTGGCTTATAGCCAGCCGCTCGCCGTGCTGTACCTGGTGAACGATACGGGCTCGGGACTGCTGCCAGGCCTGACGCTGGGGGGAGCGGGCAGCGTGAGCAACAGCCAGTGCACGGTAAGCGGCGCGACATCGTCGGCCGCGGGCAGCGCGAACACCTTGACGCTCACGCTGAGTGTGAGCTTTTCCCCCGCGTTTGCCGGGAACCGCGTGATCTACATGGCGGCGCTGGATGCCGCCGGCGGGAACAACACGGGCTGGCAGGCCATGGGGAGCTGGACGGTGCAGTAGGAGGGGCGGCCGGGGCGTCGTTGGTTGCTTTTGTCCGGTACTGTACACTTTGGACATGGTAGACTGCAACTGGAAGGGGCCCATGAGATCCAAGCGCGGCATCGCCGCCTTGCCAAAGGCTGACAGTACGACGGTTCCCTCCATGGGCAGGCATCCCGCCGACCGCGCCCGGCGGGCTCTCGCACAGGCATTCTTGAAGCGATCCGTGAAGATGTTGGAGCGTGTGAGTTCCTCTGCGTCGTCCGAGGCCCTGAAGGCTGCCCTGTCCTCTCCGACGGATATCGGCGGCGTGGCATCCCTGCTGTCGGACCTTGCTCCGCTGGCTGTCGATCTGTCCGCCGTGGATCCGCTCGTGGAAGCGATGGCGCGGGGAGCCGCCATCAAACAGGAATTGTTAACCCTCGGTGGGGGCGGCCTCACGTCCAGCCAGGTGGCGAGCGCTCTAGGCGTCACGCGGCAAGCAGTGGACAAGCGCCGCAGCCGGCGCGCTCTGCTGGCGGTACCGAACGGATCCGGCGAGTACGTGTATCCGGCTTGCCAGTTCACCTCGAGCGGGGTAATTCCCGGCCTCGAGGAGGTGCTTCGGGCATTCCGGATTCGAAGTCCTTGGACCCAACTCTCCGTATTGCTCGCGTCCGCGCCGGCTCTGGGGGGCCAGACGATCCTCGAAGCGCTGAAATCCGGCGCGAGCGAAAGGGCGATCGCCATCGCTCGGTCGTTTGGAGAACAGGCGGCGTAGGGCGCGCATGACGGCGAAGCCAGCGCTGCCGGCGCGCCTTCCGTCGACTCATGTGAGAACCGGAAGCCGCTGGATGCGAATTCACGCGCAAGGCAGGAATGCGCTTTGGTTCGGTCCCGGGTCCAGCCGCCAGCCCATTCATCGCTTCGATGATCCAGCCGGGCGATTCCGGGTATGCTATCTCGGCGCCACCGTCGAGGTGTGCTTTGCCGAGACTTTTCTTCGCAATCCTCCCGTAAGAATTCTGGCACTCGACGATCTTGCCGCGCGGTCCATGGCGACTGTGGAAGTGCGCCGCGATCTGCGCCTGGTGCCGGTTCACGGCTCGAGTCTCGCCCGGCTGGGAGTGACTACCGAACTGGCAAGCGGCAGCGACTACGCTGCCTCGCAACTTTGGTCGCGTGCACTGTGGGAGCACACCGCCAGGCCGGACGGCATTCTGTATCGATCTCGCCATGACGATTCGGCACTGTGCGTTGCCGTGTACGATCGTGCAAAAGATGGTTTGGCAATCGTTCAGGATCGTTCCCTTGCCGAAGACCCCCGGCAGTTAGCGAGACTTCTGAGAAGATACGGGCTCGGGCTGACGAATTGACGGGAATTCGCCGCGGGTCCCCTCTCTCTCGGCCCTCCCCGCGCCCGCCGGTGAAATGGAGTAACGTATGAGCGAGGTAATTCTGCCATGAGTGAGACGAAAGATACCACGTCGCGCCGCGAGTTCCTGCGTGACGGCGGGCGCATCGCCGGGGTTTCGACGCTGGCGGGAGTGACTCTGCCGTACGTCCACGCGGCGGGGAGCGACACGATTCAGCTCGCGCTGGTGGGAGCGGGCGGACGAGGCACCGGCGCAATCGAGAACGCGCTGGGCATCCAGAACGGTCCCGTCAAGCTGGTGGCCATGGCCGACGTCTTCCCCCAGAAACTGAGCGACAGCCACGGACACCTGCGCGGCCGCTTCGCTTCCAAGATGGACGTTCCCCAGGAGCGCCAGTTCATCGGCTTCGACGCCTACCGCAAGGCCCTGGACTGCCTCAAGCCGGGCGACGTGGCCGTCCTGGCAACGCCGCCGGCCTTCCGCTGGGTGATGTTCCGCTATGCCATCGACAAAGGCCTGAACGTGTTCATGGAGAAGCCGGTCACCGTGGACGGCCCGACCACGCGGCGCATGATCGCGCTGGGCGAAGAGGCGGCGCGCAAGAACCTGAAGGTGGGAGTCGGGTTGATGGTGCGGCACTGCCGCGCGCGGCAGGAATTGCTCAGCCGCATCCGCGACGGGCAGATCGGCGACATCGTCGCCATGCGCGGCTACCGCATGGGGTCGGGCGGCGGCACCGCTCCGGTCAAGCCCGAGGGCATCACCGAATTGATGCACCAGATCCGCCTGTTCCACTCGTTTCTGTGGGCCAGCGGCGGCGTCTTCAGCGACTACTACATCCACCAGATCGACGAGCTCTCGTGGATGAAGGGCGCGTGGCCGGTGGAGGCGATGGCCGTGGGCGGCCGCCAGTATCGCGGCAATTCAGTGGACCAGAACTTCGATGTGTATTCGGTGCAGTATACCTACCCGGACGGCACGCGCATGTTCTTCAACGGACGCAACATGCCCGGGGTGCACAACGAGTTCGCCAGCTACATTCACGGGTCCAAGGGCTCGGCCGTCGTTTCCACGGACTCGCACACGCCGGGACGTACGCGCATCTACAGCGGGCAGAACATCCCGCGCTGGCAAAGCGGCCAGAAGGAACCGGCGCCGGAGAACCTGGTGTGGGCGTTCAAGCAGCCGGAGCGCTCGCCCTACGACTGGGAGTGGGACGACCTGATCGCGGCCATTCGCGACGACAAGCCCTACAACGAGGTCAAGCGCGGCGCCGAAGCCAGCCTGGTCGCATCGATGGGCCGCTTCGCCGCGCACACGGGCCAACTCGTGACCTTCGACCAGATGATGAATCACGACCACGAGTTCGCGCCGGACGTGGACAAGCTGACGCTGGACGGCCCCGCGCCCCTGCGCGCCGGCCCCGACGGCAAGTACCCGTTGCCCGAGCCGGGCATCAAGAAGACGCGCGAGTATTAGCGCCAAGGCTCCGCCCTGGATATCCCCGCGGGATATGGGAGTCGGAATGGCCGGCGCGCCGGAGCGCCGGACCCGTGCAATCGTGTTTTAATTTAGAAGACAGGATCAAGGAGACCTTATGTTCTTAAGATTGTTGCTGGTCGCCATACTGGCGGCCACGCTCGCCCCGGCGCAACGAGGCGGTGGCGGTGGCGGAGGCGGAGGCGGAAGGGGCGGCAGCAATACCGGCGCGTCGATGCCCATGCGCACCCAGCGCCAGAGCAGCTTCGATCTGTTCAGCGAGAAGCTGAAACTGAGCAAAGATCAGTCGGCGGAAGCCGGCAAGATTCTTGCCGACGCCGCGGGGAAGGCCACGCCGCTGCGGCCCCAACTCGACAAGAGCCGGGCGGATATCGCAGGCGCGATCATCGACGCCAAGAGCCCCGACGAAATCAAGAAGCTGATGGACGACCACACGGCGCTGATGGCGCAAATGGACGCCATCGAAGCCGACGCATTCTCGCAGATCTTTGCCACTCTGAAGCCCAATCAGCAGTCCAAGGCCGGACAGGCGTTCGAACTGATGGCCGCAATGCTCGACCGGCCGGCCGGCGGCGGCGGTGGTGGCGGCGGTGGCGGCGGGAGAAGGGGAAGATAGGAGGCATATCATGTTTCTCAGATTGTTACTGACCGGCCTTCTGGCGACGACCTGGGCCCTCGCGCAGCGCGGCGGAGGCGGCATGGGCTCCGACCCCGGAACGGAGGGCGGAATGGGCGGCTCGGGCGGAATGGGCGGCATGGGCGGCGGGATGAGCGCGCCGATGCCGCGGATCACCAGCCGTCTCGACACGCTCACCGAGAGCCTCAAGCTGGACAAGGACCAGAAGAAGAATGTGAAAAGCATTCTGGACGAGGCTCAGAAGGAGGCCACCCCGGTCCACGAGCAATTGGTGAAGAGCCGGCTGGCGGTCGGCGAAGCCATCCAGAACGGCAAGAACCAGGACGAAATCAAGCAGCTGTTGAGCGGCCAGGCGGCGCTCGAATCGCAGATGGCTTCCATCGAATTGAATGCCTTCGCCAAGGTCTACAAGGGCCTGGAGCAAGAGCAGCGGTCGCAAACGCGCGGTCTGTTCCAGATGATGAAAGGGATGTTCGACGGCAAGAACTGGAACGCCACGCAGTAAGGGGCGAGGCCGGGCGGTCAGACCCACAGAATGGGCTGGCGCACCGGAAAATTGCGCAGCACCTCTTCGACCGTGGGATCGGGCTCGAGCTTGCGCCAGAGCGCCACGTAATCGGGTTTATCGAGCGTCAGCCCCGCAAACAGGAGGCAGGGCTGGCGAACGGGCCACTCCTTGTCGTACATCACGTCCGGCGGGAGTGGCCACTTCTTTTTGTCGAGCAGGAACGGGTACATGTAAGCCATGGCCCTGGCCATGCCGCGGCCGTCCGGCATCTGCCAGGTCCACAGGCTGGCGCCGGGGGTGGAGAGCGTCTGCGCGGCGATGGCCAGCGCATCCAGGTTGAAGATCGAATAGCCGTAAGGCTTGGTGCGCCGCAGCTCTTCGGGGAAGCTCCCGTCGGCCGCTTCCTGGCCGGGAATGAGCACCGTCTGGAAGCGATTGCGGCACCAGGCGGTCAGCTCGCGGTTCCCGGTGAGCTGGGCGAAAGCGGCCACCTGCGTTACCCAGCAGGTGCCGTGGTTGTTCTTGGCGTCGCGCTCGGCGATTCCATACGGATGGGTGGTCATCCACTGGAGGTAGGCCGCGAACCACTTCTTGACGCCGTCGAGATCCGCGGGCTCGAGGTCGATTTGCCACGCGGCACGCGCGACTTCCACCAGGTGGAGCGTATCGATGATGCCGGTTCCGCGGCCCGTGAACCGGCCTTTGATGGCCTGCGCGTACTGCAGGTCGGGATTCATCCGCGTGGCATCGTCGATGAACCAGGCGCGCAGATGGGCGGCGGCTTGATCGGCATACTTTCTCTGGCGCGTGATCTTGTAGGCCGCCGCCAGCGCCGGGACCACCAGGCTCAGCCGGATCATCGCGCGGCGGTGCTCCACGAAGTTGCCGGGATTGCTCATGCCGTCGCGCTGGATGTAGGGCCCGTCGGGGTTGCTCGGATCGGGCCACCAATAGTCGCCTTCGGAGAAGAAGTCGTGTTTGCCGCCGGCGCTGCGCGGCGAACCGGACGCGGTGACGGTGACCGGCTTCCCGGTCAGGTATCGGTCGGCAGCCTCGAGAACGCGCCCGCGCTCGATGGCGGCCAGATCGAGGTCGGCGGCCGCGCGGCCGAAGCGGATGGCGGGAAGCGCAAGGGCGCCCGCGCGCAGCAGATCTCTGCGTTGCATGGATGGCGTTATTTTAGCGCCTCACGAATCTCGCGCTACACCGGTACGGTGCTGTTGCTGAGCGTGCGATAGGGGCGGCCCACTTCCTGCGCGTCCACCACCGCGACCGCCGCGACATAGACGATCTCGTTGACTTCCGAGCCGCGCTGCAACACGTGGACCGGCTTCGAAAGGCCGGTCAGCAGCGGCCCGATCAGCTCCGTGCCGCCGATGCGGTGCAGCAGCTTGTAGGCGATGTTGCCGGCCTCCAGGTTGGGGAAGATCAGGACGTTGGCGCCGCCCTTCAGGGTGCTGAAGGGATACGTCTCCTCGAGGATGTGAGGAACCACGGCGGTGTCGGCCTGCATCTCGCCGTCGATCATGAGACCGGGAGCGCGCTGGCGGACCAGATCGACGGCGCGCCGGACCTTGTCGGCGAGCGGATGGCGCGTGCTGCCGAAATTCGAGAAGGAGAGCATGGCCACGCGCGGCTCGATGCTGAAGCGGCGCGCCTTCTCGGCGGCCATGATGGCGATCTCGGCCAGGTCCTCCGCAGTGGGCTCGATGTTCACCGTGGCATCGCCCAGGAAATAGATGTCGCCCTTGGGCGTGATCAGGACGTAGACGCCCGCCACGATCCGCAGCTCCGGCCGCACGTCGATCACCTGCAGCGCCGGGCGGATGGTGTCGGGGTAGTGCGTGGTGAGCCCGCCGATGAGCGCATCGGCGTCGCCCAACCGCACCATCACGCTGCCAAAGGTCGTGTGGTTGAGAATCAACTGCTCGGCTTCGGTGCGCGTGATGCCCTTGCGCTGCCGCAGGCTGTAGAACTCCTCGGTATACTCCGCCAGGCGCGGAAAATTCGGCGGGTCGATGACTTGAATGCCGTCCAGGTGCAGGTGCAGTTCGGCGGCCCTGGCGCGGATCTTGTCCTCGTTGCCGAGCAGAATCGGAACGGCGATCCTCTCGTCGGTCAGAATCTGGCAGGCGCGCAGGATCTTGCCCTCTTCGCCTTCGGTGAAGACGATGCGCTTGGGCGCCTTCTTGGCCTTGTTGATCATTCCGCGCATCAGGAAATGGGCCTTGCCCAGCCGCTTCTCCAGCTCCTCGCGGTAATGGTGGATCTCCACCGGCTGCTGCGCCACGCCGGTATCCATGGCGGCCTGCGCCACGGCGGAAGCCTCCCAGATCAGCACGCGCGGATCGAACGGCTTGGGAATAATGTACTCGCGGCCGAATTCCAGGCGATCCACGCCGTAGGCGCGCAGCACCGAATCGGGCACGTCCTCCTTGGCCAGGGCGGCCAGCGCGCGGGTGGCGGCCAGTTTCATCTCGTCGTTGATGGTGGTGGCGCGCACGTCCAGCGCTCCGCGGAAGATGAACGGGAACCCCAGGACGTTGTTCACCTGGTTGGGGTAGTCGGAGCGGCCGGTGGCCACGATGGCATCCGGACGGGTGGCTACCGCCAGTTCGTAGTCGATCTCCGGATCCGGGTTGGCCATGGCGAAGATGATGGGGTTGGGCGCCATCTTCAGGATCATTTCGGCCGTCACGCAGTTGGCCGAGGAGAGCCCGAAGAAAACGTCGGCGCCCACCAGCGCGTCCGAGAGCGTGCGCGCTTCGGTGTCGGCCGCGAAACGCGCCTTGTACGGATTCATTCCCTCGGTGCGGCCCTGGTAGAGGACGCCCTTGGTGTCGCACATCAGGATATTCTCGCGGCGCACGCCCAGCTTGACGTAGTGTCCCGCGCAGGAAATTGCGCTGGCGCCCGCGCCGTTGAACACCACGCGGATCTCGTCGAGTTTCTTGCCCACGATTTCGACGGCGTTCACCAGCCCCGCGCCGGAGATGATGGCGGTGCCGTGCTGATCGTCGTGGAAGACCGGGATTTTCATGGTCTTCTTGAGCTGCTCCTCGATGTAGAAACATTCCGGAGCTTTGATGTCTTCCAGGTTGATGCCGCCGAAGGTCGGCTCCAGGATCTGGCAGGTGCGGATGATCTCCTCCGGGTTCTCGGTGTCCAGCTCGATGTCGAAGACGTCGATATCGGCGAAGCGCTTGAACAGGACTCCTTTGCCTTCCATGACGGGCTTACCGGCCAGTGCGCCGATATTCCCGAGGCCCAGCACGGCGGTTCCGTTGCTGATCACCGCAACCAGATTGGCTTTGGCGGTGTACTTGTAGGCCAGGCTTGGATCCCGCTCGATTTCGAGGCAGGGGACGGCGACGCCCGGCGTATAGGCCAGGCTTAGGTCCCTCTGGGTCTGGCAGGGCTTGGTCGGGATCACCGAGACCTTACCTGCCGGAGATGCGGAATGGTATTCCAAAGCATCTTCAGGACGAATTTTCATTTAGCGCTACCTTTCAGGACAATTATAACTGGATATCCCGATCGGTAAGGGGCGGGCGGCTCGGTGTGCGGCCGTGTGCCTCATGCCGAGCCGCGGCGGTTTGCTGCAGCGTCAGCGCAGGGAGTAGGTTTTGTCCCAGTAGGGCAGGCCGCCGATGGGGTCGCCGGAAATGGTGATCTCCACGCGGCGGTTCTGTTCGCGGCCCGATGGGCTGGCGTTGGAAACCAGCGGCCGGCTGCTTCCCAGACCGCGGGCCGCGACGGCATTCGCCGGAGCGCCGCTCCGCAGCAGGGCGTCGCGCACGGCCTCGGCTCGCGCGTAGGAAGTCTGCTCGTCCCGCGGCGCGCTGCCCGAGCTGTCCGTGTTCCCTTCAACCTGCACGTACAATCCCGGCTGCGCGGCCACTATCGAAGCCACGCGCGACAGGCTGCCGTAAGCGGACGGCGCCAAGGCCGTTCCGCGAAAAACGGAGTCCGGGAGCGTCACCACCAGGCCGCGCGGCGTGTCGCGCGTGTCCGCCGCCGCGCTCAGGTCACGCAACAGGCGCATGCGCCGGTCGGACTTCTGCGCATCCGCCGGCGCCGTGGGTTGCACCACCACGACGGGAGCCGGCGGGGGCGCCGCTTTGGCGGCCTGGGCTTCCGCCTCGGCCCTCTGCCGCGCGCTCCGCTCTTCGTCGAGTTCCGCGGAGAGTTGCGCGCGGTCCGCGGACGCCTGCTCCCTGGCGCGCTGCGCATCGGCCTCGGCCCGGGCTTTCAGTTCCTGTGCTTGCGCGGCCTGGTCGCGCGCCGCCGCCAATTCCTCGTCCTGTTTGCGCTTGATAGTGATCGTGCGGGCATCTTCGGCGGTCTGGGCCGCCTGGCGCGCCGCGGTCACGACGGTACTCTTGTCCAGTCTCTGAACCTGCGCCTCCTGAGCGCTGTGCAATAAATGCTCTGCCTTGGCGAACGTATCGGGCGCGTAGTGATCGGCCCCGACGGATTGGGCAATCTGAACTGCGTTCTGCGCCTGGTACACCTCCACCAGCTCCTCATACCGGTCCATCGACACCGAGGGGCGCGACAGCTCGGCCTTCCGCAAGTCGCTGGACACGTCGTACGTGTAGTGTCCCCGCGGGAGAAGCTCATACTTCGCGGACACCTGCTCGATATGCCCTATGGTTTCGGGACGCACCTCGTTCTCCATCACCACCACGTCGCTTGGTTCGCGTACCGCCGAGTACGGCTCCGCGGTGACGATCATGCCGAACGCCTGTAGATCGGTGGTTACCCGCAGATGGGCATGGTCCGAGCTGCTCGTCAGCACCTCACCCAGATTCCTGGCGTGTCCTTCCGGAGTGATCGCCCACAGCACGTACGTCAGGTATTCCGGGCCGTAGCGCGTCGGCGCCTCCACGTGATCGAAGTGCGCATCGATCTCGATCCGGCCGGCTTTGGACTCCACGGTGGCGTTGCCCTTGGCCTTCGGCAGCAGGACGGTTCCGCGGAAATCGAGCGAGGTGGGCCCGTTGCGGTATTGATAGTCGACCGCTTTTACCGTGCGTTCAATCACGGTCACGCGGTAAATGGGAACATTCTGCTCATTGACCGGCTGGTTCTGCCCCCGGGCGGCAAATGTGAGGAACAGTGCAAGTGTTGTCACCACAGCCAATTGGCGTTTCATAACCCCTCCCGAGCGTTATCAAAAGCATGCCTGGTGCCATTCGTCGCCGGACCAGCGATCGCGGTCCGCCTGCCCCCGGCGAAGGTTCGGTCGTATTGATTCGCCCAGTTATTGGTGGCCCACTCGAGTTCCGACCGTGCCCCCCAAATTCAGCTACCTCCAAAATCCCGGTCACAGATTTTTCAAAAATATAATCCCCTTCCTCTCAGCTATTTACGATAATCATCCCTGATTATCTGATTGCTGCCCTCCATACTCGAATCAGAAGGACTTATTCGTGATTCCCCAACCATCCCGCTTCGAACGCCTCGTCCAGACCGTCCCCGACCGCCGCGTCGTCATCTCCCGTTCCACCGGCCAGGCCTGGGCCGCCATCGAATCCGGCGGCCGCGCCAACTTCCTCCCCCTCTTCTCTCCCCAGCTCCGCGAGCTCCTCCTCGAGCGCTTCCCCGCCCGCTCCCTCCCCTCTCCCGCACTCCTCCGCCAAGCCCTCCGCTTCCTCGAAGACCACGCCCGCGTCGAAGACGGCCTCTCCCCTGCCCTCCGCGTCAAGGCCGGCAGCCGCCCCGTCCCCCACATCGCCCTCGACGCCGCCGAAGGCCGACGCTTCTACCCCCGCACCATCGAAATCCGTCCCGGCGAATGGTC